>Ga0208825_1001258_pt1 | contig 19875 bp, 20 predicted proteins | sample AD_UKC113_MetaG_FD_184450 | JGI IMG/M metagenome (GOLD analysis project Ga0208825, IMG submission 184450) | Active sludge microbial communities of municipal wastewater-treating anaerobic digesters from Hong Kong - AD_UKC113_MetaG (SPAdes)... | ecosystem: Engineered > Bioreactor > Anaerobic >...
CACCTGGGCCCAATGCATTGAGTCTTCGTTTATGTGTGAGTTCGGCAAGCGGGTTGACCTGGTCCATGAATTGCGACAACTGCGACGAGCCAAAGAACTCTTTGATCGCTGCAACGATCGGCTTAATCGAAATAAGGTCCTGCGGCTTTACCGTCTCAACTTCTTTAAGGGCCATTCGCTCCTTAGCGATGCGCTCCATGCGCGCAAAAGCGCTCTTCATGACGTTGGCGAGCAGCTCGCCTACGGAACGCACGCGCCTGTTTCCGAGGTGATCGATATCATCCACTGAGGCTTCACCGTAATACACGTCCATGAGATGTTTCATCGTAGCGACAATGTCCGTCTTGGTGAGGGTGAATTCCTGGATCGGCTCAGGGTAGTTGAATTTTTTGTTGAGTTTGTAGCGGCCGACCTTGCCAAGATCGTACTTGCGGGCAGAGAAGAACATACTCATCAGGTCTTTTTCTGCACCCTCGACCGTAATTGGCTCGCCGGGCTGCAAGGTGGAATAGACAGCTGCCAGGGCGTCTGCCTTACTCGGCTCGTCCTGATCCTCGCTTTCCTTCTCCAACTTAACATCTTCCCGTTCAAAGCAGTTGAGAATCATTTCGTTGTGCATGGAATCCGGATTGTCAAAGTCGATTATCTCAATCTCTTCGATACCAAGGTTCGCAAGCTCGTCCAGTTCATGCAAGTGGAGTTTTTCTCCGGCGCGGAAGAGTTTCTTTTTCTCGCCGTCCACATCGATATAAATGGCCTTGGCGAGCACCTTGCCAACCAGTTTCTCCTTGTCTTCGGTGCTTTCGCCGATAGGGAGAACGGCGGTCTTGTAGAACGCAGAGATTATCTCTTCTCTGCTTGTAAAACCGATCGCCCTCAAGAAAAGCGTGCCCAAGAACTTCTTTTTGCGGTCGATCTTGGTGTAGATAAGCTCTTTTTTCTGATCGATCTCGAATTCCAGCCAGCTGCCGCGATACGGAATAAGCCGTGCAGAGAACACACCTTTTTCGTGGCTAAAAACAACGCCCGGTGAACGGTGGATCTGAGAAACCACAACGCGCTCTGCACCGTTAATGATAAAGGTGCCGCGATCGGTCATGAGGGGGATATCCCCTAAATAAATCTCTTTTTGTCGGATTTCGCCTGTTTTCTGGAAGACAAGGTTGATGATAGCCTTAAGCGGGATTGAGTAGGTGAGCCCTTTTTGTTTGCACTCAAGCTCAGAGTACTTCATCGCGTTTTCGTCGAGGCTATAGCGTTCATATTCCAGGACCATGTCTCCAGACTGGCTCTCAATCGGGAACGTTCCCTTAAAAACTTCCTGTAGTCCTATATCTTCGAGCGGTTCCCCATTGCGCAATTTTTCCCGTTGCAGAAAGTGCTCAAAGGAAGAAAGCTGAATACCAATAAGATCGGGAAGCTCCATCGCCTCTTGGTAATCTTTACCAATGTATTGGCGTTGGATCTTATGTTCGGAATATGCCATCCGTTACCCCTCCTAAAGCGCGCCCCATGTGCGCGCGGGTCGGTTCATTTGGTCATCTAGAGGCGCTTCACATACACTCGCAAACAAGTGCCTCTAGAAAACCGCGCTCCCTTGCAAGGGACTTGAGCCAGAACTACAAGACCGCACAAGGAAGCGCATTTACAAACAGCAAAGAAAATCGTTCGTTACTTATTTGATCTCTACAGTCCCACCAGCGTCGGTGATCTGCTTCTTGATCTTCTCTGCTTCGTCTTTGGAGACATTCTCTTTCAAGAGCTTGTCGCCAGCTTCGACGAGGTCTTTAGCTTCCTTCAGACCCAGACCGGTGATGGCGCGGACTTCCTTGATGATCGCGATCTTTTTGTCGGCAGGAACTCCACCTTTAAGAACGACCGTAAACTCGGTCTTTTCTTCGACGGGGGCTGCTGCTGCAGCGGCGGGACCAGCGGCTACTGCCACAGGTGCGGCTGCCGTAACGCCAAACTTCTCTTCCATAGCCTTGACGAGATCGGAAATCTCGAGAACAGTCATGGACGCGATCGCATCGATAATCTCTTCTTTGGTTAACGCTGCCATATTATCTTCTCCTTACACTAACAATTGGCTTAATCCATACGGAAAGCCAGGAATAAGACTGACAGGGACGACAGCTGTTCGAAGCCTGACAGTCATTTGCCCAAAAAACTTATGCCTCAGCGGCTTTCTTGTCTGCGACCGCCTGAAGCGTGCGGACGAGCTTGGTAGGTACGGCGTTGAGCACGTACACCAGGTTCTGCGCAGGGGCGTTCATGGTCGACATCAACATGGCGATAAGCTGTTTTCGGCCAGGTAACTTAGAGAAGGCCTCAATCTGCTTGGCATCCATGAAGTTCTTGTCTACAAGTGCACCTTTGACCAGAAGCGCAGGCGTATCTTTGGCAAAGTCCAAAAGGATTTTTGCCACATCGTTGGAATCGACTTTGACAAAAGCGACAGCCGTAGGGCCTTCCAGAAGATCCGCAACTTCTTTGGTGTAACCGAGATCCTCAAAGGCGATGCGCGCAAAGTTGTTTTTTACGACATGCAGTTCGGCACCTTTTTCGCGCAGCTGCTTCCGCAAGGCAGAAATCTGCTCCACGGTGAGACCACGGTACTCGGTAAAGATAAAATCGTTCGAATTTCCAACCATCTCTTTGAGCTGAGTGATAGCTTCAGCCTTTGGAGATTGAATTTTGCTAGCTCTCATTGCTGCCATAGATTACCTCTTCTCGCTTTTGGCGACGGCGGTGGACACGCGCACGCTCGGACCCATGGTGGGCGCCAAGAATACAGATGTCACAAAATCACCCTTTGCATCCGCGGGTCGCTTCCTGTTGATTTCGTCCAGGAGCGTTGTAAGGTTCTCGGCGATTTTGTCTGCTTCCATCGACATCTTGCCGATGGCAAGGTGAATAATGTTCGTCTTGTCGCTGCGGAATTCAGTTCGACCTTTTCTGAGCTCATTGAGGGCACTCTTAAGGTCATTGGTTACGGTGCCGGTCTTGGGGTTAGGCATAAGGCCTCGACGACCAAGAACCATACCGAGCTTACCGACATCTTTCATCATATCGGGCGTGGCCACTGCGATATCAAAATCGAGCCAGCCTCCCTTGATCTTTTCGATCAACTCAGTATCACCCGCATAGGCAGCGCCATTCTCCAACGCCTCATTGACGCGGTCAGCGCGGCAGAAAACGAGTACTTTCTTTTCCCCGCGGAACTGATTAGGAAGAACGACAGTGTCGCGAACCGACTGGCTTTTCTTGAGATTGAGCCGAATGTGGGCTTCTACGGTTTCGTCAAATTTGGCGACCTTAAGCTCTTTGACAAGCGCACATGCCGCTGCAGGTTCAAGCGCCTGAGTCCGGTCAACCTTCTTTGCAGCTTCCAAGTATTTTTTGCCGTGTTTCATGCGTTTAACTCCGTTTCGACACCCATCGAACGGGCAGTACCCGCGATGATCCGCATAGCAGCCTGAAGGTTGTTGGCATTCAGGTCCTGAAGCTTCTGCTTTGCAATAGCCTCAACCTGAGCGTTGGTGAGTTTCCCCACCTTTTCCTTGTTAGGGACGCCAGAGCCCTTTGCAATTCCACATGCTTTCTTAATGAGGACGCTTGCCGGTGGAGTCTTGAGGATAAAAGTAAAGCTCTTATCCGCGTAGACAGTGATGATCGCCGGAATAACAAGACCCGGCTCCATGTTTTTGGTTCGCTCGTTGAACTGCTGGCAGAACATAGGCGCAGAAACGCCATGAGGTCCCAGCGCAGGGCCAACGGGTGGAGCTGGAGTCGCTTTGCCGGCGGGGCACTGCAATTTGACGATCGCAGCAATTTTCTTTTTGGCCATAAGCCACGCTCCTTTTGTGGTATACCCGGCTAAAAACGCCGGGGTAGCGCTACCTTCTCACCGAAGGAAGCTCCCATCTTTGGAGATAAAACCCCTTATCTGAGAAGTGCGAAACCGGAGCTGACCCTTTACAAGGACAAACCCACAGAAACACACCGCTTTTCAAAAGAACTCGGGCGATCGGTTCGCCCCAAAACTTGTGTTAGACTTTTTCCACCTGGGTCATTTCGACTTCGACAGGCGTAGACCTACCGAATATACCCACCATAACTTTGAGCTTGTTTTTCTCCGGATTGACTTCTTCTATAACGCCAGAGAAAGACTCAAATGGGCCATCGATAATCTTGACTTGTTCGCCAGGAGAATAGGTTTGCTTCATACGAGTCTGGCGCTCACCTTTTATGTCGCCAGAACGCTGCAGAATACGCTTAACTTCTTCGCTGGGAATGGGTTGAGGCTTGTTGCTGAGATTGGAACCGACAAAGCCGGTTACACCGGTTATCTTACGGATAGCCGAACAGGGAGCCTTCCAGCCATCATCAGGAAGATCCATTTCTATCAAGATATACCCGGGAAGAATCTTCCGCGAAACCGTCCTTTTCTTGCCATCCCTGACGTCAGTAACGTCCTCCGTCGGGACCTTGACGTCAGTGACGATATCACGGGAAAGTTCGCCGGATTCGAGCATTAAACGTATAGTTTTCTCTATCTTGTTTTCGTAACCAGAGTAAACGTGAAGAATATACCAGGACTTAGCCATCCTCTATCCTATCCGCATTGTTTAGCGGAATACAACCTCTATACCCATAACGAGCAGGAAGTCGATCAAACCTAAAAGAAGAGCCACAGCGAGTGTAGAAACCACAACGATTCTAGTAGAAGAGACTACCTCATCCCTGCTAGGCCACACGACCTTTTTGAGCTCAGCGTAACACTCTTTGAAGAATTGAATCATTTTCTTCATGACGGCTCCTTACACTAACTTCCACGCGGCACATTATGCTGGCAACAGGCCAGGAAGGACTCGAACCCTCAACATCCGGTTTTGGAGACCGGCGCTCTACCATTAGAGCTACTGGCCTAGATTAACACATGTGCCAATAGCGACACATGACCCCTAAAACCCTAAAACCTCAAAAGTCGTTGAGACTTATTTAACTTTGACTTCCCGGTGCAACGTGTGCTTGTGATCCCACTTGCAGTACTTCATAAGCTCAAGCTTGTCCTGCATAGTCTTGCGGTTTTTTTTCGTAGTATAGTTGCGGCGTTTGCACTCTGTGCACTGAAGAGCGATAATTTCGACAGTCTGTTTTTTCGAAGCCATACCCAATCCTTTAAATGCGCTAAAGATAAAAGTGCGCTACCCAAAAGCCCCCGAACGGAATCGAACCGTTGACCTTATCCTTACCATGGATATGCTCTGCCGACTGAGCTACAGGGGCATAGACAGAAGCATGGCGAATCTATCACTCGCGCACAATGATGTCAAGTCCAGAATACAGCTTTATTCCGGATCTGTCCATGAGTTTGGACATTGGCACAGTTCTTGCATCACGAAACCAATGAAACGCCGTGTTGTGCGTGTTGCACCTGTTGCACCTGTTGCATATGTTGCATATGTTGCATATCTTGCGCCTTTTGCATATGTTGCGCCTTTTGCACGGCGCCCAAGGTCATGCGGCGCTCTGCACAACGAATTGTTCCGTAAGAGCAAGAACTTTGCCTACGTGCTCCCGTTTTATCCAATAGTGAGTCACAAAGCGGAAATAACCCGCATCTGGCTCGCTGATAAGCACACCATTATCAGCCATAAACTGCCTAAAGGCTAGAGGGTCAATGGAAGGTGCAGCAAAAAACACCATGTTGATGTCGGGCTTAACTGTCTGCAAGGTTATTCCGGGAATTCTTGCAAGCCCTGCTGCCAAATAGGCCGCATTGTCATGATCTTCCTGGAGACGGGTGCTCATTTTATTTAACGCTATTAGGCCAGCTGCTGCGAGGACGCCGGCCTGGCGCAGGCCGCCGCCCATTATTTTGCGCTTGCGGCGCGCCTGGGCGATAAAGTCGGCGGAGCCGGCGAGCATGGACCCCACCGGCGCGCACAGGCCTTTGGACAGGCAGAACATGACCGAGTCCGCGCAGGAGGCCAGCTGCGCGGCGGTGGCCCAGACACTGGCGCCAGTGGGGGCCGCAAGCGCAGTGGCGGCGTTGAATAAACGTGCGCCATCCAGATGCACGTGCAAACCATGCGCGTGCGCCAGGCCGGCCACTTCGCGCATATACTCGAGCGGCAAAATCCTGCCCGAAGAATGTGCATTTTCAAGGCAGACGAGCGACGTGGGCGGAAAGTGAATGTCGTTGCCCCGGATCCTGCTCTCCAGAGCCTCGAGCGGAATCTTGCCGTCAGGTGCCGGAATTGGCCTTGTTTGCACCCCTGCAATAACCGACGCAGCTCCCGCCTCGTGCTGAATGATGTGGCACTGCTCCCCAAGAAGCACCTCGCTGCCGCGGGGACACCAGGTAAAAAGCGCAAGCTGATTCCCGAACGTGCCCGATGGCACAAAAAGCGCCGCTTCCTTACCCACGAGCTCCGCGGCGCGACGTGTCAACTCGTTCATAGTGGGGTCGTCCTCGTAGACATCGTCGCCGACCTCGGCCTCCGCCATTGCTTTGCGCATTTCCTCTGTTGGCCAGGTAACCGTATCGCTTCGCAGATCGATGTATTTCATTGTAACTCCTCCATAAGCCAGCCCTTAGGTGATCACCCTGAGCAAAGCAACTTGAGCTCACGTGTGTGATCAGCATCATTCTATCATTCTAGCTTCGCATCATCATATCATTAAAACACCCCAACCATAAGCCGATCAGGCCCATCATTGTGCCTCTTCTCATTCCTGCCGCGAGCGTAGTATATCTTGTCGCATGAAAGTTCGACTCATAGCGATCGATATGGACGATACCCTCCTCAAGGCTGACTTGAGTATTTCAGAGGCCAACCGCGCTGCACTGCAACGTGCAGAGCAAGCCGGTATCAAAATCGTCCTTGCCTCGGGCAGAAACTTCATTTCAATGAGCAACTACACTTCCCAACTCGGTCTCGACAAAGAAGGCAATTACCTCATCTGCTCCAACGGCGCGGAGATTCTTGAGGCGTCCGACGGCCGCGTTATCGAACAATTACGGTTCGATCCCAAGACTTGCCTCCAGATTGCACAGAATATCGAGGACCACGGTTTTCCCTGGCAAGTCTATAACGATGGCAAAATAATCTGCAACACACCCACATCGTGGGCCATGCGCGACACCCACCTGACCGGGCAACCCCTTATTGTCTCGACCAACAAAGAAGAGACCTTTTCCAATGGAGAAGTTAAATTCGTCATTCCCGGAGAGCCTGGAAAAATAGCGCGTCTGTACGCAATCTTCAAAAAAGAATATGAAGGCAAGGCCGAGGTCGTAACCTCGAAACCATATTTTTTGGAGATTCTGCCTCTGGGCGCCAATAAAGGCGCTGCGCTCGCACGCCTGTTGCGACACCTCGATATTCCCATGGAATCGGCGATGGCTATCGGAGACGCAATGAATGACCTTAGCATGATCGAGGCGGTAGGCTTTGGCTGCGCTCCAGCCAACGCGTTAGGGGAAGTGAAGCGTCGAGCCCGCTATGTTTCGAAGTTCTCCAACGACGAAGACGCTGTCGCCGACCTGGTAAACACAGTCGCGCTCTAGGAATCTATAGGAAACTACGAAAGTCGAGCGTCCAAGAATTGAATCAAGTAGCATTGCACGCCGAGAAAATACTCATCCTGCAGCGCCGTGGCGTCAGTGCCGATGTACCGATAGTGCCAGCTTTCCCACACATAACCGGTGATGGGCTCCATGCCTTTGGGGTACGAGAGCGAAAAACCATAGGTGGCGGCGTTCTTCACAAGCCAGGCACTCGCCTTGGTTTGGGCAAATGCGTCCGTTATCGAACCAAAGTCGATGGCCGTACCGAGCTGGTGCTGGCTTGCACCCGGATGAGCAGACACGCGCTCAGCCTCTTTTTGCCCCATCTCCTTGACGTTGCGCGCAAAAACCTCGACCTGGTATGCATACGAGCGATAGGCCGAGGACACAAGCAAAGAGATACCCTCTTTGCGGGCTGCTTCGCTCATCAAGACGAGCGCTTCGTAGGCTGGTTTTCTCAGGCGGTGCCCAGGACGGGAGACTGAAAGGCCGGTTTTGTCCAACAGAACGAGGTCGCCCGGTTCGTAGTCCTGAGGTAGGCTTTTCTTTTTATCAACACGTTTTAAAAGGTAAGGATCTTCCTTTGCCCGTGCCTCGACTTTTGTAAGCAGATCGAAAAATCGGTCAGGGGAAGCCTCGATACGTTGTTTGATCACAGTAAGGTCGCTTGAGGGAATCTCTGCCTTGTCCAAGCTTTCCTCCACGGCGGCAAGCGCCGATTTTTGCGGGCTTTCCTGAGTTTGCTTCTGTTGTTTTTGCGACGACGATGCTTGCGAATTGCCGCGCCCGCATGAAGCAAGCGCAAAAACGAGCATGAAACACAGGGTCAACAAGGTAGATGGAGAAGAAGAGCGCCCATTTTTCATGCCAATAAGTATAACGGCGTGCAGGGTCTTGTGAAATAGGCTACATTTGATTTCTAATAATCATAATGGGCAGGATCTTAACGGGCAGGGTCTTAACGGGCAGGCTGTCAAGCGAATTCTAATCCTGAACGCATTGAGCATCGACGAGCATCGAGCATCGAGGGGTACAAAACATGACGAAAGTGCAATTCGAGGTGTACAGGCAGATTTGCGGTGAGTTCAAAGAATATGTTGAAGAGCTTATCCGCTCGATGCCATGGCTTCTCGACGCTCAAGAGGGGTTACGGCAGCTCAGGGGCTACGAGGATTACAGGATCGAGCTCCCGGTTGTGTATAACCTCGCCCTGGACGACATCAAGCTGGAAGATGAGATTCAGTTCATTTTCGTCGCAGACAATCCAGGCAAAAACGAACAAAAAGCGTCAAACCAACGTTATCTCGTCGGGCAGGCAGGGAAACTGGCGGAAGGATGGTTTCGTAAGGAGCTCAAGATCGACTTTCGCAAAGCGGGAATCATTATCAATAAGACGCCAATTCATACGCCAAAAACCGCTGAATTGCGCCTCCTCGCGGCACAATGTGGCGAGCACAGGGCGGAGTTCTTGGACAAATTAAGAGAAAGCGAACTCATGATGGCTCGCTTTGCGTTTCGACTGCAAACCACATTGAACAATACGCTCTGGGTTTCCGGTTATGGCGAGCTTGCAAATGGAAAACTCTTTGCGCCCTGGGCCGAGGAACTGGGCCGCTGTTACGCCGAAGGCTTGGTTCCTGCCGCGACGCTGGACAAGGTATGGGTCTTTAGGCATTTTTCGATGAATCAGTTTGCTATCGAATACAAAGCCGAGTGCCAACACGAACTTGCAGCACTGCCGGGGCTGGATCCATACAAGGTTTTGCACAAGCTCGGAGTTGCCAATCGCAGGCGGATTCTGGGGTGGTGAAGTTGTATTGTTTCATCGGTGCCATTCCTGGCGTTTCTGTAGTGGTCGACCATTGTGCGTTTGTGCCGCCCTACTTCGTGCCGCCATGCTTTGTGCCGCCCTGCTTTGTGCCGCCCTGCTTCGTGCGCAGCTATGCACCTGTACAGAAGACAGGCCAAAACGATAAAATAAGGCTTCGCCTTTGTAAACACACGGGCGTTCATGGAGTAAAAAATGCAGGATTTTACGGTCGCAACGCTTGGTCGCTGTGCGGTGCAGTCGCCTTTGGGTCTTGCTCCCAAGGCAGGACAAGGAAGACCGGGATTTGTTCCGGACGATAGGTTCATTCGGTACAAAATCGATGCAAAGCCAGACGAAGAGAGTGTCGCGTCGCGCTCGGAGCTGTTGGAAGTGGCGGGCCCGAGAGAGAAAATCTATTTCAGCCCTTCGCATGTGCACGCGGGAATCGTAACCTGCGGCGGCCTGTGCCCTGGCCTTAACGACGTAATCAGGTCGATTGTGCGCAGCCTTTGGCTTCTCTATGGCGTGCGCCGGATTTCGGGGATCCGATATGGCTACAAGGGTTTCTTGCCCGAATATGGCTACGATATCGTGGAGCTGAATCCTGATGTCGTGGACGACATCCACAAGATAGGCGGGACCATGCTCGGCACCTCGCGCGGAGGCGGCGAGCGGACCACAGAGATCGTCAACACAATCGAGCAACTTAACCTAAACATGCTTTTTGCGATAGGCGGCGACGGCACCCAAAAGGGGGCTTTGGCCATCGCCGAGGAAATCGAGCGCCGCGGGCTCAAAATTGCGGTGGTGGGCATACCCAAAACGGTGGACAACGACATTGCGTTCGTGGAGAAGACGTTTGGGTTCGACACGGCGGTGGCCAAAGCTTCCGATGCCGTCGCCGCCGCGCATATGGAGGCTCACTCGCAGATCAATGGCATAGGGCTCGTCAAACTGATGGGGCGCGACTCGGGCTTCATCGCGGTGCAGACGGTGCTTGCGGTCCACGAGGCTAATTTCGTGCTCATCCCTGAAGTACCTTTTGCTCTTGAGGGAGAAAACGGCCTGCTTTTGACTTTGGAAAAACGCCTAAAGCGGCGCGGCCATGCAGTCATCGTAGTTGCCGAAGGTGCAGGACAAGAGCTTCTCAACAGGGAGAACGATGCTGCCGGCAAACCGCAACAGCTTTACGATGCGTCCGGCAACAGAAAGCTTGGCGATATCGGAGTTTACTTAAAGGATACGATTCAAAACTACTTCGGTGCAAAAGGCCAGGAGATCAACCTCAAATATATCGACCCAAGTTATATGATCCGCTCGGCACGTGCGGAACCGCTCGATTCAATGTACTGCGAGCGTCTTGGCAATAACGCCGTCCACGCGGCCATGGCTGGCAGGACAAAACTCCTTATCGGTTATATAAATGACGAGTTCGTGCATATCCCAATTAAGGCAACGGTTTCGCACCGGAAACGTGTCGACCCCGAAGGAAGTCTCTGGCGCGACGCCCTGGAAGATACGCAGCAGCCGGACATGCGTCCCGCGCAGGCCTAACTCAGGTTCCGCACAGGCCAAACGCAATCCTGATACCGGCCTAGGTCTTAAGGCTCATGTGTGCGGAGTCTCCGCAGAATCCGAGGCTCCGATAAAGGTCAATCGAATCGTCTGTCGGCTGAAGCGTCACCTTATCCAACCCGCGCATTCGGGCCTCCAAAAGTGCCGCCTTAACAAGCGCTGTCCCGATGCCGTGGCGCCTGAAACTCGAGTCTGTGTATACAGCAAAGAGTTCGGCATGCGGAGCCTTTCCAAGTGCCTTATCTGAATCCAATCTGGAAGTTTCACGCAGCAATAATCCCGCCGAACCTACAATTCTGTTGTCATATTCATAGACCCAAAACAACATTGAGCCATCCTGAATGCCTTTTTTGAACATTTCTGTCTGGCTTTCCAGCAGCTCAGATTTCTTCTCTGAGGTAAGCGTTTTTATCTGCTGAATAAAAGCAAGGCGCATTGCTGCGATACGAAGAACATCCGCAAGTACGGCTTGTCGGACACCGCCCTGAACATTTCCCGTCACTGCCGCGTCTTCGACTTGATTTTGAGATAGACCTGCTTGCCAGGATCCATCGGGTTCGCCCGCTCGTCGATGTCAAAAAGCCCAGACGCCTTTATAAGGTCGCCCAGTTTTCTAAACCCATAATTGCGGGGATCGAACTCAGGTTGGCGGTTCGCAATGTAGGTGCCCACGGCGCCTAAATAGGCCCAGCCAAATTCGTCTGCGGCTTCTTCCACAGCGCTTAAGAGCAGTGCCTTTACGCGTCGATCTGTCTTGATGTCGCTCTGTATCTTGGCTTCTGCCTCTTTTTCGGTTTTGGTCTCCTTTTCTTCGTCGCCTTCTCTCAAGATTTCGGTGTAGATAAACTTGTCGCAGGCTGCTACAAAAGGTTTTGGAGTCTTCCGCTGTCCAAATCCAAGGACGAGCTTGCCATCCTCGCGCAGCCGCGCTGCAAGGCGGGTAAAATCGGAGTCGCTGGACACGACACAAAAGCCGTCGAGATTCTCAGTATAAAGCAAATCCATCGCATCGATGATCATGGCGCTGTCTGTGGAGTTTTTGCCCGTTGTGTAAGAAAACTGTTGCACAGGCTGAATTGCGTACTCAAGGAGTTTGTCTTTCCATGAGCGTAAATTGGTGCTGGTCCAGTCGCCGTAAATCCGCTTGACGCTCGCAACGCCATATTTTGCAATCTCTGCCAGGAGGCCTTCGATTATTTTGGCCTGCGTGTTGTCCGCGTCTATGAGTACTGCCAACTTAAGTTGGTTCTGTTCGTTTTTCATCATTCGTCTCCCAAGAGAAATCCCTTCTCTTGTCGTATTTGGGAAATCGAGCCAACTCGGATGGCCACAGCCTGACCGGTAGCAAGGTCTTCTCCGACGAGCATCCAATCGTCGGCGGTGCGCGTAAGTTTTACGGGCCGCACGGTGGTCGATTTCGTTGTACCGCCGGGAGTCCAGCGGATTTCCAGTTTGCAGAATCTGGATTTGAGTGCACTTTGAATTATATGGAGTTTTCCCTGAAAATCCAAACCCCCAGCCGAAAGTGGGCCCAAACTCAGTCTTCGATGGGTTTTTGCCCCGAATTCGGCGTTTCTATCGGCCCCCATTCGTCTTAAGAGCAGGTCGGATAGGTTTTGTAGTTGCTCTTTTGAATAAATGAGTTTTCGGCGTATTCGCTCTTCCAGAAGTGTCTGGATGGGCTCGGGCAAGGCAAGCGTCTGTAGGGTGTTGAGTAACTCGGACTCGAATTCGTCCGGAGTTCTCCGAGCTTCTGGATGTTCTGGGTTTTCTGGATCTGAGTTTTCTGGAAGGGAATGACGGTGTACCGATACCTGAGAAAAATCCGGGCCTGCATGTCCGTCCAACTTCTGCGCCTGTTCCAAGGGAGAGGGGCGATTCGAGCTTTGCGTAGAGACTTGCTCCTTTTTCTTTCCACTTCTTGCCGAGACTACCAGGGAAGGAGCAGGAAGGCCAAGCCGCTCAAAGATCTGTTCAATGGTGCTGTAAGGCACGGAGCCTATGAAGTAGATGCCGTCTCTTATTTTCTTAAAAGGAAATGAATTGATTGCGCCGCTTTGCTCAAGGATTCTTGAGGTAGTGACGTCCACGGCGAGCACCGAACCTTTATAAAAAACGAGCGCATTGTATTCCTCTTCCCATGTGGCAAGGTTGTAGCCAAGCGATTGTGGTGGCTCGACGCCGCACAACCTGCTGAGTGTAGCAAGGATGCTTGCGGCGGTTTGCCCCTCTGCAAAGGCCAACTTCGCCGTCTCTTTGGTTATCTCTAGGTCCCAGGAATCGGAAATCGAGGTCACTTGGCCAAGATCAAGCAAAGCGAGCAGATCCTCTACCGGGGCCTCAGGCAACACGTGGATGCTGCCGGTGCCTTCAATAATGGCCTGTCTTCCGTCGCGGTCTTTCTGAACGTCGTTATCGTCGGAAAGAGTATAAGAGGCAAATGACCTGCGTCCAAAAGCTCTCTCTTTGTTGCAGATCCACACATTTTCAACTTGTCGAATCAAATCAAGTTCTTGCATCGCAAGAAAATAATCAGGTCCAGGAGAACCTGCCTCATTCTGTGCCTTCAGTGGATCCTGAAGCGCAAAGGAGCCAAGAGGCATAAAGAGCGAAGAGAATCTCTCAACACCGACCGAAGAAAATCTGAATTCGACCTCGAAATAGGGGCTCACCGCCTCGCTTAAAGAGCGAACGGTCTGCAAGAAGTTCGTACTTTCCAAGAGCAATTTTGAGCCGCTTGATCTGGGCTGTTTGGGGGATTCTGATGCAGGTCGAGCGAGATCCTCGCCGGTTGGCTGCGGCAAGGTCAAAAGTACTGCCAACGCAAAAGGGTAGTTCTTGCCATGCTCCACGAGAAAATGCTTAAAGGCCAGTGTATCGAGGCTAAACCCCTGCTCCCCTTCTTTGAGAATGCCGGCCATTCCAAGAGCTCTGACTATTTCATCCAACACGGCCATAGTCTGTGAATCGGCGTCAAGCAGCTTCTGCAAGCGCTCTCTTACGCGATTTGCAAGCACGCCACTCTTTAAGAAAGCTTTTTTTTCGTAGCGTAGAAACGAGTAAAGCACGAGCGAAAGATCTATAACCGAAAGTCCCTGGATGGAAGGTACTTTCACAGCCAATGCGTTGGGAAGAGCCGTGGTTCCAAAAAGATAGGTGGGGTTTGCAAAGCGCTCGGTCAAAGCAGCTTCGAAAAGTGGGACAACCTGCAATAAGCCGTCACCGTCTTCGTAGACAAGGAGGCGTTCACTCAGGTTCGCAAGCCGATACTCAAGATCGAAATAATTAAGCGAAGATGCCAATGCTCTCTGTAAAGTACTCTTGGGAATACCCCGTACGATGGTTATGCATCCGAGGATGAGAGCGTCCAGGTCATCAATCATGGTTAAAGCGGCGTCTACGACTTCGGGCTTGGCCAATAGGGCCATGAGCCTATCGACGATCTCGTTTTTGTTCGCCGTCGGATTCGTGCCACCAAGGTAATTCTCGGCAAGGGCTCTAAGACGATCAAGCGGTTGCAAAAGAAGGGACGAACGCCATTTTTCGAGCGTGTTTGCGTTGGTTACCGTTTGCTTTACGGGGTCTATAGCGTCGAAGGTGCTGCTCATGGCCTTCTATTCGTCCCAGGTCTCGATCGTATAGCGATAGCCTTGCTCGACCAGGAATTTGCGACGCTTATCCGCATACTCTTCTTCGACGGTGTAACGGGAGACCAAAGAATAGAAAAAACTATTGCGGTCTTTGGGACGGAGTATGCGTCCTAATCTTTGGGCTTCTTCTTGCCTGCTGCCGAAAGTGCCTGAAATCTGAATTGCTACCGAGGCGTCGGGCAGATCTATCGCAAAATTTGCAACTTTTGATACAATAAGCAATTTCTCTTCACCTGCCCTAAATGCGGCATAAAGGGCTTCCCGTTCGGCCTCGGGTGTGCTCCCGGTAATGAGTGGCGCTTTGAAAAGCCTGGCGTAACGCTTGAGTTGATCGATGTATTGGCCGATGATGAGTATGCCCTCTCCAGGGTGGTGCTCGACTATGGCCTGGGCTACCTTTTCTTTTCCCACGTTTTCCGAAGCGATCCTGGACTTTGCGCGTTGCTCGGCGATCGCGTAGGAAAGCCGGGTGGGTTCGTCAAGAGGAATACGGATTTCTTTGCACAAGGCCTCAGCTATAAAGCCCTTTTTCTCCAGGTCCTTCCACGGAACGTCATACCGTTTGGGACCGATCAGTGAAAAAACCTCGTCCTCTCTGCCGTCCTCGCGTACGAGCGTGGCGGTGAGACCAAGCCTGCGTACCGCTTGAAGCTCGGCTACTACTCTAAATACTGGTGCGGGAAGGAGGTGCACTTCGTCGCAAATGATGAGGCCCCAGTTTACGGTCCGCAGCAGTTGAAAATGTGGAAAGTCCGAGGTTTTGTCTGGCCTCCAGGTCAGAATTTGATAACTTGCTATGGTGATGGGGCGAACCTGTTTCATAAAGCCTGAATACTCGCCAATTTGAGACTCGTCGATGTCGGTTTTATCCAGGAGTTCAGTCTTCCATTGACGAGCCGCGACTATGTTCGTCGTTATAATCAATGTAGTACGCTTGTAGGCAGCCATTGTGGCCATGCCGACGATCGTCTTGCCTGAGCCACAGGGGAGAACCACTACACCGTACCCATAGCCCGGTTTTCCATCTCCAACAAGCGAAGCCACTGCCTCTTCCTGGTAAGGGCGCATATGCCAATGCGGAGGCTGGCCAAACTTCAGATTTATCTCGAGCGGGTCCCCTTCCCGCAAACTCGCTTCGTCTTTGACGGGCCAACCTCGTTTTAAGAGCTCGACTTTAACCGTTCCCCGATCCACAAGCCGCAACCAAAAGCCGCCTGCGCCAGGGGTCAGCCATTTGCCAAGAACTTTGTCTGCAGCCAGCTGCTTCTCAATTTCCACTTCCTTACACTCGAGAAACAGCGTGTTTTGCATACCCAAGCCCGGACCGGCCAGATCCGCCGCTCTGTACTCGTGCAAAACGAGCGCGCCGAACCGATCCATCGTATCTTTGATTATAAAGGGTATGTCTTTAGGAACCTCGTATCGTGAAAACTCCTCAAGCTGCGCAACGACCTCGTTTGCACTTGCTCCGGCAGCGGCAGCGTTCCACAGTGACAATGGGGTAATCTTGTATGTGTGCATGTGCTCAGGGCTCTTCTCCAGCGACGCAAAACGGCCCAATACTTTGCGAGCATCTTCGGCCCGAGGAGCATGTAAATCCAAAAGGATACTTAAGTCACTCTGCACAATGAGGGGTCCATCTTGGGACATAGGGTCTATTATACCGAGAATGCCATGTTCTAAACAAGACTTAACACTGTTGTTTGGCTTTGGTCAGCGTTGTTCAGTGAATGAACAATGCCATAACACAGACTGCCAAAAAAGCACTGGTGCCTTGAATTGCGGTCGCGGCAGTCCAACTGCGCACCATGTCTTTAGTCGATAATCCCAAACTTTTTTGTAATATCCAGTACAAAGGATCATTAATATGGGAGGCAACCAGAGAACCCGCTCCAACCGCGCCGACAGCCAGGGCAGGGTTTAACTTGACCGCTTGAGGTACGGCCGCCATAACACCAGAAGCCAAAACAACCGCGATCAACGAGGAGCCTTGGATAGACTTGAACATCGCTGCCAAAACAAAACACAAGAATAAGGCTCCAAATCGCCCGGCAATGCTTGTTGTCGGAACTATGCGGCCAATAAAATCCACAAGTGGCCCTGCCTTGACGACCTGAGAAAACGAGGCGGCGAGGGCGGCAACAATCAGAATTGGGGTGGCTCTTACAATTGCCTCTTCCACACATCCTGCTATTGCTGCACTACTAGAGGCCTTACCCTCTACAATCTGCTTCCGGAAGAGTAGCAGAGCAAACGCCAACCCAAGACATGCCGCAAGCATTGGATGACCGCAAAACTCGATCCAAGCATATACCCAGCCACTGCCAAAAGGACGAAATGGCAAATCCGCAATCATTTTGAGCACCAGCAGCGCAAAAGGCAAAACAATAGGAATAAGCGGGCGCCTGATAGCAGATGCACCTGTCTGAATACCAGTCTGACCATCAGTCTGGACTCCAACCTGAGAGTTCTTATCCATGCCAACATCTTTTTGTACAACAGCCGAAGGATTCTTGCGCGATATCCACCACAACCCAGAGACAAGCGCCACAATCGCTGCGATAAGGCCCACGAAGAGTGTTTGCCCAAGACTTGCGGCAAAGGCACGAGCGGAAGAAAGAGCGGCAACCGTAGGCATAACCAGAGGACCTGCCGCAAATATTCCTGCAGCATAGGCGAGAACGAACCGGGTTCTACCTACGCTGCTCGCGTCTGCAATGTCTTCAACTAGTGGCAAAAAAAGAAAATAGCCAAACTCCCCAGGCGAAGGAACTGCAATTGCAAATCCCAAGAGAGCAGCAAGCCTGGTAAGGTGCCCTCTTTGTGTACTCTTTGCTTGTACCTTACGTGTAGCCCATTGCCCTATTGCCGCAAGAGCGCCCGACTTCTGCAGAATCGTTGCAGTTACTGCGGTTATCGCAATAGCAAGCCCAAAGGTCCCCAACCATCCTCCAAAACCATCCATCACACCCAAGACCACGGCATCCTGAGGTAGACCTATGCAGAGCCCGTACACCAGCGCGCAGCCTAGCAAGGTGAGTAAAGGACTCGTTCCGAACAGTCCGACTAAGATATAAGCAAAGGCAAGAATTATTGCTAACCACAATAAAACCACCGCTCCGGAAATCATTATTGTCCTCCACGCCACCGCAGTTTGAGTTCAATGGGAAGGTGATCGGAAAACCCCTTCTTCCCATCCCAACACAAGATATTGCCCTTGTCGTCAAAAAGCTCTTGCGCGCCGGCCGGGTCAAAAGCTTCGTAATCCAGGCCCTTGCCATCAACCAGGGCAGCGTTCAGCAGAAATCCATCCAATCTTTCAGTTTTTCCATCGAAGGCATAGCTGAATTCCTCAGAACCTCCCCAAGGAGAAAAAAGTGCCCAGGAGCTTTCCGTCGTCGGTAGGACTTTATCCGAACTATACGTTATGTGCAAACTCTCAAAGTCTGAATTCTGATCTCCAACAGGCATCATCGCTGTTTGGTAGGCCTGCTTAACCCGCTGAAATTCGTCAGGCGACTCGTTAAAGTCACCACACACCAGTATAGCACGGTGCTTGTCCTCGGCTTCCAGTGCTCTGATCCTTGCTGCAACCAGGCGCGCAGCCTCGACCCTGGCCACTTCCGTCGTCTGCTCCCCTTCCTTCTTCGACTTCCAGTGACATAAGAAAACGGTTAGCTCATCCTCCATCCCTTGAGATGATCCTTGTTGCGATACAAATGAGCTGAGGTCAAAAACTACTTCCAGAATATCGCGTCCTTCTCCGAAGCCCCAGATATCTGCCACGTTGTGCGCCACAACAGACTTTACTGGCAGGCGCGACAAAATCCCGCATTTTATGCTTGAATTCTCTGGCCCGCCAATTATTCGCCACTTATAACCGAGCGACTTAAGCTCCCCGTCTGCAAGATCATCCAGGACTTGCTTGTTTTCGACTTCTTCCAAACAAAGAATATCCGGTCCAGCTTGCTTCGAGTAACCAGTCTGTGTCGAGTAAAACGAACGTACCGCAAGGGCCGTATTCTTTAGCCTGGTATGGTATTTTTCTTCGTCCCAGGTTTTGGATCCGCTCTTGAACTCCGGGTATTCATCGCCATCGTCGTGACAATCGAAAAGATTGTGAACATTGTAAGCGACAATACTAAGTTCATCCGCCTTGGGCTTTGTAAATGGCAACGAGCACTGGAACCCTGTGAATGGAAGCAAAATCATACAAAAAAGCACAACCCGTGAACGCTCTAAGCATCGCTTTTCCATGGAGCAACTTCCTCCACAGATATGACGTCACGAATTGTACTTCTCACTTCAAAAACTGGCGCAAGGAGTTCTTTCAGAACTCTAAAACGAGACTCAAAAATCAGTTCGGCAGTTCGGCTCGCTTTGTCACGATCTTGCTTAAAATTCCATACTCTTGCGCCTCATTAGCGTTCATCCAGTAGTCGCGATCAGTATCCTTAGCTACTCGTTCCAGAGTCTGGCCCGTAGCTTCGGCAATGATCTCGTTGAGCCTCACCTTTGTCTTCTCCAGTTCGCGGGCGTGGATTTCGATCTCTGTGGCTACTCCCTCGATGCCGGAAAGCGGTTGGTGGATCAAATAGGAAGAATTCGGCAGTCCAAAACGCCGTTCTTTGGGAACAGCCAAGAAGATCAGGGCAGCAGCACTTGCAACCAATCCCATTCCGATCACACGTACTGGTGAACTCACAAAGCGAATCGTGTCGTAAATTGAAAAACCAGAGTACACATCGCCGCCGGGAGAATCCACCAAAATCGTTATGGTATCATGAGATGCATCGTCCATTATCAAGAGCTGCTTTACCACTTTTTCCGCAAGGTCTTTGTCGACTTCCCCGTTAAGCAGGATGGTCCTCGTCTTTAGGAAACGCTCCGAAAAGGGATCTTCACCCTTTACAACAGGCTTCTTCTCCTCGGGCTCGGTCTCGGGCTCGTTCTCCAGATATGTCAAATTCAGATTTTTCATTCTCACTCCCTAATGTACTGAGTTATCTTTCACAAGATACTCTATTTTTCGACATTCCGACAACGGCTTGCGCTGAAAGTTGTTTTTTATATAGTATTATTGCTATATTATTGTTTTCGTTTTATTGTGTAGATTCTATTGAATAGAACTGAAATCAAGGGAGTGATTATGACAAAGCCCAGCAAGAATCGAAAAAGTCGACTAAACGGCGCGTTCGTGACATTATTTCTGACCCTGATGTTTTGTACCATCGCAGGGGTTCATGCGGCGACTGTGCAAA
>Ga0208825_1001259_pt1 | contig 19839 bp, 15 predicted proteins | sample AD_UKC113_MetaG_FD_184450 | JGI IMG/M metagenome (GOLD analysis project Ga0208825, IMG submission 184450) | Active sludge microbial communities of municipal wastewater-treating anaerobic digesters from Hong Kong - AD_UKC113_MetaG (SPAdes)... | ecosystem: Engineered > Bioreactor > Anaerobic >...
CGTGACAACCTCGCTTGGATACAACTTGGCCTGACTATGCTTGGGCACATCGGCCAGTACATCATCGACACGACAAAACAGCTCCGTGATAAAATCAATGGTGGTCATGAGATCCTCCTTTGCGCCAGGTCGGTCTACCTATAGCATAGGAGCATCCCGTACTTTTACAAACTAGCACCAAAGGTTATGGATCTGGATGAGCGGGACGGATATGATTAACCAATCCGGCATCTATGGAACAAAAACTGTGCCGAACCCAGCCAATGTGCCAGGAGCACGTTGGGGCGGCGTTTCTTGGAATGATGGCTTTGGCAACCTATGGCTTTTGGGAGGGAATGGTTGCGACAGCAATGGATACTGTGAGCAAAATCTAAACGATCTATGGCGCTACAATCACGCTACGGGACTTTGGACCTGGATGAGCGGTGCAAGTATGTGGCCGTTCACTCCCATCTATGGTGTCAAAGGCATTCCTCATCCTGCTAATGTTCCTGGCGGACGCCATGGCAGCGTCTCTTGGACCGATGATTCTGGCAACTTTTGGCTCTTTGGAGGTTGGGGATATGACGGTGTTACTCACGGTTACCTCAATGATCTGTGGCGGTATAACCCCTCCACTCGGCAGTGGACCTGGATGAGTGGAGCAAACAGGCGCAACCAGCGTGGAGTTTACGGCCTCAAAGGCGTCCCAAATTTCACTAATATACCTGGCGCACGTGCTGGTAGCATCTCCTGGAATGATGATGTTGGCAATCTTTGGCTATTTGGAGGTTTTGGCTACGATGGTTTCGCCAACTGGGGCAATCTGAACGACCTGTGGCGCTATAACTTGGCAACAGGACAATGGACCTGGATGAGTGGGGCAGATGCGGCTAATCAACCCGGCATCTACGGTATTAAGGGAATTCCAGATCCCATCAATGTACCTGGTGCCCGCCTTTATAGCATCTCTTGGAATGATGAGGCTGGTAACTTCTGGATTTTCGGGGGACAGAATTACATTGATGGTGATACCAGTGACCTTCTAAATGACCTGTGGCGTTACAACTTGGCAACAGGGCAATGGACCTGGATGAATGGAAGCAATATAGCCAACCAACCCGGCATATATGGCGTGAAAGGAGTTCCCACCCCAGCTAATGTTCCCGGCGCACGCAACGCCAGCCATTCATGGAGCGATCATCTGGATAATCTGTGGCTTTTTGGCGGCGGGGGTTATACGGCAAGTTCCTCGGGTCTTCTTAACGATCTATGGCGCTATGACTTAAAAACAGGACAATGGACCTGGATGAGCGGTGCAAATACTATCAATCAGTCTGGTGTCTATGGTATAAAAAACGTTCCTGATCCTACCAATGTTCCTGGGGCACGCATGGGCGGCATCTTCTGGAATAATGCATCTGGTAGCTTCCAGTTTTTTGGAGGTAGTGGAAGAAATGATCTTTGGAGATATGGCTCAAGTCGCACCGCGGCCACACCTATGCCGCCTGACGCCCCCATCACCGCCACCGTGCCCGGCCCCATCACCTTCGCCCTGTACCGCATTGACGTGCCGCAGCCCGGCTCCACCCTCACCGTCACCCTCTCCAACCTGCAACAGGACTTCGACCTGCTGCTCTTCGCCCCCGAACTCAACGAAGAGACCGGCGACCTGCGCGACCTGGCCCGGCTGAGCAATATCGCCCGCCTTAGCAACATCGGGCGGCTGTCTGAACTGGCGCGGTTGAGCAACATCGCCCGCCTCAGCAACATCGGCCAATTGCTCGAACTCGGCGATCTGGAAAGCCTGGCGCGCTTGAGCAACATCGCGCGCCTGAGCAACATCGCCCGCCTCAGCAATATCGCACGGCTGAGCAACATCGGGGAGACGGGCGCTTCCGGCACGCTGGTAGACGTCTCCGCCACGCCGGGGCTGGCAAGCGAGCAGATCGTCCACGAGGTCCACGAACTCTCCGGCCCTTACTATGCCGCTGTGGGCGGGGCCTTCGCCGAGGACAACGGCACGCCCTTCACCTTGCAGAGCGCCCTCCTGGGCGCGGATGACAATTACACCGTCATTACCGCTACCGTGCCGCTCATCTGGACGGCGGCCCCGCCGACGGATACCGTGCGCACCCTCATTCTGCATTACCCGGAACGCCTCGCGCAGCAGTACCCGGCGCAGGCGGCGGACATCCTCGCGCTGACCGCTGACCTGGAAACCCTCGCCGCGCAGCCGGAGGTGGACGGAGCGATGGTCTATCTCTCTGATTACCCGGAAATCGCCACCGCCTACGCGGGTTGGGACCAGCACGCCGATGATCCGGCCTGGGCCAATTATGTGAGCATGCACCTCAAGTCCCTACTCTACAGCTTGGCGGAGACCTACCCCAACTGGGAGTACCTGGTGCTGGTTGGCGGAGACAAGATCATCCCCTACCATCGTGTGCGCGATACCGCCTACTACGCCAACGAACGCATGTATGAAGCAGCGGATGCGGCGGGCGCGCTGGCGGCGGCGCGGCAGTTGCGCTACTACTTGACTGATGACTACTACGCCGGCCTGCTGCCCCTGCCGCACGAGGGCCGTGAGTTCTACCTGCCGCAGGTTGCATTAGGGCGGCTGGTGGAATCGCCGGCGGAGATCGCGGCGCAGGTCGCGGCGTTCCTGGCGCGGCCCGTGCTGGAACCGACGGACGCTCTGCTGACGGGCTACGAGTTCCTGCTAGACACGGTAGACGTGATGAGCCGCACGCTGGCAACCTATGGCGTTGCCGAGCAGACCGCGCTGGCGGATGATGCCTGGACGGCGCAGGACTTCCGTGACGCGCTGTTCAGCGAGGCGACCGCGCCGGGGCTGATCGCGCTCAACTCGCACTTCACGCACTACTATTTCTATCCCAATGATGATAACTATGTCTACGCCACGGAAGTGACCGCCACCACGCGCTATAGCCACACGCTGGTCTTCAGCGTGGGCTGTCACTCTGGCCTCAACGTGCCGGATGCGCCCTTCACCAGCACCGCCGTAGCCACCGACTGGCCACAAGCCTGGACGCGGCAGGGGGCCACTTACCTGGGCAACACCGGCTATGGCTATGGCGACGCCGACCTGTTGGCCTACTCCGAGCGGCTGATGGCAAACTTCGTGGGGCAGCTGGGCGACTGGAGCGAAGGGCCGCAGACAGTGGGCCGTGCGCTGCTGCGCGCCAAGCAGGGCTACTTCAACAGCCTGGCGGGCGGGACGTTTGGGCGCTACGATGAGAAGGTGCTGGGCGTGATGACGCTCTATGGCCTGCCGATGTTGCAGATCAACTTACCGCTCACCACCACTACGCCCTATGGCGGGCCGAGCGTGGCGCAAGGCCACCGGCTGCACACCACCGGGATGCAAGCGCAGGCGCTCACCACAACCGTGACCGCGACGGTCGCCTTGCACTTCGATTACACCCAGCGTAGCACGCCCAACGGCGCGTACTACACCCTTACGGACAGCGATGAGGTGCAGGTGGCGGGCAACCGGCCCGTCCAGCCGCGCGCCTCGGTGGACGTGGCGCGCGCGGACGATCTGTACGCGCAGGGCGTGCTGCTGACCGGCGGCGCGTTCACGGAGGTAGCGGGCTTCAATCCGGTTATCTCGCGGCTGGTGACGGAGACGGCGGCGCTGGCGACCGAGCCAACCTATCCGATTACGGACACCTGGACTCCGCAGCAGGTGGGGTCGCTCAACACCTTCCTGAGCCTGGATGCGCGGATGCGCGAGCGGTTGGTGGTGGTGCCGGGGCAGTTCCGCGCCGCAAATGCTAACGCGCCCACCCTCGGCACGCAGCGGCTCTACACCGACCTGACTTTCGACGTGTACTACGCGCCCTTCGAGGCGACGGACTTCGTCGTCCCCGGCATCTGGGACGCGCGGGCGGTGCAAAGCGGCGCGGGCGTGGCCTTTGATGTATGGACGAGCGACGAGAGCGGCATCCAGCGGGTGGTGGTGCTGTACCGCCCCCTGACCGCGACCGCCTGGTCGAAAGTGGAACTGGCCTACGATCCCGTGACCAGCCGGGCCACGGGGAGTGTCAGTGGCCTGACGGGCGACTTCGAGTATTTCGTGCAGGCCGTGGATGGCGTGGGGAATGTGGGCGTGCGCTTCGATACACGGATTGAGCAGGAAACGCCCTGCACCTCCATCACTGGGGCCACGTTGAGCGTGCTCACTGCGGGCACGCTCTACACCGATACCGTCGTCACCTTCCAGGCGGGGATTCTCCCCCTCACCGCGACGCTGCCCTACTCGTACACCCTCGATGGCGGGGTGGAGATGAGCACCACTAGCGCCACCTTCACCTTCACCCGGACCTTTGCGACGCTCGGCGCGCATACCGTCACCTTTGCCGCGCGCAACTGCGGCCAAAGCACACCGGTCACAGCCACGGCGCAAGTCACCATCATAGCGCGACCGGCGCAGGATGAGCATTGGGTTTACCTGCCGTTGGTGCTGCGACAGCCCGCCCAGGCAGCCACAACCTTCACGCCGCGCCCGCCCGCTCGCTAAGGCGGCGAGCCGGCGCGGCTATCCAGACAGCACAAGGACGCAGAGCCGAGAAAGCGTCGCAGCCGTTTCTCCTCTGCGTCCTTGTGCATGCCGATTTTTTAGCGATTTCACTATGTCAAGTCGGCTTGAGCAGGTCGCTACAGCCTGCCTGAGCCGGCTTGTTGATTCCGATTCATCCGAGCTCGGGCAGTTACAGAGCCAACCCGCGCTTTTCCAGCATATCGCACGTTCGCGGCAGTCCAGGCCCAACGCCCGCGCCAGCCCGCGCAGCGCCGGCAAGTTCCTGAGAAGTTATGCTACAATAAGAGTATGCCCACGCTGGCGGAGAAGGGTGTCAATCGGCTGCGGGCTAAGATCAGGAGGTGCAGGGAAGATGACGACTAGGCCCTTGTGCTAGATGTTAGGCAAAGCCAGAGCCTTGATTTGCAATACATCCACCTTGCCCAAAAGGCAGATAATTAGCGGAACCTAAAAAGGTACTTTTCCAGACTTCAGAAAGGGCGAACTTAGTCCTCACGGCATGTATTTCCAAATGTCCTCACGGCTTTATCTAAGGGGTTGCCGTTTGGGCTAAAGTGAGGTGGTAGGGCAACACGGTTCACATCCGTGAGGTCCAGAGTTCGAGTCTCTGCTCGCCCACTGCATCTCAGACAGCCAGGCGACGGTCCCCTACCCCAACGGTAGGGGACCGTTGTGTTATCTTCCGCGCCTGTTGCCATTCCCCGATCGGGAGTCTGGACGGTTCCCTCGCGCGGGCCGCGCCTGGACCGTGCCCGCTTCGTGGGACAGAAGCTAACGAACGCACGTGCGGCTTGCGAAGCCCCGCTTGCGTGGTATCCTTACTGTTGAAAATGACCCAACCATTGATTCTCATCACTAACGACGACGGTATCGAATCGCAGGGGCTGTGGGCCGTGGTGGAGGCGCTGTTGCCCTTGGGCGAGCTGTTGGTGGTCGCCCCCGATCGCCAATGGTCGGGCGCGGGCCGTTCGATGCCGCATCACTTGACGGGGCGCCTCACCTCCGCCGACCGCGAGGTGCAGGGGCAATTTGTCCGCGCCTATGCCGTGGATGCGACGCCGGCGGTGGCGGTGGTACACGGCCTGCTCGAACTGGCCGACCGTCGGCCGAAGCTAGTCGTCTCAGGCATCAATTACGGCGAGAACCTCAGCACCGAGGTGACCATCTCCGGCACGGTGGGCGCCGCGCTCGAAGCGGCGAGCAGCGGCATCCCCGCCCTGGCGATCTCGCTGACCCTGCCGATCTCACAGCATTTGACCGGCGGCGAGATGGTGGATTACACGGCAGCGCAAGCGTTTGCCGCGCGCTTCAGCCGCTTGCTCTTGGAACGGCGGATGCCCTTTGATGTGGACGTGTTGAACGTCAACGTGCCGCGCGAGGCGACGCCAGAGACGCCCTGGCGCCTGGCGCGCCTGTTGCGACAGCGATATTTCGAGCCGACCGCTCCGGATCGCAACGCCGGGGGAAGCGCCAGCCCCGGTTACCGTCTGATGGAGGCGCCTGCCGCCGCTGAGCCGGGATCCGATGTGCATTTGCTCGTCGTCCAGGGCTTTGTGACCGTCACGCCCCTATCTCTGGACATGACTTCCCGGGTGGATTTTGGGCAGCTGGAGGAGTTGCTCGTGAGTTCTGAGATGGTGTGAGTGCGACTCTCAGGGGGCAAGGATGCGGCGCTACAGTGAGATTTTGCGTTTTCACGATGGCGTGCGGGTGCAGGCAACCGCTCCCGAGGCGACGTCGGAGCTGCCGCCGGTGGGGATGTCGCCGGATGCCGGGGAACAGCTGTTCGTGCTGGTGGATTTGGGCCCTGGACAGGCGCATCGCAGTCGGGAGACGCGCACGCTCGCCGCGCGCGTGTACTGGCAATCGCCGGGCGGCATCGTGGCACGCCTGCGCCGGGCCCTGGCCGAAGCCAACCGCTACGTGCTGCAGGAAAACCTCCGCGCCCCGCAGCCGCAATCGGCCTCGGGCAACATCACCTGCGCGGTTTTCGCGGGCGAGGAGCTCTTTCTGGGACAGGTCGGGCCGGGCAACGTGTTGTTGTATCACGCCGGGGGTGAGGTCGAGATCTTCCCCAGCAGCGCCCTGCCCATGTTGCCGTTGGGCGCGGGGTTGCCGCCCGCCATTCACATCGGCTATGCCCCGGTTGCCCCTGGCAGCGCGCTGTTGATCGCTACGGCCAGCGTCGCCGAAGCGCAAGCGCATTCCCTGTGGGCGGAGACGTTGGCGGTCGCCGAGCCGGAGCAAAGCGTCGAGCAGGTGCTGCGTCTGATGCGCGAGAATCGGGTGACCGGTTGCGCGGTCGTGGTCCACTGTCTGCCAGAGCCGGCGACGCACAGCGAGGCCTATCTACTGCAAAAGCCGCCCTCGAAGCCGGAGCCTTCTCTGAAGTCCCCCCGTGCGGCGGAACTCACGTCGGGGGCCGCCGAAACAGTGAGGACAGAAGAACCCGTGCCGGCTGCGGCCCTCGCGGCAGAACCGTTGCGGTACAGGCAGGAGGCCGCGGCGACTGCGCCGGCCTTCACCGAGCCACTCGTCCCTCCGCCGCCGGCGCCGGGCCCCGCCCCCCGACGCCCGGCGCTGCCGGGGCGCAAATCCGCTTCCGTTCCGAACGTTTCCGCCTTGCCTGCCGTTGCCCCGAGGCCGACGGCCACAGTGGAACCGCTAGCGCCCATCCCGCCGACGCCCCCCCCTTCGTCGGCAAGGGAGACAGCGGAGGAGACCGAAAGGGAGGCGCCTGCCGCGCGCCCGCGCCTGTCACTGCCGCGCCTCAAACTGCCGTCATGGCATCTCCGGGAGACTTTGGGGCCGCTGTTCCGCGCCTTTGGCCGCGCGCTGATGCCCGGCAAGGTGAAGGTGAAACGCGCGCGCGTCTCACGGATAGCGCCGCAGGAGAATCCGCTGCTGCTCAGCAGCCTCGCGCTAGGCCTGTTGCTCCTTACTTCCCTCATCACCCTCACCACCTATTTCCAGTTTGGCGGCGCCTCGCGGGTTGAGACGCTGCTGGCCGATGCGGAGGTCGCCTGGCAAGAGGCCTACGCCAGTCAGGCGACGGAGGACTGGCAACGAGCTCTCACGCTGGCGCAGCAAGTGCTGGCGCTGGATTCGAGCAATGCCAGGGCGCAGACTTTGCGCGATGAGGCGCAGCTCAACCTCGAGATGCTGGAGAAAGCGGCGGTGCTTTCACTCACCAAGATTGCGGAGCTGGGGGTTTCGCCTGCGCCGCGCCGGCTGTTGGTCACCCGCACGTGGATCTACCTGCTCAACCCCGTCACCGAGGAGGTGCTGGGGATGCCGCTCGCGGAGGATGGAATGCGTCTGAGCTCCGCGGCCCCCACCTCGATCCTGCGGCGCGGTCAGATTGTGGCAGGCGCGACCGTCGAACATCTCGTAGACATTGCCTGGGTGACACCGGGAGCGACCTATGGCGACGGAGCGCTGTTCATCTACAGCGACGACGGCACGCTGTACGTCTATGAGCCGACGCTGGGACCGGCGGGAATCACGCGGCAGCGGTTGGAGGGCGAACACACGTCGCGCTCGGTGACGATGATCGCCACTTACGGGGAACAGCTCTACTTGCTCGACCGGCAACAGGGGCAGTTATTCCGGTATGCGCCCCTCAATCGTCTGTACAACAGCCCGCCGCGTCCGTATTTCGTGCCCGGCGCGGCCCCACAGCTGCAAACGGTATTGAACCTGGGCCTCGACGGACGGCTCTACCTGCTGCTGGGGGATGGGTCAGTCCGCGCGTACTTCTCCGGCGCAGAAGATCTCACGTTTGCCCTGCGCGGCTTGCCTGATAACAACCTGCAGGCCGCGGTGATGTATGTCGAGCCGGACCCCAATAAGGGGCGCATTTATCTGGGAGACCGCCAGAATGAGCGCATCGTGGCGCTCGACAAGCGAGGGAACTATCTCCATCAATTCCGCGTGCGTGAAGGGCAGTTGCGGCAATTGGAGACGTTCGTGGTGACGCAAGAGCCGCGGGTGCTGTACATGATCGCCGCCAACGGGCTTTACGCCGCTCTGCTGCCCGAATTTTCCTCGCCGTAGCCCCGGAGCGTGATGCGCATGACCCCTCACCGCCGCCTGCAAACCGCCGATTGGGCTTTCATCGTCGTGGTCATCGCCGCGTATGTGTCGTTGTTCACGGCTGCGGAAGTGGCCTTCACAAGAGTAGCCAGGAATCCCCTGGCGCCCTGCCTGGACCTCTCTCGTGGCAGCGTCCAGGCAGGGCCCTGACTTCTGACTCGAAAGGATCAGCCATGGATACCTCGCTCGTGATTCGACCCATGCGTGAAGGAGAGGAAGCCGCGACCAAACAGGTGATGCGGCGGGCGTTTTCGCCGTTTACCTGGCTGTTTTTCTCATGGAGCAAGGACGTGCTGGTGGCGGAGCACGAAGGGCGCATCGTGGGCGGCGTGGTGCTCAAGACGTTTACGCTGCCCAAGGGGCGGAAGGTGGGCTTCATCTATTGGGTGTTCACCGATCCAGAAGCGCGGGGCCTGGGCGCGGGACAGGGGTTGATCGAGGGGGCGCTGGATTTCTTCGCCGCGCAGGGCTGCGACGAGGTGTCGGCCTGCGTGGAGGGCTACAACACCAGCTCCAGCAAGCTCTTCGCCACGCGCGGTTTTTCGATCCTCTCCATGGGTGAGCAACTCCGCCGCTACGGGTGGGACATCCTCCCCTACTGGTGGCATTCCTTTCACTTCATGGATGTGGGGCATTTCCTGTGGGCCAAACCCGCCGCGGAGCGACCTGACAGCCCGCTGCTCCAATGGCTGGGAACGTGGCTCGTCAACGTGGCGTTGCTCTGGCTGGCGATCTGGCGCCGGGGGCGCTTCGAGCCGGCGGATCTGTGGACAATTCCCCTGGTGATTCTGGCGGTCTTCGGGGCACGCTCGCTGGCGATGTGGCTCGCGGCGAAGGCGCAGGGGCTGGCGGTGCGTTTCCGCGCGTGGGAATCCAGCGCGACGCTGACGGCGGTGCTGGCGTTGCTTTTTGGCGGCTACTTCCCCTTCCCCGGCAGCTTCTATCCCGTGGAGGATCGCTGGCGCTATCGTGAGCTGTTACCCAAGATCGGGCCGACGGCGCTGGCGGGGACGCTGGCCTCGCTGCTGCTCGCCTGGGGGAGCTGGGCGGCCCTGCGGGGGGGAGTAGCGCCGGGAATGGCGTCGCTGCTGTCGCCCCTGTGGGAGGTCAGCCGTATGCTGGCGCTGTTGGAGACGGTCGTCGCCTTCTTCCCCCTGATCAGCTTCAACGGGCGACGGATTTGGGATTGGAATCGCGCCGTGTGGGTGGCGGTGAGCCTGGCCGCGGTGGCGCTCTTCTTCGTCGCTTGATTTGGCCCGCCGCGTAACATGCCGTGTCCAGGTGACCACGTGACCACGTGTCCAGGTGACCACGTGACCACGTGTTCACGTTCATTCGTGCGAACGCAAGTGATTCGCTTTTTCGCTTTTTCACTGATTCGCTGACAACTGACCCGCTGATCTCTATTTTTAAGGAGCAACTCATGGCCCTGGTCGAAGTGCAAAACCTGGTGAAACGCTATACCCCCACCGGTCCGAACGCGGTGGACGATGTGTCGTTCGAGATTCACGCGGGGGAGATGTTCAGCCTTCTCGGCCCCAACGGCGCGGGGAAAACGACGACAATCTCGATGATCAGCACGCTGCTGGCGCCGACGTCCGGCAAGGTGCTCGTGGACGGCTTCGATGTGCAGGCCGACCCGATGGCGGTGCGCGAGCGCATCGGCGTCGCGCCGCAGGATCTGGCGCTCTACTACGACCTCACCGCCGAGGAAAATCTGCGCTTTTGGGGGGAAATGCGCGGCCTGGGCGGGGCGGAACTCAAGCGTGAAATCGCCGAGAAGCTGGCGCTGATGGATCTCACTGACCGGGCGAAGGCGCGCGTCAAGACTTTCTCCGGCGGCATGAAGCGCCGCCTCAACCTGGCAATCGGCCTGCTCGGCAACCCGCCCCTGGTGATGCTGGATGAACCGACGGTCGCCATTGACCCGCAAAGCCGCCGCTACATCCTGGATTATGTCAAGCAGATGAACGTCAACGGCACGACAGTGCTCTACACCACCCATTACATGGAAGAGGCGCAGGAGCTCAGCCATCGCATCGGCATCATAGATCACGGCAAGCTCATCGCCTTGGGGACGCTGGAGGAACTGACGCAACAGGTGGGCGAACACGAGACGCTCGTCCTCAAGCTGCATCAGGAAGAGGGCGGCGCGGCGCTGGCTGAAGCGCTGCGCGGCTCTGAGGAGGTGCTGCAGGCCAGTGCCAGCGACGGCGAGGTGACGCTCAACGTTCGCTCGGCGCAGGCGGCGCTCCCGCTCGCCCTGAGCCAGGCTGCGGGCCTGGGATTGAGCATCCGCACGGTGGACATCCGCGAGCCGAACCTGGAGACAGTCTTCCTGCATCTCACAGGGCGGGCGCTGCGGGATTGAGCGAGAAGGCGAAAAAGCGGAAAGACGGGTCACGAGTCAACTCGCAACGTGTACTTTCCAGCTTTCAGCTTGCAATCCGCAATTTTTAAGGGACTTATTATGAAAAAACTATGGACCCTTGCATTGAAAGAAGTCCGGCTGGCGTTCCGCGATGTGGGGATGCTGGTGACCATGCTGGTGACGCCGCTGGTGCTCACGCTGGCGATCGGCGCGGCATTCAGTGGCGGTGGCGGAACGCTCTCCGATGTGCCGGTGCTGTGGCTCAACCGGGATCGCGGCACGTTGTCTCAAACCCTGGTGGATGTTTTCGATTCCGAGGAAGTGCGGGACCTGATTGCCCTGGAGCCCGTGAGCGATGAAGCCGCCGCCCGCGCGCGCGTCGAGCGCGACGAGGTCGCCGTGCTCGTCATCATCCCGGAGGATTTCAGCGACCGGGCCTTCCCACAGGCCGCGCAAGCGCAGCAAGCCCTCGGCCTCGATCTGACGGCCATGGATGAAGCGCGCTTCGAGGCGCTGACCGATGTCCAAAAAATGGAGCTGGGGCGGATTTTTGCCCAGGCGCCCACCTCAGACGCCGCGTCCCCCGTCACCATCGAGCTCTACGCCAGCCCTGACTGGCGCCTCAGCACGGCCATCGTCAAGAGCCTCGTGACGCAGGGCATCGAAATCATGAACCTCCAGACGCAGGGCGTGCGGGTGATCATGACACGCCTCGTCGCGGCCCAGATCGCGAGCGGCGCCGACATGGGGGCACGGCTGTCGGCTGGCGCGTTCGACGCCGCGACCGTCGAGGAGCCCCAGACAAGCGATCTGCCGGTGCGCCTGCAAATCGTCGCGCCGGGCGGACGGGGCTTCAACTGGCTGGATTATTCTGCCACCAGCCTCTCCATCGTCTTCCTGATGTTTGCGGTCACCGCCGGCGGGCGGACGTTGCTGGCGGAACGCGAATGGGGCACGTTGCCGCGACTCCTCATCACCCCCACCTCCCCTCTCAGTGTGCTGGTGGGGAAGATGGCCGGCGTCGTGTTGACGGGCTTGTTGCAGGTCCTGGTCCTCTGGGGCGCGACAAGCCTGGTCGGCGCGCATTGGGGGCCACCGCTGTTGGTGCCGCTGGCGCTCCTGGTGCTGGTGACCTGCGCCTCGGGGGTGGGAGCGTTCGTCTCCGCGTGGGCGCAGACGGCGGGACAGGCGAGCGCTATCGGCAGCGCCGTCACCCTCATCGGCTCGGCGCTGTCGGGGAGCTTCTTCCCGCGCGCGAATTTGCCGACGTGGGTGCAACAGCTCAGCCTGATCACACCGCAGGCGTGGGGCATCGAAATCTTCTCCAAACTGCAAAGCGGCCATGGGCTGGCGGACGTCCTGCCGTTGTTCGGCGGCACGCTGCTGCTCACCGCCTGCTACTATTCGCTCGCCGTGGTCGGTTTTCGGCGGCAGTTCAGATGAGTCGCCCGACGGCTCTGGCCCGTGATTTCCAGCTTCGGGGGGAACCATGATACAACGCTTACGCGCCCTGATCCGCAACGAATTTCGGATGGAGTTTACAAGCCCCATCGCGTTAGTTTTCTTTTTAGTGCTGCCGTTGCTCTTCACGGCAGCGGTGGGCGCCGGCCTGGGCGGGATGATGCCGGGGGACGAGGAGACGCCGCAGGAGCTGCGCATTCCGCTGTACGTGCGGGCCGCAGATCAAGGGCCGTTGGTGGAAGCCTTCCTCGCGGCGCTGTCGGAGGCCAACCTGGAGCCGGAGCAGGTCGAAGCGCTGCCGGCGGAGGGCTATGGGTTGGAGATCCCCGCCTATTTCACCGCGGCCCTCCTCAACGGCGACACGGTCACGCTCACCCTGCACACGCGCCCTGACGACAGCGCGAGCCTGGCCGTGGAGCAGGCGGTGCGCGCGGCGCAGGGACGGGTGGGCGGCGCGGCGCTCGTGGCGCAGCAGGGATTGGAGCAGGCTCGCGCCGCCGGCGTCGTGGACACGCCGGAGGCGGAAACGGCCTTCTTCCGCCAGGTGCTGGAGGACACCCTCGCGGCAGTGCAGCAGCCCCCGGCGGTGGCGACCGTGCATTGGCCCGCGGGCGTCACCCTTGCCGATGACGCGAACGCCATGGCCTCGAGCGCCGAACAGGCCTCGGCGGGACAAGTGGTCACGTGGGTGCAGATCACACTGCTGGGCGCCGCGGAGGTGCTGGTGAACGAGCGCCTCGGCGGGACGCTGCGCCGGATGCTGGTGACGCCGACTTCGCGCGGCGTGGTGCTCATGGGGAAGCTGCTGGGACGGCTGTTGCTGGGCCTGCTGCAGATGGCCATTTTACTTGTCGGCGGCGCGGTGCTCTTCGGCGTGAACTGGGGACGCGATCCCCTGGCGGTAGCGCTGGTCTCGTTCGCTTTTGCGCTGGCGACGGTCTCGCTGGGGATCCTGCTTGCGACCGTGGTCAAAACGCGGGGCCAGGCGAGTAGCGTGGTCGTGGGACTTTCCATGGGCATGGCGGCGTTGGGCGGCGCCTGGTATCCGATGGAGATCACGCCGCCGCTTTACCGGCAGGTAGTGCAGATTCTGCCCTCCACGTGGGCGATGCGCGCGTACACGGACTTGCTCGCGCGCGGTGCGGATGTGGGGCGCGTGCTGCCCTACGTGGGCGTCCTGCTGGGCTTCGCCCTGGTCTTCGCGCTGGTGGGGACTTTGCGCTTCCAGCACTACGAATGAGGGAATGAGGCGTCCCATGTGGAAGTTCAGCTTTTCCCTGGCCTGGAAACTGGGACTCGGCGCGTTGACGGTGGCAGCGGCCCTGGGTGCCCTGGGGGCGCTGTTCAGTGGAGAATGGCCGACCGCGCTGGCGCTGGCGCTGCTGGCCGCTGGGGCGGGATGGGGACTGGAGCGTGGCCTGCGGCATCAACGGCAGTGAGGCCGGGCTTCCCAACCTGGAGCTCCGCTCTGGAATGCAAAAGGGGCGAGAGAGTGGCAAGCCACTCCTTCGCCCCTGGCGTGAGGCTCAGGCAGGTCACTGAGTCTTGATCTTGATTTTGCGGCTCTCTTTTGCGGCGGCAACCTTGGGCAGAGTGATGGTGAGCACGCCATTCTTGAAAGTCGCATCTGCCTTTTCGACGTCCACGTCTACCGGCAGCGGGATGGTGCGGCTAAAGGCGCCGTAGCTACGTTCCATGCGATAGACGTTGCCGCTGCGATGTTCCTCTTCAGTCTTCTTCTCGCCGCTGATGGTGAGCGCGTCCTGCGCGAGCGAGACCTGGACGTCTTTCTCGCTCATGCCGGGCAGTTCCGCCTTCACCAGAATCTCTTTTTCCTTCTCAATGACATCTACCTGCGGGGTGAACTCGCCCCAGGTCATCTCGAACGGGCTGAAGGGCGCCAGCCAGAAGTTGTTGAAGAAGTCCTCGAACAGGCGCTCCGGCTCCTCAAGCGGCGAAGCCAGGGCCGTAGATTCTGCCTCTCGCCGCGGGCGGCGTTCCCGCTTCCAGAAATTCCGCTCTAAGAGTGACATATTCTTCACCTCCTTTAACGCTTTGATAGTCCTGAATCAGCGACACTCAACTCGCCAAGAAAGCATCCGGCCGCGTCATCATCAGAGCAGAGGCACGGGCGCCTCTACGAGGCTCATCAGGCGCCCTTGATAGCGATCTTGCGAGTGGTGGGCGTGGCCTTGGGCAGCACCAGCCGCAGGACGCCATCCTTTACCGTCGCCTCGATCCGCTCCTGGTCAATTTCCTCCGAAAGGGTGAAACTGCGCTGATAATCGCCGATGCGATACTCGGCCCACGCCAGGCTGTAGCCCTCTGGGTACTGCGGCGTCACGTAGCCGTTGATGTTTAGCACATTGCTTTCCAGCGTAATGTCCACCGCTTCCGGCGCGACGCCCGGCATGTCCGCCAGCACCACAATCGCGTCGTTCCCTTCGTAAATGTCCACGCGGGGCACGAACACCAGCCGTGAGCGGGTCCGCTCGGCATCGCCTTCCAACAGTTCTTGCTTTTTAGCCTGCTCCATTTGCAGTTCTTTGGTTTCCTCAGCCATGGTGCACCTCCGTTAATCCAGGAATTGTGTGATATGGCGGGCAGCGACCTCAGCTGACCCGCACGGCGATCTTCTTCGGCTTGTCCTCTTCGGCACGCGGCAGCGTGATCGTCAGAATGCCGTTGTTAAGCGACGCTTCCACCTTTTGAGGATCCACCTTGAAGGGCAGTTGGAAGCTGCGGGTGAAGGTACCGTAAGCGCGTTCGCGCCGATGATAGGTCGCCCCTTCTTCCAGCTCTTCCGGCTTGCGGCTGCCACTGACGGTCAGAGTGTTGTCCGCCACATTGATGTCCAGATTGTCCGACAGGACCCCCGGCAGTTCCGTGGTCACGACCGCGCCGTTCTCGTTCATCCAGACGTTCATAGCGGGATAGCCACGGAGGGCCGGCGCTTCAAACGGGGCCGCCACCTCGCCCCACAGGCGATCCATCTCCCGTCGCAACTGCTCCAACTCACGCCACATTGGGCTCATTCCCCTGAACTGACGCTGTAACATTTTGTCACCTCCTGATTGTGATGTGATATTTTTCTAAGTATGGACTGACCTTGCAGTCGAGTGATTTACTTTTGCGAGAGTCCGCCTTCGCGGCTCTTCCGCCTTTTTCGCCCTGATTGTATGCAAGAAAGATTAGAATTTCATTATTCCAAGTTTAGAAAATGATAAGAATTTCGCGGCTTCCGGCCCTTGCCGGCCACAAAACAACGGCGGGATCGAAGATTCGACCCCGCCGTTGCCGGTGCGCCCGCTTGATTTACAGCAGCCCTGCCTGGCTGTAATCCCCCAACGTGAGTTTGAGTGCCTTCGGGCGGATGGGCGAGCGCTGCAGGCTGACGTGCCGTCCGATGAGGCTATCCTGGATGCGCGCCGGCAGCGATTCGATGACGCTGTACTCCAGCACAATGGAACGCTCGATCTCGCTATCTTGAATGCTACACTCGGGGCCGATGGCGGTGAAGGGGCCGATGTAGGAATTGACGATGCGGGTGTTCTCCCCGATGATGGCGGGGCCGCGAACGACGCTGTTGATGATCTCCGCGCCTTTCTCTACCGTCACCCGGTGATCCACCTGGGAGTCGCGGTCCACGTACCCCTCGATGGCGGGCGTGATTTCCTCCAGCACGCGGCTGTTGGCCTCGAGCATCTCGCCCGGCTCGCCCGTATCAATCCACCACCCCCGATGAATGTAGGGGAAGACGCGATAGCCCCGCTCGACCAGCCACTGGATGGCGTCGGTGATCTCCAACTCGCCGCGCCAGGACGGTTTGATCGCGTTCACGGCCTCGAAGATGTGAGAATCGAACATGTAAATCCCCACGAGCGCCAGATTGGAAGGCGGGACTTTGGGCTTCTCAATGAGGCGGACGATCTGCCCGCTCTCATTGAGCTCGGCGACGCCGTAACGTTCGGGGTGACTCACTTCGGTGAGCACGATCTGGCTGTTCCATTCCGAAGCCGCGAACTGCTGGAGCAGCGGCGAGATGCCTCCCTGAATGACGTTATCCCCCAGGAACATCACGAAGCGGTCATCCCCCAGGAAATCCTGGCTGATTTTGACGGCATGAGCCAGCCCCAAAGGAGCTTCCTGCTGAATGTAGGTGATTTCGACGCCCCATTTGTTGCCCCGCCGGATCGCTTGTTTGATTTCCGCCGCGGTGTCGCCCACCACAATGCCGATTTCGGTCACTCCCGCGTCGCGGATGGCTTCGATCACGCGAAAGAGAATGGGCTTGTTGGCAACCGGGATCAATTGTTTGGCGCTGGTGAAGGTGAGCGGGTACAGGCGCGTGCCTTTGCCGCCGCTGAGAATGAGACCTTTCATCAATACCTCCTCGGAAAATAGAGATCAGCGAGTCAGCAGTCAGCGAATCAGCGAAAAGGCGAGAAAGCGAAAAAGCGAGAAAGCGAAAAGGCGAGAAAGCGAAAAAGCGAGAAAGCGAAAAGGCGAGAAAGCGAAAAGGCGAGAAGGCGAGAAAAATCACTTACCTGACAAAGGTACCGCCACTGACTGAAAAACGCAAAATTTCATGGCGACTGCTGAAGATTGAGTATCAACTTTTGCCCCCTATCCCCTGACCCCTTCCCCCCGCGCGGCGCGGGGGGAAGGGGAACTTTTTTTTGTGGGTTTTTGCAGGCGGGCGTAGCCCGCCTGCAAAAACCCTTTATTTTTTCTCCCCCTCCCCAACGGCGCAGATGCCGTTGGGGAGGGGGCAGGGGGTGGGGCAAAAGCTACAGCTCACAAAGGTTCCTTCATCGCCGTCTGGCACCCTGGCGCCAGGCTGAACAGTTACCGCACATTTTCATGCCTGGATAGTGTGCGCCAGCACATGGCGTCTCCTTCGAAAATAGAGATCAGCGAGTCAGCAGTCAGCGAAAAAGCGAAAAAGCGAAAAGGCGAGAAGGCGAGAAAAATCACTTGCGTGGCAAATGTAACGCAAACTTCAGGCTGCGCTCAGGCCGCCCCGGAATTCATTCCGGGGCTTCTACGTCAAGTTCGCTGAAGCGAGCTTTCCCAACAACGCGCTTCAGCGCGTTTGGCTCGTGTCAGGCTGAGGATTCCATCCCCAGCCAAACTGGCGAGCCGTCGCAGCCTCTGCTCGCGACTCGCATTTTCATTTGCGGTGGCGTGCCACAGAAACATGTTAACTTCTCAGAAAATCAGCAAATCACTTACGTTCACACGTTGCCACGTTCGCACGTGGGCACCTTCGCACGTTCGCACCTTCGCACTTGCTCACGTTTCAGTAGCCGAGCTGCAACGTCTCCGGGGCGTCGGTCAGCACGGCGCCGAGCAGATGCACCTGATAGCGCTCCAGGATCTTTTTCGCGCTTTCGATGCGGTCGCGGCGGGTCTTGCCAGAACGCACGGTCAACACCATGCCGTCCGCTTTGGCGGCGAGCGCGGCCGCGTCCACCGCCACCAGCACCGGCGGCGCCTGGAGGATCACCAGATCCGCCTGCGCCGTCAGCCGTTCCAACAGCTCCGCCATTTTGTGGGAGCTGAGGATGTCCGAGGGATTGGGGGGAACTTTGCCGGTCGTGAGCAAGCGCAGGCCGGGAACTGTCGTCTCCACGAGGGGCAAGGCGGCCTTTTCCTCCAGCTCCAGGATGGCCTGCGTCAGGCCGTCGGCATTGGGAACGCCAAAGAGGACGTGCAGCAAGGGATGGCGGAGGTCCGCATCCACCAAAATCACGCGCTGCCCGGCCTGCGCGGCGACCACGGCGAGATTGACGGCCACGTCCGGCGGGACCGGCGCGTTGTCCTCCGTCGCCGGCGCCGCAATCACCAGCGTTTTCACCGGTTGATCGAGCGTGGCATACATCAAGTTGACCCGCAAAGCCCGGTACGCTTCGGCGGCCGGGGAGGCGGGATCCTTCAAGGTGACGATTTTTTCCATGATCTTGCTCCTTATCGTTTTGAAGGGGCGACGGGGGGAATGATCCCCACCACGGTCAAACCGGTCTGCTCCTCCAGGGCGCGAGGGGTACGGATGATGCCGGCCTCAAACCATTCAAGGGCAATCACCGCCAGCACGCCCAGCAGCAGGCCGAAGACGGCGCCGGCCGCCGTGTTGATCTTCCATTTGGGACGCAACAGCCGGTAAGACGGTTCCTGCAGAATCTGGGCGAAGACGCGATCCTCTTTCAGCTGCTTTTGATTTTCGCTGTTACGCCACTCGACGAACAGCTCCGCCCAGCGTTTGGCGATGCGATTGGCCTGCTCGCCGTCGTTGGCATCCACGTCAATCTGGATCGTGAGATTCTGGCTGTCTGAGGCGATGATGACGTCGCCGATAAGCGTTTCAGGTTCCAGCATCAGATCGAGGTCCTCGATGACGCGCTGCGCCCACGGCCGGGTGTGGATCACGGTGACGTAGGAATCCAGCAAAATCTTGACGGTCTGCGCCTGCCCCCAGTCAATGCGGGCGGCCTGGATGCCGACATCCACGCTGCTGCGATAGACGGGCGTCTGCAGGAAGCTGAAGATCAGCGCGCTGACCGCGGTCAACACGGTGATCAGGACAATGAGCCAACCGCGTCGTTTAAGCACACGCAAATAGTCCTGGACTTTCACTCGGGCCTCCTCAGAAAATAGAGATCAGCGGGTCAGCAGTCAACGAATCAGCGAAAAGGCGAATCAGCGAATCTTAGCTGCCCCGGAATGAATTCCGGGTCTGACAGGTCCCCAACAACGCGCTTCAGCGCGTTTGGCTCGTGTCAGGCTGGGGATTCCATCCCCAGCTCAAATGGCGAGTCGCCGCAGCCTCTGCTTACGATTCACGCCTCACAGGGTTACTGTTCAGCCACTGACTAAAAAACGCAAGATTTCATGGCGACCTTTGAAGATTGAGTATCAACTTTTGCCCCCTATCCCCTGGCCCCTTCCCCCCGCGCAGCGCGGGGGGAAGGGGAACTTTTTTTGTGGTTTTTTGCAGGCGGGCGGAGCCCGCCTGCAAAAAACCATTATTTTTTCTCCCCCTCCCCAACGGCGCAGGCGCCGTTGGGGAGGGGGCAGGGGGAGGGGCAAAAGCTACAGATCACAAAGGTTCATCCATCGCCGTCTGGCCACCTGACCCCAGGCTGAACAGTTACCGCACATTTTCATTTTTGGATAGTGTGCGCCAACCCATGGCGTCTTCTCGGAAAAGGTAATCAGTGAATTGTGAGTAGAGAGTCAATGTCGGTAAGTTAAGGTTTGCGTCTAATGCCAATAGACAGTACAATGCTGCGATGTACAAAATGAACTGAAACAGGAGGTCAAGTTTACGATGGAACCTCAGACCACCGCCACATACCTTGGG
>Ga0208825_1001261_pt1 | contig 19833 bp, 10 predicted proteins | sample AD_UKC113_MetaG_FD_184450 | JGI IMG/M metagenome (GOLD analysis project Ga0208825, IMG submission 184450) | Active sludge microbial communities of municipal wastewater-treating anaerobic digesters from Hong Kong - AD_UKC113_MetaG (SPAdes)... | ecosystem: Engineered > Bioreactor > Anaerobic >...
ATCGCGCATTGATGATGGTGAGTTTTGGTAAACTCATTCTCCGAGTTCGTGAGTATGCTTCAATGCCCCTCAATCCCATAGTAGATTATTCCAATCCGTTGGATCTTATTCCAATTGCAAAAAAGTTTCCCGGAATTACTTTCATCATTCCAAACTTTGGCGCAGGCAAATTCGAAGAAACATTGAGTGTTGGAAAAGAATGTCCAAATGTTTACGTTGATACTGCTGGTTCAAATTCATGGATTCAAGAACATCCTCTAAAACCCGATATGCGCACTGTCTTTCAAAAATTTTTAGAAGCATTTGGTTCAAGAAGAATTCTCTTTGGCTCAGATTCTGGACTTTTGCCACGAGGTTATCGTTATGATATTGTCGACAGTCAATTAAAATTGTTACAGGAGATGCGTATTCCAATTACTGACATCAAAAAAATTTTTTACGAGAATCTTGCTCAACTTATTGACCAACAATAAAAGGAAATAACTATGTCTTTGATGGTTAGTATATCCGGTATTCGTGGAGTTGTCGGTTCATCTCTCACGCCTGAAGTCGTCGTACGATATGTTGCAGCGTATGCTCAATACTGCAATGAAGGTCCAATTGCCATTGGGTACGATGGGCGCATTACAGGGAAACCCCTAGCGCAACTTGTTGCTGCAACACTACAACACGCAGGATGTGATGTGCTCGATCTTGGTATTTGCCCAACACCAACGGTTGCGCTTGCAGTGGAGCGATTAAAGACTGCCGGTGGAATTTCTATTACCGCAAGTCATAATCCCATTGTTTGGAACGGCTTAAAGTTCTTCTCGCCAACGGGTCTCTTCCTCGATGCAGAGGAGAACGCAGCCTTCTGGCAAATTGCAAACGAGGGAAATTTCACCTATGCACTGTGGGATGAACAAGGAAAATATTCAAACAGTACCGATTTTCTCGATAAACACATCGAGCTGATACTAAAACTTCCGTTCATTGATGTCCCCAAACTACAACAACGGCGATTCAAAGTTGCAGTGGATGCTGTTAATGCCGCTGGAAGTTTTTGCGTTCCAAAATTATTGGAAAAGCTCGGCTGCGAAGTAATAAAGCTCAATTGTGATGGAAGCGGAATTTTTGCACACACACCTGAGCCAGTTCCTGAAAATTTAACTTCGCTGTGTAATCTCGTTCGTACATCGAAAGCAGATATCGGAATTGCTGTCGATCCCGATGTTGATCGTCTCGTACTCATCAATGAAAAAGGCGAACCGATCGGCGAAGAATATACAATTGCAGCTGTAACGAAGTTCATCCTTTCCAGAAATAATAAAGAGAATCCTTCTGTTGTTGTAAATCTCTCGACCACTCGAGCTATCGACGATATTGCTGAAGAGTTTGGTGCAAAAGTAATCCGCACTCCTGTTGGTGAAATCAACGTTGCAAAAAAGATGAAAGAAGTCGGAGCAATCATTGGCGGCGAAGGAAGCGGTGGAGTTATTCTTCCCGATCTTCACTATGGGCGCGATGCAATGGTTGGCATTGGTCTTGTGCTTCAGTACCTTCTCGAATACGGAGCGCCTTTATCTCAACTCAGGGAAACGTTACCGCAATACTACATCACCAAACACAAAATCGAAATAGGAAATCTTCACCCAGATACATTACTGAAAAAAGCAATCAACCATTACAAAACTTTAGGAAACATTATTATAGATGACGGAGTAAAGATAAACTTCGAAAAATCCTGGCTCCACCTGCGAAAATCAAATACAGAACCCATTATACGGATTATCGCCGAAGCGCCAACGATAGCAGAAGTACAGAATCTTGTAAATGAATGTGAAAAATTTTTATCAGGAAAATAATCTTATGGTTTTTTAATTTGATTATAGTCATTTAATGCTCATTACCACAGGAAAATTCTATGGCTGATATCCATACACTACTTCGATTACTATCAATTCCAGGAATTGGTTCGCAAAAAATCAGAGCCCTTGCAAATTATTTTTCTCCACTCTCTGAAGTTTTCAATGCATCGGCGCAAGATTTGCTTCGCGTACCAGGGATCGATAAAACGCTCTGCCTCAGAATTTTGAACCACAGCAACGATTTCCATTATGTCGATGAACAACTTGAATCCGCAGAAAAAAATGGTATTACGATCCTCACTTCATTTGATAAAGACTATCCACTTCTTCTCAAAAATATTTACGATCCACCCATTCTTCTGTTTCTAAAAGGTTCGGTCCAAATACTTCAACAGCCGACAATTGCAATAGTCGGGACACGTCATCCAACATCCTATGGACGTTCAGTTGCAGAACAGTTCGCATCCGAACTCGCACAACGGAACATCTGCATTGTGAGCGGACTTGCACGTGGAATCGATACTTGCGCTCATACAGCCGCTCTCAACGCAAAAGGAATGACGTGCGCAGTGATCGGCTCTGGAATTGATGTTCCATATCCACCGGAGAACAAAAAACTCCTCGAACGGATTTGTGAGCAAGGCATTGTAATTTCTGAATTCCCAATGGGCACAATACCAGATGCTCCCCATTTCCCTCGTCGGAACAGAATTATTAGCGGCGTGTCAATTGCAGTGATTGTCGTTGAATCCGATGTTGATGGTGGAGCAATGATTACCGCAAACTTTGCAAACGATCAAAATCGTGATGTCTTTGCAGTTCCTGGTTCAATTCGAGAAAAGAAGAGCGCTGGAACGCATCGCCTCATTAAAGAGCAACGTGCAAAATTAGTTGACTCAGTTGCAGACATCCTTGCCGAACTTAACATGCAACTTTCGCTTCCGCTCGACATACCTCCAACGCCACAACCAAAATTGACTGACGCTGAAGAAAAAATCTATTCACTCCTTACCGCTTCACCTCAACACATTGACATCATTGCAGAGGATGCAGGCATTTCGACTTCGGATGCACTTGTAACATTACTCTCTCTTGAATTCAAAAATATTGTAAGGCAACTTCCAGGAAAATATTTTGTCCGAACCGAATAACCTGCGCTCGCTCCTCTCTGTTTCCATTCATCAAAATTTTTCCTATACTATTATTGAGATTTATTATGATGAGTATTGACAATATCATAGTTGACGATACAATTCCACAGATAAAATTTGCATGCAATCTTTCCGCGTGTAAAGGAGCATGCTGCACTCTGAAAGGTGGAAAAGGCGCACCGCTCCTTGATTCGGAAATTGAAGAGATTGAAAACGCCTATCCGTTCGTTCAAAATCTTTTACCAAAGGAACACCTCGAAACAATTGAAAGAGATGGCTTCTATGAAGGTAATTCTGGCAACTTTACAACAATGTGCTTCAATGACAGAGCATGCGTTTTTGTCTACTACGATGGCGAAAACGCAAAATGTTCGTTTGAGCGTGCATTTATTGATGGACTTATTAAATGGCGAAAACCAATTTCTTGTCATCTCTTCCCTATCCGTGTAAATTACTTTGGCTTTCTGCAACAGTTACGGTATGAACGGATAAGAGAATGCAATCCAGCATTGGAACGCGGCGCTCGAGAATCGATCTACTTAAGTCAATTTCTGAAGGAACCGCTTGTACGATGCTACGGTCTTCAATGGTACTCACGATTTGAGGAATTCTGTAAGCAACTTCAGGCTCAAGTTGAATCGAAGAGTTACCAGGAATGATTTTATTATGGCAACATTGAATCTTCAACAACAATTAAAACTGGGATTAAAGCTGACGCCTCAGCAGGTTCAGTACTTAAAGCTCCTTCAGCTCCCTACGCTCGCTCTTGAGCAACGCGTTAAAATGGAACTCGAGCTTAATCCGATGCTCGAGTTAGGTGAAGAGCCAGAATTATCAGAAGAACAAGAAGAGCCTGAGGAAAATTCACAACCAGAAGAATCCGCCGAGACTGAAAAGACCGACGACACCTACACTTTAGAAGATTACATGAATGATGACCTCGCTGGATACAAAAGTCCTGAGATTGTCAAATCAGATGACGATGAAGAGAGTTACGAACCTCCGATTCCGGCTGAAATTCCACTTTCGGAAAAACTTCTGTCTCAATTCAAACTTCTCGATGTAGATGACGAGGAAGTTCTCCTCGCAGAAGAAATTCTTGGAAACGTTGACGACGACGGCTATCTACGCCGAGATTTAGCTCTCATTGTCCAGGATCTGAATTTAAGTTTTGGACTTTCTATTTCACTGGACAAAGCGGAACAAACGCTCCAGAAAATTCTTACACTTGATCCACCAGGAATCGCAGCTCGGTCGCTTCAGGAATGTCTCATCGCTCAATTGAAAGCCGGACAATATCCAAACGCTCTTAAAGAACTTGCAATCAAAATACTTCAAGAACATTTTGAGGATTTTAAATTAAAACGATACTACAATCTGCAAAAAAATCTTCCCCTCAGTCGTGAGACACTTAAAAAAGTCATCGAGATTATACAACGCCTCAATCCAAAACCGGGCGAAGGGAAATTTAGCACTCATGAAAACTATATCACACCTGATTTCATTGTAGAAAAAGATAACGGCGATTTCATTATTACGCTCAATGATCGCAATATTCCTCCGCTCCGCATCAACAATGCATACAAAGAACTTGTTATGCCAAAAGGAAAGAAAGCTTCTCCTGAGGCAAAAGAATTTGTAAAGAAAAAATTCGAGTCAGCAAAATGGTTTATCGCCTCCATTTACCAGCGGCGCGAGACTCTCCTCAAAGTGATGCGAGCAATTATCGATAAACAACGACAATGGTTTGAAGAAGGCGAAGTACTCAAACCAATGATATACAAAGATATTGCTGAAGTGGTTGGGGTTGATATTTCGACAATCAGTCGCGTTGTCAACAGTAAATATGTGCAAACAGAATTTGGAGTTCATCCTCTTCGATACTTTTTCACCTCTGGAATAGAAAATGAAAATGGTGAAGATATTTCAAATCAGGAGGTAAAACAGCGCGTTAAAGAGATCATCAGTAAAGAAGATCCATCCAATCCTCTCAACGATGACCAAATCGCAGAAATCTTAAAACAGGATGGTATCCACATTGCGCGTCGTACAATCGCAAAGTATCGCGAACAACTAGGAATTCCAATAGCAAGACTCAGGAAAAAAATATGAACGAACATCAAATCACCAAAATCCACGGTACAACAATCCTTGGATTACGACATCAAGGAAAAGTTGCAATCGGTGGTGATGGACAAGTTACGCTTGGCCAAACAATTATGAAACAAAATTCAAATAAAATCCGACGGCTCTACTCGAATAAAGTACTTGTTGGATTTGCCGGCTCAGCTGCCGATGCCTTCTCTCTCCTCGAACGATTCGAGGAGAAACTCGAGCAACATAACGGTCAGGTTGTACGTGCAGCAGTCGAACTCGCAAAACTCTGGCGAACGGATAAATATCTTCGCCAACTCGAAGCGCTCCTCGCCGTACTCGATGCAGAACACTCGCTTATAATTTCCGGCACTGGAGATGTCATCGAACCAGATGACGGAATTGTTGCAATTGGTTCCGGTGGAACTTATGCGCTCTCCGCAGCCCGCATGCTTGTAAAGCACACAAATCTCTCAGCAAAAGAAATTGTTGCAGAAGCGCTCGATACTGCATCCGACATTTGCATCTATACAAACAAACATTTTACGATCGAAGAATTGTAGAACCTATGGAACAGAAAAATCTCTCTTTCAGCTCTCATGAACTTACCCCACGACAAATCGTCGAAGAATTAGATAAATACATTATTGGACAGGATGATGCAAAAAAATCTGTTGCAATTGCTTTACGGAACAGATGGAGACGCTTGCAGGTACCAGATGCTCTCCGTGAAGAAATTATGCCTAACAATATAATTCTTATCGGTCCCACTGGAGTTGGAAAAACAGAAATTGCACGACGACTTGCAAAACTTGCAAACGCGCCATTCATTAAGGTCGAAGCTTCCAAATTTACAGAAGTCGGATATGTTGGAAGAGATGTTGAATCGATTATCCGCGATCTTACTGAAATTGCAGTTACAATGGTACGGAATGAAAAATTTGCAGAAGTTCAGGATAAAGCACGCGTAGCCGCGGAAGAGCGATTGCTCGACATCTTGTTCCCAATGCCAAAACGTTCCGATGCTGAGCCTCAACCCGACAATCAAACTGACTCTTACGAGGCAACTCGCTCAAAGCTCCGAGAAAAATTACGCAGCGGCGAACTCGATTTGCGCATTGTTGAAATTGAGGCAACTTCTTCAGGCATTCCTCAAATTCAAGTGATGGGTCCACTCTCGTTAGAAGAAGTCGGCATCAATATTCAGGAAATGTTTGGCAGTGTTTTCCCTCAAAAAGAAAAAACAAGAAAAGTTTCCATCTCTGAAGCAAGAGAAATACTAATTGCGGAAGAATCTCAAAAACTTATTGATAAAGAAACCGTTACGAAAGAAGCAATCGCTCGAATCGAAAACTCTGGCATCGTCTTCATTGATGAAATTGATAAAATTGCTAATAGCAAAGGATCAAATTCCAGCGGACCTGATGTATCCCGCGAAGGCGTACAACGCGATCTCCTTCCAATCGTTGAAGGTTCAAATGTACTCACAAAATATGGAATGGTAAGAACCGATCATATTCTCTTCATTGCGTCGGGAGCATTCCACGTTGCAAAACCGTCAGACCTTATTCCAGAATTGCAAGGCAGATTTCCTATTCGCGTCGAACTGAAAAGTTTGACCGAAGATGATTTTGTAAAAATTCTGACTCTTCCACAGAATGCTCTCTTAAAACAGTACAAAGCTCTTATGGAAACGGAAGGCATTTCTCTCGATTTCACAGACGATGCAATTCACGAAATTGCAATGACAGCCTTTGAAGTAAACGAACAAGTAGAAAATATTGGCGCCCGGCGGCTTCATACGATTCTTACTACAATTCTTGAAGAAGTGCTCTACAATTCTCCCGATAATATTTCTGCGAGACATATTACTATCGACAGAAATCGTGTTCAGGAAAAGTTATCAGCAATTGTAAAGAATCGCGATTTGAGCAGATATATTCTTTAACCCAGAATTTTGCAACAGGTTGTTCAGTTTCATTTCTTTAATTCATTAGCAATAACTGCCTGACCTAAAGCAATTCCACCATCGTTTGGTGGAACGCGCTGGTGCCAGTAGACCGAAAAATTTTCATCCCGTAAACGATTCACAACTCTTTCCGTAAGAATACAATTCTGAAAACAACCTCCAGAAAGCACAACACGTTTTTGCTTGGTTTGTTTTGCAACAAGAATAATTGCCTCAACCAGCGTATTATGGAACTTCGATGCTATAGTGCTTTGCTCTACCGCCAAAGAAATATCATCAAGAATTCCCAAAATCATCGCAAACCAATCTATGATGAGAAGAGAATTTTCATCCGAGTTGGGCATAAATGAAATGGGATAATCCGTTTTATTTTCTGTTGATGAACAACTATATTCGAGCTCCATTGCAGCCTGTCCTTCATGGCGAACAACATTTCGGATTCCGATGAGCGATGCCACCGCATCAAACAATCGGCCGACACTGGATGTTAACGGAGATTGGATTTGCTTCGATGCCATTTGATAGAACAATCTGAGCTCATTTTTTGTAAATGTATGTTCTAAATAATTTATTATTCTTTCCTCGTGAAAAATATTATCATGAAAAATTTCATAGAGTATACCAAAAGCTGAGCGACGCGGCTCTTTAATCGCCTGCTCGCCTCCTATTAACATAAAAGGTCGGAAAGTCGCAATGCGTTGAAAATGACGAGGTGCGCCAAGGAAAAATTCACCGCCCCAAATTGTTCCATCAGTTCCAAAGCCAGTACCATCCCACGCAACTCCAAGAACTTCCCCATCGAGTTTGTTCTCAGCCATACAGGATGCAATATGGGCGCAATGATGCTGAACTTCGATTACAGGAAGTGAAGTTGAATGGGCATATTTCGTCGATAAATATTCTGGATGCAAATCGCATGCAATAAGCGATGGATGTGCATCATACATCGTTGTAAAATCTGTGATTACTCGTTGGAATGCCTCGTACGATTGCTCTGTCTCCAAATCGCCAATATGCTGACTGATAAAAACGTTCGACTGAAGCGCAAGAGCAACAGTGTTTTTCATGTGCCCACCGACTGCAAGAATAGGATTTGAGGCTTCCTTCGAAAGACTTATAGGAAAAGGAGCATAGCCTCGCGCTCGGCGTAATACAAGTTCACGACCTAACATTACCCTTACGATTGAATCGTCGGCATGCCGAACAATTTTCCGATTATGCACCAAAAAGAAATCAGCAATTCCATTCAAACGTTGGAGCGCCTCGTATTCATCAATGCAAATTGGTTCATCGGAAATATTGCCGCTTGTTGCAACAACTGGAATCCCAAGCTCATGCAATAGGATATGATGCAGGGGAGAATACGGCGTCATTACGCCAAGTGAAGGATTCCGAGGCGCAACAGATGGGGCGATTATAGAATTTGCATCGCACTTCCGTAAAAGCACAATTGGCGATTCCGGTGAACTTAACAATCGTTCCTCAAGTTCAGAAACGAAACACAACTGTTTCACATCTTCCAATGATGGCGCCATGATCGCAAACGGTTTTTCTTCCCGACGCTTCCGTTTACGAAGAGTCTGAACCGCTGCTTCGTTCGTTCCATCCACCATCAAGTGGAAACCGCCAATTCCTTTCACCGCAACAATTTTTCCATCTCGGAGGAACTCTACAGCAAGCAGAATTGCATCATTCCGTTGTGCAACAATTTCTCCTTTTTCATTCCATAACTCTACGTGAGGACCGCAAACAGGGCAAGCGTTTGGTTGCGCATGGAATCTCCTATTCATCGGATCGTTGTACTCTGCCAAACATTCCGGACACATTGTAAAATCTCTCATTGAGGTATTAACTCTATCGTATGGAAGCGACTCCATAATTGTAAATCGTGGACCACAATTTGTGCAATTCGTAAACGGATAGAGATAACGACGATTCGTTGGATCGAATATCTCATGGGAACAATCGCTGCAAGTGGCAATGTCCGGCGCCAAAATCGTTGACTTGACACCAGTATCGTCGCTCGTCCGAATTTCAAACGAAGAAAAACCCACCGGGTCAAGAAATGAAAATTCCAGACTCTGAATAAACGCTCTCGGCGGTGTTTCTTTTTGAAGTCGGAATAAGAAATTTGTCAATACATTGTGAATTCCTTCCGCTTCAATAAATACTCCCTGTTGTGAGTTGAGGACACAGCCGTTCAATCCTAATTCAGTCGCCACTCTATATACAAATGGACGGAAACCAACCCCTTGCACCGAGCCGCGAATTACGATAGAAATTCGCTCTATATTTTCTATGCTATTATTTTTCATACTATTAAAACGTACAAAACCTTTAGTTGAGTTTCACTGTTTACAGTAATAATTCTCCTCGAAAACTCAGAATACCCAGAATATGCAATAGAGGAGGAAACAGTAGCGTATTATATTGTCAGCGAGCAGATGCAGAGAATCGGATCAAAGAACTCAAAGAGGCTTTTGCAGTGAATAGTTTTTGTTTGAAGAAATTTTTGGCAACTGCTTTGCATTAGGAAGTTGGATAAGCACACATTCAGGGAAGAAGGTTCTCAAACTTTCTGTATCAGGCGCTAAAAGGCAATGGATAGATAGTCTGTTCTCAATAGTTACCTCTTTTGAACCCCTTTTTTTGTTTCTAATGCATAATCTGGGTGTATAGACCTCCGAACGCGCCAAATGGCAGCGTCTTGTTTTCTTTTCGAAAAGCAGTCGTACCACAGCTTCAACAAAAGCTTGCAGACGTAATTGAAAAGTCTTCAATCACATGTACGAACTCTCCAAAACTTTTATTCTGCGTATGGGTAATGTAGATTTATTCTCTGAACAGCTACTTGGTCGTACCACACAAAGTTGCTCTCCAGCGCAATTTTACCAGGAATGCACGCAATGTGTGTTTTGTCACAGAATCATCTTGCTAGTGAGCGAAACGTACTTTAATTTGCAAAAAATTTGTTTCCTAGTATGGGATGTGGGATTCTATTGAAGTGCTTTCAAAAAGATGTCTGTATCAGCACAGCAAAAAGTACAATCATACCTTTTGTGAAAGGAGCTTTCTATGTACCGTTGTGTATCATTGCTTTTGGTGTGTCTTTGGAGTATAACTGCGTACGCCCAGATCAATTTACGACTCGTCACCAAAAATCCGCTACCTTCTGAACTTACCGAATGGATTGAAGATCCTACTGTGGTGCAACTTGTTGTGAATAATACCACTACGACGAGTTTTCCCAATGCAACAATCCGACTCACAATTAGAGATGAGAACGGTAAAATACTTGCGCAAACAAAACCCAGCTCTCCTGCTCTTCCGAAAGTCTCTATTCCAGCCGGTGGGTTCGCTGCACCAACGCTCCTTGTTCTCAACGGATCCCAAATTATAAACATCGATGCCCTTGACTACGATAAAAGAATCGAACGTGCCTTGCTCACTACTGGGTCACTTCCTGAAGGAAACTATCAAGTGTGTGTCTCCATCTATGACCAAGCAGGCACGAACATTACGGTAGGAGATGCAGTGTGCATCGACATTCAGACACTCGTCCCTGAGCCACCGCAACTTGTTTCCCCCATCGACGATGAAGTACTCCAAAGTTCTTTTCCTCTCTTTCGATGGTTACCTGTTACAAGCTCTAATCTTCGGCGCTCTCCTGTAACCTACAAAGTAAAAGTGTGCCCCGTTTTTCCCGGACAATCCCCACGTGATGCTCTGGAGCGCAACCCTGTTCTGTTGGAACGAAAGAACATTCAAACAACATATCTCCAAACTCTTCCCAGCGATCTTGCGTTTGAAGCATATCCAACTGTTAACCGCTACGTGTGGATGGTACAAGCATTCGATGCGACAGGAAAGCCAGCGACAAAGAACGAAGGAAAAAGTGAACTCGGAACATTTTTCCGTCAAGAAGGTATAGCTGTTATTCCTGATGGTACACTTCGACTTGAAAATGTTTATCCAGCGCATAGCGATACCATTCCATGGCAAACGCCACAGCTTGTTGTACAATTTTCACCATACAGTGACGATATTCGCTCTGTTGTTCTTACCGTACGAGTCCGAGCCGATCAATCAACGGACATTGTGAGCCATACACGGCACGTTGCATTTCCTCAAGGACCACTCCAATCGCAATTCCTCTCAGACCAACAGAAAGCAACCTTGTTGGTGTGCAATCTGACGGACGAAAAAAACTTTGCACCATGGATGCAAAACCTCAAAATGGGTAAAAAATATTTTTGGCGTGTCGAGGCAACTTTTACACGAAGTAACGGTACAACGACCACCGTACACTCTTCCGAAACAGCATTTACCATCGGTCTCAAACATCCGCTCCGGCAAGAGCCACAGAGCACTGCCGCAAAACGCGCAGGAATCGATCAGGTGGAACTAACACTTCAATTCCCTGAGCCGTCGAATCTCAATGAGCTTGAGAGGGATGTACTTTATAATTCAAATTTCAATGGTTATACTGCAGCTACTCACGCGTCGGCAAAACTTTCGTTCGAGGTCTCACGTGCTCCCTCGTTCGACAGTCTTGTTCACACATCGACCACTACAATTCCCGACGGCACCCCATATGTTTCTGGAGATCGGTGTGAAGCTCTTTTCCAGCCAATAACTCATCGACTCGGAACACTTCAAGATACCGGTATGTACTACTGGCGTGTAAAACTGAACGATACACACGATAGTGCGTACTTCATAACACCAGTTGCATCGTTTCGGGTCGTGCCCGATACATTTCCACGGTGTTTTGCAATGTTCATCGAACAACCAGCAAACAATGGAACATGGACAGAAGGACGAACTCCAAAATTTGCTGTTTCCGTAAAACCCGGAATTCGTAAATCCGCAATTACCGGTGGACGACTTCAAATTTGGAAATTAAGTTCGGCATCTCAAAATATTTCTGACGCAAAACAATCCACTCCCCTTCTCGACACTACGTTCACAGGCTCAGAAAAACTCTATGCTTATACTACTGATATGGCTGGCATTACACGGTACGATATCAACCTCGTCAATAGCGATTCGAGCTCAAAATCATTCACTGCAGATTCGGGTCAGTACTACCTTTGGAATTTCAAACTGAAGTACAATAAAGATTCTGTACGCGCTGATGGAAATGTCTGCGCGGTAGATTCTGTTCTTAGCCCTGATGGTATTTTCCAAGTAAAACCCGGTGCAGACGATGACAACAAATGTTCGGGCGATTGCTTTGTAACAGCACCCACCAATACAACTCCTGGAGAGCAAACACTTGCAAAGGATAGTGTTCTTACTATTGGTACCTTTAGCCTTACACTCACAGCTGTCTCCGGAAGTCCTCGCTCGCTTTCCGGTGAAGGGACTATTGACGTGCCTTACCTTCGTGCGCCTATTCTTGTGGAGTTCAATAATATCAAAGTAAATAGCAACAATGAAGTGTACGAAGGAGCTGTCTTTGCAAAAGTTGATCCATCCGCTGGTTACTCTGCAGCAAATGAAGAGGAATTTGAAGGAAAGGTTCTCAATCTTGCGGATGGTGTGCTCAAAGCTATCCACAACAAATCGAAAAGTGCTGGTAGGTTAGTGAGTGGTTTTATTAACCAAGAGCCTATAGCGCTTCCACTTGGCTTTGATAAAGAAATCGATGGGCATAATACTGTTGTCGGCATCATTGGAATGATGTTCACACCAACAAAAGCAGTTTTAAATGCTGCAACGTGGGTGGAAATGCCATCACTTGGACCTGATGCAGGCTTCGGCCTTGGTGCAAAAAATATTTGTTTCCATAAAAACGGAATCGCTGGCAAGAAAAAAGCTATTCTCTACCTTACGCACGATGTTGGATACCAAAACGAAGGAAGCTGGAGCATTTTTTTCAAAGCTCCAACACCTTCCGATTCTGGTAGCTATGCCGGGTGGGATTGCAACGGCATGGATCGACTCGTTCTCTCAGCAGAAGTAGAATTCCCTCGCACGTGGCTTAAGAACAGTGGCGATACTTCTGCGCCTGTAAAAGCCTTCTTCAAGGGTCGAGCCGAAAAAAGTGGTGCGGGATGGCAATGGATGCTCACCTCTTCACTGAACGATTGCGAAATTGTGGATTTGCCTGGTTTCAAATTGCAGGTTCCTAGTATGGTGTTCGATTTTTCGGACACAAAAAATCCTGAAGGAATAGCGTTTCCTGAGAATTACTCAAAAGAGAAGGGTGTTGCGTGGAAAGGATTTTTTGTGAAAAATGCTACAATCACTCTTCCAGATCATTTTCGGACATTTGACGGTGCAAATCCTGAGGCAACAATCGCCAATCTGCTCATCGATCGTACAGGTATTACCGGAAAATTCAACGTTAACAATGTTGCTCAATACCCAACAATAAACTTTGGTGGCTGGGGAGCAAGCATCGACACGTTCCGTGTTGAATTAATTTCAAGTTCGTTGCAGTACAGTCTCTTCAAAGGACGAATAAAAACTGCTATTAGTGATACCGCATTCGAGTACACGGGCACCATTGCGCGCCCTCCAGCGGATAGCAGTGGAAAAAAATCCACTCAGTACCAATTTGCTGTCTATCCACAAACATCTATGCCTATTCCTCTCGGATGCCTCCACTCCACACTCACTCTCGATCCATCCACAAGCATGACAGTGAGCTTGAGCGATAGCGGCTTTGTGGGAGAATTAACACTGAATGGTTCCTTGAAAGTGGATTCAACAGTTGAGTGGTGCTCCAAAATAGGATTGAGCGGTATTACTTTTTCGAATTGGAAAGTACTAACAACAAAACCTTATTTCATCACCGGGCAATGGAATTTAGCAAGTCCTCAACATGGCATTGCAGGATTTCCGGTATCACTTAACAATATCAATATGACGACAGAAATACGAGACGGAGCATTTGCTGCAGCATTGCAATTTACAATGGATGTAAACTTACAATCTGGTACAAACGGTATAAGCGGTGCGACCACACTCAAACTGTGGACGAAATTAGTAGAATCGCACGACGGACAACAACGCTTTGTTTTCGACGGTATTGAACTTGATTCCATTGGTATTAATGCTGACCTTGCAGCAGTGAAAGTACGGGGATCCCTTTCGCTTTTCCATAACGAGGCCACCTTTGGAAATGGCTTCCGTGGCGCGGTCAATGCTACGTTTTTAGAAAAGATGACTGTAGACGCTACTGCACAGTTCGGTTCAATTAACGATCATCGATACTGGTACGTCGATGCAAAAGCCATTATGCCAGCTGGCATTCCTCTTTTTAGCGGCATAGGAATATATGGTTTCGGTGGTGGAGCATGGTACGGAATGAGCCGCAGCAACACTTCGACACCCCAACAACAAGAAGGTAGCACAACCAGCGGCAGCACCCCTTCTGGATTCATTTATACACCTGATAGAAACGCATCGTTTGGCTTTGCTGCATCAGCAGTCATAGGAACCCATCCGAGTCCTGAATCCTTTAATGCCGATGTTGGGCTCGAAGCACAATTTACAAACAACGGTGGACTGGGAACTATTTCGTTCATCGGTAATGGATACATGCTTTGTTCAATAACTGACCGAGAAAAAGCAAAAATCCTTGCCAATCCACAGATAACATACTACAATTCAACCCAAACACTCGATGGTTCCATGAACGTTAGCATTGTGAATGCCGCTCCTTTTTCGGGCGGGGGACAAGCTGCCTTGCATTTTGATTCACGCGTGTGGTACATCAAAATTGGCGAACCTGCTCACCCTTGCAGTTTGGCCCTTGCAAATTGGCTTCAAGCAAATGCATATCTTATGGTAGGTAAGGAACTTCCGGCCCCGCAACTTCCACCAGAACTTCAACAATATCAAGCGCTTGTGCAACACAGAGACGCCAACGCCAACATCGAAAACGGCTCAGGATTCGCATTTGGCGCAAACCAACAATTTCGCACAGGCCGACAACCCTATCTTATCTTCTACGGTGACATTACAGCTCTCTATGGTTTCGATCTTGCTCTTTTGAACTACGAAGGAGTTTCGTGTGATGGCATTTCAGGATCTATGGGACTCAACGGTTGGTACGCACAAGGTCAAATTTACGCATACCTTCATGCACTTATTGGGATGCACGTCGACGTTTGGTTCTACGAAGGTGATAAAAAAATTCTCGACCTTACACTTGCAGCAATATTGCAGGGTGGCGTTCCCAATCCAGCGTGGTTGAAGGGGAGAGTGAGTGGCAATTATAGCATTTTGGGAGGAGCAGTGAAAGGACATTGCGAGTACATATTTAGTATGGGCGAACAATGCCAGTTCATTACCGATAATCCTCTCGGTCGCATTGATCTCATTTCGGATATCAGTCCTACACAAGGACAAACCAATGTGGATGTTGGTGTCGAACCACAGGTTGCTTTTAATTTTAAACTTAATGAACCATTTGAAATAGAAGAAATGCCCGATGGAACAACAACAGGAAAAATCCGCACCTTCCGAGTAAAACTCAATGAACTTTCACTCCGACAACAATCGACAGGCAGTGCGGTTTCCGGTCGCACCGTCGAAGCATCCGATGGCTTTAGCGCGTTTTTCAAACCACATGAAATGCTCGCAGGAAGAACACAGTACCTCTTTTCTGCCTCGGTGTATGGCGAAGAACTTGTGAATACTACTTGGCAACCTGCAAAGAAAAAAGACGGATCGATTATAACGCAACAAGAACATGTAACGTTTCAAACAGCATCCGCTCCTGAAAAAATCTATCCACAACATGTTGCATATAGTTATCCCCTTGATGGACAGCAGTATTTTTTGCAAAATGAATGCCGTTCCGGGAAAGTTCAATTAAAAACGGGTATGGCCTATCTCTTCGCGCCCCGAGAAAATTTTGACGTCCGATTTTACGCTCGTTTTATTCCGGAAGAGACACCAAACCTTTTCGTCGATGTGCCTCTCACTTACAACACAGCGTCGGCATCACTGCTCTTTAACATTCCGCAACTTGTCAACAGCAAACCCTATACGCTTTCTATCATTCGAAAAGAGACTCCAAACGATCCGGAACTTGCCAGACTCCTTCAACTTATGGAGCGTACGCAACAGAGCGGTGGCATCCCTTCTTCATCGTTCACACTGTCTGAGCGAGAACTGTACAGCAAATTGGGCTCCACCGTTATACAACGCCAACAACACACGTCGACAACTCCACTCCAGCCTGGAGAGTATGAATTGTATAGGCTTCACTTCAGTACAAGTCGATTCAACACACTTCAACAAAAACTGAGTACTTATCGGCAAAGTTCCCTTCAAACCGAGTCGAGTGGAATTTTCGAAACGCATTACATTACGTTCGTTGGTACTGAAGAATTTGATCGGTACGATCTTTTGCCTGTCCGGTGGAATTCATGTAACACATGGTATACATTCGGACCGCTTGTGAAAGTAAGCGCACATCAAAGAACTTCTCTGTGGCACACACAGTTTGCCAATCCTTTTGTGTACGATGAAATACAGTGGATGCAAAATCGTGGATTCTGGGAGGGAGGAACAACGTATGGTCGTTACAGTAGTGATCCACAGTATTCTTTCGCTAACGTTGTTTTTTCGTTAAATCCTCCTTTTCAACAAACCTCATCTTCTATACAACGTGATGAAAAAACGAGCGGCGCTGCCTCACCTGCTCAAACAATCCGTGTTGGCACACCGCTACCAACGCTTGTGCTACGGTACAACCACGGCATTGTGGTACCGGAAGATTACCTCACTTTGAAAAATCGTGCGTTGGCAGTTCTCTACAATCCACTCATCACAAAAAGTGCCTCAGAGCGTTCGAGACTCAATGCAATGATCAACCAATCATATCAACGAATGTTCCGTGGGTCGTACCCTCTTAATTTTTATTATAACTACGGGGGGTGTCGAGATGTCGATGCAGAGATACCTCTCATTCAAAAACCATTTACATATTAAAGGAACAAACATTGGCTCATTTTATGATAAACATTTTTCTCCCTGTGGTGTTGTGTTTTTTCGTCATCTCCACTTCTTTAGCACAAGAGACTCGTTTTCCGGTACGTGTGCAAACATCTGCTACCGTGACAAGTAGTTTTTATAGTTCAAGCGGAATCGCAGCACGACAACCTCAAAATATGCAGTACGGCATTATCCGCACTTCTGTTTCCTTGTTTGAGATGGTTGAATTGCCATTCGAATTTTACTTTTCAACAAAACAAACACAGTTTCAGCAACCATTCAATCAATTTGGTGTTAGTCCACGCATCTCTAATTGGCTCACACTCCATGGCGGCTATTTTTCGACTCGTATTTCCGATTTTACATTTGGTGATGTACGTATATTCGGAGGTGGTGTTGAGGTAACACCCGGAGATTTCCGTTTCAAAGCTCTCTATGGTCGTACACGCAAAGCAATCGAGCCCGATAGAGTAAGTTATTCACCAGAAGTATACAAACAAATGGCATACGCTTTTTCGATTGGGTACGGTGCTCTCTCAGAATCGTACTTCAACATCACCGTCTTCCATGCAGTCGACGATTCAACTTCTGTTATCTCTGATTCGGCGCTCACAAAGCCACAGGAAAATCTTGTTGGGTCAATTGATTTTGGCACCCGCTTCGGTGAAACCGTCACCCTCGATGGTGAAGTGGGAATATCTTTGTTTTCATCGAACATTGCTGCCGATACGTTCGACACAGGCATTCGCATTCCAAAGTTTTTATTCACGCCCAATTCCTCTACTCGTCTCGATGGAGCGGCAAAACTGAATTGTACTATCACGCCGTCACGTGTATTGTCTTTCACACTCAGTTCTCGTTGGGTGGGTCCTGGTTTTATGACACTTGGCTACGGATTGATGCCAAACGATCTTTTGGAATTCGCGGTTGGTCCACGCCTCCGGTTGCTCGAGAACAAACTTCTGATTCGTTCTAAACTCGGTATTCGATACAACAATCTTCGGCAAACAAAATCATCTACCACAAGTCGCTTTACAGGAATGCTGGGAGCAAGTTGGCAGATCGACAACAATATCGGCATCGATGCGAGCTACAATAGAAATCAGATCGATTCCCGACATAAAAATGATACACTCCGACTTTCGAATGTGTTCAATGCTTTCTCGTTTTCTCCCCGCATCACGTTCGATGCCTTTGATGGAATCAATAATCTTTTAGTGACCTATAACTATCAGAACGCTCTTGATAAAAATGTATACACCTCATCCCTCAGCGATTCCCGAACACATTCTATTAATTGTACACATATTCTCCAGTTCCCCAGTACACTTTCTCTGACCACTCTTTGCCTGTACACCAAGAGCGTGATGAGTAGCGCTAGCGCACAAATTATCCACACCAGCGAAACAGTAGGAAAGCAATTTTTCGACAAAACGGTGAATGCTTCTTTGAGTATTGGTGTTAACGTTGTACAGACAACGCAAACCAGCAATCAGTTCGTTTTCCGTCTCAGCGCAACGTACAACCTCAAAGACTACGGTTCGTTTACTTGCCACATTACAAACAACGCTTTTCGTGGCGATGGGATCGTACAAAAAAACTACAATGAACTGTACGGTACTCTTCAATATGCAATCAACTTATAAGGTGTGTCTATGCAAAAATTCTTTTCTTTACGAATACTTTCTACGTTACTTCTTCTCCTAGTGTCATCAACGTTTCTGTTTGCTCAAGAAGAGCAGACTGTACGAAGAGCACACATCAAGCTCCTCGCACGGCCATCAAAAGATTCCATTGTGCTGCGATGGGCGCCGACAACACCCGGCGGATGGCGTATTGCCAATACACGCGGCTATATCGTTGAGCGAATGACGATTGACCGAAACACAGGGAACGAAAAAACTCCCTACCAACGTATAACAAATCGCCTCTTTCAACCTCTTCCACTCGAGGTATGGAAAGAGTATGCTGGAGAATCGAATGATTTTTCTGCCATTGCAGCACAAGCAGTGTACGGCAAAAGCTTTACACCAGGTGCAGGAAAAACCGGTGGTGTTGCCGAACTACAAGCTGCTGCTGATGAACTCCTTAATCGTTACTCCTTTGCTCTCTACGCTGCGGATAATGACGCCATCACCGCAAATGCGCTTGGACTTCGTTTTGTTGACACCACCGTTCGAAGTGGGGAACGGTATGTTTACCGTGTGTACCTCAGCACGACAATTCCTGACTATACTTTCGACACAGCATATGTGATGATCGATGCAATCGATGTTCCCCCTGCAGAGCCACCTCTGGCCTTTCGTTTCGAGAGCGGCGATGGTTCCATTAAACTATTTTGGGATGTCGTTGGCGAACAGCCTTTTTCTGGATACTTTCTCTATCGCTCATCAGATGGAAAGAATTTTACAAAACTCACTCCTCTTCCCCTGATCATTCCTAACACGGAAACTTCTCTCCAATCATCATTCCCATGCTATGTTGATACGGCAACAATTAATTACAAACGATATACGTACCGCCTTGTTGGCATCACTCCGTTTGCTGAGCTTAGTAAACCAGCTGTGCTTGTTGCGTTTTCACGCGATCTTACACCGCCACAGGCTCCAGTGCTCCATGCACCTCGGCAACTTTCGGCAACACAAGTAAAGCTCTCGTGGGATCAACACAGTATTCCTGACGATTTTCGAGGATTCATCTGTACTGCCCCCGGAAAAGCAAGACAGATTTTAGAGAAATATGTTTAGAGTCATCAAGCGGCATTTTTATACTTTAGTTGAGTTTCAAAATCAATTGGACTTACATTTCCTAACGT
>Ga0208825_1001263_pt1 | contig 19826 bp, 20 predicted proteins | sample AD_UKC113_MetaG_FD_184450 | JGI IMG/M metagenome (GOLD analysis project Ga0208825, IMG submission 184450) | Active sludge microbial communities of municipal wastewater-treating anaerobic digesters from Hong Kong - AD_UKC113_MetaG (SPAdes)... | ecosystem: Engineered > Bioreactor > Anaerobic >...
AACGCAGAAGATGATGTTAGCAAAATAATTCTCCCCGCAGTTCCCCCCAAAACATCTGTGGGTCAGCCTCCCCCACAGATAGAAAGAGCCCAGTTGGTGGCTGGGCTCTTTGCCTTTTAAAACTAAATTATTCGATTTTGTATAACGACGGACTCCGATATGTACAAGCCACCGTTTCTAATCGGTTGCTTAGTAACCCTTTATAGCGTATCGAAGCAATTAACGCGTAACCATAAATGATTACTTCACAATTTATATTTTCAAGGAATTATATCACGCAAATATCGCAGATTTGCTCGGAGATTTGTAAATTGGTGGTTTCGATACGAGGTATCCCTCACCTCAGCCATCGTCAGGGAAACGGTTATTGAAGCGCCGTAAGACGTAATAGCACATTTTTTCTCATCGGGATAGCCATTCGCTATCTTTAATAAAAAATCGCCACAATCTTTCTTTTCCATTCCGTATGCCGATGCGTTCGCTCTTCGCTATCGAAAATCGCTGCCTTGAAGGATCTTCGGTAATAAAAATTCCAGAATCTGATGAGACTAAATCGTCTCCATTGTGCTGTTTTGTTAATCCGAAGGCTTCACAAAATTTTGCAGGACCATTCGTAAGCTGGCGAAGAATTTGAAGTGAAATTGCGCGTGATGGGAAACGGTTCTTTATCATTGTCTCGATGCCTGCTATCGGTTCTACGGCTCGAATGAGGACAGCCTCGCCAATTCCTTCGCGTTCAGTTACAACGTTTGCGCAGTAGTGCATACCATACGTAAAATACACATAGAGATGTCCCCCCTGCCAGAACATTACATCGTTGCGCTTCGTCCTTCCACGGAATGTATGGGATGCAGGATCATCCATACAGTACGCTTCGACCTCTACAATTCTTCCGACGAGCATGCCATTGGAAATAAGTCTTACAAACAACTTTCCAAGAAGTTTCGGAGAAACTTCGAGCGTTGGACGGAGATAGAACGAACGCGGTAACGGTTCAAACCCAGAACACATTTTGGAAGACGTTTGTGAATTGCCTTTCATTCCATTTTCCAATTTGAAATATCGAGGTAGTATCTATTCGATGTAAAAGTAGTCTGCAAGAAATTCTGCACACTCTTTAGGAGTTTTTGTACGATGAATATAATGCGTGCAGTCGCCCATTCCTTCCCACAGTAATTCATTCTTGAGCGTATCAACAACGCCATGCCAGAAATCACTCACTGTGATAATAGGTTTTTCTTGAATAATTTTTTTATTCATAAATTCCCACACAGCTGAAAGTTCAAGCAGGGTTCCTGTTCCGCCCTTTAGCACAACGTACGCATTTCCAAATTCGATCAGTTTTAATAACCGATCTATTAACGTCGGTAATTCGTAATGTTCGTCGATCCACGGATTCGGAGTGCGGGGAGGATTATGGAAGGTTACGCCTATCGTTCGTCCGCCAGCTTCTTTTGCGCCACGAGCAGATGCTTCCATCGTGCCGCCGAAGCCGCCGTTACAGACCACAAAGCCTTTCGTTGCTAATTCTTTTCCGAGAGCGTACGCCATTTGATATTCGGGCATACCTTCAATTGCGCGTGCGCTACCAAATACTGTAATAATTCTTTCCATATTTAATTCACCTAATCAAGAAATTCCCAATGAAGTCCCAATTTGAACATCGATGTCGGCATTGGATATATTGGCGTAAGAATGTACTGCGTGCCGAAGGCATTCATCCATGTCAGCGATATGTGCGCATCGCCAATATTGAACACTCCAAAGATATCAATTACTGTTGCACGACCTAATGAGAGGTTACCCGTTTCCGAAAACATCTGAAGTTCAGGAACATACTTCATTCCATACTCACGATCATAGAATGAGATTCGTACACCAAGTCGCGTTTCCAATGAATTCTTAAAAAATTTATTCCGATACGATACTTCACCATTTGCAATAAAAGATGGCAAAATTTTCTTCGTTGTATCCTGCTCTTTATTCGTTGAATACTGAACAGCGCTATACAACTCAAACCACTTCCATTGAAGCTGCACTCTCCCAGCAACTCCTTCAGATGTTATTTTTGGAACATTGTCAAGGAGCACGCCTGTACGTCCACCAGGTGTAGTGAAAGATCGATAGATAACTCCGTTTTCCACAGAACGACTAAATGCCGTAAGCGAAATTTTTCCAATATCCGAAAGAGCGAATGTTCCACCGGCAATTGTCAATGTATGATGCTCCGTCAATAATGGTTGAGCTCTTAGCAACAATGTATCCTGCCAATATTCTTCCATAATTGTTGGGAGTCGATCGTACCATGAACGTCGCGCTTCAAGAACGAACCACGGAGCAAGCGCAACTTCAACTCCACCTTGCACATTCTCCAGTGTTTTCCCTCGCCTTCGCTCGTATCGGTACGAGGCGGATGGTGCGATAAAATTAAAAACATTTGCGGAGAGTTCGCCATATGCCGCAGTTGAGCATTCCTTGATTTTCAAGAGCGTCGAACTCGAATCTACCGCAACTTGCTGATACTGAAAACCAGCAGTTCCACTCAGGATCCATGCTGATAATTGTTGTTCAACGAAGAATCCACGTCGCGTTGAAGTATTGACATTATGAATATCTTTTTCATTGATGTATTGGGAAGGATTTCGAAACTCATGCTTTACGCTTGTTGAAAATAGAGTTGCAGTAGTACGAAAAGTTGTATCAGAAAAAAAATTCCCCAGGATGTTCATTGTACCATCATGGCGACGTCTTTTGGTAAATGCGTTTTCATCCTGAACTTCTGCCTGAACAGGATCAAAAATAGATTTGCGCGAGGGAAAAACTACTCCATAATTTTCACCCCGCTTCGATTGGTGGTAGAGCCATGAGAAAGCAATATTTAACCGGGGAGAAAGATCAACACGAATTTTGCTCCTCACATTCCAAACATCGAGTGCAGAGTTTGTATAGATTCCATCTGACGTTTGCCTATTTACTCCAAGCATAAGATTGGCGCCACGGAGAATATTTTGAGTAAAGAGCGCGTCAGTCGTCAAAGTATTGTTTGGCTCTTGAACGTATCGAATTTTAGTATAAGGCCGAACAGTACCATACGATCGTGAAACAACATTCATCAAAACATCCGATGGAGCGCTAATAAAACTTCCGCCAATTTTCATCTCAATGAAGTCGGTAAATTCTAATGGTATTTCCTCCAGACGACAATTTTCTGTTATTGGATCGTTCATCGGGCGACTGTCGAGGAGAAGTTGTACTCGAGAATCGGAAGCGCCAAATCCCCAAACCTGCGTTGGAGCTCCAGCTTCGCCAAGTGTGCGAACAAAAAAACCAGGGAGACGCCAAATCATTTCTTCGAGATTCCTGCTATCGCTCCAGAGAATATTGTATTGACTTATTGCAGAATCCACGTTCGCTGTAATCTTGCCCATTCCAGGAATAAAACGGCTGACAAGTGAATCAACTTTTTGCTGCTGACGAGAATCCTCTTTCGTAAGTTGTTCAACTTGCAAAGAATCTGAACCAACAGGTAACCTTTTCGATTGTATTGTTGCCATCGAATCAACGTGCAGTGCCTTTAGCAATTCCTCCCGCTCGTCAATTTGCGCAGAGGAGTGTGCCGTACAGAAGAGTACAAGAGCAATGGCAAGTATCGCTCTAGAAAAAAACAACGGCTTTCTTTTTTCTTTGCTCACTTTAAGTATCGTCATGCTCACGTTGAAAATGCGGTGGTGTAATAAATCCGCTGCACTGCGGCGGAAGACTTTCCATAACATTGTTCACAGCTTTTTCATCTTCAAAAAACCCAAACACAGAGGAACCGCTTCCACTCAATAATGCAAAGAGAGCGCCTTTGTTCATAAGCAGTGATTTAATTTTTGCTATTTCAGGATGTGCGCGAAACACAACTTCTTCAAAATCATTTAAAATATCTGACGCAGAAATTCTGGAATGCGCAAAGGCTTCGGCAACAATTCGATGCAATTGGATAGGTTCTCTGTTCTCTTGGAATTGAAGAGCTTGATATGCCCACGCTGTTGAAACATGGATTGGCGGCGTAACAACGAGAGTATAAAACGGATTGGAAATTGGAGCGCTCTCTAATATTTCGCCGCGTCCTGTTCCATACGCACAGCCGCCGCGCACAAAGAATGGAACATCCGAGCCGAGCGTTGCTGCAAGCTGTTCAAGTTGGTTCACGGAAAGCTGAAGGTTCCAAAGTTTATTGACGCCTCGAAGAGTCGCAGCCGCATCGCTGCTTCCGCCGCCCAAGCCAGCGCCAATTGGAATGTTTTTCTTTAGCACAATTTGAACGCCATCGGGATATTTGCAGGTTCGCTTCAGTAATTGTGCAGCTTTGAAACATAAATTCGATTCATCGGATGGAAGCGCAGCGCTATTTGACTCTACAGAAATTGTCGAATGATGTGAAAACATCAGTTCGTCAAATGGGTGAACTTCGCAGAAAACAGTCTCCAACGAATGGTATCCATCAGTCCGTTTTTTGAGGATTCGTAATCCGATATTAATTTTTGCGTATGCGCGCAGGGTTGCCATGTGTTCCAAAATTCATCATCCATACTGCTCTATTTTTCAAAATACGGCATAATGCCAGTAGAAGCAACTTTGATTGTTCAGCCATTTTTTCGTATTTTTTTATACGAATTGTAAAATCATGAATTCATTCCAATCAAAAATTGTAACAGTAAACGCTATCAAAATTGGCAATGGCAATCCATTTGCGCTCATTGCTGGTCCGTGTGTCGTCGAAAATAAAGATATTACATTTCAAACAGCCGAGACGCTTGTCTCTCTCTCCGAACAATTCCGCATTCCTTTGATTTTCAAATCATCCTATAAAAAAGCAAACAGGACGAGCGGCGATTCATTTACAACGCTCGGAGAAGAACGAGCGCTCGCAATTCTTGCAGATGTACGGAAAGAATTCCATGTGCCTATCCTCACGGACATCCATTTGCCATCGGAAGCAACAATGGCGGCGGAAGTAGCCGATGTACTTCAGATACCTGCATTCCTTTGCAGACAAACAGAACTTCTGGAAGCTGCTGGAAAAACAGGCAAAGTTGTAAACATAAAGAAAGGACAATTCCTTGCGCCTTCCGATATGCGCTATGCCGCTCAAAAAGTTGCAGCAACGGGAAACGACCAAATTCTACTCACAGAACGTGGAACCACTTTTGGATACCACAATCTTGTCGTTGATATGAGATCGCTACCGATTATGCGTTCGAGCGGATATCCTGTTGTCCTTGACGCTACACATTCTGTGCAAATACCGAGCGAGTCGCAGCAAAGCGGCGGTCAGCCTGAATTTATTTTTCCGATTGCACGCGCAGGCGCCGCAGTTGGAATCGATGCTCTCTTTATCGAAACTCATCCAAATCCTGCACAAGCTCTCAGCGATGCAGCAAGTCAGTTGCCGTTGAGTCAAGTGCGCGAACTTCTCCTGCAGGTGCAAACAATCGATAGAATTGTAAAAAATTACTAATTACAGAAAGCCTATTCATTCCTATGGCACAAAAAAAATCGTACATCAACAATCTTCCATTCATTCAATTTCTCATCCTCGATGTTGATGGAGTATTAACCGATGGCGGCGTATACTATTCAAATAATGGAGATGAATTCAAGAAGTTCAACATCCTCGATGGCTATGGAATGTTGAAACTGCGACGAGCGGGAATTCCAGCCGCAATTTTGACTGGTCGTGTTTCGAATATTGTCGAGCGTCGAGCAAAAGATTTAGGAATTACAGAAGTACATCAGAATCTCGATAACAAACTCGAAGTATATGAAATGCTGAAAGCGAAGTACTCTTTGCGCGATCACGAAATTGCATATATTGGCGACGATGAATTTGATTTACCGGTGCTTCAACGAGTTGGATTTTCTGCAGCGCCTGCCAATGCAATTGACAGCGTGAAGAAACGCGTGCACTACGTGTGCAAAAAAAATGGGGGCGACGGAGCAGTTCGGGAAATTATCGAAATTATTCTCAAGCATAAAAAGCAATTATGAATTCTATACTCGAAAAAGGAAAAGAAGTAATTCGCAGTGAAGCGGAAGCAATCGCTTCCCTGGAAAAACAACTCAATGGCAATTTTGTAAAAGCTGTCGAAACGATTGTCGCATCGAATGGCAGGGTGATTCTCACTGGTATGGGAAAATCTGGAATTGTTGCACGCAAAATTGCCGCAACCATGAATTCAACTGGAACGCCGGCTCTCTTCCTCCATCCCTCAGATGCGCTTCACGGCGATCTTGGCGTTGTTACGCCTGACGATATTGTTATCTGCCTCTCAAAGAGCGGCGATACCGAAGAGCTCGTTCGGTTGATTCCTCAATTACGGCAAATCGGCGTTCAAATTATCGCTATTACCGGTAACATAAACTCTAAACTTGCACGTCTCTCCGATATTGTACTCGATGCTTCCGTAAAGACAGAAGCCTGTCCTCACGATCTTGCTCCAACATCGTCTACTACGGCAGCTCTTGTTCTGGGCGATGCGCTGGCAATTGCTCTTCTCCAGCAACATAATTTTACAAAAGAAGATTTTGCTTTTCTCCATCCTGCAGGAAATTTAGGGAAGCAATTACTCCTCAAAGTTGAAACTCTTATGACGCGAGGAGAAAATGTACCGATAGTTTCGAACGATGTTCCTTTGACAACCGCAATTGTTGAAATGACGTCGAAACGATTAGGTTCGACGTGCGTTGTGAATTCAAATGGCGAACTTAAAGGAATTATTACCGATGGCGACTTGAGGCGCCTCTTGCAGAAAACTCACGATATCGCAAATCTTACCGCAGAAGACGTTATGATCAAAGACCCAAAGACCATCGCACCGAATATACTTGCGGCGCGGGCTTTAACCATTATGGAAACCTACAAGATCAGTCAGCTTATTGTTGTTGATTCTGCACATAAACCTATCGGTATGATTCATATTCACGATTTAGTAGAGGCAGGTCTACGTGGAGAAAAATCGGCATGAGGCATGTGCGGCGTTATATTTATTCTATTTTTGTAGTTGTTGCTATTTTTTTATTTTCTGGATGTGAAGACAAAGTTAAGCCATCGATACTAACCGGCGTCAATAGCGATGATCTCCCTCAGCAGGAAAGTTGGAATTGCACAATTACTGTAACTGATTCCGGACGCGTTAAAGCTATTATCAAAGCTGGACATCTTCGTTACTTCGAAGAGACGATGCAGACAGAACTTTCCGATGGCGTGTACGTACGATTCTTTAGCAACACAACTGGAAAACAAACATCCTACCTTATAAGTAAGGAAGCAATTATTGATGAAACAACAAATGATATGGAAGCTCGAAAAGATGTTCTCGTCGTTTCGAGCGATTCTTCTCGATTGAGAACCGAGCGACTCTTCTGGGACAATAAGCGCCAACTCATTTACACACCGGATTTCGTTACCATTACTTCATCAAAAGATCGTCTTCAGGGCCATGGCTTTGAAGCCGATCAGAGTTTAAAGTACTATCGTATTTTCCGCGTTACCGGCAAAGCTCAAACGAAATAAAAAAAGTAATGGCACACCAAAAATCTTTTTACAATTTCTTGACTTTCATTCTCGTGCTATTTGGAACAACAATTCACCTCTGCGCCCAGACATCATCGTACATTGAGCTCAAATCCGCACAACGGCTCGAAGGGAAAGTAATTAACAACGAAGAGGTACGTGAACTCATTGGAAACGTACATTTTACGCAACCAACGAAAGATGGCGGCGAAGCGCTTGTCTGGTGTGATAGAGCAATTCGTTATATGGTGCAAAACAAAATGGAGCTGTATGGAAATGTCAAAGTTGTTCAGGGCGATGCTACACTTTACTCAGACGAAGGATTGTACGATGCAAATACTCGCGTTATGGAAACCCACACCGGCGTTCGCTTAGAGCGCAACGGGAGAACGCTCACCGCACTGCACGGAATTTACTTCATCGATGATAAGCGCTCATACTTTCGCACGAATGTTAATCTTCAGGATTCTACATCTTTACTTACATGCAATGAATTGTTTTACTATGAACTGCAGAATCGCTCTATTGCTCGAGATTCGGTTCACTTCATTAGTTACATCAATCATTACCATATCTATGGAGATTCGCTCGAACATCTTGAAAAAGAGTACCGCACAATTGTCTACAAACACCCCAGACTTGTAAGAATCGATACAACATCAAATGGTACCGTTGATACAACAGTGGTTATGAGTCATATTATGGAATATATTCAAGAGCCGTTCGAGGTCATAATGGCAAAGGAAAATGTTCAAATGGCTCAAGATGGAATTGCAGCGCGATGCGCATACGCTGAATACGTTCGTCCAGCGGATAGCGTACTTCTCGTTGGTGAACCAGTTCTCTGGAGTGGAAATAATCAGGTTACCGGCGATTCTATCTTCGTGTTCTTAGAAGAAAATCAACTGCGGAGAATTGAAGTGCATGGACATAGTATGGGCGTATCGATTTCTGACACGCTCTACTCTTCGCGTTTCAATCAGTTATCAGGGAAATATTTGACTATGTACTTTCACTCCAATACATTAAAACAAATCAACGTACATAACAAAGCAATTAGTTTGTACTATTTATATGAGAATCATATACCGAACGGAGCAAACAAGACGAGCGGCGATAAAATTTTTATAGAATTTGAAAATGGAGCTGTGAGTACAATTCATGTTATAGGGAGCGTTGAAGGCCAGTATTTCCCGGAAAAAATGCTCGAAGGACGCGAAGCAAATTACAATCTTGACGGCTTCCGATGGTATCCAGAACGTCCGTGTCGTCGTGAATGTATAATTGAAAATTATGAAAACTGAGAAGGAACAACATGGAATCAATAATGCCGACATCTACTGAGTTACAACCTACAATGGAAGCTGTGTTCACGCAAAAGACCCTTCGCTCGGAACATCTTATCAAACGCTACAAGAAACGAACCGTCGTCAACGATGTAAGCATTTCTGTTCAACAGGGAGAAATTGTAGGCTTATTAGGACCTAATGGCGCCGGCAAAACAACAACTTTCTATATGATCGTTGGGATGATTCGTCCAAATGAAGGAGATGTATTTATCGACGATCAGGAAATCACTCGATTGCCAATGTACAAACGCTCACGACTTGGCATCAGTTATCTTCCACAGGAAGCATCCGTCTTTAGACGTCTTTCTGTACACGACAACATTTTAGCCGTGCTTCAAATGACCTCTCTCACCCGAAAGGAACAAGAAGAAAAATGCATGCATTTACTGGAAGAATTAGGGCTGATAACCGTAATGAAAAATCCAGGATATGTGCTTTCAGGCGGAGAACGTCGGCGAACTGAAATTGCCCGCGCATTAGCGCTCGATCCGAAATTTATTCTCCTCGATGAGCCTTTCGCAGGAATCGATCCTATCGCCGTTGAAGATATTATGCGCATTGTCGGAACCTTAAAAAAGAAAAATATCGGCGTCCTGATTACCGATCATAATGTACACGAAACGTTATCCATTACCGATCGGTCTTACCTTCTTTTCGAAGGGCAAATTTTGAAATCTGGCACCGCAGAATTTCTTGCAAATGACCCGGAAGCTCGTAAATTATATTTAGGTGAGTCATTTAAATTAGATCGATACAACAAACAGTAGAATTATATTATAGCAACAAGGATTTAAAACTATGATCATTGTACTTGAACCAAATGCGACTGAACAACAAATTGAAAATGTCATTAGTGCAATAAAGAGCTACGGCTTTGGCGTTCACCGTTCTACAGGTGTGCAACATACTGTTCTCGGAGCTATCGGGGTCAACCCCGAATTCGATCATCGTCAAATTGAACTCCTTCCATGCGTCGAAGAAGTTATTCGAGTGACCGATCCTTTCAAACTCGCCAGCAGAGCTTTTAAGCAAGAAGGTTCTATTTACAAAATTGGTAATATCGAAATTGGCGGTAACGCTATTGTAGTGATGGCTGGACCATGCGCAGTCGAAAACGAAAAGCAAATCTTTACGATAGCCGAACAAATCGCAAAAAGCGGCGCACGCATCCTTCGCGGCGGAGCATACAAACCGCGTACATCTCCCTACAGCTTTCAGGGACTTGGTATTGAAGGATTGAAACTGCTCCGAAAAGCTGCCGATGCTTTTGGATTATTGGTAATTACCGAAGTGATGGATCGCAGCCAAATTCCAGAAGTCGAAGAGTACGCTGACATCCTTCAAATTGGCGCACGGAACATGCAGAATTATATTTTTCTCAAGGATCTCGGTAACGCAACAAAACCTGTTATGTTAAAGCGTGGACTCTCTGCTACTATTGAAGAGTGGTTGCTAGCTGCAGAGTATGTTCTGTCCAATGGAAATCATCGGGTCATACTTTGCGAACGCGGTATTCGTACATTTGAACCTTCAACTCGAAACACAATGGATATCGGCGCAATACCGATCATCAAGAAGAAAAGCCACCTTCCAATCGTAGCGGATCCATCGCACGGTATTGGTATTCGAGATAAAGTAGTACCGATGGCGCGAGCTGCTGTTGCAGCCGGCGCGGACGGCATTATTGTAGAAGTGCATAACGATCCCGACCATGCACTTTCAGATGGAGCGCAGTCGCTCTTCCCAGAACAATTCGATGCTATGATGAAAGAACTTCGTCTCATAGCTGGAGCAATTGGCAGAACAATTGCATAACAGATGACTTCTTCAACTTCGATATTTCCATTCGAGCGCATTACCATCGTTGGCGTTGGTCTTATCGGAGGTTCGCTCGCGCTGGCAATTCGACAACAATTTCCAAAGGTACAAATTACCGGGGTTGATAAGCCATCCGTTTTAAATCGCGCTCTTGAGCGAAATGCTATTCATTTGGGGACACCATCCTTGAGAAAAGCGATTCCGCAAGCTGAACTTATCGTGCTTGCAACGCCAGTTCACCATATTCTTGAAATGTTACCAACAATTGCAAAACTTGCTCATCCAAAAGCTATCGTTACAGATACTGGAAGTGTGAAAGGCGTAATTGTCGAACGCGCCTCGAAACTTTTCCCAAATGGAAATTTCATTGGCGGACATCCGATGACTGGCGCTGAATTTTCTGGCATCGATGCCGCTCATCCGCTACTTTTTCAAAATGCGCTTTATATTTTAACTCCATCAAATCACAAACGAAATTCCTCTCTTCAAAAGCTCATTCATCTGTGTACGGCGCTCGATGCAAGAGTGCTGACAATGGAACCAGCCGAACACGATAAAGCTGTTGCCGCTGTAAGTCATCTACCGCAGCTTGCCGCTGTTGCGCTTATGAACACTGTTGGCGCAAAACATACTGTCGCGAAAAAACATCTTGCGCTCGCTGCTGGTGGTTTTAGAGATATGACGAGAATCGCCTCCAGCAAGTTCGATATGTGGCACGACATTCTCGAAACAAATACACCTCACATTCAAGAAGCTTTACTACTATACATTGACACTCTTCAAAAGATGTCAAAAGAATTACAACGGAATCCGTCGGCGTTGAAAAAAGATTTTGTACAATCTCGCGCCTTACGAGGGAGAATTCCTCGCTCGATGAAAGGCTACCTTTCTGCGCTTGTCGATATTTCTGTTTATGTGAATGACACGCCAGGTCAATTAGCGCTCCTCACAACCGCCCTTGCAAATGCAAACATTAACATCAAAGATATAGAACTCATAAAAGTTCGTGAGCGGCGTGGAGGCACATTCAGGCTTTCATTTGAAAACAATGATGTTGCACAGCAAGCAAAGCAAATTCTTAAGAGCAATGGCTTTGAAATTTGTGAGTAGCACTCTCTAACCAATTTGTATTCCAAATTTAGTAAAATAGAATAGTGTCGCTGGATGGCAGGCATACCGTCGGCTTCGATATGGCCCCCTGTTCTATTCGACCTACAATTGAATATTTCCCCAAAAAAGATTTTCAGGTTGTTCTTTAGGCTCTGCAGAAATATGTCTCACAAAAAAATCAGTATATCGTTATCCCAAAGAATGAAATTGGCCTACGATAGGTATTGTTACTCCACTTTTTGCCGCCGTCACGAGTTAACAGAATGGCGCCGCCTTCACCGATAATAATTCCCTGCGCTTTATCATAGAAAGTAATACGCCTTAGTTCAGATTCAACTGGTGATTGTACTTTTGTCCAATTTTCACCGCTGTTCACCGTCGAAAGAATTGTACCGCCTGAGCCAATAACAAACCCTTGCATTTCGTTGAAGAAAAACGCTCCATATAAATCATTCGTTATGCCGCTCGATTGTTGTTTCCACGTTGCCCCAGCATCGGTTGATTTTAGAATGACACCGCCTCCTCCAACTGCCCAGAGATTATTCCCCAATCCAACAATATCATTAAGCCATTCAGATACTCCCGAATAATTCTTGCTCCACGTAACCCCTTTGTCTGTAGTCTTCAATACGATTCCACTGGCACCAACAGCAAAACCATTACTTTCACTTGTAAAGTAAACGCCACGGAGATGAGTCAGCACGTTTGTCGGTTGTACATTCCATGTAACTCCTCCATTTGTTGTGCGGATAACGACTCCATAATCGCCAACTGCTACAGCAATTGCGTTAGAGAGAAAATGTACAGCATAGAGAGATTGGCGTACCGCACTGGTACGTTCCTGCCATGATGCTCCTCCATCAATCGATGTTATTACCTTTCCATTTAATCCGACAGCGAATAAAGTATTCTCGCCATTAGTTGTAATTGCCATTAGCGATATATCAATGCTCGCAGGCATTTCTGTCCATGTTTCTCCAAAATCCTTCGATTGCAAAATTGTTCCGTTTGTACCGACCACAGTAGCAATATTTCTCCGAACAACAGACTTTGTAATTCCATCTACTTGCACAGAAGATTCACGCACAATCGTCGCCTGATTCCATATCGCGCCCCCATCTGTTGTCGTCAGGATCACTCCACCCTCTCCAACGACAATACCCGTATTGCTACCAGTAAAAGCGACGTCGAGAAAACCTGAGCGAATATTTGTAGTTTGTACCGTCCACGATGTAGCGCTGTTATTGGAAAAAATAATAGAACCATTTGCTCCAACTGCATAAAAAATCTGCGGAGATACTGCACAAGCTCCAAATAGAGAGCGGTTTGATGTGCTTGGCGCAAGCGTCCATTTTTGACCGCTATTATTGGTATAAAGAATTGTCCCATTTTCGCCAACGATAATTCCGCTTGAGCCAGAAAAAACGACATGCGACAAAGCGCCACTGATAAATGAAGAAGAGATGTTGTTCCATGTATTTCCACCATTTGTTGTCTTTAAAATCGTACCCTGCTCGCCTACAATTGTGCCATTATTTCTGTCTGCAAATGCTATACTCAACAATGTGCTTGATATGCCGCCGTATTGTTCTTTCCATGTCGAGCCGCCGTTTGTTGTTCGAAGAATTACGCCTCTAGTGCCAACGACGTACCCTTCCCTTCCATCAATAAAATAGATTCCATGGAAATCGGCCGTCTGGTCAGTTGCTAACTTTGTCCACAGTGCGCCGCCATTTGTTGTTGTCAGGACTGTACCTTGTCCACCGATGATGAACCCATTTTGGTCATCGATAAAATAGATATTGTAAAAGGGTACCGTTAAACCGCCAAGAGACGATTCAAGGTTCCATGTTTTTCCTCCATCCGTTGAGCGGGCAAGAGAGCCGCTATCGCCTACAGCGTATGCTGTTGTTGATGTAACATAACATACCGCTCTCAAAGTTATTGTTGGAAGTACCGTCTGCTGTGCCTTGACATGAAGAACGCCATAATATAGAAATAACAGCGCTACTGAAATAACAACCCCAAAAACAAAAAGATGAAATTTTTTCATTGCCGATTCTTTTGATTGGTGGAAAAATCAAGATCGTTTTGAATTGCAAGCGGCTTGCGAATTCCAAGATGAGTAAATGCTAATGCTGTCGCTTCGCGTCCGCGCGGCGTACGTTTTAAAAAACCCTCTTGAATTAAGTACGGTTCATACACTTCTTCTAACGTTCCTGCTTCTTCGCCAACTGCCACAGCAAGCGTATTCAAGCCAACAGGACCTCCATCATATTTTTCAATAAGTACCTGAAGTACGCGTTTGTCCATTTCATCGAGCCCGTGGTCATCTACCTCCAACGCCTGAAGCGCATGGCGCGCAACTTCGTACGTAACAACGCCTTTGTAATGCTTCAGTTTTGGATCTGCTTCTGCAAAATCCCTGCAACGCCGTAGAAGTCGATTAGCAATGCGAGGAGTCCCCCGAGCGCGCTTTGCTAATTCCTGAATAGCTTTTTCCTCAATTTTAATATCAAGCAATGCAGCCGAACGCTTAAGAATTTGCTCGAGTTGTTCTACTGAATAGTAATTCAGCCGATTTGTAATTCCAAAACGAGAGCGAAGCGGCGAGCTTAATAAACCGGCCCGAGTTGTTGCGCCAACTAAGGTAAATGGTTGTAACCCAAGTTGAATAGTTTTTGCGCCTGGGCCACTTTCAATAACAATATCAACACGAAAATCCTCCATCGCAGAATACAAATATTCTTCTATTTTCGTTGGAACTCGATGAATCTCATCAATGAATAACACCTCGCCTTTTTGTAAAGAGGTTAGAATACCGGCTAAATCCCCTGGCTTTTCTAACGCAGGTCCGGATGTTACTTTCATTCCCGCGCCCATTTCATGAGCAATGATGTATGACAGAGTTGTTTTTCCTAAGCCTGGAGGACCCGTCAGTAAAACATGGTCTAGAGCTTCGCCACGCCTGCGTGCGGCAGCAATAAATACACGAAGATTTTCGATAATTTTTTCCTGCCCAACAAATTCATCTAATACAGACGGGCGCAGGGATTTATCGAATTCCACATCTTGAGTAAATCGTTCGGGTCGAGTTATATCGTTACTTTTCATAGTTCAAAAGTACCAAGAACGTGAGAGAATTGCAAGGCATTGAGCAACGTTTTCGATAGAAAGCAATCTTTTTCTTCGTACTCAGAATTTCAATTGGTACATTATCGTACGCTCGAATGTCGAAGAGCTTCTTTAATTAATTCTTCAACCGACATGTTACCTGGGTTCTCTATTTCATGAAGAGCGATACGAATTGCCTTCTCAGCAGATTGTTGTGTAAATCCTAATGAAACAAGTGCAAGCAGCGCTTCATTTCTGATTTCAGCGGAGGTTTTTAATAGTGAAGGTACAGCTTGAGAAATACCTTCCGTTTTGGAAAGTGCATCCCGAAGCTCAAGCACAATGCGTTCTGCAGTTTTACGTCCAATCCCCTGTACAGATGTTAGCGCCTGAACATTTCCCTGTACAATATTTGTATGAAGTTCATCGACGCTCATACCTGAGAGAATACCTTGCGCAATTTTCGTTCCTATTCCAGACACAGAAATAAGAAGTTTGAAGAGACTCCTTTCCGCTTCAGTTGCAAAACCATAGAGTTGAAGAGCATCTTCCCTTACATGGAGATGTGTAAAGAGCGACAAAGTGCTACCCAAGTCACCAACTTTTTCATACGTCGAAAGGGGAACATGAACTACATAGCCAATGCCGTTGACCTCAATAGTTAATTCAGTCGGCGCTTTTGAGATAAGGATGCCTCGAATGGATGCTATCATCGTATGTTCACCACTCTTTCAGGATGATTATGAATGAAGTGTTCCCAGTTTTTTGTCGAGCGTTTTCCATCGCGTTGCGGAAATCCAGACCGATAGAAATGACAAAGCGCTACAGCAAGCGCATCAGTCGCATCGAAGTATTTTGGCGCCGCCTTTAAATGCAATTGCGACTGAACCATATATTGTACCTGTCGTTTCGACGCTGCGCCATTTCCCGTTACTGCCTTTTTCACTTCTCGGGGAGAATATTCTTCGGTCGGCATTCCAAAATTTACCGCAGCGAGGAGCGCTACGCCTCGCGCCTGACCAATCTTAAGCGCCGATTGAACATTCTTACCATAGAAGGCTGTTTCAATTGCAAATTCATTCGGTTGGTGTTTGGAGATAATGGACATAAGCGTATCAAAAATTTTTTTCAACCGTAGCGGAAGCGGTTCCGTTGACAAACTTTGAATAACATTATACTCCTTTAATTTCAATTCCGTATTCGACGCCTCAATAACTCCATAGCCTGTAATAATGGTGCCGGGGTCAACGCCTAAAATAATATTTGTATTGGAAACTCCCTTCCTTTTTTGAACGCGGTGCACTGTCTTCCTCTCCACTTTGATAAGATAATAAACCTCAACTCGATTTTGTTACTATTTAATATCCCGAATTTTTAGTTGTGGAATCATTTCCCCGGCAAATTCATTTTCATCTACTGAAAATGCAATGTCAATTTTTTTGGAGTTCTGCACCCGATACAGATGATCGCCCAGATTGAATCCTATTGCATCATATATATAATAGCCATTGCGAACTTTGAACCGGAGATGATTTTTCCCAACAATTCGCGGTTTTCCAACAACTTCAACGCCGCGAGTAACAAATATTGGCCTCATGTTTTCAGGTCCAAATGGTGAAAAATAACTTAGGATACGAATAAATTTCGGAGTAAGATCCGACAGGGCAAGTTCTGCTTCAATAGAAATTTCTGGCTTCTTCAAAGACTCTGAAAGAAGTTTCTGCGCTACCTGTTGAAACGCCTCCCGAAATTCATCGATCTTTTCCAATTCGACCGTTAACCCAGCTGCGTACTTATGTCCGCCAAATTGTATTAGCTTATCCTCACACTGCTTCAGTGCATCATAAATATTAAATCCTGAAATACTGCGCGCAGAACCTTTTGCTACTCCATCGATCGTCGTCATCAAAATTGTAGGGCGGTAGTATCGTTCAACAAGACGTGAGGCAACAATTCCAATTACTCCCGGATGCCAAGAGGATTCATGAAGAACAATGGCAGAATCACTATCGGCATTGAGCAATGATTCGACAATTTCCTGCGCTTGCATATAGGTTTCTTCGTCGATTTTCCGACGCGTCGTATTGTCATTTTCCATTACTTGTGCTAATTCTAATGCCTGTTCGTAGGAAGGGCACGCTAGAAGTTTTACGGCACAAGCTGCATCTCCAATTCTACCAACTGCATTGATACGTGGCGCCAGTCCAAACACGATTTGTCCTGTTGATATCTTTCCAGTTTCTAATTTTGCTGTTTTTATAAGCGCTTGAATCCCCGGAAGTGGATTTGTATTAATGAGCTCTAATCCTAACTTAACTAGTGTTCTGTTTTCTCCAGATAATGGAACAATATCTGCGGTTGTCGCCAACGTTACGTATTGCAAGTACTCTTGTATTAGTTTTTCTTGCTCTGCTCGAAGATGTTGTTTTACTATTGGAGAAAGAAGGAGCGCCTGTATGAGTTTGAAGGCGACTCCGCATCCACAGAGGTACTTAAATTCATATTTACACTCTGGACGTAATGGATCAAGAACGGCAACAGCATTCGGTACTGTATTTCCTGGTTCATGGTGATCACAAATAATAACATCTATCCCAAGAGAACGTGCGTATTCTACCTGTTGATGAGCAGTGATACCGCAATCAACCGCAATGAGTAATGTCGGTTGATGTCGACTAATTTGATCGATTCCTGCATTCGACAATCCATATCCATCACGAATCCGATCAGGAACAAAGTAATATACATTATCTACAAGCTGTTTGAAAAATGACCACAGCATTGCTGTTCCATCTGAACCATCAACATCATAATCTCCATAGACAACGATACATTCGTTTTCAACCAATGCACGTTCAATGCGTTCAACAGCGGCTGGCATATCTTGCATAAGGTATGGATCGAGGAGATCGCTCATCTGAGGACGAAAATATTGCCGCGCTTTTTCGTATGTATCAACACCGCGACTTACTAATATTTCTGAAAGGATTGGCGAAATGGAAAGCTGCTCACTTAAAGCTTTGACTGCTTCGAGAGCTTCGGGCGATAAAGCTTCAAGCTCTTGTCGAATCATCCAACGATATTCTCGTATTGGCGTCAACTGTTCTCCTTCCGAATTTTCTGATGCAGCTCTGTTTGAAGAAGACGGGCAATATTGTCAGAGAATTCTATATATGCCATAGAATGTCGGTAAGCCGAATTCTGTCTTTTCGCAACAGTGCGAAGAGGCAGTCATTTCTCTGTGCGACCTACCCTTCCTGTGTTCTTTTTCAAGAAGTTGAACGGGCAATTCTTCCCGAACCGTTTACAACGGCTCAGCACAGGATTTACATGGTCTTGCACCCAGCGGGGTTTCTCTTGTCTGTCAAAGTGGATTGTCTCCACTACTGACAAATCCCTTTCGGGACCATTGCCATTACTGACAATGCGGTGGTCTCTTACACCACCTTTTCACCTGTTTCTCGTCTCACTTGCGCGAGACGGGATGTATGTTTTCTGTGATACTTTCCGTTTCTGCAGGATGTTGCCTGCAGAACCCTCGCTTAGCACCGGTGTTCCCACCGAGTAATCGCAAGGCGCTGTGCCCTTTGGTGTTCGGACTTTCCTCCCTCCTGCTTTCGCAGAAAGGCGACTGCCTGACATCCTATGGCATACATCTGGAAATTATCCTGTCTTTCTCAAACACTCTTTACTTTTTGATGCCCTTCATCAAGTAAACTCTGACTGAAAATTATGTTCTTCTTCTCATCAATACCTTTATTAGCAAGGGCGTCTGCTTCACAATTTTGCTCACGCGGAATGTGGCAGAATTTAACTTCGCTGTTCAATTCCTGAAGTAACTTTTGTACAGCTTCGTAGTAATGCTTCAGGAGTTCATTTTTCACTTTATATTTCCCATTGAGTTGTCGCACTAAGAGTTCACTATCCGAATGTACAACAAGATGACGGCACGGTTGCTTCATCACCATATGCAATCCACTTATCAGCGCTACATACTCTGCCGTATTGTTTGTGGCTTTACCAATGTACGCAGAAAGTGAATCAATTACATTCCCTTCTTCATCTTTCAAAAGAACTCCAATACCACTTTCGCCAGGGTTCCCTCGTGAAGCGCCATCAATAAATGCCAAAAGCTTCATATCAGTTCTTTTACTTTTTCGACAATTTCGTCTGAGACAAGAATTCTCCCGCATCGCTCACAAGTCAAAATAGCATTGTTTTTCCGAAGCTCGAGTATTTTTTGCGGTGGAACACGATTGTAACATCCTGCACAAGAATTGCGGCGAACAGGAACAACGGCTTTCCCATCACGGGCTTTCCGAATTCGTTCGTACATCTTGTAATCTGTCTTCGATATTTTCGCAACAATTTTGTCTCGCTGGTTCTTCAGTTTCAGTTCTTCACTCTCGTGTTCTTTATTGACAGCTGCAAGTTCTTTTTTCTTCTCTGCCAATTGTTTCTCGATTGTATCAATTTCGGGGGAAAGTTTTTCAGCATCTTCTTTTGCAACCGCAACTTTCCCTTCCCATGAATCCATTTCTTTTTGAAGCTTGAGAATCCGTTCCTGCGAATAGTCGATCTCGCGTGCCAGGGCATCGTACTGCTTATTTGTTTTTACATGGAATTGTTGATCCTTGTATTTTTCAATGGCTTCGCGGAGTTGTACGATTTCTGCATCTGCTGCATCTCGCTTTTCGAGCAAATCGTTAACTGTTTTTTCTAATTCTTCCTTTAATGCTTTTTTTGATTGCAGCGTTGTTTCTAATTCTTCCACAATTTGCGGAAGATCGCCTTTGAGCTCCTGAAGCTCGTCATAACTTAAATCAACCATTTGTAACGCATAGAGAAGTCGTAATCTGTTTTCCAATGTTTAC
>Ga0208825_1001248_pt1 | contig 19798 bp, 15 predicted proteins | sample AD_UKC113_MetaG_FD_184450 | JGI IMG/M metagenome (GOLD analysis project Ga0208825, IMG submission 184450) | Active sludge microbial communities of municipal wastewater-treating anaerobic digesters from Hong Kong - AD_UKC113_MetaG (SPAdes)... | ecosystem: Engineered > Bioreactor > Anaerobic >...
ATTTTCTTATAATATCAATCCAAAAACACCGAATAATGTTGTATTATATTTTACAATTTTGATTATCATTACGCAGGTAAATTTTATTTGCTATTCTTCACTCTCTATATATCTGTAAATATATTGATGAATCAAGAAAATGAAAAATCCTTTTTATTCTGGATACTGAATACATTTTTATTTTTACTAATAGATTTTTATTAAATATAAACAGGGTATTTTTTCATATTTTTATCGATATTCATCCTTATTATTTTTTTTGTTGTGGTTTTTTCAAATTCATCATATGAGATGGAGAAATAATGAATTCTCTTAAAAGCTGAAATTTTCTGGTTATTTTCTTTTATTTCGGCTCTAATTAAAGGCAATAGATCTTCATCTTTTATAGAATCTTTAGGTTTATTGAGAATTTTCTCTAAATTATCAAAGTTTGGATAAATATAAGCACATATTGTTTCATTATTTGTTTCCTTTTCGACCATTTCCATAACAATGATTTCCTGGATTGTGGAGCTATTATCATAGAGAACTTCAATATCTTCAGGGTAGATATTTTTGCCATTCCTTGTCACTATGACATTTTTCTTTCTTCCTTTAATGTGTATAAAACCCTGATTATCAAGATATCCATAATCGCCGGTTAAAAAATATCCATCATGAAAAGCAGCTTTCGTTGCTTCTGGATCATTATAATAACCAAGCATGACAGATTTACCTTTTACAGCTATTTCACCCACTCCCTCTTCATCAACATCGAAAAATTCAAAATCATGTTCAGGAAGCGGCATACCAGCTGAATCATCCTTGAAGAATCTATCTCTATTAGCAGCAAGAAATGGGGAGCATTCAGATATACCATAACCCTGAAGAACTCTAAAACCAAGACTGCGAAGAAATTTTGAAATTTCAGGCTTGACAGCTGCACCGCCAGAAATAAAAAGATCAAGTTTTCCACCAAAAGCGTTATGAACTGGTTTAAAAATAGTTCTTCTCACTTTTCTTCCATTTTCTTTTCCAGAAATAAAGTCAAAAAAAGCACCAATTCCATTGCCAGCATGATAATATATTCTGGTGAATAAAGAATGTGTCAGGTTCTCTTTTACTCTTTTTGCAAGTGTTTCAAGAAGTAAAGGAACTACATTTATATTTGTTGCTTTTCCTTCCTTAATGTTATCCGCTAATTTTTTTAAGCTTTGAACATACAATATTCTTGAACCAGCATGAACCTGACAAAGAAAACCACATGTGCATTCATATGCGTGGTGTAAAGGTAAAACAGATAAAAAATACTTTGTATTATCTATCCATATAAGTTTTCTCATGCCATAGATATTGTTACATATAGAGTGTTGTGTCAGCATGACTCCTTTAGGAGTTCCAGTTGTTCCGGAAGTAAAAAGTATAGAAGTTTCGAGATCAGGGTTGATGATTACTTTATCATATATGCTATTACCATTCTTTCTAACCTCTTTACCTTTATCAAGAATTTGTTCCATATCATATAGCATTATTTTTGAGTTGCTATTAAAACTGGATGCTTTCTGATCGAGGGAGATAATAAATTTTATGAAATCGTACTTGAGCGAAAGTTCTAAAAAAAGTCTTATAAATGCACTATCACAAAATATTGCTTTTGGTTTAGAGATGGAAACTATCCTGTCTATTTCCATATCTTTTAATTCTCTATCAATAGGTATGACAACGAAGTTTGAAGCGGTAATTGAGTAGTAACTTGTAGCCCAGGCTCTACTATTTTTACCCATTAAGGCAATATGATCTCTTTCTTTTAGATTAAGTGCAAAGATTCCATCTGAAAGATTTCTCATATTTTCTCTAAATTGATTAAAGGTAATTCCTTCATAAATATCATCTTTGTTTTTTTCAAAAAATGATTTCTCTTCTCCATATATTTCACAGGTCTTATCAAGCATTTCCCTGAAATCTCTTCTCTCTTCAACTTCATAAAGTGGATAACCATAATTTTCCCAGATCATAAATCCTCCATATTATTCTTTATAATTCGGGTTTTAATTTTAAAATAGACAGAAAAAATAACTCAATATTAAACCAAACTTTTTAGATTAAATTATCAAAGAGCAAAATACTTAAGATCATCTTTTATTTCCTGGATATATTTAACTAGATAAGTAAAACTTGAAACATAATTAACTATTAATAATAATTAAAATAACACTTATTAACCAAAAGCAAAAAATATAAAAAATGAATTTAGTAAACAGTAAAACTTTAATTCAAAGCAATTTTATTCTAAATTTAAATAATTACCATAAAAATTTTATTAATATTTTAAGAATAAACATTAAATAAATCTTTGTAAAAAGTTTATTTTTTGTTGATTTATTTAAATCATTCTGTAATCGAAAAAAAAACTATTTTAATTTTTTTAAAACAGGCTATTAATCTTTTTGTAAAGAGGGAAAAATGAAGCGATACGATTTATCAAGTGATATTGTAAAAACATTAAAAGATTTTGTGGGGATTCTTTTTGGTTCAGCCATATGTGGTTTTGCATATTCTACTTTTCTGATCCCTTTTAAAGTTGCTCCGGGTGGTGTAGGTGGTCTGTCTCAAATACTATATTATTTATCAAAGATTCCAGCTGGTATCTCTATGTTAATATTTAATATACCTCTTTTTATTATTGGAGTTTTAAGTTTAGGAAAGATGTTTGGATTTAAAACTGTAGTTTCAATTTTATTTGTTTCTTTTTTTACGGACTTATTTTCATATAAGAATCTAACAAAATATACTTTTATAAATCAATTTTTATATAAGATAAATGATTTTGGATATTCCTTCACAAATGAAATATTCTTAGCTACACTTGCTGGTTCTTGTTTATTAGGGGTAGGGATGGGTATTGTTTTTCGATTTAATGGTTCAACAGGAGGAACAGACATTCCTGCATTATTGTTAAAAAAATACTTTGGTATATCGGTTGGAACAGGATTTTTGCTAATAGATTCTGTTATAATATTTGCGATAGGGATAATATTTAAAAATCCAAATATAATACTATGGGGATTTGTTAGTTTATTTATCTCTTCAAAAGTCACCGACTATGTTTTAGAAGGTTTACCAGGAACTAAAGGGGTATTTATAATTACAGAATATCCTGATCAGATAAAGCAATATATTATAAAGAATCTTGATAGAGGCTGTACAGTATTTAAAGGTGAAGGTGGTTATTCTGGAAGGAATATGGATATTTTGTATGTTGTTATTAATCTCAGAGAACTTACTAAATTAAAACAAACCATAGCTAAAGTCGATCCAAAGTCATTTGTCATAATAAATGATGTGCATGAGGCATTAGGTTATGGTTTTAAAGATTTTTAAAGTTATAATTTTAAGTTCATCCGCCAAATTAATACTTTATTCTTTTTATATTTATTAGCAAAGGCTAAACTGTTAATTTAAATAAACAAGCTCTTCGCTTTTTTTCTTTGAATAAGGCATACCAAAAAAGTTGGGATAAGTTCTTGATAAACTTAAATAGAAATTTTCTAACTTTACTTTAAATCAACTTCACCGTTTTAATGATATGGTTTAGGGATACAAAATAATAAAGAATAATAAAGAAAAATTAGTATCAATTACACAATATAGCAAAAAGCTCGTAGACGCAAGATTTATAAACCAGCTTTTAAATATGGAGTATCAATCACACAATATAGCAAAGAGCTTGACTAATTATCATAGCCGGATGAACGAAAATGTATATACAACGTTAAATGACATTTCTTATATAAAAAAAGGTACTTATTAACCAGAAGAATCTGATTTTATAACAGGAATAACTAGTAATTTATTTTATTAGTATTTTTTGAATGCTCTTAAATCTTAAACCAGATGATAAATATTCTATATCATTAAAGTTGTGAGTGAAAAAAAAGAATTTCGACTTTTATACAACATTTCAAAGCCGAAAGATCGATGCAATTAACACTACTGTAGGAATTCACTATTTTATAGTTCAGAAAAAAATACTAAAATTTTAATTTTTTTAAAGAAAGTTTATTCTTCACAAGTTAAAAATTGCCTATAATTTTTAGTGGAAGACTAAGAAATATTATAAGATTTTCTTTTTAAGAGGTTTTATGGAAAAATCGATAGACTTTAACATTAAAAGACTTGGGAAACCAATTTACTTTTCTCCGATGAAAAATGTAAATTTTATTGATGACAGTGAAAAAATATTTTATGATGTTGATTATTCAAAGATTAAAAATGCTGTATTAAGCAATAATGATAGTGATTTAATTGTTTTTGAAAAAGCTGGGCCAAGAGAAAATATTTTTTTTGATCCAAAGAAAACTACCGCTGGCATAGTAACCTGTGGTGGTTTATGTCCTGGACTTAACAATGTCATACGTTCGCTTGTCCTGCAGCTTATATATCAATATGGTATTAATAAAATAATAGGTTTTAGATATGGATATAGAGGTATAGATATTGATAATAAGATCAATCCAATTTTTCTTGATGTAAGTGAAGTAGCCGATATTCATAATCTGGGAGGTTCATATCTTGGTTCTTCAAGAGGAGCTACAGATAATAAGAGACTGGTTGATTCTTTATTGTATTACGGGATAGATATATTGTTTACCATAGGCGGTGATGGGACCATAAGAGGTGCTATGGCTATTGAAGAGGAAGTGTCAAGAAGAAATCTTCCAATTTCAGTAATAAATATTCCAAAGACAATAGACAATGATATCCCTTTTATAAGTAAATCTTTTGGCTTTCAGACAGCAGTCGCAGCAGCTCAGGAAGCTATCAGGTGTGCCCATAATGAGGCTAAAGGAGCTCCGAATGGGATTGGGATAGTTAAACTCATGGGTAGAGATTCTGGTTTTATTGCAGCTCAAGCAGCTCTTGCTCAAAAAGATGCAAACTATGTGCTGGTTCCAGAAATAGATTTTAACCTTGCAGGGCACAATGGACTTTTAGCTTCACTTGAAAGGAGATTGACAGTAGCTGACCATGCACTTATTGTTGTTGCTGAAGGTTCGGGCCAGAAATTTTTTGATAATTCTCAAACAAGATACGATAAATCAGGGAATAAAAAATTGGAAGATATAGGGTTATTTTTAAAAAATAAGATTTCAAAACATTTTGAAGAAAAAGGGATTGAGGTAAATATTAAGTATATAGATCCATCATATATGATTCGTTCGGTTGTCGCCAACGCAGAGGATGCAGTGTACTGTGGATTTTTGGCTGAACATGCCGTTCATGCTGCTATGAGTGGAAGAACAAGGTTGGTTATTGGCAAATGGAATGATACCTTTATTAACCTTCCCATGGACATAGTTAGTCTGGGAAGAAAAAAAATAGATCCTAAAAGTTCTCTCTGGCAGTCTGTTCTTCTTTCAACCGGTCAGCCCTCACTTATAGATTAAGCATCAAATTAAACTATATAAGAAAATGGTACAAGATAACTTGAATATTGTATCCCTGTTATGACGTTGCAAATGTTTATTTGAAAATTCTATTTTTTTAATCAGGTGATAGATTAATGAAAATTTTATATTTTTTTGTTAAAAACTATTGACAAATAATAAATTCATTTCATCTTATTATAAAAGCAGGAATATTTGCTTATCTTAATCTTTTTTACCGTGATTTTTTAGTTTTATAATTTATTTTTAAATAAAATTTTACCTTGTAGTGTTCTTCTTTTGTTTTTTGGGAGGGGGGGATGATTGTAAAACGTAATCTAATACTATTTATTATTGTTTTATCTATTTTCAGTATTCCGGTCTTTGCTCAACAAACCACTATTCCTATTCCCAACATAAATATTTCTGTTCAGCCAGCTAAAACTCAAAATCAAGTTGCATCTTCTTTAGAAATACTCCTTTTGATTTCTTTACTATCTTTGGGACCATCTCTCGTTATTTCTCTAACAAGTTATGTTCGATTCATCATAGTTTTTGATTTTTTGAAAAGAGGTCTTGGAACTCAACAGATGCCTCCAGCTCAAGTCATGGCTGGTCTTGCTCTGTTCATGACAATTTTTGTAATGATGCCAGTTTTTACTCAGATTAATTCAGAAGCCATTCAGCCATATATGAATGGTAAGATAGACTTGGATGGTCTTTACTATAAAGGTATTGAACCTTTAAGAGCTTTTATGTTTAAAATAACAAGACCAAATGATATTGCCCTATTTTTAAGGGTTGCGAATATTGGACAGGTGGCTACTATCAAGGATATCCCCACATATATATTGATTCCAGCATTCATGTTATCTGAACTAAAAACTGCATTTAATATTGGTATTCTTATAATGATGCCATTTTTAGTTATAGATATGCTTGTTTCTGCAACATTGATGGCGATGGGTATGATTATGCTTCCGCCTATAATGATTTCGCTCCCCCTGAAGATAATAGTTTTTGTTCTTGCTGATGGATGGAATCTTATAGTAGGAAGCTTGATAAGGGCGTTCCCCAGATAGATTTGATAAGATAAAAGTCAAGAATATATTTTAATAAGAAGTTAAAGATAAAAGGAGAATTTTATGAATATGGGTATAGTCATAGATATTTTAAGAACTTCAATTTATGAAATTGTTATAATAGGTGCACCACTTTTACTGGCTCCAATGATTATTGGCCTTATTGTTTCTATTTTTCAGGCTACCACTCAGATTCAGGAACAAACCTTAACTTTTGTACCTAAAATGATAGCCATTTTTGCAGTAGTTGCAATACTTGGACCCTGGATGATTACACGACTTATAAATTACATAAACTATCTAATAAATATTATACCAAATGCAATAAAATAGAATCCTGAAGAGAAATAAAAAAAGTTGGAAGAGGTAGCAATATTAGATGCAATAGCAAGAAGATTAATCAAATAATAGAAACAGTAAGGAACCCCGGGTTTTAAGTTTTAATAAAGATTTACGAGGAAAATTATTAGATGACACCTTTTTATTATGTCGAAATTTTTCCAATCTTTCTTTTAATATTTATACGACTTATAGGTATAACTTTGACTTCACCAATATTTTCTTCATCTTTGATTCCCCCTCAAGTTATTGTCGGGCTTATGTTTTTTATGGCAATAATAATCTATCCCTTTGCTTCCATAAATCTAAAGATCGTTATGCCCAAGAATCTCGGACAATATGCACTTATGCTTGTAAATGAGCTTTTTATAGGTTTTTCAATAGGGCTTTTTCTAACGATTATTTTTACAACATTTCAACTTTCGGGAGAACTATTTTCTTACCAGATGGGCCTTGGAATTTCAGAAGTTCTGGATCCCTTGAGTGAAATAGAAGTTCCAATAGTGAGCCAGGTTTTTCAAATCTTTGGAATGCTAATATTTATAGCAATCGATGGGATGGAATATGAAATTCTTGTGTTACGAAAATCTTTTGAAATAGTAAGCTATGTAGATTTTTCTACTAAGATAAATGATATGTTTCCCGAGGTCATTATTCTTTTTAGAGATCTTTTTTTAATTTCTCTTCAGATAGCTATCCCGATAATTGTTACCTTATTGATATTAAATATAACTCTTGGTATTATTTCAAAATTTGCTCCTCAGGTAAACATTTTTATGGTTGGAATAAATATCCAGGTAATAGTGGGTTTTATTTTGATACTTCTATATATTCCATTTTTTTCTGATTTTGCAAAAAACCTTTTTGATAATCTTTTTGTCAGGATAGTATCCTGGCTTAAGTTATTGAGTTGAATTTACAACACAGTTTAAAATGGTTCAGCTTTGATATAGAATTTATGGAGATAGGTTTTGCAGGGTAAAATCATTAATATGTCAGAATTAGATTTATCATTAAATACTATTTCAGATGAAAATTTTATTTGTAAAGACAGCAATGATTCTATTTCTTTTAATGATTTTATTGATTCTATTCTGCATTCAAGTTTATCCTCCGTACCAGAACTTAATCTCCAAAGGTTTGCAGCTGAAGATGAAGGAAGGACTGAACTTCCAACCGAGCAAAAGAAGAAAAAAGCAAGAGAAAAAGGACAGGTTCTAAAATCTCAGGAAATTGTTTCTCTTGCTTCTTTACTTTCTGTCATGTTGTCGGTTTTTGCTTTTTTCCCGGTAATTTGGGAGAGGATTGTCAATATACTCTATTTTTTCTTCCAGGTAGACATGGAATTTAGCATAGGAAATCTTGGGTATTTTTTAAAGTTTGTTGTTAATCAGCTCCTAATAGTTGCAGTAATCATATTTTTACCTCCAATAGTTGTATCTATTATAGCTACTGTCGCTCAGATAGGTTTTTTAGTTGTGCCTTCTCTTATAGCTCCAAACTTTTCAAGAATAGCACCAAACTTTTCAGCATATTTTAAGAGAATTTTCTCTGTCCAGGGGGCGATGAATCTATTAAAAAGTTTGCTTCTGGTTGTTGGATCACTTTTGATAGTGTTTTTATCCATAAATTCTTCCTTATACAATATCTTTAAATCTGTTGCTGATTCGTATAAAACAGCAATATCTATGGGAATAAATCTTTTTAAATCTATGTTTATAAAAATAGCGATAATCCTTTTGGTTCTTGCTATTATCGATTATATCCTTCAGAGAAGGCAATATATTGAGTCATTAAAGATGAGTAAAAAAGAGATTCTTGATGAATTTTATGAACAGGAAGGTAGACCCGAGATAAAGCAAGCATTGAATAGAAAGCGAAGAGAGATTGCACAGAGAAGGAGTCTTGCAAATGTTAAAACAGCTGATGTTGTTATTACAAACCCGACTCACTATGCTATAGCACTTAAGTATGAAACTGGAATCGATATTGCTCCGAAGGTTGTTGCCAAAGGGCAGGATCTTATGGCTCAAAGAATAAAACAGATTGCATTTGAAAATGATATTATAACTGTTGAAAATAAACCTCTCGCAAGAGAGCTTTTTGCCAGAACTGAGATAGGAGACTATGTCCCGTCAGATCTTTATTCTATCGTTGCTGGTGTATATCAGTATGTATATAAAGAATATGCAAAGAGAAAGAAAAAGATATACTCAAATAAGGGGTAAAATATGGCAGATACTGCTAGACCTCGAATTAATTTTTCAAAAATTTTAAATTCACCAGATATTCTTGTAGCTGTGGCTATTGTTACAATAGTCATAATGTTTATTTTGCCTTTGCCCGTATTTTTTCTGGACTTTTTTATGTCAATATCTCTTGCACTATCATTATTTGTTTTATTTCTCGTTATCTTTTCTACGAATCCACTTGATATTTCTATCTTCCCAAGTATGCTTTTGATAATGACATTGTTAAGGCTCGGATTGAATGTCTCTTCAACAAGACTGATACTTTCAAAAGGTCCTCAATTCAACGGAAAACTTATAACTGCATTTGGTCAATTTGTGGTCGGAGGCAATTTTATTGTTGGATTGATCATTTTTATTATCCTTATTGCAGTTCAATATATTGTTATTTCAAAAGGTACAACAAGAATGTCTGAGGTAGCAGCGAGGTTTGCTCTGGACTCTTTACCCGGGAAACAGATGATGATCGATTCAGATCTTGCAGCAGGTATAATAACAGAGCAAGAAGCGATACTAAGAAGAAAATCATTGCAAAGAGAAGCAGATTTTTATGGTTCAATGGATGGTGCTTCAAAATTCGTCTCTGGCGATGTAATGGTAGGTATATTCATAACTGTTGTAAATATAATTGGTGGTATATTAATAGGACTTTTGAAGTTTCATATGGATTTTACACAGGCAATGGAAACTTTTTTAATATTTACAGTTGGTGATGGCCTTGTTTCTCAAATACCATCATTGCTTAATGGTGTTTCAGCTGGTATTATAGTCTCAAGATCAGAGGCTGCAGATACTCTTGGCAATGAATTTAAAAAAGAAGCTACGAGATCTTATTATCCACTCTGGATCCTTGCAGCAACGCTAACTTTTTTTGGCTTTGTTCCTGGTTTCCCCTGGTATGTATTTTTGCCACTTGGAGGACTTTTTGGTTATCTTGCATATTCCATGCAAACAAGTACAAAAAAAAAGGTAGAAGAAAAAATAGAAAAAAAGGAAGAAGAAAAACCGGTCATTATAGATAAACTTGTTCCCATTGAACCTATTGCACTTGAAATAGGATATTCGCTGATACCATTAGTTGATAAAAGTCAGGGTGGTGATCTTTTTGAGAGGATAGCAAATGTTAGAAAGCAAATAGCATATGATTATGGGATGATCGTTCCTCCCATTGTTGTAAGAGATTCATTAAAACTTGAAGCTACAGAATATTCAATAAAAATACATGGAGTCAAGGTAGCATCCAGTAAACTTTATCCTGACAGACTCCTCGCTATTAACCCGGGAGTCGTATCAGAAGAGATTGAGGGGATTAAGATCAAGGAACCAACATACAATCTTGATGCAGTCTGGATAGAACCATCTCAAAAGGATATTGCCGAATCTTTTGGTTATACTGTCATAAACTGTTCAACAGTTATTGCTACACACCTTACTGAAACAATAATGAACAATGTTGATAGTCTCCTTGGTAGAGAAGAAGTTAAAAAAATTATTGATTCAATTCGTGATGAATATAAAACACTTGTTTCAGAAGTTGAATCGGTGACAAATATTGGATTTTTACAAAAAGTATTTCAAAATCTTTTGTCAGAGAAGATTTCAATAAGAAATATAGCCACTATTTTGCAGACTGTTGCAGATAAGCTTGAGATAAACAAGAATCTTGATCCTGATCTGGTTTCTGAATTTGTTAGAGAAAAACTAAAAAATCAGATATGTAGAACCTATACAGATGATAAAGGAAGATTAAGAGTCTATGCTCTATCACCAAAGCTTGAAAATTACCTTGCAAATGAGTTTGAAAAATCAGTGAGACTTGGAGTCTATACATTTCCACCACAGTTTTTACCCAATTTTATTAATAAAATTCTTGAATTCGAAAAAGAAGCCAATGAAAAAAAACTGGACTACTTTATTTTGCTTGTTAGTCCAAGGATAAGAAGGCAACTTAAAATGATTCTCTCATCTGTGGCTCCAAGAGCTGTTGTTTTATCAACTTCTGAAATATCTCCAGGTGTTTCATTGGAGTATGTTGGGCAGATATCCATGGGTGATCAATAGGAGGAAACTAATGCATTATATTACTCTGGAAGGTGAGAGAATAGATAAACTTCGCGAAAAACTCTTAAGAGAATATGGCGAAGATATTTATATTATCAATGTTGAAGAAAAAAAGAAGGGAATTTTACATAACAAAAGATCCTATGTCATGGTTGCCGGAATACCTGATGATGTTTATCTAAAAAGACAGAAGCAGCAATTTTTGAGGACTTCTACAATAGCGAAAGAAAAAAGCATGGAGGGGATGATCTATGAAGACGAAGAAGAAAACGAAGAAGAGGAAACTTCGAAAGATAATATTGAGATAAAAAATATTGAAAATAAAAACAAGGTTAAAAAAAATATAGATCCAATATTTGAAAAATTGGAAACAATAGAAAAAAAATTGAGTGATTTAAATACAAATGTTTATATTAAAGAATCTATACTTGATAGATACATTTCATCCCTTACTAATCTTGATTTTTCAAATGATTTTCTTGATGAGATGAAGGAAAATCTCAGCAAAACTCTTACATACGAAGAGGCAAATTCCATCGAAGTCATAAGAAAAAAAACAATGGAGTATCTTAAAGGCAAAATAATTATTGACAAACAAAGGATTGGTAAAAACGATATAGCTGTTCTTATAGGGCCAACAGGTGTAGGAAAAACAACTACTATAGTAAAGCTTGCAACTAATTCTAAAGTTAATAAAAATTATTCAATAAAGCTTTTAAGTGCAGACCAGACAAAAATAGGTGGTTATGCTCATTTACAGATCGCGGCAGAGATACTTCAAGTTCCTTTTTATACGATAATGAAAAGGGATGATTATATAAGCCAGATAGCTGAAAAAGACGATGTAATATTTGTAGATAGTCCCGGGACTTCTCAAAAAGACAGTAAAATGCTTGGTTGTATTAAAGAGATCCTTGATGTTAAAAAGAAGAATATCAAGACTTTTTTAACAATTTCAGCGACCACAAAGTACAATGATCTTATTGATATTTTTGAAAGGTTCAAATTTTTAGACTATACTCATCTTATAATTACCAAGATTGATGAGACATCAAACTACGGGGCAATACTTAGTGCGATATCAAGATATAATATTCCAATTTCGTATATAACAAATGGTCAAGAAATGACGAAAAACTTAATAGAACCAGATGAAGATTTTATTTTAAAACTTGCCTTTTCAGATGATTTAAAATAAACCTTCACTTTTTGAAAACTTCTATTATTTCCAAAGGAGATACGGATGATAAATCAAGAGCAGCAGCTAAAACAAATAATCGAAAGCAGTAAGAATAAACAAAAAACAAAGATTATTGCTATATCTTCAGGTAAAGGCGGTGTCGGTAAAACCAATTTTGCTGTTAACCTTGCTATCGCATATTCGAAACTGGGGAAAAAAACAATAGTCATGGATGCAGACCTGGGCCTTGCAAATGTTAATGTAATTTTAGGTGTTATTCCTAAGTTTAATCTTTATCATGTTATCAAAAATAAAAAGACAATGAAGGAAATAGTACTTGATACGCCATATGGAATAAAGATAATAGCTGGAGCTTCAGGTTTTTCACAGTTGGCAAATCTAAGCGATGAACAACGTGATGCCTTTATTCAATCACTTTCAGAACTTGAAACTGCTGATATTATAATTATTGACACCGGTGCTGGTGTATCAAACAATGTGCTTTCATTTATTTTAGCTGCTGATGAAACCATAATCATCACAACTCCAGAGACCACATCGATTACAGATGCTTATGGGATAATCAAATCTATCTATTCTCTCGAAAAAGATATACCTATCAAGCTTGTTATAAATAAGTGTAGTTCAATAATGGAAGGTAAGAAGGTCGCAGATAGAATAATAAACATCTCTTTTCAATTCTTATCAATTAAAGTCGAAAATCTTGGTTATATAATGCAGGATGAAATAGTTGAAAAAGCTGTAAGAGTACAGAAACCATTTTATACTTTAAATCCGAAATCAAAAGCTTCAATCTGTATAGATCATATTATCTCACAACTTGAGCACATAAATGCAGTAGAAGGTAAGGGGGTGGTATCTTTCATGAAAAGATATTTGAAATACACTTAATAGAAATTGCAACTTATAATTACTGTTTTCATTTTAATTCTTTATATCTGATATTTCTATTTAAATTTTTTAGAAATATCAGATCTTGAAAATTTTTAAGATTTTGAATAATTATTGAAAAAAACACGCAAAAATTTTGGAATAAATAGATACAAAATAATTTTGATAGAAAAATAAGAGAATAAAATATAAAATTTGTAAGATTTTGTAAGATGCTAAATTTGCAAAAAGATTAAAAGAGATTAATTAATATTGATTGAAACTTTAATATATTGACTTATTCTATGTTGCATTATATAATTATGAATAATGAAAAATAGCTTCCTGTATTTATATGAAAAGCATCAAAGAGGGTATCAGATAGTTTAATACTTTGTTTTTTTGCATCTATAAAGATAGAAGAGGGTGCTGATTTTCGAAGACTTACCATTCTCTTTTTTTCTATGTATGTTCGCAGGCATACAAAGAAATCCAGGGGGTAATACTGAATAAACTTAATTACATATTTTCATACTTCTTCCATTTAAAGCTGAAGCAATTCTGTGATATTTCGGTCATGTAAACTGGCTAGAGAAGTAGAAATATTTCCAGCATAGAACATCACAGGCAAAGTATATAAAAGCAGGTAGAATAAGTTAAAATCCTTGATAGAGTTTATTGGATTAACTTACTTTTTTTGTGTATATGAACGAGGTAAAGTTTTATTTTTAAAAAATGGGAGAGAAAATTGTCAGGTGACTTAGTTTTACCTTTAATTTTCGCAGCAGGTGGTTTTATTATATCTTTTCTTTTATCGTTAATTGCCAGGAATTCTTTAGGAAGTCTCTTTTTAAAATCTACTCTTTCAGCATTGATTCTTGGAGGGTTAGGTTACATATTTCAATATTTTATTAAAGCTTTTAGTTCTGAAGAAAATATTGATTCTGAAAACATTAAAAAAGCCAATCCAGATCATGTTGGTATTAAAACGAATGATTTGAAAACTGCAAATAGAAATCTCAAAGAAAAATATTCGGATGATTATTCTTCAGCTAAAAGTGAAACTTCAACAGTTCTTTCCGAACCTTTAGAAAATCAGGATATCTCTTACGAAAGTTTATTTGCAAAACTTGATGATACAGATTCACACGAAACTATGGCTGTTGATAAATCATTTGTTATTGAAGATCAAAATTTTGATATCAAAAGTGATGATAATTCAAAAGATTCATTCGTTGAAAGCATTGAAAATAAAGAGGAAAATGCTGATTCCAGACATATAGGAAAAAATAATTTTACCAAATATAATCATGGGGATGATTTTATTAAAGAAATAAAAAAGGAAGCTGATGAATCAAATGTTGCGCTTGAACTTGATGGTGATATTGAGGTGATAGAGGGGGATAGTGATTTTAGTAACCAGCAGGTCAGTGCTGAAGAAGCAGCTAAAATTGCAGCTACTTCGAAGGCTTCTTCGATGTCAGGGGAAGTAAAGAGCATTGATGATAAATATATATATTTTACAAAAGGTGCCAAAATAGAAAATAAACCTGAAAAGATAGCCAGGGTAATAAAACAAATGATAGAAAAAGATTAGAAAAAGGATTAAATAGCTGGCAAATTATCTAAAATATTTTGGATCAACCATTTTTAAAAAGTATCAATAGAAAAATTTATGAAAAACTTTTTTGTATTTTTTTGAGGGGAAAATATGGGTAAATCTTCGCTTCAGCAACTTATCGATGAAACTTCTGTTGATCCTCAACTTGCAAAGTCCATGCTTATTTTTACTGGTGGGGATGTCGAAGGTGCTAAAATGATTCTTTCAACCTTTGAGAAAAATATTGGATGCCTTTTAATAAAATTCTCTTTACAAAGTACAAAAGCTTATGGCTTATCAATTATCCTGTTTAATCTTAATCAAGCGAAATTGGAGAAATTCTATTGCACAGTTTCAGAAAATCAAGAGATTAGTTCAATTGACCTGCTAAAGGATGTAAAAGAGATAAAGCAGGTTATAAATTATACTCCAAATAACCCTGAGTTTGCTTATATTTCCACTGCTCTGGAAACAAAAATATCCAGTCCTCAATATCTCGAAAAGCTTATTAATGCATGCAAAACAAAGTCAACTGAAAGTTTAAATGAGTATTTAATTAACTTTTTTGGAGCAATATTAAATGAAATAACAACTGAGTCAAATATAATTTTCAAGTTTCGATATGAAACAATGGATCCATTTGCTATGGGAAAAATAATCTCCGATGCTATAAAAGATGAGAATGAAAAGGATACTTCAACTCAGTCAGATAACCAAAAAGATTCTAATATACAGGCTCAAACAGCTTCAATAGGTTATATAGTGCTTGAATGTGAACCTATATATTCGCCAATAAAGGGGATAGATGTTTCTTTGTTGCAGGAAGGTGATTATATTAAGGTTAAAATATCGGATGATAGAGAAATAGCCCAGTATCTTGGCAGATTACTCGAAGCTTCGGAGGATAATAACCAGTACATTAACGCAAAAATTAACAGTAAAGAAATGCTCGATGAAAATTTATTTAAGATTATTGTTGAGTTTGGACCTGGTATTCTTGGAAAAATTATATGTGGAATTGATGTTAAGATTGAAGCGGATATTTCAGGAGAAAGAGTCGAAAAGGCTAAACAGAAGTCCATGCAAATTAAAGGGAAAGGAACTAAAAAGAAGTCTTTAGGAATTAATGCAATCTTAATAATTATTGCAGGTCTCATAATTATTTTTATGATTATGATGGTTTTGATGACTATATAAAAAGATTTAGTTTTCCTGATTGAGCAATTTATTTATAAATTATTATTGCATTTTTAATATATATAAGTTTTTTTAGAATTGTTTTTTATAAAAATAGACTTTTATGAATTTTTATTTAAAATTTTGAACTTCTCGTATAATTTTTTATTTTAAATTTATTAATATCCTGGGAGGGTTGATGAGTTCATATGATAAAATGGATGAAAAGGAATTATGGATTGAATATAAAGAAACCAAAAATGAAAAACTAAGAGAGTATTTTGTTAGAAAATATGCTCCCCTGGTTAAACATATTGCAGGAAAGATAGGTTATAAGATAAAGGGCTCTGTTGAGTTTGATGATCTTATTGGCTATGGTTCTTTAGGTTTATTAGATGCAATAGAAAAATATGATCCAACAAAAAATATCAAATTCAATACTTATGCTATGACCAGAATTCAGGGATCTATTTATGATGAACTTCGCAATATGGACTGGATTCCTAGAACTATAAGAACGAAAAGTCGAAGGATAGAAGAAGCCATGGCAAAAATAGAAGTTCAAAAAGGTTTCCCTGCGACTGATGAAGAAATAGCTTCTGAGCTTGGAGTATCAGTTGCAGAACTTCAAGATATGTATATAGAAGTCAACCCTACCACAATTGTTAGTCTTACCGATATTTACTATCAAAATATGAAAGATGGTGAAAATATTGAGGTTATCAGCACAATAGAAGCTCCACCACACAAAAACCCTGATCAAATTCTTGAAAAAGAAGAAATAACAAAAATTCTCGCGAAAGCTATAAAAGAGTTACCAGATAAGGAAAAAAAGGTTCTTATTCTATATTATTATGAAGAACTTACACTTAAAGAAATCGGTGAAGTCCTTGATATCACAGAGTCAAGAGTTTCACAGCTTCATACAAAGGCTGTGATGAGATTAAGGGCTAAAATTTCCAGGATAATAGGTGAGATCCCTGCTTCGAAAAATATTAATTAAAGTACTAATTTTGAAAATGGTATTTAAATAATGACAAATTTAAAATAATCAACCTTTGAATTAAAAAAAGTTTAAATTTGAAAAAAAGATGATATTAGAATATTGAGATATTTTAAACTATTAAATTTTTTTCCCTTATTTTTGTGGAAAAGGCAGACAGGAAGGAATTATGGATAAATTAAAGGAAGCTTTAAGATCGATAGATTTTGGGGTGGATTCTAAAAAGATAGAGGTAGTTGCAGAAACTTTAGAAAAAGCTATATCCGAGGCTTGTAAAAGGCTAAGAGCTACTATAGATGAAATAGATTACGAGATTCTTGAATATGGCTCAAAAGGGATGGCTGGATTTGTTAAGAAAAATTACAAAATATTGGCTTATAAAAGACCAATTGCAAAAACAATCAATGTAGAAGAAGAGGTAGAAAAAGCTCAGGAAATTTACGAAGATGAAATTACAGAAAGTAAGGATGGATATTTTGCTATTATCAAGAGCAGAAATGGCGTTTTGCTTAAAGTTACACCAGCCGCAAAGGGTGGAAGGCAGGTAAAACTTAAAGAAGTTCTTGATGGATTCAGATCCAAAGGGATTGAAAATTACAATTTAAATCTTGTAAAACAGGCCGTTGCAAATCCTACGGGACAATATATAATAGTTGGAGCTTTTGATGGAATAGAAGAAAACTCTGCAACTGTTCAGGTAAGTATAGGTATAAATGAGATGACAGCTACGGCTATACTTTTTCCTCCCAAAACAAGAGGTTATGAACTTACACCTGAAGAGATCGAATCTGAAATTAGGATGGCTGGAGTTAGTTACGGAATACTGGATAAAGTTGTTACAAAGATGGCTGATGAAAAGATTGAATATAAAGAGATGGTAGTAGCAAGAGCAAAACAACCAGTTCATGGGCAGAATGCTGAGATTAAGATGTATTTTGATCCCAACGGCGAAAAGACAGTATATCGTGCGATTGCAGAGGATAAATTTGATTTTAAAAACATTATAAGAAATATCCAGAATGTTTTAAAAGGAGACCTTATTTGTGAGAAGATACCGGCAATTGCTGGTGAAGATGGTTATACTGTTACAGGTAAACTTCTACCAGCTAGAAAAGGTGTTGATAGACAGATCATGGCTGGTGCTAATACAGAGTTATCTCCTGATGGTAAATTTTTAAGGGCTGCGATAGATGGACATGTTGTTAAAAAAGCAGGCAAAATTTGTGTTGAACCTGTGAAACACATAAATCAGGATGTTGATATAAAAACTGGCAATATTACATATGTTGGCTCCGTTGTAGTACATGGTTCTGTTCTTGATGGATTTTCTGTAAAGGCAAAAGGTAATATAGAGATAAGAGGAAGTGTTGGAAAATGTGAAATTATCTCGGATCATGATATTTATATTGCTCAAGGTATTGCTGGTCATTCTGAAGCCTTTATATCTGCAGAAGGAAGTGTATATACAAAGTACATTGAAAATGCAAAAGTATACGCAGGTGTTTCTATTATAGTAGATGATCATATAATGCATTCTGAAGTAAATGCAAATGATGCAATCATATGTTTTGGACATAGAGCACAAATAGGTGGTGGGATAATAAGAGCTGGACTTGAAGTCAATACAAAGAACTTAGGTACAGTTTCATATACCGATACTCTTGTTGAAATAGGAATCTATCCAAAGATGAGGATAGAGCTAAACGAAATCATGATTCAAAAGAAAAAACTTGAAAATGAGATTGATGATTTTAAAAGAGATATTTCAACCTTAAATACTCAAAGAAGGATGCGCAAAAACTGGAATCCAGAAAAAGAGCAACTTTTAAAGGATAAAATGGAACAATTGCCACAGTTGGAGCAGTCTTTCAAAGATATTTTAGCAAGAATTGATGAACTAAATCATGAAATAAATCAACTTAATCTTGAAGGAAAGGTTTCTGTAAAAAATATTTTGTACCCGGGTGTCTCCATTGTATTCAAGCCAGGAATGCAACCATATGAAACGAACAATGAACTCAGATCATGCACTCTAACATATGTTGATAATAACATAAGATCGAAACCTTATGAACCTCCAAATGTTGATAGAAAATTATTTGATAAGAGGATACTATCTTTAAGAAATAAATTGTAAAGGTAGTTAAAATGCCTATAAGACCTATAGACATTCAGAATATGATTGCCCGGCTGGATAATTTTTCTAAAAGCATCTCCTTGAGTCAGAATTCAGAAGCTATAATTAAACAAATACAGGAAAAGAAGTCAAGCGAAATATCCATCCAGAAGAAAGATGGTATAGCGTCTATTGAAAAAATAAAGGATGATGAAAACAAATTATCAAAGATAGAAAAATTTAAGAAATATGATGAAAATAAGGGTAGAAAAAGAAAAAATCAATATTATAACAATGAAAATGAAGATGAACACACTTTTGAAAAAAAAATATAATACAGTCAAAAGTTAAAAGTCTGAAGTTCGGGGAAAGTATTTTTTGCAATACTATCGAAAGTGGAATTTTTTTCTTTAATACAAAAATTATCAGCAATTTTTAATTTATAAATTGCCTATTATTTGGTTTGTTTATAAACATTCATAAAAAAAAGCGCGAAACTTGAGTTGATGAATCTTTCTAAATAACTACTCATTTTTTGTTGAATATTAATAATTATAAAATGACAATATTTGAATTAAATAATGGCGCTCCTGAAATAAGGTATAAATTTAGAAAAAATTATCTAACTGGTACATGCAGGAGCGCGTAAACCGCCTTGAAAAGGCCTTAATGGCTCTAGCCTGCAAAAAAGAAAAC
>Ga0208825_1001265_pt1 | contig 19792 bp, 21 predicted proteins | sample AD_UKC113_MetaG_FD_184450 | JGI IMG/M metagenome (GOLD analysis project Ga0208825, IMG submission 184450) | Active sludge microbial communities of municipal wastewater-treating anaerobic digesters from Hong Kong - AD_UKC113_MetaG (SPAdes)... | ecosystem: Engineered > Bioreactor > Anaerobic >...
TGAGTTTTTCTCCACAATGCGGGCATTTATGGTCCTCAAGCGGCTTCAAATAAATCTCAAATTCACCTATCTTCTTCATGATTCACTCTTCCAGAAACCAGTTCCCCCACTTGCCGGCTTCAAGCACAATGGCATTCCAGCCGAAGCCAAACCCAAACGCCAAGCAGAAAAGCCTAAAATAATTTTCAAAACCAGGGGTGACGCCAGCCCCATCCGCCTCACCTTTAAACTGCGGGAAAAGCACTAAGGTAATAATCACGCCCAGGATAAACGTAGCTATCCCCGAATAAAGATATCGCTTATCAAAACCCTTGACCTCACCATTCCGCAGCTTCCTCAGCCAGGGGATAAGCGACCGAGCCACCACCCCAAGGAAAAGACCAATAATTTTGATGGCAAAATCTGTGGTCATTTCATCTCCTCATTGCCTCTTGCTTTTGACTTCCATCTCAAGGCTTATTTTTCCCATTTATATAAAAACCGTCTCCCCCTGTCAATAAATTTTTTGACCTTTCGCCTCCCGTTATCCGCGAGCCTCTATCCTCGCCCCTCATGCCATAAAAAAAGGCGCGGCCGCCATTTCCTTGGCCATCCCGCGCCTCTTTTGCTATCTAAATTCGCTTACTTGCTATCTACCCTATCGATTAGCCCTTCTTTCTCTCCAGCATTATAAAGTTTCCCATTTTCTCTCCCACCACTTCCCGGCTTATATGACGGCACAATCTCCTGAAGCATCGCTACTACATCTTCTCTATTACAGCTATTATTGCAAAGGTCAACCAATCCCTGCACCTTGCTCATTACCATCCCCAGGTCATGGCTCCTCTTATTTCTCGCCCTGAATATCTTGGGAATTCCGGTCGGCTCACTCCCCTCCTCCGCCCCGAGAATTTCCTCAAAAAGCTTTTCCCCCGGCCTGAATCCGCTATAAACGATGGCAATATCAACATCCGGTTCTTTCCCGGCCAGTCTGATCATCTCTCTCGCCAGATAATCAATTTTTACCGGCTCACCCATGTCAAGGACAAAAGTCTCGCCTCCCTCCCCCACCGCCGCTGCCTCCAGCACCAGCAACACCGCCTCCGATATTGTCATAAAATATCGCCTCATCTCGGGATGGGTTACGGTCACTGGCCCGCCCTTCTTTATCTGGTCTTTAAAAAGCGGGATAACACTTCCCCGGCTCCCGAGCACATTTCCAAACCTGACCGATATAAAGCGCGTCCCATTAAGCGCATTCATTGTCCTCAGCAATTCTTCGGCCACTCTTTTCGAGGCTCCCATAACACTCGACGGATTTATGGCTTTGTCAGTCGATATATTAATGAATTTTTCAACTCCGACCTTCATTGCCTCTTCTGCCAGGACCCGTGTTCCCCAGACATTTGTTTTTACCGCTTCTTCCGGGAATTCTTCCATCACGGGAACATGTTTATAGGCCGCCGCATGGATAACTATCTGCGGCCGGCACTGCGCATAGACACGACTAATCTTATTCCTGTCCCGTATATCGGCCACAATGGTCTTAAGCCTCGACTCCCTATCTTTATAGTTTTGCTCCAGCACAAATAATTCAGTTTCATCAATGTCAAGAGCAAACAGCATCTCCGGCTCAAACCTCAAACAGGTTCTTACCACCTCGCTCCCTATTGATCCCCCGGCCCCCGTCACCAGAATCCTCTTCCCCTCCACAAACCTCTTTATAAGATCGTAGTCAATAACCACCTTGTCTCTTCCCAGCAAATCTTCCGGCTGGATACTTTCTATCTGCGTCAGATTGACATTTCCCCCTGGAAGGTCCAACAGGCTGGGCAATATCTTTATTTCCACCTGTTTATTAGCCTGCCTGACCTTTTCTACCATATCTTTAATCTGCCTGGAATTAGCCGACGGAATGGCAATCAGCACTTCGTCAACATTAAGTTCCTCTATGGCCTTGGGAATGGCCTCTCTCGGTCCATATACCTTGATCCCGGATATCAAAAGGTTCCTTTTGGCCGGATCGTCATCAATGAATGCTACCGGTAGATACTCAGACTTAGGATTATTCTGCATCTCCTTGCATAACTGTACTCCCGCCTCACCTGCTCCAATAATAAGTGTCCTTTTATTTTTAGCATTTCTTTTTCCATTTCTCAGGATTATCTCGGTAAATATTCTTTTTGAAATCCTGAGCCCATAGAGCAGGCTTATCGTCAGGACAAAATCAGCCAGCAGAACCCCTCGAGGGAACCCTCCAAAAGGAGGCTCGTTTCTGAGTAGCATCGCCAGCGGCCCAAAAACCAAAAATGACGTCAGGATGGCAGTTATTAGCCTGACCGCTTCTCTTAAACCAAATAATCCCCACGAAAAGTTATAAACTTTAAACACCGCCAGCGTTGATATCTTAATGACGACTGCCAAAGCGAGATAATAATAGAACCCCGGAAAATATCCCGCCGGCACATTCCCTTCAAACCTCACCCAGAAGGCAAGATACAGCGATAAACAGATTAGTACAGAATCCGCCAGCAAGAAAAACAGGCGTCTTTTAAAGTTAGACTTTTTGAATAGATTCTTAACCAGCGTGTTTAAAGATTTCATCCCTTCCTCAGAAGCCATCTCGGAATTGCGACTATTTATTTTAGATGCTTTTAACCTGTAACCGCATCCTTCAGCGCTTCAACCACCTGATCGATTTCATTCTCTGAAAGATTGTTGTGAAAAGGTAGCGCCAGTGTTCGTTTAGCGATTCCTTCCGTTACTGGCAGTTCTCCCCCTTTGAAACCGAACATATCCTTTATATAGGGTTGAAGATGCATAGGAGAGAAATAGCCCCTCGTCGGAATCCCCTTTTCTGCCATCTTCTTCATGACATTGTCGCGATCCAATCCTTTTTCGAGGGTAATAACATATATAAACCAGCTCATGCGCACATACGGTCTTATCACCTGAGTCCTTAAGAAGCCCAGCTCATTTAGCCTCTCCGAATAAGCAATGGCAACTTTATCTCTTTTTGCCAGAAAAGTTTCTATTTTCTTTAACTGTGATACGCCAAGTGCTGCCGACATCTCATCCATTCTGTAATTATAACCAAGCCTTTTATGCTCTAACCAAGAGCCCATTTCATCTCTTCCTTGATTTCGAAGGCTTCGTGCCAGGGAGGCTATTTTCTCATCATTGGTAACAATCATTCCGCCTTCGCCAGTGGTAATCTGCTTGTTAGGATAAAAGGCAAAGCAGGCGCAATCGCCAAATTGGCCGACCTTCTTTCCTCTATACTCTGCTCCAAGAGCCTCACACGAATCGTCAATGACCTTTAAGTTATGTCTTCTCGCTATTTCTAATATTTCATCCCATTCTGCAGGATGGCCAAAAACATCAACAACAATAGCTGCCTTAGTCCTTTTGGTAATCTTCCGCTCCATATCTTCTGGATCAATCGTATACGTGTCCGCGTTTATATCTACAAAGACAGGTTTGGCTCGCTCGTAAATTACCACATTGACCGTAGAAGAAAAAGTGAAGGATGGTACCAGTACCTCATCCCCTTCTTTTATATCGAGCGCCCTTACAAGGATATGTAATCCGGCCGTTCCAGAGCTTACGGTGACTCCATAATTTGCCCCAACATAGTCCACCATCCCTTTTTCGAACTCTTGTGCCTTAGGCCCTAACGCCAAACGGCCAGACCTCAAAACTTCGCTTATCTCTCTAATTTCAAATTCGTCCAAATCAGGAGATGACATTGAAATCTTTGACATTTTTAGCTCCATCGCTAGGTTCTAAGACCGATATTCAGCCCTTTTTTAGGAAACCCCTATACTTAGAAAACCACTTGTTTGTCTAGACGCAACATCTTGTATTAAATGGGGATACGATATAAGGGGAAAAAATCAGACCCCCTTAGATTGCTCTTTTTAACGTTATCGCTATTTTCTATAGCCTGCTGATATGTTACTGGATCGATGACATATTTTATTATTTTAAACTCAAAGCGATCATGAGAGAAACCTGCCTTAAAGCAAAAAAGAGAATCTTCATTCGAGCCAACACCTCCCCCCAAATGAAGCCATGACATGTTCTTCGAAGAAGCCCATTTTCTTACTTCATCTATAATCACTTTAGAGCCAGATAGAGAAAGGTATTTTGACAATGTGCCTGACAGATGGTACTGCACAACTTTTTCAGATAAAAGAAATATCGATGCCGATATTGGTATATCGTTTAATTCAGCTATGTATAACTTTACCAAATTACCAAGGTTTTTTTTAAGTCTTAAGTAATACTCTTTAGAAAAAAAATAGAAGTCTCTGGCTTTAGATCTCAACATTGTATCGCTATAAATATTGATGAACACATCTATGTACTCATAAAAGTCTACCTCTTTTCCAGTTACCCCTTTCTCTCTTGCTTTGCGTATATCATATCTGTGACCCTTAGTCATCTGCCTTATCTGCTCATCATTGGAGAGAGTGAGATTAAGTGCAACAGTGTGCCCAAGGGAAACCACTTCAGCAATGCTTTCCATTAACCATGAAGTATCAAAAAGCGGATTCTGCCTAATAAAAAAGGTTATTATGTCCAAATCTCTCAATGTGTTATATAAAGACTCCTGGAAACCGGCTTTAAACTCCTTCGCATTTGCGTCACTGGGCAGAATAGATGCTAAAAGTCCAGGATAACCATAAGCGGAAGTGGCATCATATTGTTTAAAGTGTTCAAGGCCCTTAACATTAGATAAAGGCCTTCTCAAGAATGGTAACGCGGCAACATGATCACCGTGAGAATAAAAAAACAAGTAAGGCTCCCCTTCTCTTTGTTCTTTTGATAACAGATGATATTCAGCTAGGTGATATACATCATAATTTCCTAAAACGACCCTTATAATTTTATTCCATTCTTCATTATTTTTTATAGGTATTAACATTTTGACCTTATATATTCCTTATATTTTTGATGCAAATAAGATGTGATTATATAGGTTTCTTTAGGGATCCTTCAAAACCCATGTCAAATTTCTTAAAAGTCATTGAAGCCACCCTAATAGTTTGCAAAGAAAAAAGGCTGATATTATTTGCAGATTTGAGCTCCCTTTCTTTATTCTTCTAACCCAGTTCTTGTACCGACGCTAATCATGTGGTGAGCTCCAGAATAAGCTTCATATATCCCAGCACAACCTGGGGTTTAATACAGCTAACCTTTCTTATGCGAGCAAAAATAAGCTCGTTACGGTTAAATGGTAGTACTATATATATCTTCATTTTTACCTCTAGTCTATAGCTCTAAAATAAGAAAACATTATTTATTCAGACCTTTTTTAATAACCTCTTTATTATTTCTGCAACTTGTAATTGATCGTCTGTAGAATAACGACCATCACAATGAATTGAAAGCATCCTTGAGCTTAAATTCTGATTGCTTTTATAGAGCTTTTGTATCTGAATATCTAAATCCCATAGCACAGCGGGGAAAATATTGGACCTTATCAGTTCCATACGCATTTTTTCTCGAGTATTGTTGCTATCAAATACTACGATAAATGAAAAAGGGCAAGCCGCTTTACTCGATGGCTTTAATACATTAATGCCATCATAATTCCCTAGTTCTTTTAATAAAAACAAATAGTTGCTTAATCTCAAAGACCTCCATTTCTCAACATCAAAACTTTTAATTATATATTCAGAGGCAGGTATCAAATTTGAGACTCTTCTGCTCGTTATATGGGCTTCTCCTTCTCGAAAGTCATTTAAGTATTCATCCTTTTGGCCTGCGTAGCCATTAAGATAAAGTGATTTTATAATCATCGCATTTAATTTTAGAGAGGCCGCCAAGTGATGTGTAGTGCTTAACTTGGGTTGTTTAGGTAATGATAAACCCTTGGGAGACCAGATAATCGCTCCGTCCGCCACAGGTAATGTCTTTCTTAAAGAAGCGAAACAGTAATCTGCACTGCTCTCTTTTGCATGCTCTGACCAAGGATCGTGCGTGTGGTCTTCGATTATTTGCCCAGCAAAATCATGGCCTATATGCCACCTCGGCCTGATACCGAAAGTGTTGACAAGAAATAGGACTTCGTTTGAATTTGGAGTTGGTGGGTTTACTGCTTCTTCAGGATCATCATAATAAATCTTTAGTTCAGGTATTTCTTCTTTTATAGTGCGAATAACCTCTGGGCATAGATAACTCGGCACAAATGCCCTTTTCCATTTAAACACATTCCTCCCCATTCTTAAAATTAATCTTATTGCGTCTCTTCCTGAACCAGTAAAAACAATTGATGGTTGCCAAAATTTCTCCTCCGTAACAGTATAAAAGCTATCATCAATTATCAAATGAAATTCGGAGCCGACTTCCCAATTATTCCTATGATATCTCATTTTCTTGGTTTAGCTATTCATATTACTACATTCTTGAGCCTTACTCTTCTATTAGCTTCGGCTGTCAAAATTTTAATTTTATTAGCCCAAAACATTTTTAGTTTTCACCTGTGCCTTGGGAGATCAAGAAAACAGGTTTCATTAAATTTATCTTCATTATGGTCTCTTAGACCTTCTCCTATTAATTTGTCCAAGGTGGATACCAGCACTAAAATTTAAATTGCTCCCTATTCTTCTTTTTTCTAAATTATTTACAACTTTAGTGTCAACATAGAGCTCGTCCCACATCCGCAAGGCGACCCCACTAGAAGCATGAGTAGGATAAACTTCTTCTTTAAGTACCATTGCTCTTATAAAAAGCTCGGGCTCATTAAATCCATAAAACGCACGGATGACAGTAGTACTTGAAAATCGAGGATTTATCTCAAAAATTTTAGGCCCTTCTTCGGTTAAACGTAGCTGTACATTATTAGGTCCAACAAGTCCTAAATATTTCACTGCTCTCAGACACGTGTCAGCTATAAGTTCATTATGGACAACTTCCGCTTTAAAAGTTAGCCCTGCAGCCAACTCTCTTTTTAAGATAATCGTGCCTTCTCCTCTTTCTTCCGGTGCAATAAAGACACCGACCGTATACTCCTCATCGTCAGGCAGCAAAAGTTCCTGAATAATAGGATCTTTCACATACCGAGAAAAAAATTCGAGCTCATCATGGTTTTGTATTCGGAATAGGTGGCGAGATCCTGAATCTCTTCTTGCTTTCAGGATAACGGGATATCCATGAACCTTAAGAAAATCATCGATTTCTTTAGATGTGGGAATTATTGAATCTGGTACAAGAAAGCCCCCTTTTAACAACTCCTGATTTAGCAAATATTTATCCATAACCTTTTCTATAAGGTGAGGCAAGGGCACCGATATGCTGCAATTAAACTGGGCGAAAAGATCTAAATTCATTGAAAGAGCTATCATCTCATCTTCTGAACAGGGGAAAATGACATTGACATTATCCTTTTTTACTATTTCACATAAGGCATTAAGATAAGACTTAGGATCCTTTCTCGAATGGGGTAAAATATATGCTTTGTCGACTAAATATAGCCCATAAGAACGTGCAGATATATCTGTGCCTATTATATTTACAGGGAGCTGAGACATTAATAAGGCTTTGAAAACACTCATGCCTAAAGGTCCACCCATTCCTGTAATCAAAACATTTAGTTTTTCCATGATTTAACCCCTTTCAGTATGATCCGATAAGCATTGCCAACATTTTTATAACTATGAGAATCAGACCCTAAAGATATAAAGACCTCCGCATTGTATAAATCTTCAATCCACTCTTTTGCTGGATAATGGTATCTAGAATTAAACTCGACGACTCTACAATTTCTTTTACATAGGAATAAAAGTTCCCTTCTAAGCCGCCTTGGAAAATTAAAGCCAGGATATAGTTTTTCGAACGTGCCTCCGATGTGTCCAATTACTGTACAATTGCCATACCTAATCAGGCCTCGCAAGGCTTCGAATTCAACTTCAATAGCCTTCTCATATTCTTTCTTATTTCTCCCTCTTTTGATAGGTCCCTCAGGAGGACTATGTACGACTCCGACTATATAATCTGGCTTAGAAAATAAATGGGCTGGAATATCTAGTCTGCCTTCGAAGTCCACAATTTTAGATTCCATTCCTATAAAAATATCAATATTTCCATTAAGAATATCTCTAAATACACTAACTTGTTTATAGAAAGTGCACCAGTAATCAGAATTTGAGTTCACATGTTCAGGAAAACCGATGGCCTTTAGACCTCGATCATAGGCTGTCTTGATCATCACTTCAGGAGAATTGGCACCATCGGTAAATAAAGTATGTGCGTGAAGTTCTACTGGGAGTGGTACTGAAGCCTTTGTTAACCTAAAAAAATTTGTTTCAATATGCATGTTGAATTTTTAAGGCCATTAGGCACTCATTTATTCCATCTTTTAGCAATATAGTTGGCTGAAAGCCAAATGCATTAAAAGCTTTTTTATTAGAATAAGAAATTCTAATTATTTTTCTCTTTCTTGGCATGTAGATCAATTCTGACGGATCTCGCCCCGCCAATTCTAGACATAAATGCCCACATGTTTCTAAATCAACAGTTTGTCCAGAAGAAATATTAAATATCCCTCTAGATCGTCGTTCAATAACTTGGTAGATAGCGTAAGCTGCATCTCTAACGTGAAGGATATCTCTAGCATCCTCACCTTTTCCTTCCACATGAACTTCTCGACCAAAGAACGCATCCTCAATCATTCTTGTTATGAATTGTTTATGCGGATCGCCCGGGCCATAAAGTTGTGTAAAGCGCAAAATGGTAAGATGAATTTTATTTTTTTCACAAAACTCTTCAAGGAACTTCTCGACTACCAGTTTTTCCATTCCATAAATAGAAAAAGGTCTCGGGAAAGTCTTCTCTGATATATTTTCACGACTTTTCCAAGGATAAACAAATGCAGATGAAGAATATATAATGCTCTTCGTATTTGCTCCTGAAGAAAGCACAGAAAATATACCTGCCAAATTTATTAAGATTCTGTTTCTATAGAAATCTGTCGAAGTTGGCAACTTCGCCTTACCTAAAAAACCATGGGCAAGGTATATGAGAGTATCAAAGCTTTCATTTATTAGTTTTGGATCGCCTAAGTCAAAGTGTTCAAATCGAAAAGGGTGATTTATATTGTTCACCTGAGAAAATCCACGATTATAGAGAGCAAGACCCGAAAAGCCCTTTTCTGTTAATATGCTTAAAACATTTCTGCCCAGGAAACCAGACACCCCAACTATAAGGCACTTCATACTTTCTAACTCAAATGGTTGCTAAAATGGTAGATACCTTTAGATAAGCCAAGGTCATCCACTTTAGGAAGCCATTTCTCAAAATCGGTATGTACGCCTTCTCCCTTAATAACCAAGAATAAAGTACGATACAAAATCGTAATATCAAGTTTGAACGATAAATGCTCGGCATACCAGACATCAAACTTGAGTCGCTTGCTAAATAAACAATTATCTCGTCCCTCTATCTGAGCCAATCCAGTAATTCCAGGTCGGACAGAATGCCTCTTTCGTTGCTCATCAGAATAATGGGGCAAATACTCAAGCAACAATGGACGAGGTCCAACAAGACTCATATCACCTTTAATAACGTTAAATAACTCTGGTAATTCGTCAAGACTGGTTTTCCTAAGGAATTTGCCAATTCTTGTTAACCTTGCCGAATCTGGTAATAGTCGTCCGTCTTTATCCCTTTTGTCATTCATTGTTCTGAATTTATATATCGTGAATGGTCTGCCTTTATATCCAGCTCTCCTTTGCAAAAACATTATCGGCCTACCCTGCTTTGTGACCAATAACAAAGAAATGAAAATGTAAATCGGGGCTAAAGCCGCCATGCTTATAAAAGCCACAGACAAGTCAAATAGCCTTTTCCCATATTGTCTATAAAATGAAGCTACCATTTTTGATTCAGAAGATCTCTGCCTACCCATAGAAGTGATTTCTTTATGACACTGAGTATAATTACAAACTTCGGATCCGCATTAAAGCCCGAGTTGAGCGTTGATAGGTTTGTATAGTCATTTTATAAAGAATTACAGATAACCACAATAAAGCCACAATTTAATTTAAGACCTCTTTAATTATATTTTCAATCATTTTAATTCCGACGTGGCTGGAAAAATTAGATAAATAAAATGACCTTGAATTCGCTGCCATTGCGTCTTTTTCCTCTTTGTTTAACTCAAAAAATTGGCTTATTATTTGAACTGTTTCCACAATACCGTCTGATTGACATACAAGACCACACCTGGCATCACTAATTAGCCGAGCTGCTTCGCCATTTTGCATCATTAATATGGGCTTGCCAATCGCCATGTAAGTTTGAGTCTTAGATGGTATCGTATTGATAAGGCCTGAATCTTTTTTAAGGTGTACAATTAACGCATCTGCTTTAATAAGATATTTCCAAATCTCACCAACTGGTTTTCTATCAATAAAAAAACATTATCGGGCTTTATCTTTTGAGCATAATCAATCAAAGACCTCTTTTCCACTCCGTCTCCTATTATGACCAATTTTATTCGATATGACTTAAGACGCTTAAAAGCATCTACTAATGATGAAAGCCCTTGTGCTTTCCCGATATTACCTGCAAAAACGAAAATCAACTCTTTATCAGATTGTTTCTCAAAAATAGCTTTATCTTCACCCGGAAGATCGCCTATTTCCTTTGCATTTAAAAATACTTCTTCCTCCAGGCACCAATTATAAATTACAGAAATCTTTTCAGGTTTTATCCCCCTTCGGACCAACCTTTCCTTAAATCCGTTTGATATAACAGCGATGGCATCAGCTAAGTTGTAATTAAAGGTGCAAATCCATTCCAATGCCTTGTATAATAGGTTATTTTTTAACATGCCCGTTACATATAGTGCCTCGGGCCATATATCCTGTACATCTATCACAACTCGCTTTCTAAGAATATATTTGAAGACAATGACGGGCAGAATATAACTCAATGGATCCTGATAGGCTATTATGACATCACAATCTCTAAACTCCTTAATTCCAAAAATGGCAGCTGATATGGAAGAGGTGTCTAATTCCTCAAGGGGTCAGTATGTTTTGCATTAAGCCATATTCTATCTACAAAACGCCGCATAATATATAAGTTATCGATATAGGTTTCTAAGACAGCTGGATCATAATAATTGATGTAATTTGCGACCTTATTAAGCTCATCTATCTCCGTGCCGTCTATTACTTTATAAAATTCAGCTGCTCGAACATTTATAAGTCTGCCGTTTATCCATTCATTTATTATAAACCTGAAAATTGGTAAATGTCTCTGCGATCTATAAACATTTTTCATAATTTTCCACTTATTGAATTGTGCTTTGTAATCCATTGGTATCGCATAATTGACATCATATTTTGATATCGGTATAGTTACCGCATAAAAGGCTATATTAATCTGTTTCCCTATATATCGTATGATATTGACCATGTTTTTTGTCACGATTCTATGATCGGGGTGCCAATCGATGTAATATGGAACGAAAATATAGCTTGGCCCAATATCCTCAATTTTCGCAGCAATATTATCCCTTTCTATCCCATTATATTCGTAATAATCCAATTTCATATCCTTACAAAGTTTAACGATTTCACTTTTTCTTATTAAATCAATTGTCCTACTGTTATTACCCATACCCAAATAAAATATGGAAGTATTATGAAAGTCCTCTAAAGCTCCTTTATAACAGCCGATCAATTCGTCATCAGCATGTGGAGCGACCACAATTTTAGCCCCAATAAAGCTATTATTTTTCATATCTATAGGACTTTCATATCGCAAGAGCGAAAAGTAGTCTAAAAAATACTTTATAGTAAAATAAACCTTTTTAGCCCGTATTTTTACCCGTTCTGCCTTCATTTGTTGCTTCCTCAATTACATCTAAATACCGTCTTGTAATCTTTTCCCAGCTATAATTCCGGATAAAATATTCCGCTAGCACTGGATTCCGCGGTGTACTATATGCCATTATAATTTTCTTTTTTATATCTCGGACTGATTTTGGACTAATACTAAAAATATTACTGCTGATTTCTGGACTGATTATATGCTTAGTATGAGAGCTTACAATATTACATCCAGCTACACCAGCTTCCACTAAAACGCTACCGAATGTTTCATAGAACGATGCTAGCACAAAAACCTTTGCTCCTGCATATGCGGAAGATAAAATGGGACTATCATGTTCTACCCACCCTAAAAAGAAGATATTTGGTATGTTCCGAGCAATTTCAACGCATCTATTATAGTAAGATACGTCCTCTGGTGCAGGTCCACCAATAAAAAAGGCAGGGATTCCGGTTCCATGTATAGCTTTAATGATCGATAACTGATTTTTATTTTTATCGAACCTTCCTACTGATAATACATAATCTGCTTTTATCCCATACATATCTTTTAGTAACTTCGAATCTCCTGAAAGGAACCGACCATCAGCGCCATTCGGAATTACAACTAATTGATTTTTATTTATTTTATAAACCCTTGTTATAAAATTGGATTCCTCTTCACTTTGACAAATAATCCTAGAAGCCATGTTTAACGATTGCTTTAGGAAATAATAGCCTGTATGTAACTTGAAGAGTTGTGCTGCTAAAAGGTTTAAATAGGTTTTTAGCGGCCTTTCTCTCGTTAAAACTGGGGACACAATTACTGGCACTCCTAGACTGTTGCAATAATCTATCAACTTATAAGTACTTAAATCTAGCTTAAATATTAGAACAGCATCAAAGTCCTTTATCTTATGCTCCCATGGATTAAAGAGCACAACCTTGTCAACTTGTTTTTTCAAACAGTTGTAAATATAGCCAATTCTGGCTTGTATGCCTCCAGCCGGATTTTGAAAAGCAGTTGGATAACTGATAATTAAGATCTTCATAACATTCCTTAAGCTCCTGTTCCTATTTGTGTTGATCCCAGCCTTGTTAAAAGCAAAGCCCTCACACACATCGGTAGAATATCATTATGTATAATGTCGCTCTCTCCAATATCTTTATAAGTTTGTATAGCAGATTTCGCTTTTTAAAAATAATCTCTTTTATAGCCAAGACGGAATAGATAATTCGGCCTTACCTTGTGTATTCGATGAGGTTATACTTAAGGTCACAGATAAAAGTTTATATTACCACAATGACAAGTTTTTTATAACCTTAAATTATGCGATTGATAAATTTGCTCATATCTGTCTGATTAATATGAACTGCTCTGCATGCTTCCTAATATTTAGATAATAAACTTTTATCAAATATCTTGCTCAATTCCCTTCACAAGCTTGATGGGATAACCACAAAAAAAATGATCATGCTATCAGTGAGGGGCAAACCTCTTAGCGCTAGTCGCCAATCTTTAAGGGGGACATCTATTAAGCTATCTATCAGCACAACATCCCATAATAAGCCTAGATTTAATTCGCGGTATTATTTTTACCTTTTTTTATAATGTATCCGCAGGTTAACCAAAAAGATAAGTTTTTAAAAAATGTCTCGCTAAATAAGAGAACGCCAAAACCAAGGAACAAGAATATCAAAATGAGTCTTTTTTCAGCTACAGGAATCTTAAATAATGCCCTGATAAGGGCAAGAACCATTAAGGTGACCGCTATGATTCCTATAATCCCATAAGATACAGCTATCTCTGCAAAAATGTTGTGTTCATAAAATCCGTAGCTCGAATATAAGTAACCTGTACCCCATCCCATAATTGGTTTTTTAAGAAATAGTTCTTTAGATAAGTCCCAAATTAAATCTCTTCCGGACATGAATAAGCTAACGTTTGAATTTATAGCTAAATTTCTAACCTGCCACATGGCATAAGAATCAACCTGTTTTGTGTTCAGTATAAAATCACTTATTTTAATAATGTTTATTAAAAATAAAGTTAAAAATAATATCAATACTAAGATTTTTAAATCGAATTTTTTTTTGGCGAAATACAACAAACTTACAATAGTATAGATCATAGCAAGCAATATAGCTCCTCTATTGGCAAAAATGAACATTAAAATAAATATGATTGCGCTGAGAATATAATAAAGCTTTTTTTTGTAAAGCTGCGCACCAGAATAAGTAATCAGAAAGCACGGCAAGGCGAAATTGTAGCCATAATCCATATAATCAGCGATAAAGCCAAAATTAAAAACCGGATATAGGCATACAAGGACTGATAACAAACTCGACAAATAGAATAGATACATAAATATTTTATTATAATCCCTACAGCTGAAAAAAATAAATATCGGAGCAGCGCCGAATATGAGAAAATATTTTAAATAATTCCACGTTGCTAAGTTGGGTCTAACCAAGATATCAAAAATGAATATCGTAAAAAAGATTGTCAAGAACGATAAATAACTTCGTATATCTAGCAGTTTTAAACTCTTTGAAAATAGAATCATTGAAAAGAAAATAATAAATGACGAAGTGAAAAGAATTGCTTCAGAGATGCTATTATATTTATTAAGTAAAGGCCTTAGAATAGAAAACTGAAAGAAATATAAAGCTAAAAAAAATTCTGGACTTAATAAGCGATGCCGAGTTGCAGGTATCGAACTTCTCCTAGCTGTCAATAGTAAGAAAACTCCTCTAAGAGTTTAAACCCTTAGCCAGTCCAAACAAGCTGAAACCAAACTTTGTCTGGAAATTTACTAAATTCTCTATTTAAATTATATGAGTGATTCGGCATAAAACGAGATTTGCCTATTATTTTTCTACCGCCTATTAAAATTTATTTTCTCCAGCTCAATTATCAATCGTAGTGAACATAGAAAAACATGACACCTTTTCTCGCATTGAGAGATAGAGTTCTTTTCACAAAAATAATCAATATCGTTTGGATTACAGGCTGCGGCTTTAACCCGGTTCATATTTGAGCTCATTGCGATGTAGCTTCCTGTGACTGAGCCCATTGCTGAGCAAACTCCTCCGGGCTTAGATACCCCATAGCCGAGTGGACATAGAGACGATTATAGTCATCACTTTATCAGACAATGATTCTGGCCTCAGATTCCTCAAAAGAGCCTAACTCATTTTACCACATTAGCTCTTCTTTGATGGTCCGCCTATAACCCTTTCGGTCTCAGCCTTGCCCCCGTGGATTGTCATATGAACAGAAAATCTGATTAATATCTAACCCGGCTCTCTCCGTCATAAAGGCTACCGAGGTTGGCTGTGACCCATTGTCTGAGATAAGACTTAGTCCCTGGCCTCTTACTCCAAAAGGAAACTTCCGACACAGTGCCCGGTCCAGTGCTTCTTTCCACTCAGAGGTCTTAGCCTGTAGTGATAGCTTCCAGCCTACTATCTCCTTGGTATACCAGTCCAGCACCACAATGAGATAACACCAGCCCGAAGAGCCTAAGATAAACTTCGTTATGTCTATTCCCCAGTACTGGTTAGGCCTGGTTGCCTTCGGTTTCCCCCTCTGGAAACTACGCACTGCTTTATGCCTGACTTGTTCTACCACCAGGCCATCTTCCCTCATCAACTCGACTACTTTCCAGAGGTTAACTCTTGAGTTTTTTTAAAGCGTCGATCGCAATCGTCTGCCGCCCTATGATCTTCTCCAGTTTCTCTGTCTGACTTTGAAGTAACTTACTGCCCCCCATTGTTTGATCCCTTCTGACCTGCCTCCAAGCACCTATCCCGCCACCGATAATACAGCGCCTGGCTTATCTGATGCTCCCGACAGATCTCAGCTACCGATTTTTCCCCCTTTAACCCCTCCAGCACAATCGCCATTTTCTCCTCTGAACTCCATTTCCGTAGCTTCATCCCGACACCTCCTTGCTCAGTATAATCTCTATCTCTCAGAGGTGTCCACCTCCTCAGGGCGTCAGTATATGCCTGTCTTTCCTAATACCGAGTATTCCAAGCTTCTACTACTTTTCTGCTGATCTTTTTGCCATATTAACTTTATCAAACGCGACATATGTTTCCCGAAATGGGTATATCCTAATGACGATATTTTTGCAGAATTTTATAGCTATTTACTTGCTTATTGCAACAAGATCCTTCTAAACCGTTTTAGAAGCCAGATGCGTGTATACTCCATAGAATATACCATGAACAGAAATGGTGAGGTTTTAACACTTAATAATAATATTTTTATTGCTCTACGAATGTTACCAGTTTTTAAATGCCTTAGAAATACTTGAGAATAATGATTAGAAAATACCTTTTTTTTGAAACCTGGTTTTTTACTTTCGATCAGGTCAATTTCAGTCGCAAAGTCCTGAAAAAATATCCGCTTTATATTATCTAAAGCTTCTCCCTTCGGAATGTTCTCACCGTTATTCCTTCCGATTTTAACGAGAACTTCTTTTACGGCTCCTATTTCAAATAGCCTAAAATATCTTATTAGAAACTCTATGTCTTGATGCCTATAATAGTTCTCGTTGAAACCACCTAATATATCAAAAACCCTCTTTTTAAACATTAGAGTGGATGTCGGTATAAAACTCTCTAATAATAATAGTTGCTCCGTAAGGTTGCCCTCCTTATCACTAACAATGCGCCGGCCATCTTCCTCTCGTCCACAATATACGCCAGCAAAGCGTTCCGACTTTTCAATATAATTAATCTGCTTCTCTATTTTATTCGGCATGAATAAGTCATCGTCATCCAGAAAGGCGATATATTCTCCTGTAGCGTATTTAATGCCTGTATTTCTTGCGGCGGCTCCATTTTTCCTTTTTTCGTGTCTCAGATAAAGAATATTATAAAAAGGATAAAGCTTTCTATATTCGTTTATAACATAAGATGTTTTACACGCATGTTCAGACTGCGGCTCATTATCATCCACGATAATGAGTTGCCAAGTTGGATAAGTCTGCTTAAAAACAGATTCGATAGCGGCTGAAAGCATATAGGCCCTTTTGTATGTCGGAATTATTATACTCACAAGAGACACTTTATGATCTTGCATTATCTTTCAACTCCTCATTTCTTATCTTTCTTCCCAAATCCATCAACTTTATACAATCTAAGAAGTTGATATGTTTTCGATATATAGGGTATTTACGCAAGGCAAATTGCCATATCAAGGGATAGGAAAAAACCCCTGACATTTGTCGGAATATCGCTCCTCTATCAATAAAATATTTGTAATCATTGAAACCCTTAAACCAATTAGATGTAATATGTTTTACGAAAGCGATAGTTTGATCTACATAGGCAATTTTTAGCCCCTTTCTGATCGCATCATATAAAAAAATATTTTCTTCTCCAAAACCATATTTACCGCTACCTGAGCCGAACTCTTCATTAAAGCTAAGTCCCCTTTCTGACAGTTCGTTCTTTCTTATTGCTAATTGAAAAGAAGACAATCTCATCGAGTTTATATAAGATATATATCCTTGCCATAGAGGCTTAGAGGTGCACCTGTTTTTATTTAAGCTGTGCACATAAAAGCCTATTATAGAAGCCTTTTTATATTTCTCAAAAGCATTTCGCACAATTAATGGATAGTCGCGTCTAAAAATCATATCATCATCGGCAATAAGACAGATATCGAAATCTGCCTCATTTAGTGCTCTATTTCTGCTTCTTGAAAGCCCCCTTTCTTTAGTGTGTATAATTTTTATTATTCTGTTGTTATCTAAAATTAGCTCAGTTTTCTCTACATCCGTTTGATTGACTATGATTGCATCAGTTGAAATGTTCATCTTTCTTATTATTAAATGGTCAGATTGATTCATTGTAGATACACAAACACCTATTCTGTCCATTTTCTTATTATGCCAAGTCTATTAATTTAAGATTTGATAGGTTCAAGTAACTTATTAACCAAGGTTACAATCATATTATAGGTATTTTTTCTATCGAACAACGATTCGCACATTTTCCTACTATTTAAAGAATATATTTTTCTCGCTACGTCATTATTTATGAAGAACAGCAAAGCTGACGCAATTTCATGAGTATTGCCATTACGACAATTTATTCCGGCTTTGAATTTATTTAACATGTCCACGTATTCTTTACATTCTTGCGTGTTAATTACTGGTAGGCCTGCCGCAGAATAATCAGCATGCTTATTTATAATACTATTCGCAGCTCCTGTCTTAATCGGATTTATAGCAACGTCACATAAGGATAATAATGTTATGGCCTGGCCATATGGCAACCAGCCAGTAAATTCTACCTTGATTTTTTTCCTTTTTGCATAACTGATAAAAAAATCACTCTTTGGCCCATCACCTATGAGCCACAACCTGATATTATTTATTCCGTTGAAATTCAAGAGGGAAATTGCGTCAATTACACTCGTTATGTCATAGTTTTCACCCAAGGTGCCAAGATAAGCCAGCCAATATTCTCCCCTTTTACATAATTTGTTTTTGTTCATTTTCAAAAGGTTATCAAAATAATCCAGGTCGACACCCAAGTAAACTGTTTTACAATTTTCTGATTTGTATCTCGATTCGATAGCCCTTTTCAAGTAGGTATTTGAAACTGCTATTATTCCTTCAGCAGATCTGAATATATAATCCTCAAGTAATCTCAGGGGAGAAAAAAGTATCTCGGCAAAGTATTTATTCTTAGACAATATATAAAAAGCTTCAGGCCATAAATCCTGTATATCAAGAATTAATTTAATTTTCCTTTTTTTGGCATATCTTAAAGAGACAAACGCGGTACAAATAGGGGGAAATGCGCAATATACAAGATCTACATCTTTTTTTCCCTTTAAGAACTTCCTGAGATTCAGGGCAAAAATTACATGACTTAATACCCTTATAAAAGAAACATTTTTAAAATAGCCAGGCTCATCTAACAGCGTAACCTTTAGCGTAGACAACTCGTGAGATATAAGCCGAATATTTCTGTGCTTCTTAGTTACATGATCAAACTTAGATGTCACAAGCTCAACGTCATTTCCATTTTTCTTTAGTAAATCTGCTATGTACTCAAACCTACCAAACAAGTTTCCCCTTGTGAAATGCGCTATCATCAATATTTTAGCCATAGGACTAGTTACCTTACGGTTATTTAAAATTAAAGTCCAGAATCATTTAATATAGCTGCGAAAGTTAGAGCACAAGATTTTTTTAATATAAATACCCCCCTAAATGATATAGATATATGACGCTAAAATCAGAAATGCATTTTTTAAGAACTTAACCCACTGGTTCAGCAATAATAAATTAAAAGAAATATAATTCAAAATGCTCCCCAACCTTTTAGGTAATCACCCTCCCAATTAACTTCTGCATCTTTTCGAGGTACACACCCTAATTATAATGGGCATAGGGTGGTTCCCATGAAATTATTAATATGCATAATTACTATGGTAGATTATACATGTTAGAATAAACATGTAATGGCCAGCTTTTAGTAAATTTCCAATGGTTTCTATTAAAAGAACAAGATATGATATGAAGGAATTTGCTCGTCAATTCTAGTTTAAGATAATGCTATCTGTAATAACAATGCAGTTCGTCTTTTTTTTGAAACCAATTTTGATTTTAGACAAAGAAAAAACCTGCGATGGTTATGGTTATGAACATGCTTGATCCTATCATTCTTCGAGCAATTAAGTTAAAAGCTTATCCCTGTTCAGTTAAATTGAATTTGAAAAAAGGCTCTACTCCGCAAACGCACTTGTGTCCACCCACTCCTTCTTCAAGATGCTCCAGAAGTCCTCGGCCAGGCCACGCAGCACATACTCATAAGGCAGCCAGCCGTAGCCGTGGTCTCCCCAGCCTGTCCCCCAGGAATTGCGGATGAGCAGCGCACCCTTGGTTTTCTCCTGGCTGAAGTTGTTGGTAATCTCGAGCTTATCATCATAGCCGACAGCCATCACCGCATGCCCGCCT
>Ga0208825_1001267_pt1 | contig 19772 bp, 12 predicted proteins | sample AD_UKC113_MetaG_FD_184450 | JGI IMG/M metagenome (GOLD analysis project Ga0208825, IMG submission 184450) | Active sludge microbial communities of municipal wastewater-treating anaerobic digesters from Hong Kong - AD_UKC113_MetaG (SPAdes)... | ecosystem: Engineered > Bioreactor > Anaerobic >...
AAAGGTAATTTCTGACCCCAAATTAGTAAATATTAGCAAAACACCCTTGATATTTTCCTAATAATGGTTATTGCGTGAAGTTGTCAAGGTACATCTATTGTAAAAAAAGAGTTTATGCAGTGGAATCATATTTTTAACCTATACAGCTTTATTTTGAACCCTTGAAAACACCACTGAGTGCAGCTTCATCAATCTGCTGACCGTTAAGTGTTATATAAATACCGCTGCCTGGATGAGTATCCTTTAAACGTATAGTTTTAACATTTATAAAGGAATCCATCTTCAATTTCTTAACAGTCTCCGACAGATTGCTATAAAGCTCTTTTGAACCCTTTCCTGCACATGATTCACACATACAGATGGTAAATTCCTGTGTAACAAAGGCCGAGTTGGCTTTCTTGCGAACAGTGTTACATGCATTGTCACCAACTTTTGGTGTGTAGCTTGTGTGCAGCAGTTCATGTGCTAAGTGAGAGTTTGGTTCACCATAGAATTCGTTGTAAAGTCTTAGTATATCAGGGTTTTCCTGGGACTTACGATACTGGGCAGTTTTATCTATATTTACAAGAACCTGCTGACGTTTTTCCATAGCATCAATCTTTTCAGGTACCGGATGTCCCGCACCGCATATACATCCGCCTGGACATGCCATGACTTCTATAAGGTCATACCCCACATCAACACCCTGTATTATCTTTTCAACTATAGGCTCTGCATTATGCAAACCGCTTATAACCGCAACACGTACCTTTGTGCCGTTTGCATCGACTGTAGCTTCCTTTAGACCATCAAAGCCACGGATTTCTTCAAAGTCAAGATGATCTGTAAGCACTTTTCCTGTAAGCTTTTCAACAGCCATACGAAGAGCAGCTTCAGCAACACCTCCGGAGGCACCGAATAGAATACCTGCACCTGTAACCCTCTTGTACGGATCATCAAACTCCTGAGGCTCTATATCGGATGTCTTTATACGCAAGAGTTTAACCATTTCAAGCATTTCGCTTGAAGTGAGAACAGCATCTACATCCCTGATTCCTTCAGGAGCGAACTCAGGACGGGCAGCTTCATATTTTTTAGCAAGGCATGGCACTATTGAAACTACAAAAAGATCTTCCTTTTTCACACCAGCCAGCTTTGCATAATGATTCTTAACAGTAGCACCCATCATTTGTTGCGGTGATTTACATGTTGAAAGGTGTGGTATAATTTGCGGATAACGCTTTTCAACAAAGTTCACCCATCCCGGACAACATGATGTAAACTGAGGCATTACACCTTTTTTATCAACACGTGTTAAAAACTCAGTTGTTTCTTCTACAATTGTCAGGTCGGCAGCAAATGTAAAGTCAAATATCTTATCAAATCCCATTTTTCTTAATATACCGGCCATAAAAGGCGATGCTTCATTATATGGAATACCGAAATATGATGAAACTATACTGCGTACCGCAGGAGCCACAAAACCTACCACAACCTTATTAGGATCATTGATGGCTCTGAACACTTTTCCCTTTTCACGTCTATAATCAAGAGCACCGCATGGACATGCGTTCACACACTGGCCACAGCTTACACAGTCAGTTTCCTGCAATGGAAGACCGCTCTTTGTTCCTACAAGCTGGCGACCATGTTTTGTGTAATACGTCAAAACATCCGGTCCTTCAATCTCTGCACAAGCAGCGATACAACGTCCACAGGAAATACATTTGTTGTGATCGCGAATAATGAAAGGATGATCATCCACTATCGGTATATATGGGCGTTCATGAATCGGATCGATATATTCAATTTTATGTGCCTGTGCTTCCTTTCTAAGGTCACAGCTATACCGCTCCTTACATCCGCATTTGAGGCAGCGTCTAGCTTCCTGTCTAGCCGCTTCTTCAGGAAGTCCGAGCTCAACTTCATTAAAATTGTTTTTACGCTGACTCACTAACAGATCAGGCATTTTGGCACGAGGAATTTTAGGCATTTCTTCAAATTCCCACTTTGGCAAATCTTCCATTGACCCACGGCTACAGCTATAGTCTGCATTTTCCACATGAACATATCCCTTCATGAGAAAACTATCCATAGCATCAGCGGCATGACGACCTGCTGCTACTGCCTGAATAACTGTTGCAGGGCCTGTAACACAGTCACCACCTGCAAATATCTTTACCTCGGATGTTTGCATTGTGTTACCGTTTATTTCAATATCACCCCATTTATTAAGCTTAACGGGCATATCGTTATATAGGAACTGTGTATTTGTACTTTGACCGATTGCTCCAATAATTGTATCTGCATCTATCAAAATATCACTACCTTCAACAGGAACAGGACGGCGACGGCCTGAACGGTCCGGTTCACCAAGCTTCATTTCCATACAGTGAAGTGTTTTCCTTCCGCCGTTCATAACAATTTTATTCGGTGCCATCAAGAACAGCATTTCCACTCCTTCATGCAAAGCTTCCTCAACTTCATAGGGCTCAGCCGGCATTTCTTCACGTGTACGGCGATAAATCAGCTTAACCGATTTTGCACCTTTACGAAGTGCTGTACGGGCACAGTCTATTGCAGTATTACCGCCACCGATGACAACTACATTATCACCAAGCTTTATGTCCATGCCTTTTGTTACCTGCTCAAGGTATTGTATTCCGAGCCATACACCTTCAAGATTTTCTCCCTCAATATGCATAGGAGTTGCACGCCATGATCCTATTGCGAGATAAACCGCGTCAAAATCGTTATTGAGATCTTCAAGACGGATGTGTGTTCCTAAAGCTTTACCTGTCATAATCTTGACACCCATCTTTTTCATTATATCAATTTCCTTATCTAAAGTAGCTTTCGGCAAACGATATTCAGGAATACCGTATCTCATCATTCCGCCTGCATGAGGCTGGCGTTCGAATACAGTCACATCATGACCGTTTATTGCACTATAATATGCAGCTGACAGACCTGAAGGTCCAGCACCCACAATAGCTATTTTCTTACCCGTTGAGGGCTTTAATTCCGGAATCCATGGTCCCCTTTCCATATCCCAGTCTGCAGCAAATCTTTTAACATAATTGATTGCTACCGGTGAATCTACAAGATTACGGCGGCATGCCGCTTCACATGTATGAGGACATACACGGCCACATACAATAGGGAAAGGATTGTTATCCTTGATTACTCTGATTGCAGCTTCATAATTTCCATTTCCAACATGACGAAGATATGCCTGAATGTCTATGTTTGCAGGACAAGTCATTACACATGGTGCAACACAATCTGCATTATGATCCGAAAGGAGCTGTTCTAAACGGATCCTACGATAATTCTCAAGCCTTGGGCTATTTGTACAAATAACCATACCCTCTTTTATAGGTGTTTGACATGCTTTTACATCTCTTCCTTCTACTTCTACGACGCATAATCCGCAGTTTCCGTTTGACCTCTCAAGCCTGATGTCATAACAAAGATGAGGTATATGAATATCCTCCTGCAATAATGCCTGAAGGATAGTCAAATTGTCGTAAACCTCAATTTCACGTCCATTGACCGTAACTTTAATTCGCTTGTGATTTGCTAATGTTTTCATAAACTTTCCCTCTTTACAATATAATATATAATTTATAAATTTATATAAAATGTTTTACAGTATACCCATAATACCATAAGCATACCGTAAAACACCTCCATTGGTATATAATGAATACCTCCATTGGCATATAAAGAATAACCTCTTTGTTTTACTCTACTTTTCCATATACAGGATTATCCTCCAATATTTAGAGTAAGTTATTTTTTTAACATTCTTTATGACCATATTTATTATAGCCGAATATTTTGAATTTGTCATTTCATGTTTCGACATTTTTTAAAATTTATCATGATTTTGATTGTCTATTCTTTTTAGATGTTTATTTTGCATGTTTTTTCAGCTAAATTTAAGAAAAATAAAAAAAATATCTTTTTCTACGCTTCTTTGCCTCGCAGAGTATAAATCTGACATTATTGTAATACATAATACTATTCATACATTATTCTCAAAAATATTTCTTAATCAATTGTTTCAGAATATATATATACTAAAAAATCACGCATTGGAGTGAAAAGTTTGGGAATAAAAGAAATACCATATACAATACCGATAGTATCAATTACAGGTACCAATGGCAAAACTACCACTACACGAATGATAAGCAGTATTTTAAGGAAGCAGGGGCTTACAGTCGGTACAACAACCACACATGGGATTTATATAAATGAAACATGCATTGAAGATGGCGATACAACCGGCCCAAAAAGTGCAAAAACAATACTTAGCAACAGTAAGGTTGAAGCTGCAGTGCTTGAAACAGCAAGAGGCGGTATTGTTAGAGATGGGCTTGGGTATGATAAAGCCGATATAGCTGTTTTTACCAATCTTACAGAAGACCACCTTGGCATCGATGGAATCAATACAATGGATGAACTACTTCATGTAAAGTCCCTGGTCATCAAGGCAGTAAAGAACAACGGTGCATGTATCCTTAATGCCGACGACCCCTGGGTAATGAAAGCAAGAGATAGAGCAGCTGGAAAGCACATACTTTTCTCTATGAATAAGGAAAATCCCATATTGACAGAGCATATAGCTAAAGGCGGCTCTGCAGTATACACAAGAAATAACGATATTTATATAACATGCAAAGGTATATCAATGAATTTTATTAAGCTAATGGATATTCCTGCAACACTTGCCGGGAAATTAAAGCATAACATATATAACAGTATGGCAGCAATTGGTGCATGTTTTGCACTCGGTACATCCTTTGATGTAATAAGAGAAGCTTTAAGTGAGTTTGGCTCTGATGTAAACAGCAATCCGGGAAGGTTTAACATATACGATCTTGGAGGTTTCAAGGTTGTTCTCGATTATGGACACAATATCGAAGGTTATCGCGTTACCATAGATGGATTGAAGGCATTAAAACCATCCCGGCTGATAGGTGTCATCGGAGTTCCGGGAGACAGGCTTGATACGGATATTTATAATGTCGGAAAAATTTCAGGAAATTCATTTGACTATATCTATATTAAGGAAGACAGTGATTTACGAGAAAGACAGCCTTTGGAAGTAGCTAAAATTTTGTACCGAGGAGCATTATCATCAGGCATATCAAAAGATTCCGTTAAAATAGTTCCTGACGAAGTGGATGCTCTAAGACAGGCATTACAAAAGGCCGGAAAAGGCGATGTTATTGTTGTCTTTTTTGAAAAAATGCAAGCACTGGTAGATGTTATTAAAGAATATCAAGAAGAAATCTATATAGAAGAACAGCAGGTACAGCAGATGCCTGTGTAATACTTTAATTTCTATAGTAGGCCCTTAAAATTAAAAGTGATCAATAAAACTTCTAATTTTAAGGGAACTCTCTTTTTATGTATTTTACTATTATTTATAGTTTATTTTACTATAGGATTAAAGAAGTATGCATAGCCATGGCTTCCTGCTCCTGAAATACCATTTGCTGAAAATCCTATTGTTTTTACTCCTGTTATGTCAATATCTTCAACTTTTTTAATTTCTCCTCCATTTATCTTCATATTCAATAATGTTTCTCCTGTATCAACATTATAAATATATATTGTAAATTGTTTTCCAATATATTTCTCCTCTGTAGCAATATAAGCATCAAACGATAACTTGCTGTATGCTCCTCCTATTTCAGCTTTATATGCATAGCTAATACCATTTGAAGCCCCGCCATTCGAAAGCTCACAAGCTATTCCGTCATTATATTTGATATCCGCTCCGAATTCTCCTTTTACAGTTAATGAAGCTTTATCCGTTACTTTACTACTAACATTGGATGTCCTTGCCTTAAAGCTCAATACACTCTTAGGCTGTTTTTCTTCTGTCCCAATTATAACAGTTTTTGTATCTGCATCTCAGTTTATGGGTATATCCAACATATTGCTTACCGAACGAACGGGAATATATGTAGTACCATTATATATAATGGGGTACACAGAATTTCCGTTAGCGTCCTTCATTTCTTGAACAACTCTGGAATACCTGATTTTAATTTCTTTACTCAGTACTGCCTTAATTTCAGTACTTAATGAAGCACCAAAAGCAGCAACTCCAACACAGAACATACAAACACTAGCTAAAATTGTAATCCTTATTTTTTTCATCAAATACACTCCTTTATTAATTATTCATTATACCAATTATTATATAATTTGATTTTTTATGTCAATTAAAGAAAACATGTAAATACTTATGAATACATAGTATTCTCTAAGTAAATTCTATTATCAAAATAATGAGTTTTGAAAAAAACGTTTGGATATTGAATATTATGTCTACAAGTTCTAACATTCAATATTCCTGATCATCGATAAGCCAAGGTGAGTTTTCGAGTTCCACATCAATATTTTTGCCTTCCAAAACTTCACGAAGCCTTTGAATGTCTTTACCCAATAAATTAAGGTCTCCATACCTTTCTTCAAAATCACTCCGCAAAAAAGTAAATTTAGAGTCATATTTGGATTCATCAAGTTTTCCATCGGACGGTGAATTGCGAAATGCAAATGTCACATTATCTACATTGTCAATCATACAAAATAAAACCAGTGCATTTTTCTCAACATTGGAATAGCTTCCTTCATCTTTTTTAATAAGCGGCCATTCACTGACATATGTACCATCGTATTTCGGCTCATAAAAAGCAGTGAGTCCATATGGCTTTTTTTCAGTTTCCAAAGAAATATAATGTTGCTTAAAACTCTTTTCAGGAGGAGGCAAACTTTGTACCAAATCCCAGACCTTCGGTGCATCTCCTACGTATGGAGTTCTGAGCTGTGAAATAAAATTCAGATCATAAACAACCATATCAACTCGTACAACAAAGGAATATGTCACCTGTCCTTTATTATCAAAGTCCAGTACAACCTCATAAATATACTCACCGCTATCAGCCGGTGCTTGACAATATAATCCCCCATTCATTATACTTGGGTCTGGAGCTTCAAACTGTACTTTCTTACCATCCTTGAAAACATTAAGACTTTTTAATGAAAAATCATACTTCCTGTCCGTTTCAAACTTTTGCGTGCTTATTGATAAATGCTGCCTTGAACTTACATTAACTACATTTTCCGGTTTGTATTTCATTTTAATAGGACTTATTGAGTCTGCAATTACCGAATTCCATGAATAAGTTCCGATATCTGCTGTCCTTGTTTCTTCATATTCAGCACTTATATATATATTGGGAGGAGTGGCCCCTTTTCCGATTCCCGCTCCCAAATACAATGCACCTGCTACAACAGATATAAATAAAGTTACCGATAGAATTATTATTGCTTTCGACCTTTTTCCATGATTCATGATGGCGGTAAGTCTATCCTTAAGGCTTCTTTTATCTTCATACATAGTCGCCTGTAATGCTCCTAAATGATAGCTATCGCAAGATGCAATATCAATAAGGGTATCCCCATAGTCTTGTTTTTCTTTTGCACTTAAATCTTTTATAACAGCTTCATCACAAGCCAATTCGCAAACATGGTTTATTTCCCTTCCTACAAGATATATGAGCGGATTAAACCAGTGAATGGATTGTGTTATCATTGTCAGCCACTTTATTGCTATATCAAACCGCTTCATATGATTAATCTCATGAAGGAAAATATATTTTAGCTGCCTTTTGGAAAATTCTTTGTCGGGAATGATAACCATAGGTCTTACAATGTCAATCAACATTGGTGTTTCAATATTAGGGTTGCGAAAGAGTTTCAATTTGTGTCCTATATTAAGCAAGCTGTTTAATAATTGATTTTGGTCATCCGCTGCAGGCTTATTTGCCATTTTAATCTTATTTATAAATCTCAAGTATCCAATGAGATTTAAAATAAAAAAGGTTAAAGCTCCAAAAATCCAAACATACATAGCATATCTGTCAAACAAATACTTCAAGTATCTAGTTAAATATTCCCATCTACTTGTTTTGGTATGAGCCATATTCCCATAAAATCTTGATAAAACGGTCCCAGAAGATGAATCATATTGATTGGACCATTCCGATAAATATTCTGTATTTTTTAAATTGTTTGAATCTTTTGAATAGTCATGATTGGATGAATCTAGATTCTTGTCTATTTGGTCAGCATTTTGAATTTCAATATGTTTAGAGCTGACATAAGAGCTTATTTTGTCACTTCCATAGAACAATTCATTAATAATGCTGCTTTCAAAAGACAAGGGTATCAAGAATCTAAGAATTACTACTATCCAAAGCATGTGTTGCATGGATTTTGATACTTTATTCTTTATTAGCGGCTTAAGAATAAGAACTAGCAGGGCAAGAATGCTGCCGGACAATGAAAGGGACAACACAAGCTTAATGATATCATTCATCCCTGTCACCTACCTTGAACATATTGCGAAGTTCTTCAATGTCCGACTTATCAAGTTTCTTGCTTCCTAATAAAGATGCTACAAGCTTTTTTGCACTGCCGGCAAACAAGCGGTCAATCAAGGTCTGTGTATGGAATTCATTATACTCAGCTTCAGTAACAAGCGGCTTATAGTAGAACACATCTCTTTTTGATCCTAGAACAACGCCCTTTTCACATAACCTGCGAAGCAATGTCTTAATTGTGGATGTATCCCAATTGCTTTTTGCTTCAAGTACTTTTCTTATTTCTGCCATAGGGAGCTCGCATTCTGCTTCCCATAGTACTTTCATTATTTCCGCTTCAGAGTCTGATATTTTTGATGCTAATGGATTCATATTATCGCCTCCTTAGAGGTTACAATTGTAACCTAATATCAGTTTACATCTGTAACCTCCATATGTCAAGAGGCAAACTAGAATCCGTATATCAATACCCTATACTTTTCAAAGCTTCATCAATTTTTTTCAATGCTTCATCAAGTTCAAGATGGTCCGGTTTTAATTTTTCCGCTTCGCTAATCTCGTTTCTGGAATCTTTATACATACCTAAATATAAGTAAACCACACCGGAAAGATAATGTCCTTCCCTCGGAGCGATTTCAGTCAATTTCTTGGAATTTTTCACGGCTTCATCAAGTTTACCCGTATATATCTGTCCCCATACCAAACCCCAGTATGCACGCACATTATTGTAATCCCTTTTAGGCTCTAATTCCAAAATATCTTGAGCTTCCTCAATAACCTCAGTCCATTGCTCTTTTTCAATAAGCTTCTGCATTTCACTCACTTTTAATGTTATTTTGCTTTCCTGATTGCCAAAGCCATATAAAAGGCTTGATACAACAACTGCTACAGTCACTGCAATATAAACAAACCTATTTAAGTACCACTTTGTTCTATCTGAAGTTGAAACCGCACCTGTAGCCAAAAAACCTCCAATGAGACCACCGATATGAGCAGAATTATCAATTCCCGATCTTGAAAAACCGTATACAAGGTTGATAAATATCATGACCAGTACATTAGCACCAAAATAAGCCCTAAAAAGAGCAGGCTTTTGCAACCCGAAATAAAGCAATGCCCCAAGCAGTCCGAATATTGCACCTGACGCTCCGGCTCCTAAACCGGCTGAAAACAGAAAACTTGCAATATTACCCATAATACCTGCTATAAGGTAAACTACCAAAAATTTTGCATGGCCAAATACCCTTTCCACAATGCTTAAGGCATACAATGAGTAGCAATTAAGTGCAATGTGAGCTATATCAAAATGCAAGAATACAGGTGCAATAAATCGCCAATATTCACCAGATAGTATTTGACCGGTATCTTTAGCACCAAATTGAAACATTACTTCATTATACGCTATACCCGATTTCTTTGAATATAAATTCAAAGCTATCCATATTATTGCGTTCAAAGCTATTAGTGCATAAGCTACAGTTGGTGACTTTGCTTCAAGCTTTATCTGAAGCTCGTCCCTCTTTTGAGTAACTACTTCCTCAATATCAAAGTCCTCGATTTGTCTATACAACCCTTGCTTCAATATAGCTTTTATATTCTTGGTTATTCCATCATCAGTCAAAGGCAATTTAAAATGCCTTTCAACCGACTTGCTTTCTAAGTTTACACTTATGCATTTGATGTATTTCCTGTCTTTCGACTTTTGATATTGTGCAGCTTTAATTATGTTCAGCTTATCCTTCTCGGGATATGAGCTAAAAATGAATACTTCATAAATGTATTGAGCAACTCCTTCTTGTATCTGGTATATAATATTTTGATTTCCTTTAAGCCTATTTTCAATTTCCTCACTTGTTAAACTATCTCCATCCAATAATTCAACAATTATCAATGCACCATATGAATTCTTTGTCAGAATATTTATTCTATCATATATCCTGTATTTACCGTCCGCATCCTGCATAGGCATGAAATCACGGTTTTTAATCAATGTCCGCAATAACGAATATGTAAATTCCCTTTTCATCATCCACCTCTAATATATATTAATTGCCTCAAATATATAATACTATTCACTTCAATACACTATCATTAATTATAGCACTTATTATAACACTGATTTGGATTAAATGCAGACAATTTTGACATGTATGGCAAACGCCCGTTATTAATTTACCCAAACAGTAGTGCCCTTCGGAATATAATTATAAATCCATTTACTGTCCTCAAGGGACATCCTTACACAACCTGAAGATGCTCTTACTCCCAATGTAGGATCTTTTATTTTGCCATATGCATCTAATGCGATTGAATGAAAGAGGTAATCACCGCAAAATTCAACCCAGTACTTTGCACCACTCTTATATCTGGAATTATAAAACCAGTCACCTCTTCGAGATACGGTAAATGTTCCTCGAATGGTTGGCGATTCATTTTTCCCAGTTGAGCATTGAATAGTTTTATTATGCTTCCAATTTCCCTTAGATCCTGTAAACACATAAGTCAACTGCCTGTCAATATCCACCCAAACCAAATACGCAGAACCGCTCGTAAATCCTTTATAGTTAACGAAGCCCTCAAGCTGCTCTTTTGTCATTTTATTTACATTTGTAGGAGGATCAGGCGGTATTGAAAGAACATTTCTTTGAACCCATCCTTTAACATTACTGTACGATATATAAAACCATTCGGTAAACATACCGTATATAATCTCTACTTTGGTTCCTTTTTTCACTGTGCCAATAACACCGGATGAAGTATGGTATGATGAAAATAATTTTGCATTTTCTGTGATTTCTGCTATAACTGCAGATGGCTTAACCAAAGTATCATATAATTTTTGTGTTTGGATTTCCTGTATTTGCTCTTTTATTAATTTTTCCTGCTTGGCTATCTCTTGCGTACAGTTTCTCTTATAGGCTTCAGGATTTTCCATGTAATCAATAGCCCTAACTATGACTGCACTGACCTCAGCCCTGGTAACGCTGGAATGAGGATTGAAGTATCTCTTTCCGTTTTTAATGCTTCCCATAATCAAGCACTCGTGAAAAGCTGTACTTGCCACCTTGCTTGAAATGTCATCAAACGGGCTTTCCCCGTCAATATACCGAACATTGAGCATTGACAATATCATAGTTGCCATTTCAATCCTGGTAATAAAACTATCAGGCTCGAACCTGTCATTATATGTATTATAGGAAATGATTCCATTTGCTATTGCAGTTGACACATAGTTACTGGACCAATGGTCCTTAGTGTCGGAAAAGCTATATCCTCTTTCAATAGGTACTCTGAATGCATCCAGCAAAATTTTAACAAACTCTGCCTTTGTAGTATAATTGTGGGGCTTAAAAGTGTTATCCGGAAACCCTGAAATTGCATTTAATGAATTTAACCTTAAAACCGAAGAGTAAAACCAATCATTCGTATATAAATCTTTAAATCCTTTATTTATATCGGCTGTAACTTTTCCAGGCATACCTAAAGCAGGAATAATCAATGCCATAGCCATGACTGTTTTTAATCTTTCTTTCCTCATTTCAAATTTCTCCCCTAATCTATCTTATACGCATTAAATAAGGCATGTCTAAATAAATCAATACAGCATTTAATATGATACCATGCATAAATTCATTAGTCAAAACAATGATAATTTCCCAAAAAAATAATAGTCAGGGCCGATTTTAATACATCCCTGACTATTATTAATTCATAACAGATTTCAGATAAGACCTTTATCACGAGCTTGCTTCAACCATGTGGGATACTCAGCCATCAGCAAATCATACAACTCCTCGTCAGAAATACTTGAAGGATCCTCTACGCTAAAGAAATTCGCATTATCAATCAGTCTTCCCTGAAGATTGTCCAGCTCCTCTAGAAACCTGAAATCACTTGCTCCAATGCTTTTAAAGAATCCCCCTCTGCCTTTCTTTTTTACATCTTTGGAGGATCTTCCAATTGCCATAAATTGCCAGAATATTGCCTGATATGAAGAGTCCTGCAAATTAGCACGAGTCGCATTTTCATCAAATGTAGAACCATCAGTAACAAACATTACATACACAGGACACTCTGCCTTTATTATTTTTCTATTAATACTGTTTGGAAAATAAAACTTTCTGATAATATTCATTGCTTTACCGTAATAAGTTCCTCCTTCAAGAGGATACTTTTGTATGAGGGATCTTATATAACCGTTAAAGTTATCGATGCTAAGTGCTCCCGCTTCATGTGCTTTAGCACCGAACAGGAAAATATCTATGGATCCGTCATCATCAAATTTGCAGCCTAATGCCAGAATCCTTTCAGCAAATTCCTGAATTTTGCCGGATTTATAAAGAGAGCTCATTGAACCCGAAATATCGAGGCAAAGTGCAACCTTTGCTGTATGGTTTTCCAGACCTGCTTTTTTTAAAGAAATTGTTGCTTTTTTCGCCAGAGAAAGTATTTTCGGTGCCTTCTCTTCCATTTTCTTCTCAAGCAGTATTCTCTTTTGAAGATTAACTGCTTGTCCGGAAGACTCTAAGCCTTGTTGTTCCAAAACAGTGTTCTGTGTCATTTGCTGTTGTGACGGTTGCTTCTCTGTATCCTGCTGTATATTCTGTGGTGTGTTCTGTGGCGTATTCTGCACTGTATCCCTTACTGTTTCCTGTAACGGCTTTTCTGCCGGCTGCTCATCTGCTTCTACTCCTCCGAAATGCTTCAACAGAGCACTTAATCCCCCATCGAAGCCATTGCCAACCACTCCGATTCTCCATACATCCTTGAAGTATATTTCAGAAATTATTACAGCCCTCTCATTCTTGAAGTCCTTATTGTTAAATTGATAGTTGACCATTTTTTGTCCGTTAACATTAATATAAAATTCCCCCGATATAATATCCGACATTTTCTGTTCACCATCAATTGTGGCGGTGAAAACAAGGTTCTTTATTGTAGAAGGCAGCATTTTTAGGTTTAATTTAAAGGTTCCCTTGTTTTGATTGTTTTCTGTCATTTCAATACTTTTCTCAGGCGAACTCATCTGGTTGTAAAATATCATATATCTGTCGTCCGAAAGCTGCTTTTTTTCATCCAGACCAAAACAGGTAATATCTATTGTCATGGATGCATTTATATATACTCCTACTTCAAATACCTCTGAGCCTACAATATCTTGAATTTTAGCCTTTTGTCCCTTAATAAAATTATGCATATATTATCCTCCATTGATTTATTGTCATTATATATATTTCCCAATCAAGCTATAACTTCCTATATTACTTTCTTTATTATTTTAGACTATTTGTTCTTGGTCTTCATGTCAAGTACTATTATACGACAACAGTAGAAAAAAGTTATTATAGTCTTGAGTCATATGAAATGGTTGAAGGAATGGGATGTAGACCTAGCGATATAAGTAAGCGTGTTACTGTTGAACAAGTTAGGTCAGAATTGGAAAAATCTGCAATCGGAAGAGAAACCTTAGATTATATTGATAAACAAGATGTAAAAATATTATTATCATATGAACCACAACAATTTGTTGTTAATGGTCGTGTTTATAAAGTGATCGGGGAAAATAATTCTAATACAAAATTAATTAAATGCTATTTGACTAATACTGTAACACCAGAAAGAAGTTCCGCAACAATCGTACATGAAGTAACACATAGAATGTTTAGAGACAAGGGAATACCTTATACTAAACAAGAAGAACTTTTGTGTAGATTAAGACAAGAATTACATTTAAGTAGAGGAAAACCAGTACCTTTAAGTATTATGAGAAAGCATTATAAAATAGTATATAGTGCACCAACTTATAAAAATTTACCTGATAGAATTCCAAACCGAAAGGGGAAATAATTATGACGAAAAATATAGATGAAATGACAGAGGAAGAACTTATTGCTTTTTCTGAAGAACAATCTCAAATAACTAACAGAGTGGCACAAGGAGAAAAAGTACCTTGTCCAGTATGTGGAGAATTGTTGTTTATTATTTCACCATGGGGAAGTTCAGAATGGGCAACCGAAGAAAATTAAAAGACTCATTTACCTGGAGTATATTGTTCTAAGGATGATGAGCATTTTTCAGTACAATTGACTTTTGATGATATGTTTGTAGATGAGTAAAATAAAAAGAGCATGTTACGTCTTGAACTGTACTTCTGTTTAAATTCTCCTGGAAATATTTTTTAATGGGAGTATAGATAATTTTGTGTATTTGGATTTTATGCAAATCTTTCTTTAACAAGAACTTTTAATTCTTCTTCTAGGAAAAGTTGTATAATGTTATTTATAAGAGGATCTCCTTCGATGTTTATTTTCTAAGCGAAAATATTTTATCAAAAAGGTTGACCTCTTATCTTATTTTTTTCTACAGTAATTTTACACTAATAATACTTTTATTATCTGATACAATAATGCAAAATCATATCTGAATTATATTTTCGGAAGCCAAGCAACCAATGAGGTATTGGAGTTTATTTCAAAAAATAATATAAATTTTATCCCCAATTTACCGAATAAATATATATAAATCTATGTAAATTAGGGAAGGTGCTTGGTTATGGAAAAATCACATAGCATCAAGATGAATAATAGAGTAAAAATTATATTTATTTGCCTAACAATATCCATAGCTGCTACTTTGCTCTTTTTATTATCATCTGTTTTTTGGATAGATAATAAAAGCACATATACGTCTGTCCATATTATTTCTTGTCTGGTGGCTTTAGCTTTAATAGGATATCTGGTATTTTTTATGATAAAATATTATAAAGGTATTAATTTAATAAATTATAATGCACACTTGATGGCTAAGGGAAATCTTAACATCAGTGACATTTTATACAGCAAGGCTAAGGGGCTTGAAACACTCTGCATAGCCTTCAACGATATGAAGTCCAATCTTTTAAGCTTCACCGAACTAACCAAAACCAACATTGTGGTAATTTCAGACGCAATAGACAAAGTGTCAAAAAGTGTTGACAACAGCTATAAAGGCAATGAGCAAATTGCAGCAAGCATGAGCAATGTGGCAGATAAGGCCCATGAACAGCTGAGAATCGTAAAAGATACCTTAGAAAGTATTAATAATGTCAATGAAAGAGTAATTTCCATTGAATCCAGTTTGGCAAACATAGAAAGCCTTGTAAACTGCATGGTGGACTCCACCAATACAGGAAGTCAAAACTTAGATGACTATTATAGGCAAATGAATGTTATTGCAGATAATTTAGCCAGCACATCAGGCTTTATTGAAAATCTAAATGCTGAATTAAAAGAAATACACCAACTGGGAGAATTAATAATAAACATAACAGATCAGTTGAAAATGCTTGCGTTTAATGCCTCCATCGAATCAGCAAGAGCAGGAGCAAGCGGCAGAGGGTTTTCAATTGTAGCTGCCCAAATGAATAATCTATCCGATCATACAAGACAAAGCATTACAAAAATAAAAACATTATTGAACAATGTTTCCAATAGCAGTAACAATGTCAGAAGCAGCATTGCGGAATGTATTGAAAGCTATGATGTAAGCAGAGAATTGTTTTCAGTTATCAAGGAATCCTTTTATACAATAAAGGAAAATGCAGATATATTAAGTGCCGACACAAAAAAGGTATACTCCGAAGCAAGTGTTATATCTGTCAGCACCCATGAAGCTGAAGAAAAGGGTAAGCATCTGCTCGATACATCCAACAGGATTTCTTCAGAAACCCAGGAAGTTGCAGCCGTTACCCAGCAAGAGCTTGTAAATGCAGAAACAATTAGCAACAATATCTCCTCATTGAGGAATATGCTAAATGGAATTGAGAAGCTGGTTAAACGGTTTAAAACTTCCGTAACCCCAGTCGATACTGTAAGCACAAAAAAACTTAAAATTGTGTTTTTAAGCCCATTGGATCATGAATTCTGGGTCGGCGTAAGACAAGGCGTATTGTATGCCCAAAAGGAATTGTCCATGAAAAACGCAGAAATTGAATATTTCGGCTTTACCCAAAATACAGGTCAGAGTATATCAGATACATTTGCTGAATACATAGAAAAGGGCTGCGATGGAATCATTTGCCCCGGCTTTACACTGGAACTTGCTTCTCTAATAGATAAAGCATCGCAAAAAAATATACCGGTAATGGTATTTAATTGCGATTTACCTGTACCTTCGAAAAAATTGGCTTACTTTGGACCAAACATTGCTGAAGCAGGAACATTAGCTGCCAATTTAATGATTAAGGCCTTAAACGGCAGAGGAAATGTGGCACTATTCCGGGGCGACCTATCAATATCAGTTCATAAAATACGAACAGAAAAAATAAAAGAACGCTTAAACAAATGCAAAAAAATTAAAATCGTTGAAGAAACGGAAGCTTCCGACAATATTGATATACTTTACAATGCAGTTAAAGACTATTTAAGCAAAAATTCAAATGTTGATGGAATATTAACAACCGGAGGAGGAGTAATCGGTGCGGCAAAAGCTATTAAAGATCTAAATTTGGTTGGAAAAACTAAAATTGTATGCTTTGATTTTGACAAAGAAATTTTTAAATTAATAAAAGAAGGAATAATACACGCTGCTATTGGGCAAGACCCATTCGGTCAGGGACATGATCCTATAATTTATCTTTACAACTATCTTGCCGCAAATGTAAAGCCTGAAAGTGAAGTAATATGGACAAGAACAGATGTAGTCGACAAACATAATGTTGATGATCTTATTTAATTAAATAAGAGTATAATGAAGTATAAAGCTTGAAGTTATAAAAATTTGGGGACTTTACCCTTAGAAGATTCTGCTTCTTAGAATAAAGTCCCATTATATTAGTAAACAGATAATTCAATCATTCTTCAATAGGTATAATTAAACTTGACAGCAATTTTAATTACATCACTGAAATTTATTACATTGTCTTTATTGATATCGCACTTTTCCTGATACTTGCTGTCACCAATTGTTGCATTAAAGCATTTAGCCAAAAGAATTACATCTGCCATGTTTACCACTCTGTCTCCGTTAACATCTTCAGCTATTATATCGGATGTCGGTTTTGTTGGAGTGGGTGTGCTTGAAGCAGGTCCTTTTGTAGGTGTAGGCGAAGGCTTAATTCCTCCCGGCTCTTCACCCCAAAGAAGCTTGCCGTCATCATATACCGGTATATATGGTGTCATCCCCTTGAATGATGATGCATCATAATCCGGTGGTCCGGTCAATGTCTGGTATGACCAGTCATTTTCGTTTGAACCTATATTCATATCCTTATATTTGATTGTTACAGTAGCATCTTTCTCGCACATTTCCCATTCTGCAGGCATTATCTTTGTTCCTGAAAAATCAACGGTAAAATAATATATATTGTCCTTATAATGCTGAAGACCAATGAGTTTTGCTCCCTGGTGATCTCCAAGAGTTAACTGTACATCGTCTAAACCTTTTCCTGCTTCAAATAATTCCGAAAGATCCATAAAATACCTAACAGAAAGCTTATCCTTTACTGTCGGTGGCCAGGCCGAACGGTTATTAACCTGAAACATAATATTTGTTGTTCCGAATCCTTCATAAATTATCCAGCCTCGGCAAAAATATTCAGTCAGATTATCTTCTTTTGCTCTGAAGTCTTCAGGCTGTGGCCAATTTTCAAGTGGATCTCCTCCATACATATCGTACATTTTTGCCAGAGCACCTACAAATCCTGCATTATAGTCAATAGCAACTTCATTCAACCTGTAATCGGTTATATCATCCTTCCAACCGTCATCTGCATTTGGGCCTCCTACCAGTGCACCATAAAGTATATGGCGATGGAAGCCGGGTACATCAAGCATACTTGTCCATGAACCATGAGCAGTCCTGTGATGAGGATGTTCCGGTGCGTTTTCGCCAAAACCTACTACATAACTTCCTCCTCGCGGATTATCGCCTAAAGCATAGTTAATCTGGCTTTCTCCAAATTTGCGATATGTTTCTTTTTTAGATGGCGTTCCAACGGTTTCATCGTCAGCCCATACAAAGGCAAGGAATGCTGCTGTAGTAGCATACCTCAAAGACCCCCATGGTGAAAGCCATGCCAAGCCACCCGGTGTATAAGTGAGCCCTCCGTTTGGCATCCACCAGTCCAGATTTTTCTCAACCATGGCAACATACCCTTCATCATGGGTAACCTGTGCGATCTTCAATGCGGCACCATAACTAACATCATCCCAGCAATGGGTATGGCCGCCTCCTAATGATGTAGTGGGAAGGCATTCCTTTGCCTTTTCAAGATATGTAGAATCTCCTGTTTTTATGTGCAGCCATATGGCTCCCCAAGCAAGATCATCCAAATAGCTTCCTGAGGGGTACAATACATTGAGAGGATTTTTACCTCTATATTTATCTCCAAAAGCAAAAATTTCTTTTGCATGTTTTAAGCATTTTTCGGCATATTCAGGATCTGTCGGCTCGAATATAATTGACGCGATAGCCAGAGCACCTGCAGTTATACCTGCTATATCGGACCCGGGTGTTGAGGGATTAAGTACAAATGACTTTCTATCCGTCATAACATCCAATAGCTCATGAGGAATCCAATAACCATGATCGGACTCATTGTACCCGCACATATAATACAACTCTTCAGGCTTTGGATGGGCTTTTATCAAGAAATCCGTTCCCCATTTGATTTCATCCAGAATAACATCCAATTGACCGGATTTTTCAAATGCTTCACGGTATTCATATACATTCCATCCCAACTGACCGGCCGCATAGGATATGGTATGGGTAAATTTAATACCATCACCGGCATCTGCCCAGCCTCCTGTAAGATCAAGTCCTACATCCTGACCGTCTGTCATTGCCGCATCTGCACGATACGGTAAAATGTAATCATCGGGCAAATCGCCAAGACGGTTGGCTTTGTAGAAAAGAAGTGCTTTTTGTAAAGCTTCTCCATAATTGTAAAACGCCCCTCCCGTACGCGGTGAAGAAGCAGCATGAGTTTGGGGAGTAACAACCGTTGAAGGAAGCAGCAGAGAAATCACAAGTATTGTGATAATAGCTCGGGAAAGTCTCATACGCGATACTTTCCGTTTTTGTTTTACCATAATGACGCAATCCTCCTTTAAAATTTATAGTATCTAAATTAAATACGTTATTAATCTTACATTTTGCAGAGCAAAATAACGAATGCTTTACCGGGATTTTGCGATAAATATAATGTAATAATTAATCGTATTTAATATATATAAAATTAAATTTTATATGTTTAAATTTTTATGTATCTAAATTATGATTCCACTGCATAAACTCTTTTTTTACAATAGATGTACCTTGACAACTTCACGCAATAACCATTATTAGGAAAATATCAAGGGTGTTTTGCTAATATTTACTAATTTGGGGTCAGAAATTACCTTT
>Ga0208825_1001270_pt1 | contig 19749 bp, 16 predicted proteins | sample AD_UKC113_MetaG_FD_184450 | JGI IMG/M metagenome (GOLD analysis project Ga0208825, IMG submission 184450) | Active sludge microbial communities of municipal wastewater-treating anaerobic digesters from Hong Kong - AD_UKC113_MetaG (SPAdes)... | ecosystem: Engineered > Bioreactor > Anaerobic >...
CCATTGCCCGCTTTGAGTGTGGCGATGGCTGCTAATGGGATTTCACCGCCGCCCGGCAATGCCATGCGCATCTGCTTGAAGCGCAATGCCGACATGCGGATGTCATCACCACCACGCACCAGAATCGGTGTGCGCCGATTGGACTCCAACACCATGCCCGCAGGCATGCCGTCGATCTGCGCACGCAGCTCGTCTTGCACATCGGCCACCGCCAAGCCATTGCGACCGGCAGCGATGGGGTCAATCACCACTTGCAGATAATCCACGCCTTCGGTGGTTTGGGTGATGACATCCTGCGCACCACGCAGCTGTTCCACCACGCCGGCGGTGCGCTGCGCCAATGTGCCTAGCACTTGCAGGTCAGGCCCGAAGATCTTGATGGCCAAATCGCCGCGGCTGCCGGTCAGCATTTCGGACACACGCATTTCGATGGGCTGGGTCAGGCCGGTATCCATCCCCGGAAAATCCGCCAGCACCTTGCGCAGTTCCTCGGCCAACCATGCCTTGTCCGGCTTGCGCCATTGCGATTTGGGTTTGAGCTGCAAAAACATATCGGTTTCATTCAAGCCCATCGGATCTAGGCCCAATTCGTCCGAGCCCGCCCGCGCCACGATGTGCGCCACTTCCGGCACCTTGGCTTTGATCGCACGTTCCACTGCCAGATCCAATTCCAGCGAGCGTTGCAGAGAAATTGCCGGCGACTTGGCCAGCTGCACCAAGATGTCGCCCTCATCCATCGTTGGCATAAAGCTTTTGCCTACGCTCAGATAGCCCACAGCGCCCAATAGCAAGGCGATGCCCGCAGGGATCAATGCCCGTTTGGGCTTGGCCAACACCGCATTCAAGACCGGCCGATACACCCGCCCCACGTGCCGCATCAGCCACGGCTCGTGATGGGCATGCGGCTTGAGCAGCAGTGATGCCAACACCGGCACCAAGGTCAGCGACAACAGCAGCGATGCGCCCAAGGCAAACACAATGGTCATCGCCACGGGTGCAAATAATTTACCTTCCAAACCCTCCAAGGTAAGCAGTGGCAAGAAGGTGAGTGCAATGATCAGCATCCCTGCGGCCACCGGTGTGGCCACTTCGCGGGTGGCCGCATACACCCGGTGCAGGCGCGGCAAATGCGCGCTGCCAGCATCCGGCTCTAATCGGGTGACGGTGTTTTCCACCACCACCACCGCCGCATCCACCAACATGCCGATGGCAATCGCAAGGCCACCTAGACTCATCAGGTTGGCGCTCTGCCCGGTCCAGCGCATCAGCAGAAACGTGTAGAGCGCGGCGAACGGCAGCATCAACGCCACCACCAAGGCAGCACGCAACTCACCCAGGAACAACAACAGCAAGACCACCACCAGCACGGTGGCTTCCAGCAAAGCATCTTGTACGGTGGCCACCGCGCGCTCGATCAGGCTGCTGCGGTTGTAGAACGGCACCACCTTCACCCCTGGCGGCAAGCTCGCTTGCAGACTTTGCAATTTGGCGACGGCGGCATGCACCAGTTGCGAGGCATCAGCACCCCGCAGGGCCACCACAATCCCTTCCACTGCTTCGTGCTGGCCATCGCGCGTCACCGCGCCGTAGCGGGTCATGGCGTCGATGCGCACCGTGGCCAAATCTTTGATCCGCAGTGGCGGCATGCCGGCTTTTACCACCACATTGCCGATGTCGTCCGCAGTTTGCAGCGCGCCTTCCACCCGCACCACCACGGCGTTTTCACCGGCGTTGATGCGCCCGGCACCATCGTTGCGATTGTTGCGCTCCAAGGCTTGCACCAGGTCACTGAAATGCAAGCCATTGGCCAGCAAGCGGGCGCGGTCTGGCACCACCACAAAACTTTTTGCCTGCCCGCCCAGCACATTCACATCGGCCACACCCGGCAAGGCGCGCAGCGCCGGGCGCACCGTCCAGTCCAACAAGCTGCGCTTGTCTTGCAAACTCAACCCCGCGCCCTCGATGGTGAACATCAATACATCGGAAAGCGGTGTTGTAATCGGTGCCAAACCACCTTCGACACTGGCCGGCAGCGTCGTGGCCACACCGGCATAGCGCTCATTCACTTGCTGCCGCGCCCAATAGATATCCGTGCCTTCCTTGAAATCCAAGGTGATATCGGCGATTGCATACTTCGCTGTGGAGCGCAGCATCACCGCATTGGGGACACCCAAGAGCTCCATTTCCAGTGGTGCCACCACCCGGCTTTCCACCTCTTCCGGGGTCATGCCGGGTGCTTTCAAGATCATCTTCACCTGCGTCGGCGAGATGTCGGGGTAGGCGTCGATGGGCAATTGCAGATACGCCTGCAAACCGGCACCGGCCAGCGCCAGCACGGCCAGCAATACCAATAAACGTTGCTGCAAAGAAAACGCGATCAAACGGTTGAGCATGGCTTACTCCACCGGTGCCAAGGTCTTGAGCAGGTTGCCGCCACTGGCCGCGACATTGACCCCGGCGTGCACGCCCTCGCCCACGACTACGGCGCTGCGTGCATCACCGCCCAGCAAGTGCACCACCACGCCATGCCATGCCTGCCCTTGGCGCACATACAGCACGTGACGCTCACCTTGTTGTAGCAGGGCCGAAGCCGGCACCGTCACCGCTGCGGTGGGTGCCGGCAAATGCAGGCTGGCTTCCAATTGCTGCCCCGGTAGCAGCGCACTGGCTGCTTGCACCTGCGCACGCACACGCAGGCCTTGCGCGCCCGCATCGGCATCGCCACCCACCGCCATCACCTTGGCACGCGCACCCGCCGGTAATTCCACCGCAAGCCCCGGCTGCACCGCATCGCGCAGCGCCAGCGGGATGTTGAATTCGACATCCAGACTCTCCCCGGTCACCAGCGTGAAGGCAGATGCCAAGGCATCCAAGGCTTGCCCGGGCTTCACCGCGCGATGCAATACCCGCCCCGCCTGCGGGGCCAGCAATTCAAACTCCCCCGGCGCCCCACGCGTGCTGGGGCGAAGCTGCGTCAATTGCAGATTGGCCTGCGCCACGCTGGCTCGGGCAATGGCCGCACGCGCACCGCTTTCTTGCGTGCGCGCTTGCGCAATCAGGCCTTCCTTGAACAATACTGCATCGCGCTGGGCTTGCTGTTGCGCTACACCCGCCTCGGCGCGTGCGCGCGCCAATTCGGCTTGCAGTGTCACCAATTCGCGGCTTTGCACGCGCAGCATCGGCTGCCCACGTTGTACCTGACTGCCTTCATCAACCAACACTTGGGTCACCACGCCGGCATAGGGCACGGTGACCTCGGTGCTGGCCGCCAAGGGGGCGGTGATATGCGCAGGCAGGCCGGTGATCGGTACCACCGTGGCGGCTGTGGCAGCAACTTGGGTGATGCCGAGATTTTTCAGCTGCGCCTCGGTCAGCACGATGCGGCCCTGCGCATCGGCTTTGGGGCTGCTGTCCTCACTACCCGCCTCAGGCTTGCCGCCACAGGCCAGCAAGCTCAATACGAGGGGGCTCAACAGGGCGATACGGCGGGCAGAAACAAGACACAGGTGCGGCATGGCGACATCGTGAAATTTACGGATGCCGCCAGTGTGGCGAACCAAGCTTTGAGAATGCTTAGGACAACGCCAAACACACCGGCATCCCCGTGCAGGCGGGGATACCGGCAGTATCAAAGCGTCTTCAACGCCTCGGTGTGCCCCCCCAAGGCGCGTGTTCGCGACGCCTTAACGTGCCTCGGCCACTTCCACCCCGTCCAAGCCCTGTGCCAAGGTGCGGGCATCGCCACCTTGTGCCAGCTTGATGCGCAGGCGCACCTCATTACTGGAGTCAGCAAAACGCAACGCATCTTCATAGCTGATTTCGCCAGCTTGATACAGCTCGAACAGGCTTTGATCGAAGGTTTTCATGCCCATTTGCACGGACTCCTTCATCACTTCCTTCAGCTTGTGGATCTCGCCATCACGGATGTAGTCTTGCACCAGTGGCGTGCCCAGCAAAATTTCCATCGCCACTCGGCGCGCCTTACCATCGGGAGTGGGCACCAACTGCTGCGCCACCACACCCTTGAGGTTCAGCGACAAATCCATCAGCAATTGGCTGCGGCGCTCCTCGGGGAAGAAGTTGATGATGCGGTCCATCGCCTGATTGGCATTGTTGGCGTGCAGCGTGCACAACACCAAGTGCCCCGTTTCAGCAAATGCGATGGCGTGATCCATGCCCTCGCGGGTGCGCACCTCGCCGATCATGATGACGTCGGGGGCTTGCCGCAGCGTATTTTTCAGCGCGTTCTCCCAGCTATCGGTGTCGATGCCAACTTCGCGCTGGGTGATGATGCAGCCGTCGTGCTTGTGCACAAATTCGATGGGGTCTTCAATCGTGATGATGTGCCCGGTGGAATTGGCATTGCGATAGCCGATCATCGCCGCCAAGGATGTGGACTTACCGGTACCGGTCGCCCCCACGAAAATGATCAAGCCGCGTTTGGTCATCGACAGCGTTTTGATGACCGGTGGCAGGCTGAGTTCTTCCACCGTGGGAATGCGTGTTTCGATCCGACGCAACACCATACCGACTTGATTGCGCTGATAGAAACAACTGACGCGGAAGCGCCCGACCCCGGCCACACCGATGGCGAAATTGCACTCGTGGGTTTTTTCGAATTCCTCACGCTGCTGCGGCGTCATCACGTTGAGCACCAAATCACGCGACTGTTGCGGCGTCAGCGGGCTTTGGGTGATCGGGCTGATGCGACCATTGACCTTCATCGATGCCGGCATCCCGGCGGTGATGAACAAGTCCGACGCCTTCTGGTGCGCCATCAGTTTGAGGAACGAGGTGAAATCAATGCTGCTCATGGGGCTCTCCTGCGGGCTCAAGACTTACTCGAACAACCGCTTGTCCTTGGCGTATTCACGTGCCTGCTGACGGCTAACCATGCCGCGCTTGACCAATTCTTGCAGGTTTTGGTCCAGGGTCTGCATCCCCGCGTTTTGCCCGGTCTGGATGGACGAATACATCTGCGCCACCTTGTCCTCGCGGATCAGGTTACGGATGGCCGGGGTGCCCACCATGATTTCGTGTGCAGCAGTGCGGCCGCCGCCGACTTTCTTCAACAAGGCCTGCGAAATCACCGCGCGCAAGCTTTCCGACAGCATCGAGCGCACCATCGGTTTTTCACCCGCAGGGAACACGTCGATGATGCGGTCGATGGTCTTGGCGGCCGAGCTGGTATGCAAGGTGGCAAACACCAAGTGCCCGGTTTCCGCAGCGGTCAATGCCAGCCGGATGGTTTCCAAGTCGCGCAATTCGCCCACCAGAATGATGTCGGGGTCTTCGCGCAGGGCGCTGCGCAGCGCCTCGTTGAAGCCGTGGGTATCGCGGTGCACTTCGCGCTGGTTGATCAAGCATTTTTGCGAGGTGTGGACAAACTCGATCGGGTCTTCCACCGACAAAATATGCCCGTACTCATTTTTGTTGATGTGGTCGATCATCGCCGCCAGCGTGGTGGACTTACCCGAGCCTGTGGGCCCGGTCACCAAGATCAAGCCCTGTGGTTGCTCGATCAATTCCTTGAAGACGCGCGGGCAGCCCAAGTCTTCCAGCGTCAACACTTCCGAGGGAATGGTACGGAACACCGCACCGGCGCCACGGTTCTGGTTGAAGGCATTGACACGGAAACGCGCCAAGCTGGGGATTTCAAAACTGAAATCGACTTCCAGAAATTCTTCAAAGTCACGCCGCTGCTTGTCGGACATGATGTCGTACACCAGCGCGTGCACTTGTTTGTGATCCAGCGCCGGAATATTGATGCGCCGGACATCGCCATCCACGCGAATCATCGGCGGCAGGCCTGCCGACAGGTGTAAATCCGAGGCCTTGTTCTTGACCGAGAATGCCAGAAGTTCAGCGATATCCATGCGTACTCCCCAACCCAAAGTGAATTGATTGCCGGCCTGCACCCCAACTACTGCTGGCACGGCCCGCGCCCCGCAGGCAGTATGAGCGCCACCCCGGCCCACGTACAACCACCACCGTGCCAGATCCCATTGCAACGACAGAAGCGGCCTTGCATTCGGCCATGTCCTTGATCGAAAACGCAAGCCGCCGCCCCGGCAGGCCAACAGTACGCCTGTTGGCGGTTTCCAAGACCCGCGACGCCAACGCCATTGCCGATATGGCGCGCGCTGGGCAACGCGCGTTTGGTGAGAACTACGTGCAAGAAGCCTTGCCAAAAATACAGGCGTTGCGCGGATTGGGTCTGGAATGGCATTTGATTGGGCATTTGCAGTCCAACAAAGCGGCGCTGGCGGCGAATGCATTTGACTGGGTGCAAACCGTCGATCGCAGCAAACTGGTGGCGGCACTGGCGCAGCATCGTGCCGACACCCTGCCGCCACTCGATGTCCTGATACAGGTCAATATCGACGACGAAGCCAGCAAATCGGGCTGTCATCCGCAAGAGATCGGGGCATTGGCCGCCGCAATTGCCGCCGCGCCACGGCTGCGCTTGCGCGGGCTGATGGCGATCCCCGCACCCGTCCCGGACATGCCGCGCCGCCGTCACGCATTCGCGGATATGGCCGCATTGTTCGACACACTGGCGGTGCAATATCCGCACATCGATACGTTATCGATGGGTATGAGCGAAGATTTTGTTGAAGCCATTACAGAAGGTGCGACCATGGTGCGCATCGGCAGCGCACTGTTTGGCCCGCGCGCGCCCAAGCAAGGAACCCCCGCATGAACAACCACATCGCCTTCATCGGCGGCGGCAATATGGCACGCAGCTTGATTGGCGGCCTGATTGCCCAAGGCCACACGCCGGCCAGCATCCACGTTGCCGAGCCGGTTGCCGCCCTGCGCGAGGCCTTGGCCGCAGACTTTGGTGTGACCGTGTTTGCCGATGGCGCACAGGCCACGGCCGGCGCACAGACGTGGGTACTGGCCACCAAACCACAAGTGCTGCGTGATGTTTGCGCGGCACTGGCCACGCAGGCGCAAGCCAGTCAACCATTGGTGATCTCGATTGCTGCCGGCATCACCACCGCGCAACTGGAACGCTGGCTGGGCGGCAATAGCAAAATCGTGCGCACAATGCCCAATACGCCGGCCCTGCTGGGCGCGGGTGTGACCGGCCTGTACGCCAGCGCGCGCGTGGATGCGCAAGAGCGCGCGTTTGCTGACAGCTTGCTGGCCGCCGCCGGTCAAACCGTGTGGCTTGCCGATGAAGCCTTGATGGACGCGGTGACCGCGGTGTCGGGCAGCGGCCCGGCCTATGTTTTTTTGCTGGCCGAAAGCATGATCGCCGCCGGTATCCAGCAAGGTCTGCCTGCCGATGCCGCACGCACGCTGGTCCTGCAAACCGTACTGGGCGCGGCACGCATGCTGACCGAAGCGGAGGTGGATGCCGCCGAACTGCGTCGCCGCGTCACCTCGCCCGGCGGCACCACGCAAGCGGCAATCGACACCTTCGAAACCGGCGGCTTGCGCACGTTGGTGGATGCCGCCATCCACGCCGCCCGCGTGCGTGGGGCGGCATTATCTGCTGCCAATGATTGAATCCGCACGTTCGCGCTTCAACGCTGATCCCAGCGCTGAATGATTGCTGCGATTTCGGCCACCCCGTCGGTCAAGGCGGCAGGCCCTGGTTGCAAAATGATCGGCGATTTGATCTCGAATAATTGCCCGTCGCGTACCGCCGGGATGGCATCCCAGCCGGGCCGGGCGGCGACATTTTCAGGGCGAAATTTTTTACCGCACCACGAGCCCAGCATAATGTCGGGTGCGTGCCGGATCACCTCGTCGGCATCCTCAAGAATGCGGGCCTGTGCCCATTACGGGTACAACATCCGTTGCGACCACGTGCCATCGGCATCGCATTCGTGCAGGTGGCGCTGGTGCAGACGATAGCTTGCGGCATACCAAAACTCGACCGCGTGTGGACGCAGCCGAAACCCACTCCAGCGCGGCGGGCGCGGCACATCGCGCCCCGCAAACTCGGCTTCGACTTGCGCCAAACGCGCATCAAATGTCTCCCGCGCATCCAGTGTCTGCGACTGCTGCGAAGCCCACGCGCCCAGCTGGCTGCCACGCGGGCGGCTGGCGAAATAGGCATCGGCCTCAGCCACCGATACGATCTCCACCGCACCCTCCAAACGCACCTGCACACCATTGCGCACGCGCGGCCAATAAAACAGCAATGCGGCCTGTGGATGCGCCTGCAATTCGTGGCCTTTGCGCCCATCCAAATGGGTATAGAACACAAACCCTTGCGCGTCATGGTGTTTCAGCAACACGATGCGCGCCGACGGGCGGCCCTGCGCATCCACGCTGGCCACGGTCATCGCGGTGCGATCCGGCTCGCCGGCGGCCTGCGCCTCGGCAAACAACGTATTGAAGGTGGTCAGGATGTCATTCGGTAGCGTGTGCATACCACTATTGTCGCGCGTCCGCGAAACCTGCGCATCTGGCTGTTAGCATGCTGCAATGCAAAACCGCCGCCACATCGTCTTGATCGGCCCCATGGGCAGCGGCAAAAGCACGCTGGGCCGCGTCTTGGCCACGCGCCTGCAACTGCCTTTTGTGGACGTGGATGCCGACATCGTAGCGGCAGCCGGGATGTCGATTCCGGCCATTTTTACTGCCGAAGGCGAGGCCGGCTTTCGCCAGCGCGAATCGCTTGCCTTGGCTGCGGCGCTGACCAGCGCACCTTCGGTGATTGCCACTGGCGGTGGCGCGGTGCTGTGTGCGGACAATCGCGCTGCAATCCAGACGGCGGCTGCCGTGGTGTATCTGCATGTCTCGGCAGACGCGCAATTGCGACGCATCGCTGGCGACAGCAACCGCCCCCTGCTGACCACAGAAGCGCCGGCACAACGGCTTGCCGCACTACAAGCGCAACGCGAACCGTTGTATCGGCAGCTTGCCACTTGCACGATCGACACCAGCACGCAGACACCCGACCAACTTGCCGCGGACGTGCTGCGGCATCTTCACTCCCTTCAGGAATCCTGCGCATGAGCGTGTTGCAACACCAAGTTGATGTGCGCGGAGCGGCACCTTATCGCATCCATATTGGCCCCGGCTTGTTGGATGACGGCAACCTGCTCACGGCCACCCTGCGTGGCCGCCATGCACTGATCGTCAGCGATGCCAATGTGGCACCGTTGTATGCAAAACGGGTGGAGGCCGCATTGCGTGCTGCACAGCCAGAATTGCGCATCGCCCGCCACGTCATCGACGCCGGTGAAGCAGAGAAAACCCTGACCAATTTTGCCGGCGTGATCGACGTGCTTGCCAACTTGGGTGCCACCCGCGATGCCTGCATCTATGCACTAGGTGGCGGCGTCATTGGTGATATGGCCGGGTTTGCCGGCGCGTGCTGGATGCGCGGCATTGATGTGGTGCAATTGCCCACCAGCTTGCTGGCGATGGTGGATTCTTCCGTGGGTGGCAAGACCGCCGTGGATATGCCACAAGGCAAGAATCTGGTGGGCGCGTTTCATCCACCGCGCGCCGTGATTGCCGACACCACCACCCTGCGCACGCTGCCACCGCGCGAATTGCGCGCGGGGCTTGCCGAGGTCATCAAATACGGCGCGATTGTGGATGCCGATTTCCTGCAGTGGCTGGCTGCACACTGCGATGCATTGCTTGCCGATGACGATGCCAGCCTGGCGGAGGCCATCGCCCGCAGCTGCACGCACAAGGCCGCGATTACCGAACGCGACCCATTTGAGCACGGCGACCGCGCACTGCTCAACTTCGGGCATACCTTTGCGCATGCGATCGAAGCCGAACAAGGCTATGCCCACGGCTTCAACCATGGCGAAGCGGTGGCCGTTGGGATGGTGCTGGCAGCACGCCTATCCAGCGTCCTGGGCATGGCCACGAGTGCATCTGCAGATGCGTTGCGTGACCTGCTGCAGCGTTTTGATTTGCCGGTAGACATGCCCACCGGGCTGGTGCCTGATGCCCTGCTGGCGCGCATGCGCTTGGACAAAAAAGCACAAGCCAGTGGCCTGCGCTTCATCCTGTGGCAAGGCCCCGGCAGTGCCCAAGTGGTGGCCGATGTGCCGGAAGCGGCGGTGCTACAAGCCTTGCGCAGCTGAAGCCTGCCGATACCCCGCAGCCGCGGCACTTGCCGGCGGCTGCGGGAATGCGTTACCGCGTCATTTACGCAAGCAACGGGTTGGCTTTCTCGGTATCCAGCTTGTACAGCTTGATTGCACGCGCCACATCCTTGGCCGTCAGCTTGCCTTCGGCAGCCAATGCCGCCACGGCGGCTTGCGCCACATGCCAGCGGTCCACCTCGAAATGGCGGCGCAGGTTTTCGCGGGTATCGCTGCGGCCATAGCCGTCGGTACCCAACACGCTGTAGCGCATGGGTACATACTCGCGAATCTGATTGGCAAACGTGCGTACATAGTCGGTGGCGCAAATCGCCGGCCCTTGGCGACCTTCCAGCAATTGGGTCACCCACGCCTTGCGCGGCGTCTTGGCTTCCGGGTGGAAGCGGTTCCAGCGTTCGGCATCGGCACCGTCGCGTGCCAGTTCCGTAAAGCTGGGGCACGACCAGATATCCGCCTTGATGCCAAAATCCTTGTCCAGCAATTCGGCGGCAGCAATCACCTCACGCAAGATGGTGCCGCTACCCAACAACTGCACGCGCAAATCGGTCTTTTTGCCCTTGCCCGCATCCTGCAACAAATACATGCCCCTGATGATCCCCTCGGCACTGCCTTCCGGCATCTCCGGGTGGGTGTAGTTTTCATTCATCAAGGTGACGTAGAAGTACTCGTCATGCTGCTCGGCCAGCATGCGCTGCATACCGTATTGCATGATGGTGATGACCTCGTAGGCAAAGGTCGGGTCGTAACTACGCACATTGGGAATCAGCGCACTTTGCACATGCGAATGCCCGTCTTCGTGCTGCAAACCTTCGCCATTGAGGGTGGTGCGGCCAGCCGTGCCGCCTAGCACGAAGCCGCGCGCGCGCATGTCACCGGCCTGCCACGCAAAGTCGCCGATGCGCTGGAAGCCAAACATCGAGTAATAGATGTAGAACGGCAGCATCTGCAAATTGCTGCTGCTATAGGCGGTCGCCAGCGCCATCCAGCTGGCGAATGCGCCGGCCTCGGTGATGCCTTCTTCCAACACTTGGCCGGCGGCATCCTCGCGATAGAACATCAATTGGTCGGCATCCACCGGCTTGTATTTCTGGCCTTGCGGCGCATAGATGCCGAGCTGGCGGAACAAACCTTCCATACCAAAAGTGCGCGCCTCGTCGGCCACGATCGGTACGCAACGTGGGCCGACCTGTTTGTCGCGCAGGATGATGTTGAACATCTGCACGAAGGCCATGGTGGTGCTGATTTCGCGCTCGCCGGTGGATTTGAGCAGGCGTTCGAAGGTCGCCAACGGCGGCACCTCCAACGCTTGGCTGGCCTTTTGCCGGCGCTGCGGCAAATGCCCGCCCAGCGCAGCGCGACGTTCGCGCATGTAGTCCATTTCCGGCGACTTGTCGTCCGGTTTGTAGAACGGCACCGCGCCATCCTTCAACTGCTCATCACTGATCGGCAATTGGAAACGGTCGCGGAAGGCGCGTACTGCGTCGTTGTCCAGCTTCTTGGTTTGGTGGGTGGGGTTCAGTGCCTCACCGGCACTGCCCATGCCGTAGCCCTTCACGGTCTTGGCCAAAATGACGGTCGGCTGCCCCACGGTCTTGCTGGCGGCGTCATAGGCGGCATACACCTTGTGCGGGTCGTGGCCACCGCGGTTCAAACGCCAGATATCGTCATCCGACAGGCTGGACACCATTGCCAAGGTTTGCGGCGTTTTGCCGAAGAAATGCTCGCGCGTATAGGCACCACCAAATGCCTTGCAGTTTTGATACTCGCCATCCACGGTATCCATCATCACTTTGCGCAACAGGCCATCGGTGTCCTTGGCCAGCAACGGATCCCAATAGCTGCCCCAAATGGTCTTGATGACATTCCAGCCGGCACCCCGGAACTGACCTTCCAAATCCTGAATGATTTTGCCGTTGCCGCGCACCGGCCCATCTAACCGCTGCAAATTGCAGTTGATCACAAACACTAGGTTATCCAACCCTTCGCGGCCAGCCACGCCAATGGCACCCAGCGATTCGGGCTCGTCGGTTTCGCCATCGCCCAAGAAACACCAAACCTTGCGGTCGGACTTTGGCACCAATCCGCGGGCTTCCAAATATTTCCAGCTGCGCGCCTGATAGATCGCGGCCAGAGGGCCCAAGCCCATGCTAACGGTGGGGGTCTGCCAGAAATCAGGCATCAGCCACGGGTGCGGGTAGCTGGAAATGCCGCGGCCATCGACTTCCATCCGGAAGTTTTCCAGCTGGTCTGCATTGATCCGGCCTTCCAAGAAAGCGCGCGAGTAAATGCCCGGCGAACTGTGGCCTTGGATGTACAGCAAATCCCCCGGGTGGTGTTCGGAAGGCGCACGCCAGAAGTGGTTGAAACCGACGTCGTACAACGTTGCCGAACTGGCAAAACTGGCGATATGCCCACCCAGCGAACCCGGCTTGCGATTGGCGCGCACCACCATCGCCATCGCGTTCCAGCGGATGATTGAACGCAAGCGCCATTCCAAGTGCGCATCACCCGGCATTTGCGGCTCTAGGTGCGCAGGAATGGTGTTGATATACGCCGTGGTGGGCGAAAACGGCATATGCGTCCCGGCACGCCGGGTCATTTCCACCATGCCTTCCAGCAATTGGTGCGCGCGCTGCGGGCCGTCGTGGTCGATGACCGCTTTCATCGACTCGATCCACTCCCGCGATTCTTGCGGATCGGGGTCGTTTTGCAGCATTTCATTGAGCCAATTCATCGCGCGCTCCATTCCGGACAGTCGGTTGAAACGCCAGTCTAGCAAGCCTGCGTGGCAGATGGATGCTGCACTGCAACCCAAATCAATAATTACCCGGGTATTTCATTTTTCTAAAAATTTGCCACTCCCCCGCCCGTCATTTACGCGCGACACAACGCTCACCAGATCAAATCATCCGGCACCACAAACTGCGCGTAATACGCATCGTCTTCGGAATGGCTGGCGGCAGGCGCGGTGCTGGTGCCGTGATCTAGCACGATCCACTCTGGCGCGCGCTCGCGCACCTTGTCGGCGGCGGCGCGCGGCAGTAGCTCGAAGCGCTCACCCAATTGCACGATCACCAGCACGCCGGCGGCCAGCTTTTTGCGCAGATCCTCGTTGACTCGCAATGTGCGGATGGCGTCGCCGGTACTGAAGCGGTATTCCAGCTCGCCGGTGCGCGGTTGTTTTTTGTCTTCGATGATTTGCCGTGCCTGCGCACGCAGTTCGGCATTGCGGGCATGGGCTTTGCGTTCGGCTTGCAGCGCGCGGTCGCGGTCGGTTTTCTCGGCGCGGGCGCGCTCTGCCTCTTGTTGAATCTCACTGGGTGTTTTTGTCGCTTTGGCGTGGTGCGCCACATGCTGCTCGCGTGCGACTTCAGCGACTTTGGATTTTTTGACCAAACCTGCCTTGAGAAGTTGTTGTTGCAATGGGTTGGGCTTGGCCATGCTGCACGTCGCTACAGAGGGTTGCGAAAGTCGTGGCCATTTTACGTCTGACCACGATGATGCCGCAGCTATTGCGGTGGCGCGGCCAGCTCTTTGGCGCTCAAGAACCCATCGTGGTTCACGTCTTGCTTGTGAAACCGTTCGGCCAGTTGCGCGCGGTAGGCCGCGCGGGTGATGGGCTTGCCCTTGCCAGCGGGCTGCTCATCGGCCGACAACACGCCATCGTGGTTGCGATCCATGCCATCAAAGGCATAGCTCAACCAGTCTTGATATTCGAGCAAGGACACACGCCCGTCGTGGTCGCTGTCCATCTTCGACAGATAATCACTGCTGCGCTGCACTTGCGCAGCTGCCGCCAGCGAAAGCCCGCCGGCAAGCACCGCCAGTGCAAACGCGCGCCTCATGCCGGCAACAGCGCATAGCCGCGCAAACGTGCGGCGTAGTCTTGCAGTGCGCGCACGCCGCTGGCTTCGGCCTCGCTGCACCATGCTTGCAGGCGCTTCAATTTTTCTGTGGCGTCATGGCTGCGGCTTTCCAACACCTCGACCAAACGCCGGCGATGGTCGACCAGAGCTTGGATGCGCGGGCGGCTAGCTACCCAATCTTGCAGCTGCGCACGCGCGTCGGGCTTCAGCCAACGGCCATCATCGGCCAAGCCCTTACGCAATTTGCGCGGCAACAACCCACGCAATTTTGCGCCTGCCGCTGCGGCTTCTTCGCGCAGGGCCGGCTTCAATACATTGCGTTGGTAATCGGTCATCGCTTGGAAGCGGTGCGCCACCAAGGCTTTCAGGGTTTCTGCGTCGGGTGTGTTGATGTTGGGCCGCAGGTTGAGCTTGGGCGCCACCCGCAACACTTTTGCCAGGCGCAGGGCTTGCAGCACACCGATGGCGGCCCAGCCGATATCAAATTCAAAACGCCGCATCGCAAACCGCGCCGAAGACGGAAAAGCATGATGATTGTTGTGCAATTCTTCGCCACCAATCCACACCGCCCACGGGGTCAGATTGGTGGCGGTGTCGGTGGTTTCAAAATTGCGATAGCCCCACCAGTGGCCCAAACCATTGATGACGCCGGCGGCCCAAAACGGGATCCACGCCATCTGGATCGCCCATGCCGCCACCCCTTTGGCACCAAACAGCACAAAACTGACCAGCAGCAACAGTTGCACGCCCAGATTGGGGAAGCGCGTGTAGAGCTTGCGTTCCACCCTGTCGTCCGGGCAGCCCTTGCCGTATTGCTCGATGCAGGCGCGGTCCAGCCGCGCCTCGCGGTATAGGTCGCCACCACGCCAGAACACCGTGCCGATGCCCTTGATCATCGGGCTATGCGGATCGTCCTCGGTCTCGCATTTGGCGTGATGTTTGCGATGGATCGCCGTCCACTCACGGGTCAGCATCGAGGTGGTCAGCCAACTCCAGAAACGGAAAAAATGCGCGATGACCGGATGGAAATCCACCCCGCGATGCGCTTGGCTACGGTGCAGATACAAGGTCACCGTAAAAATGGTGATCTGGGTGACCACCAGCAAGTACAACAACATTTCCAGCCAACTCAGTTGCAGTAGGCCGCCGGCAATAAAATCGAGGAACACGGACATGGGTGGCTTGGTCACAGGTGCGTCAGGCAATGGCAATATCATGCCACGCCAGCCAGCATTCCCCTGAATTTCAAGCACAGGCACAATCCCCACATGCCTGAACTGCCCGAAGTTGAAACCACCCGCCGGGGGTTGGCCCCGCATGTCGAGGGCCGCCGGGTGACGGCGGTGGTGCTGCGGCGGCCGGATTTGCGTTGGCCGATCCCGCGTGAGGTCTCGCAGCTGTTGCCCGGCCAACCAATCCGCAGCATTCGCCGGCGCGCAAAGTATTTATTATTCGATACCGACGCCGGCAGTGCTTTGCTGCATTTGGGTATGAGCGGCAACTTGCGGGTACTGCCGCCCAACACCCCGCTGCGGCCGCATGACCATGTGGACATCGCGCTGGACAATGGTCAGCTGTTGCGATTTCACGATCCGCGCCGGTTTGGTTGCCTGCTCTGGCAAGCGCCGGGGCAAACCCATTCGCTGCTGGCGGGGCTTGGCCCCGAGCCCCTAGAAGCGGGCTTCGATGGCGACTATCTGTTTGCACGCAGCCGAGGTCGCAGCAGTGCAGTCAAAACCTTCCTGATGGATCAGGCAGTAGTCGTGGGGGTGGGCAATATCTACGCCGCCGAAGCATTGTTCATGGCTGGCATCTCGCCACTGCGCGCGGCCGGCAAAATCAGCCGCGAACGCTATGCGGCACTGGCGATGGCCGCCAAACAAGTGCTGCAACACGCCATCGACCGTGGCGGCACTACCCTGCGGGACTTCATGACTCCGGAAGGTGCGCCCGGTTATTTCGTACAGGAATTACAGGTTTATGGGCGCGCCGGTGCGCCATGCCCGCGCTGCGGGCGTGCGCTGAAACACGCCAACATCGGCCAGCGCGCCAGCGTGTGGTGCGGGCACTGCCAGCGTTGATCGCTGCGCAAGCGCCGCCGGCATTCGCTATGCTGGCGGCTCCCCCGCCCTCTGTTGACCGCAATGACTGTTGCAGGTGACATCACTGTGTTGCTGGATGCCGCCCGCGATGGCGACCGAGATGCACTGGATCGCGTGCTGGCCACGCTGTACCAGGAACTGCATGGCATGGCCCGCCGCCAACTGGCAGGGCAGCAGCATGGACATACGCTGGATGCCACCGCCTTGGTCCACGAGGCCTACCTCAAACTGATCGGGCGCGGCAGTGGCAGCGCGCAATTTGACGATCGCGCGCACTTCTTCGCGTATGCCGCATCGGCGATGCGCTCTGTCATTGTGGATTACGCACGCCAGCGCTTGGCGCAAAAGCGCGGCGGCGACTTGCACCGGGTGACCGACTTGCCCGATGACATCGAAGGCGGGCTGCGTTTGGACGAGGACATGTTGGGTCTGGATACCGCACTGACCCGGCTGACGGCGGTGGATCCGCGCCTAACTCAGGTGGTGGAGCTGCGCTATTTCGCCGGGTTGTCGGAACTGGAAATCGCCGCCTTGATGCAGCGTTCCGAGCGCAGCGTGCGCCGCGACTGGCAGAAAGCGCGGATGTTCCTGCTGGCCTCGTTGCAGGAGACCCCGTCGGTCTGACCGCAAGGTCAGGGAGGCGGTTGCCGGCATGGATCTCGCGCGTTGGCAACGCCTGTCGCCACTGCTGGATGCCCTGCTGGAGCTGCCTGCCGACCAACGCGCCGAGCACCTGCAAGTGCTGCGCTGCGAAGACCCGCAACTGGCCGCCGAACTTGAACGTCTGTTGCTGCTTGAAGCCGACGATGCCGAATTCCTGAACACGCCGGTGATGCAACTACCGGCCGGCGTGGTGCCCGGTGCGCGCTTTGGCCCGTACCGGCTTGAGCGCGTGCTGGGCGAAGGCGGCATGGGCCAGGTATGGTTGGCTGCACGTGCCGATGGCCTGTACGAGCGCAAAGTGGCGCTGAAGTTGTTGCGCTCCGGCCTGGTCGATTCCAGCCTGCGCCAGCGCTTTGACCGCGAGCGTGAAATACTGGCGCGGTTTGCGCACCCGTTCATCGCACGCCTGTTGGATGCCGGCGTTGATCAAGGCGGGCAACCGTATCTGGCGTTGGAATACGTGGATGGTGAGCCGATCACCAGTTGGTGCCAGGCGCGGCAACTGGACATCGCCGCGCGCCTGGATTTATTCCGGCAAATTTGCGATGCGGTCAGCCATGCGCATGCCAACCTCATCGTGCATCGTGATTTAAAGCCTTCCAATATTCTGGTCACCCCCGACGGGCATGTGCGTCTGCTCGATTTTGGTATCGCCAAGCTGCTGGATGTCAGTCCATTACCGGTAGAACAAACTCGCACCGGCGTGCGCGCGTTCACCCTGCACTACGCCGCACCCGAGCAAATTCGCGGCGAGCCGGTCACCACCATGACCGATGTGTATTCGTTAGGCGTGATCTTGTACGAGCTGCTGACTGGCAGCAAACCGTATCGGCTCAAGCGCCAAACCGATGCCGAATGGGAAGAGGCGATCTTGGAAGGCGCCCCCTTGCGCCCATCGCAGGCTGCGACCCTCGCCGATCCATTGCAGATCAAGCCCTACACCCCGCGCCGGCTCGCCAAGATGCTATCGGGGGACTTAGATAACATCGTCCTGAAAGCACTGGCCAAGCAGCCCAATCAGCGTTATGTATCGGCCGAAGCGTTGTCGCAGGATTTACTGTGCTTTTTACGTGGCCGCCCGGTGCAGGCACGCGGCGAAAGCATGGGCTATCGGCTACGCAAATACATGCAGCGCCATCGCTGGTCGATTGCCGCAGGCTCGACCATTTTATTGGTGCTGACCACCGCACTTGGCGTGGTCGCATGGCAGGCACAGCGCGCCCTGCACGAGGCAACCCGCGCACAAGCGATGCAACGTTTCATCGCCGAATTATTCCAAGATGCCAGCAGCTCGCCGAACACCCCGATCGACCTGCGCAGCCTGCTGGACATGGGCATTTTGCGTGGCGAACACAGCCTAGCGCGACAACCGCAGGCACGCGCCGAGCTATACGGTGTGGTTGCACAACTGCGGCTGAGTCTAGGCGACTATCGTGAAGCCGATGAATTGCTGCAACGGCAAGCCAATTTGCTGACACACCTGCCAGATGCGCCGTTCAGCCTGCGCCTGGAGTCGGCCACCTTGCGTGGCAATGTGCAGCGCCAATTGGGCAACCCGACGCGGTGTATGGCGCAAATGCAGCCATTGAGTACGCAGGTTGATACCGAGCAAACTCGCCTGCCACAACAGGCTGCCGCGTATTACACCCAGCTTGGGCGCTGCCTGCGCGATGTGAATCAAGCCGATGCAGCCAAGCGGCTGTTTACCCGCGCACTGGATCTGCGCCGCAAACAGGGCGACGAAAGCGGGGTCGCCGAAACCACCCTCGATATGGCCACCTTGCAAGCCGATGCCGGCAACCCTGAGCAAGCCCTGCGCACCATCGCCACCGGCTTGGATCGCCTGCGCCAAAAAGCCGGCGACCACCACCCCGAAGCCATCGACATGCTGCGCGCCATGTGCGCACTGGAGCGCAATACCGATGCCGTGGATGCGGCCGTGCGCGACTGCAAGCAATCCCTGAAATTGGCGCAAGAACTGCACGGCCCCAACCATCGCACCGCGATTGATGCCAACCGCCAACTGGCGGCGCTGTATGTGGATTTGGGCCGCTTCAATGAAGCCGAGACCATTTTTCTGGATACAACAGCGTGGATGCGTACACGCCTGGATGCCAACCATCCGGATATGGCCCGCGCTTACAACAGCTTGGCTATCGTGGCGTGGGAACGCGGCGACCTGGCGCGTGCGATGCGCTTTCAGCAACAAGCGGTGGATGCTTGGCGCAAATCTGGCAATGACGGACTCACCTCTGCCGGCTTGTTCAACCTAGCCATGATCTTGCACGATGCTGGCCACGAGCACCAAGCGCTGACAGCGGTGCGCGAATCCACAAGCCTGCGGATACGGCAGTTTGGTGCGCAACATGCGTTGGTCGGCGATAGCAAACGCCTGACCGGTGAAATTCTGGCTGCCCTCGGCAACACCGACCTAGCACGCAGCGAGCTGGAAACTGCAGTGCGCCTGACCCGCGCCGGCTATGGCCCCGACCACTCCCACACCCGCCGTACCGACGTGGCCTTGGCTCGTTTGCTGGCACGCCAAGGCCAAGCCGGCGCGCTGGCGCGGCTCGACCAGTTGGGGCAGCTGCACAACGGCAATATGGAACAACGCAAAGCGGTATGGCTGGCACGCGCTTATGCCGCACAAATTCGCTGCCCGCAGCAACCGCAACTATCGCGTTTGGCACTGGATGCCGTACTTGCCGAGATGCAGTTATTGGCACCCGAAGGTGGTGCGGTCCCGCGTGAGGTGCAGCACATTCGCAACACCTGCGGCAAGCCACTCACAACGGCAACGGCACCTGCAACGGCTCGATCAGTCCCTCGCCACGCATCACCTTCTTGAACTCGGCACGCGACACCGACACATAGCGCTCGTTGCCGCCAATTTCCACCTGCGGCCCGTCCTGTACGGCGCGCCCCTGCGCATCAATGCGCACGTTCATGATGGCTTTCTTGCCGCTGTGGCAAATGGTTTTGATTTCGGAAAACTCATCGGCCCACGCCAGCAAATACTGGCTGCCT
>Ga0208825_1001272_pt1 | contig 19721 bp, 18 predicted proteins | sample AD_UKC113_MetaG_FD_184450 | JGI IMG/M metagenome (GOLD analysis project Ga0208825, IMG submission 184450) | Active sludge microbial communities of municipal wastewater-treating anaerobic digesters from Hong Kong - AD_UKC113_MetaG (SPAdes)... | ecosystem: Engineered > Bioreactor > Anaerobic >...
GGCAGACAGCAAGTGCGACAACTCCAAATACACATGTTTACTTAGCTGTTTCTATTGCAAATGGTATGCCATTTGCTTATATTTCAGATAGAAATAATTTTACACAGCCTTTTAATGACTTTTTTACGGTTGGAAGAGCGGTATTGTTTGAGCCAGAAAACGAAACAATTTATTTTGAATTGATGGATAATGTTTATTTTCAATAAATAAGGAAAGGTGAATTATGGAACAGCATAACATTGTAAATACAACTAAAAGTTTTGAAAGTTTCAGAGAAAAAGCTGAGACATTATTATATAATATGTTTCCTCAGAGTTTTGACTCAGGAAATATTCACGGTGTCTATATAGGGAAACAGAATGAGGTAGACCCAAGAACAAAAGGCGGACATAGGATTCCTGCAACACCGTCAACAATGTCCTCTGCTCTTTATTTTGCCACAGCAGATTCTATGATGGATAATAGAATAATTGCAAATGAAGATGCAAAAAAGGCTACTTTTGAAAAGAGAATTGATGAAACTCTTGCAAAAATGGCTGCTGCTACGGTGCAGAATTTGGTTGCTAAAGGTGTTGAAAGGGAAAAAGCTGAACAGCAGGTTCTGGATTCCCTTGAAACTGTTGGTTGGTATGACAAGACAAAAGGAAAGTTTATTATCGAAAGGGTTTCATCTCAAGTAAAAGACTCAATCCTTGCTGGAATGGCAGTTCCTTATTGGAATATTTCTGTTATTCAGAAAGTCTTTAAGCAACCTTTTCTTGAAGGATATGCGACAAGGCTTGTTAGCCCTCAAGCAGTTCCTAATGTGTGGGCTGACCTTGTGCAGATTTTTACAGAAACTTTTGAAGGGCAAGCAAGAGTTTCTGCTGTTGCAAAAGGAACAGGGGAATTTAATAATTCTGTTGGTGTAAAAAACAGGATTAATACAATGATTTCAGATGTTGTGAATCTTGTTATTGATTACGAATCCCCTACTCCAAATGAAATTGCTATTACAAATGAAATAGGAAATATTGTTGGTGGGCAACTTATTGGTGATAGAGACGCTTATGCAAATTTGATGTTGAAAGTTTTAAAAAATAGTCTCTATTATTTCGGTTCTCCTCAGTTTGATGGTTTGTATCAAATAGCAGATAGAGATGCAAGTGCACCAGGTTCAATTCCTACAATGTATTTGTATCCAAATACACCGCTTAACACAATCTGGGATACAGAAATGACGTCAAATACAGCAGGGCTAACAACTGGTGCAAAAGTTGTAAAGGCTTTTGTTTACCTGTTTGGTCAGATTATGGAGTCTTTAAATTTTATGCCAGTGTCTGTGAGAATTGCTTGCTCACCGACTGTGTATAAAGTATTAAAGTTTGTCCTCACCAGTGACGCTTTTGTGCAGGAGTCACCATTGTCTTTTATCAACAAGGCTTTTGAATACAATGGAAAAGTAGTCGGAACAATGGCGACAAAAGGTCTGGATAGCGGCTGGGGCTCTTTTGAGATTCTCCCTGACCCGATGCTTGCTGCAAACACAATTTTCAATTCAGAAGGATATGATTTAATGTTTATTACCTTCCCTGAATGGCAATCTGCTTTAGAACCAAATAATATTACTGATGCAATAATTGCACCTGTGCTAATTGAAAATATGATTCTGCCTTCTGCTCCTGGTTATAGAGACGGCATAGTTAGAACAGCTATGACAAGAATAGGTTCAATATTAGCACCAATTGAAAGGTCAGTATTTTGTATTAAAGGTTTTGGAGTGAGACCATAATAGGAGATGATTATGAAAAAATATTATATACAGAATGTTTCGGACGCCACGATAGTTTGTAAAAGTGAGTCAGATAAAGACAAAAATTTTGTTTTTAGACCACATAAAGTTGACCGTTACAACGGTCAGCTTATCTATACTGGCGTAACTGAGATTAGCGAAGAGGATTTAGAACTTTTAAAGAAAGAAAGTCAGACATTTAATTTTTATCTCAATTTGAAACACTTGTTGATTTTAAATGAGATTCCACCTGATGCTTTGACTCCTGAGCAGAAGTTTAACTTTTTGCAACAGGAAAATGAGGAACTCAAACGAAAGGTTAAGCAGTTGGAAAAAGAATTAGAGGATTATCGTAAAGATAAATCTTCAAAGAAAAAAGTTGAAGAAGGAATCGAAGATGGCAAGATATAGTTTCAACGAGGAAACTATTTTCATAGATGGGGTGCCAGCGGAGATTACAGTTGAAGACTGGAGGAGGCACCACCTCCAGTCTTTTCCTGTTTTCGCAGAGGATAGAGAAAATGGCGATGAGATTATACGGGAAGCTATTGAATCTGTGTATGCAATGTTTCCTGGTGTGAGTTCTTTATGGGCGGATCAGGATAAACAGATTTATTATGAAAAAACAAGATTATGTTATCGTCTTTTAGTTTGTTGGTTTATTGCTGATCTTTATCCTGATTATTCAAGAGGAATACTTTCAACTTCAGGTCTTCCTTTGATTAAAAAGAAAATTGGACCGATTGATATTATTTATGATAAAGACAGTTTTAAAGCTACAAATAAAGATTTATTAGCACCTCTTTTGTCGAATCCTTTTGGTGCGAAAGCACACTTAATGATAAAAAATGCTGCTTCCAGACTTAAATATCGTAACGGCGATGAAAATTTAATGAGACGTGTAGGAGATTTATATGTTTATAAGAGAAGTTGAAAATGAAGATTTATATTTTGCGACTAAAGTTGAGTTAAAAATAAACGATGTAATTTATCGTCCTTCTATTTGTTATAAAGTTCCAGCTTTGTCAAAGAAAAATTTAGAAAAATTAGCAGCAGAAGGTAAAGTTGTCTTTTTTGATGAGAAGGTGAGATTTGTAAACGGTATTGCAGTTTCTATTAAAGATGGAAAGATTGTTACGCCTGTGAGTTCTATTGTTAATAAAACTACTAATAAGAAAAAGGCAAAATAATGTCTGTTTATGGTGATTTACTCGCAGCCTTTCCTGAATTGATAAAGACATATCAATTTTTTACTATGGCACCTAATGTTGGGAATTCTGGTTATGCAGAGAGACGTAATGTTTTAAAGAGGAAAGGTGTTTTTATACGTTCAGAAAAGAGCGCAATGAATATTTTCAAAGACATTAGAGTGACAAATGAAGCTGGTATTTTTTATTGTTTTGAGTTTTTACCGCAAGATAGAATAAAACAAGGCTTATTTTTTGAAGATGAAGACCAGATTTTTCTAATTAAAGATGACCAAAGTTTTCGTGTGGAAGCTGGTTATTCGGCTTATACTTGTCAATTGGTTCAGGGAAACACGGACCGACAAGTTGAGAATGCTAAAATTGAAGACAGGGTAGTTTTGGATTTTCCTATATGAAGATACTTCCTTTTACTCGATATTTGGATGAAAGTTCTACTGGGTATTCTAAATTAAAAACTCAACAAGTTGAAAAAATTTCTCTTCAAGAAACAGAAAAAGAAATGTTATCAGAAGGTATTGAAATATATATTCCATATTTTAAAGATTTAACAAAAAAATTAGTCGCTGATTATTCAGGTGATGATTTTGAAATTTTTTATAGTTTTAAATCTTCAGTGAGAGGCAGTCGGCGTTATGGTGATGAACGTTGGACAGCACGGATGTTGTATGAATTTTTATGTGAAACTTATAATAGAGGTGAAAAGTTTATTGATACATATTTTAATCTTATTTTTCCTTCCCGTCAAGTTTATTTTGAACTCACCAGGACAATAAAAGACATTGAAAAAATCATAGAGGAAAATTGGAAAGAAGGAAATTTAAAAGGTGGACAATGGAAAAAGTTTTATAAAATTCAAGATGCAAAACAACAGGAATTAAAAGAAAGTTTAAAAATATTTGACAAATGGGTAAAAGATGATATTATTCTTTGTTTACAATGTGGGTTGTTGCCGATGAATTTTATTTTGGCTGAATCTACAAGAAATAAGAGAAGGAGTTTAGGGTTGCCGATGTTTTCGCCTTTTTATGCAACAGGTTGGTTAATTAGACAGTTACAAATACATGTTGTTTTAGGCGAAGGGTCTTCTGGTAATTTTTATTACTCAGATACTTTTAAAGGAAAAAAATAATGGCAGGATTAGAGTTAAGAGTTTATGGTGTGACTTTTGAAACAGTGCGAGAGGCTTTGGTTTCCTTATATTTTAAATATCCAAATATGCCTCCTGAAGAGTTAGAAGAATGTCGTAAATATGTAATACCAATGCAACATAATTTTGAACAACCGATTGAGCCAGGAACGCAAGATACGTGGATTCAATATTGGATAGATACTGATGACAGGTTGTCACAAGATTACAATGAAAAAGGTATAAACTGGACGCAGAAAGTTGCACATATTACAGTTAGATTTTTAGGAGCCAGAGCAGAAAGCTGGGCAAAAGTTTTTCATCATTTATGCGGAAGACAAACTCCTAATTTAATCTGGTATTATTATTGTCATGCTGAAAGTTTAGAGTATATTACACCGATTATTCCAACTAACGTGGATTATTTTGGTGTTGGAAATACAACAATAGCTTATACGATTAGTTTTAATTTAAAATATCAAGAAGGTTTAGATTATAGACCAAAAAGAGGTGAAAATACAGATCAAAGATTATTATATATTTCTTTGATGTCTGGGTCTCTGGAAGAGATACAAAAAGTTTTAGAAGAGATTGATTAGAAGATTAAATTATTGGAGGTAGTGAATGAATGTAAATTACATTGGCAGTTTTGCAGAGCAAAACATGCTTTTTAGATCCTCTGTTGATGTTATTGAAACATTAACAAACGAGCCATTTCATTGCTTATCTGTGTATATACCTTCAAATATTGCACCAGCAGTAATAAAAGGGTATGCAAACGATGCACCACTTTTGACTAAGGAAAAGCCTTTAGTTTATTCTTGTGATGTGCAGAATTATGCAGATATAATGACTGGTGAATTGTTGACACAGATGCAACCGATTTTTCGGGACGATAGCAATACGGATGTTGTTATTTATCTTATTGTTTTTTATTGTGATGAAACAAGTGATGGTTGGAAAATTACAGGCACAACAATTGAATATGAACCTCTAACAAAAGCTTTTGAGAAACTTTATTTTATAAGTTTTATTAAAATGCTTTTTGACCCGAATATGAATGGAACAGATTATTCTGTTGAAAGTGTCGGGGCAAAAACAATGTTTACTTTTAATGTTGTCAATACTTCTCTGACAACTCGGGTTGAAGGTTCAGTTGGTGGTGTTATTCAAAATCCAACTGGTAGTGCTGTTACGCTGGACGCAGGTGATTATTTGAGTGATAATAATTATGCGATTCATATATCTGAAAATATAGTTATTCCAGCAAACGGTTCTTATATTTTTGATAGCACTAATACAAAAGTAACAGTGCAAACGACTCCAGCTTTCACAGGTGTTTTTCCACTGAGTCTGCCTCTGACGCCTATTGATTTGACAACTCTGGCTTCTGCGCAACCTACAACGTGGGGAGTTATTAACTTTACACTCAATCAAATTCTGCACACAGGTCAGGCTGCAGGTAATCCAGTAGCTGTTACAATTGATGCAGGTTCTTACACTTATGTTGACCCGAATAATGGTGTGCAATATAAAATAGATATCAGCAGTCCTATTATGTTGAAGGCTACAGGGGGCATACCTTCAAAAACACTGACTGCTTTTTCTGTGAATATCGGTAATATTGCAAGTAGTGTCACACTGCAAAAGAGTGGCTTTGTTGAGCCTTTTGGTCATGTAACAAATCCGCTTACTCCAGGGGATGTGTCTTTTGATTTCAATCTCCTATCTTTTGTCCATGGTGAAAATGCAGGTGTAGTCCAGAATGTTGAGTCGAAATTTTTTGATTTATCACTGGCTCTTGCTTATCTCTGTAAACTTAATCCTACTATGTCGCAGTTTTGGAGCCAAGTTCGAATTCAAGAATTTATAGACGGATTTCCAAACATTATAATCGGGGCAGATGAGAAACTGTCTGATTATGACCCTAATAAATGTTTTATTAGGTCCGCAACTGTTGCAGAAGAGAAAGCAGAAATGGTGAATCTGTCTCTGGATGGAGCAGAAAAGAGGGCTAAATATTATTGGGGAGCACTTAAACTCATGCAGGCAAATAATACTTTTTTGGTTTGCCATGCAGAACCGAATGATTTGAACGGTTCTGCTGTGAATCTGTTATCAGAAATTCTTGCTACATGGTTTGCAAAGAAGAACAGTTCAGGTCTGTATGTAGGAAACAAAGTTCATAATATCAGACTGACAGGGAGCAACATTAAACCTCTTGGCTGGCCTTCTCCTTTGAATTCGGCAGTAAATGAGAATGACGCAGAAGCTGTGAAAGTTCTTGGTGAGAAAAATGTAGCATATCTGCAGACAATTTCTGACAATTCTTTAGAAGATTGCAGGCTTACTTCTGCGAGAACTTTAGATGGAGTGTCTCTAAATGCTAAAATGATTTCTAAATGGATTGACTATCGTTCTGCAATGGATTGCGCAAATATGATTACAGATAGAGGAACTCTAACTGACCCTGTGCTCACAAATAACGAGGCTTACACAAGAATTCAATCAATTGTTGGTAATAACATTGCCAGATTTGCTGATATTAACAGATTGTATAATGTTAAGTTGACTTTCCCTTCTTTCACAGAGGCAAAGAAAGGCTTAACAGCTTTAGAGGCGGCTTCAGCTTGGTCAGCATTGTATGTTGACGATTTGGATAAAGTAACCGTAACTGGTGGTATTTCAGAAATTTAAAGGAGGTAGCTATGTCTTTTGGTCCTAATAGATGGGGTGTCCACCCCCGTTCAACAGCAATAAAGGCTGGCGGTATTCAAATGTTTTATCGTCATCCAAAATTGGCAGGACATGTCTCAACTGGCACACATATTGATGCAATTGATGTTAGTAGGGCATGTAAATTGAATGATACTTTTTTAGACGCTCAACCAGCAATGGATAGTGCATATCAAGAAGTATTGGTTGATGGTTCTGTTATCACCATCACTAATAATCTTCTTGCAGGTGTCCTTACTTTGCAGGTTCTTGAGCAAGGTGGTTTTGTTGGTCGAGGGTGTTTTATTACTGCATTGCAGTTAGTGCAGTCAAGTGGTGATAGTGTCGGTGGGACTTTTACTGTTAAAAGAAATTTTGATGGTATAACAAGGATTCGTGTTTATTATGGTGTCTTTGTTAAGAACGTTCCACATGAGAGAGTGGCTGGTAATGCTGTAGTTCCATATCCTGTGCAGCTTTATTATGCAGGTTGGTTCGACGGAGTTGGCGCAGAAGACGCACTTACTAAAGAATATATCTGGGCAGTTGGTAATAGTAGAGGAACGAAGGGAAATTATAAACCTTTCAAAGAAAATCTTAAAGATACCACTAACCCAGAGTCTAATGTCGTGCCTGCTGTGCCTCTACATTCTGACCTCACTGGTGGTAATGTTGACGATTTTACAGCGTTTATTGATATTCCTGGCATCAAGCCACCGACAGAGGATACCAGTGGCGCAGACACGCCGTTGGCTTATGCTTATGGTGATAATCTTGTTTACCAGCAACCACCTAATGGTTTGACTGCGACAGATATGCGGTCTTTTGAGGCTACACCTTAATAAAAAGCCCCCTGTTTCAGGGGGTTTTTAATTGACAAAAAAAACGTAGATATGTTAATATTTTTATACTAAAATAAAAGGGAGAGAGTATGGAAGATTTAGCAAAAACAGTAACAGGTCATGAGAAACCACGAAGTTTTATTATCGACTCTTCTGTTCTTGAAGGGGTTGAAGAGTTCGAGGCAATAAAGGAAGAGATTAAACAAAACCGAGTAATTTTTGAATTTCCTGAAGGGTTAAATGATATTGATTTGATAGACCGTTGTCGAATGTTATTTTCGACTGATAATTTTGACCTTTGTTATGAGACTGTTGTTGCAATGTTAGAGGGTAAACCTGTGCGAGTATTTCTGAGAAACTATGATAACAAAACAACAACACTTTTTGCTGAGTTTCAGGTGACGCACAAAGAAATGGATTTGAAGGGTATTCCTGATTTAAATGAATATCCAATAATTGTTAACTGGTTAGTAGAGTTTATTGTAGGGTTAGAGCTAAAAAAGTGTCCACTGCCTTTGACACCGTCTTTGGCGTCAGAGGCAGAGACCGAAAACAAAAGAAGCAAGAAAAAGAAACAGAAATAACAGAAGACCCAGTGGTGAGTTACTTTAAAATGTTGAAACAAGATAAATTTCCAAATGATTTGTTATTTCTTGCTTACAATTTTTATAAATATTTTCACCAAAAACCAAAAAATTATTTTGAATTATTCGAGTTCAGTAAAATAAAAGAAATAGAAGTTTTACTGGAAAATTATTTAAAAAGGTTGAGTGAAATAAAATGAATAAAGATAATAAAAATAATATTGTCGACCCAGTAATAGAAGAGCAAGACAGATATGGTGTAAAAGGGAGGATAAAATTTGACAGAACAAAACCAAATACTGATGTCCGTATTTATCAAGATTTAGTAAATTTCATTAAAAGTGTGCAAGGTTTAGGAGGTTCTGGTGGTGCTGTAGGAAAACAGCAAATCAACCCTGATAGTTTTGCTCAAATAAATGTTTTCTCTGCTCCGACAACCAGAGAGAAAGTTAAACAACGATTAGAAAGACAATTAACACAATATTTAGAAGAAAAATACGCTGATATAGCTGAGGCGTTAAATATGACAATCCCTGAATTTTTGAAAAGTCAAGGGATTTCAGGGTTAAAAGAAATACCAAGAGGTAAAAAAAGAAAATATACATTTTATGAAGATAGTGATTTAATTGAGGCAGTTCAAAATCCATTAACAGGTTCAAACGAGAAATTGTTGAAGGCGTTTTTAAATAAAACTGGTTCTGTTATGGAGACTTTTGGCGGAACAAATGAAGGACGGAGATTACGGGCATTTGTGACTCCTGATGAAGCAAAATATATTAGAATGAAAACAGAAGCAACTGCAGAAGCGCTAAATACAGGAACTTATAATAAAGCAGATTTAGAGGCTATTTATGCTACACAAGACCAAAGATTAAAAGCGAAATTTAGAAAAGATGAAGCAAAAAATAACTTAATTGAAAGGCTTTTAACAGAGGAAGACTCTCCAGCAGTTGAGGCAGTTCGGGCTGAAATATTAAGACAACATTCTAAAAAACTTTTACGAAAACAATTAACAGAAGAGATGGGGTTAGATGATGGAGGAAGAAGACAGGGGGCATTAAAAATGAATAAAGGAAAAGCCCTTCTTGCCGCAGTAGCTTTGACAATAGGGATTATAAATTCTATTAAATCTCTTGTTTCAAGTATGCTTTCAATTATTAAAAAGATTTCTGTTGATATGGGCAAACTTATTCACGATTCAGCCGATTTAGGTTTGAGTCCTGAATTATTAGACAGAATGAGAAGATGGGGGTTGGCGAATCCAACTTATACGGGAAATAATGAATTTTTACTAATTGACGCTTTTAAAGAGTATAACAATAAATTTGGAAACATTTTGCGTCTTGACGCAAATCAAGATTTTAAGTCTTTAGCTTATAACAGATATCATAAGTTAATTGCTACAGTAGTTCAGAGTTCTATAAAAGAAAATCCATATGAAGGCTTAAGCGAGGTTTTTAATACTTTAGCAAGAGCATATCTTGAATCAGGTAGAAGCGCCCAAGAATTGAAAAGACAGACAATTGCTTTGACAGATACTTTTGGTGGGTCGGTTTCAAATGCTTATATAGCTTTATTAAAAAGTGCTGAAGCAAATGGGATTTTGTCAAAGAAAACTGCAGCTAATTTTATCGAAGCGAATTTAAATCCTAATTATATAGACCGTCTTTCTATGGGTGTTCATGTCGACCAGTTAACAGGTGGCAGTGGTGATGTTGTTGGTGTTGAAGGAAACGCCAAAGCGATGAATGATTTACTTGGTGACATGAATAAAATTCAAAATGCTTTATATATGATGTTGATTAAAAATTTAGATGTAATTATTCAAATACTTTTTGGGATTGCAAGAGCTGTTTTAAAATTAGCGAATTTCTTTCCCATTGATGGAGTTGATGAAGCTCTAAAAGCGTTAGATATGACTGAAAAAAAGATGGCGGAATCAGGAACAAGAACTTTAATGCTCAACACTCAGAAATTTTATCAAGATGCTGAAAACCTTTTGACAGGAGAGCTAAAGAAACAAGGTTATAAAGATGAAGGGTTGAAAAAGGCGAGAGAAGATATAATGACAACCCTTTTAGCTAAAACTCCGTTGGATAAAAAATATTCTTTTCTGCAAAAAAATCCAGCGATTTTCTCACAAGTTTTGGACGATTTAGCAGCGTATGAGGCAGGTGTGAAACAAACAAATAAATCTTTACTTGCGGCAAAAAAAGGTAATTTCACAACAAGCGGACTTGGTTTTAATTTATTTACATCAGGGGAAAGAAATATTTTTCGGGAAACTTACGGTGTTATTGGGTATCCCGCAAAATATACTAATGTAGAAAGAGCGTTAGGGTTGAATGTCGGTCAAGATTTTTTAGCTGATATGAATATGGCATTTAAAACCCCAATAAAACGTTCGTTGGATACAACATCTTATCGTTATCGACAAGATGTTCCTTTTGTTTCAGGTAGTAAGGAGGAGGTTGATTATTTCTTTGAGAAGAGAAGATTAAGCCCTGATAAATTACAAGACCAAATGAACCAAGTTTTTAAAAAATTGACGCCTTTTAAAAAAGATAAATCTTCTAAAAAATCAACACCAACAGGATTTTTACTTCCTCCAGAAACACTCGATTATTTGACTCCAATAACTCCAGTCACGCCATTATTTGGTAACGGAGGTAAGGTGTCAAATGAACCTTTTGAAGTAGTGAATAGAGTTGAGATAACTGTTGATGATAAATTAGTTGCGTCAAATGTAGGAACATTAGCTGAAGAGAATAAACGAAGATATTTTAATAACAGTGCGAAAGTGACAATGAGGTAATATATGGGTGGGATTTTTTACCGATACAATGATAGCAAAGAAAAACGAGATTTAATTATTCCTACTGTTTTACGTGTGACCACAGAAGAGATTGAATATTGGTCAAACATGACTTGTTTATATGACAAATTTTGGGAGTTTGACCCGAATATTTCAACGTTACCTATTTCCTTTTTTTATATTACCAGTTTACGAGAGGTAATTAAAGCTCAAGGAGCAGAAAAAAGAGTTATTGTTTACGAATCACCGACAACAGATCAATCCAGTTATGGTTTTGACCCAAAAATTGCGTTTCATCCTTCATATAAAAACAATCTTGAAGTTATTATGGATAATGTTGTTGTTCAACCGAAACAATACCAAATGGAAATCATTATTCCTGATGGTTTGATTGGTCCTTATCATAGACAAGGGTTGCAAAGGTTACAGGCGTTAGTTTATTATATTGATAAAGTTGTAATGGGGCATGATACAAAACTTGGTGACGCAGCACACGCAACACTTGGAGCCACGCAAACTGTTTTCGACGTAATTGAAACAACATCTAATTTTGCAGATATTATATTAGGGACAATGGGGAGCTCAGCTCAATTTTCGACAATAAATAAAAACTCAATTGAGGCGATGGCTTCAAAAGGACATGTTTTAGTATTCAAAAAATGGTCGGGTTATAATTATAGTTATGGAATTATAACAGACATTGAGATTAGCAAAAAACCAGCAGAGCAAGGAATCCATAGAGGAGTTATAACATTTCAAGAAACTCCAATTTTAAATATTACAAATAAAAAATTTCAAACAACTTTATCAAAATTTGTTAAAGTTATGGAAATTTCTAAAGCAATAAATTTAACTTTGGCGAAGCCTTTTATGTTACTTTCTGGTGTAGAAACAGAAGCTGGCTCTGTCGGTTCAATTTCAAAATAAGAGGTAGATTATGGATATACGGTTAAAAAAATTAAATTTTGTCGATAATAGATACAGTATACAATATGGAGTGAATAAGGTAGCATCTTTTATTGTTATCCAGGAAAGTTTTTTAGGGAATAATAAATTAGGTGTTATTGACAGAGTAAATATTTTTATTGAGATTTATAATGAAGCAGGGGAAAAGATTTTAGGCACTTTCGGGACGTCTGTTATTGGTATTGGAGATAATTATGTAGGTATTTATTCTGAAAAACCAGAGTTGGCTGGTAAACTTTTGACTTGGGATAATATGGAAGATTGTGTGATAAGGTTATATGAATAAACATTTAATACAGAGTGTTGATTTTAGAAATAATGATTATTCTGGTCTTTTTGACAAAATAATAAATATTAAATTTACACGAAAAAATGGCGAAGTTTTTACTATTCGTTCTGATTATGAGCCTGTGTTTTTTGAGGGTAAATTATATTTTAAAACTTGTCAACCGAAACCAGAAATAAGAGTTCAATTTACACAATACCAAGCTACAATGATTAATATTGATATTTTTATAACAAATTTCAATGTTATAGAAAATATTCAGACTTCCTCTGATTTAGATTTAATAAATGCAGGTGAGGTAATTGTTAAGCAACGTATCAATCAAGGCTCGTTGACAAATCAGCCAAATAACTTATTGACACGACTTGGGAATACTGTGGTTAAAGCTGAAATTGAAATGGGTTACAGGAATCAATTTTTCAACTGGGCGCAGTATTCTGTTGATCCGTCAAGAGCACAAGAAGTTTATAATGCTTTTGTGAATTTAACAGTTCCTCAAGAAGGGTTAACTGCTGATGATATTTTAAAAACACAAAGTTTTTTTAAAGCCCAGAGGCGTTGCAGTGTCGTTATTGAATGGGCAACAAATATCAGTAATCCTCCTGACAGAGTTACTCAATTTCATGGTTATGTCGGGACCACAGACGCTGGCTTCCAGCCTTTCTCTTTGATTTCTCTGGATTGTGCCTCTGAAGGCGGGGCGAGGGGTTTAATCACAAAAGAGGATATTTTGAAAGGGTTGGATGACGAATATTATAATATTGATGAAGTAAAAAATACTAAAAATAATATAATCGGGTTCAAAAATTATTTTAATTACGGGAAGCCTTTTACTCTGTTAGAGGGTTATTGTTTTCACATGGTAACCAGAAGATTTATTAGATCTAATGTTGATATAAAAAGAAATGAATTATTAGAAGAAGCGGCGTTAAATTATATAACAAATTCCTCTTTAAACGTAGAATTTGACGCAATTAAATTAAGAGTTGAGCAAAGTTTATACAATGTTGAATATCAATATTTTCCGCAATATTTTATAAAAACAAAAGATAATTTATTGCAGCTATCAAATGAAGCTCCTGATGATTTTAAAGAAAAATTAAGGAAATCTGTTACTTCAATTTTAGTTGAATATTTTGTCGGCATTAGGTTTACTATTAAAAATCTTCCTGATTACAGAAAACTTTATTTAAAAATTAGAGATAAAATTGATTCATCTATACAAACGATTAGTGAAGGAAAACAAACAACAACGAAGTATGGTTCATTGTCTTGGTGGGAAGCTGCTGAATTAGTTGAAAAAGAAATATTAGATGAAAAATTAAAAATGTTATTTAATGTTTCTGACCAACAGGCTAATAAAAGACTTACACGCACAGAAGTAAAAATTGAAAAAAATTTAAAAGCCGTCAGCGAATATATATTAAATTTAGAAAAAGGTGAATATGCTTTTAAAGATTGTTATTTTGAAAATAAAATAACAGGAAATGACTGGATAGTTCCAACACAAAATATTCGAACATCTGTTCCTTTGAAAAAGATAAATGGTGAAATTTTATATTTTTCTCCTCCAGCCTCTGTATCAGAAAATTATCCTTATTTTGAGGGAAAAGCTAATAAAATTAGTGTTAAATGTTTTTCAGGAATGCTTGAAGTTCGAGACGGTTATATGTTTGGTGTTCCAGTGCTTTGCTCGGAAAAGGCGTCAATGATTTTTGAAAAAGCACATAATGATTCAACCACTGTTATTGTAAATTTTATGTCAGATCCACAGTCACAAGTAGAATGGATTTGTAGGACGTGGAAATTAAATTATTATAAGCTAAACAATGGTGGTTTTTATATTTATTCACAAACAGAGTCTTCCAGAGAAACAGCTGCTCAAGATTTTGTTTTAAGACAGTCAAATCGACCATTTAAAATTCCAGCGATCTATGATATGACTTTGGAACCTGTTAGAAAAATACGAATGCCTTTTGTTAGTTTCCTTAACCCTATGACACTTGTTGAATGGAACTCAACAGCTATGATTGGCTCAATGATTAGTTACTATTATCAGCCCAATAAAGGTCGTAACTTTTTTATGGTGATAAAAAGTGCGATAGATTTTTCAACAACAGGGGAAGAAAATATTATGGAACTGGATTTAGTTGACGCTGAATATGTTGACCCAGAAGATGTCCCTGTAAGATTACTAACACAACAAGAGAAAAAAGAAAAAGATAAAATATTATACACAAATGTAGTTATTATTCCTGATTATTCTTTAAATAATTGGTTGAAAATATTTGATAGTCCAATATGTAATTTGCGGACAGTTATTCAATTTTGGAAAGACCAGGAAAATAGAGACTTATTATTTTATAATTTATTTAAACAATGGAATCCGACACTTTTTAATTTTGTAGCAAAGGATAGTGCAGGAAACTGGGTAAATCCTAAAGGAAAATCCTTTGTAGACAATCAAATAATGGAATTAAAGAAAGGGACTTTAGGTGAATCTTTGTTTCCTGAAATTGAAAAATGTATGGCTGAAATTTCTAACCCAAAATTAAAAAGAATCTTTGCAAAATTTCCTTTAATGCCGTCTGTCTCTGATTACTCTAATATGAAAGAGGAAGACTCAAATTATATTTTAGTTTATCAAAATGGTCTTTGGACACGAATGGAAAAGAAAGCTATTGAGTCTTTAATTCAAATAACAGAGGAATAAAATGGACACATTCGAATTAAATAAATATAATCCAGTAGATTTTGTCAAAGTAATTTTAACAGAAACTTTAATCGTTGGATATGGTTATATAACTGAAATAGATTTTGATACAGTTATAGTTACTCTTTCTGTTACAAATAAAAGTTTTGCTGAGAAAGTGCGATGTGTTTTTATGAGTTTCGGCGATGAAAAGTTTTCCTTTGTAACCAAACCAGAAATTGGAATGAGAGTAGTTATTTTAGCTCCTGTGAAAATTGAGAAAAGAGGTTTCAATTCTTATCGGGAAACTGAGCTTTCAGAGAGGAGAGATTATATTTTTAATGAGAATCCAATTAGTTACAGCAGCCAGTTAGCTCTTTGTTTCCCAATGATTAAATCTCAGGAGCATTCAAAGACGTCTTTGATTTTTGACCAGACAGGTGTTTTGTTAAATAGCGAAGAAAACTTTTTAAACATGTTCCGTCAAGAATTTATCACACATTTTATGGGAAACTCTCTTTTTGTTTTCCATGAAAATACAATGACAACAATTGATATTCAAGGGAGCGTAAAGAAAACCTTTGGAATGGTAGAAGGTCAAAACGGAAACGAGGCTGAAGGGGAATATATTTACCAGTCAACTTTTGGGAGATACAGTAAGATAAAAACAGAAATAGAAGGGAGTTTAGATGTTGTTATAGGGAAAAGATATGAATACCCATTTAAAGAAAATAAAGGAAATCTTATTGACTCCAGTGCACCTATCAGTGTGTTGTTAAGTTCTTCTGCTCCTGTTACTATGCAAACAGATTCACCAGTGACATTAAGTTTTGGGGAGCATTCTAAATTATCTTTAAACCATAACTCCCCTGTTGAAATTTCCTTTGGGGATAGTGTTGTAACAATTATTATTGATAAAGATAACGGATTAAATATACAACTTAAAGGTTCAAACAAAGTGCAAATTTCTGCAGAAGACGGGAAATTAAAAATGGGTAACACACAAGGGACACTTAAAACTATTTTGGATAAAATTGCTGATTTATGTTCAACAATTCAAACAACTGGTATCACACCACCTAAAGGTGCACCTATAACGCTATCATTAGATCCGTCGTTAGTAACTAAGTTTACAAACGAGTTAAAAAATTTAATAGCAGAGATTTTAGAATAAACTTGACAAAAATTTAGTAAAATGATAGGAAAATATGTATGGCAAATTTAAACAGTTCATTTGATGAGATTTTAACTGAGCTTGCGGATACTTTTGACAATGAATTAGCTGATGCAAACCGTAAAATTGTCCGTTCTACAGCTAATAAACTGTGGCTTATTTTGAGAGCTTTCGCCAGAGCTCTTTTTAATCTTTACCAAGTTGTAGCCGCCTTGAGAGTTAAATTTGACCCGATGTATTGTTCGGAAGAAGACCTTTATGCACTGATGAGAATGACTGGCACAAATTTAAGACAAGGGAAGGCAAGCTTATTAACTGTAGTTGTATGGAATAAAAATTTGATAGAAGAGAAGATTTTTCCTTTAGGTGTGTATTTATATTCTTCTGTCGAAGGTGTAAATTTTAGATTAGAGTTACACGAAGATCATGTGATACCTGCTAACTCTTTTAAAAAATTTGACTTTTACAGTTGTATTGGTAGCAATCCTTTGAAAGGTGCTTATAATGTAAGTTATAATACAAATATCACAATTCAAAGAGAAGATAATCAACCGATTGATATAGATTTCAGTTTTGATTGTGAAGACAACAGCGGTAAATTAGGTAACACAGGAGAAACATTGTTTGAGTTTAGAAAAAGAATTCTTTCTGACAATAAAAGGCAAGAGATTCTTTATATACTTGAAGAAAGATTAAAAGATTTACCAAATATCCATGAATGCAGTATACTTTATAATCCTTCTGTTTATCCTGTTTCATCTCCTTACTTAAAAGATGATGGAGTAAATTATGTTCCGATTTATCCGCAAACAGTGATGATTATTTTAACTGGTTCACCTTCAAACGATTTTGCTGAGGAATTTTTGTCTCTGTGTCCTTTTTCCACTGTAGCGCCAGAAGGTGTCACTGATTATGGGGTAGTTTATTATGAGTCTAATATTTACGCTGGTGGAAAATTTCCGATTTACTTTTTAAAACATAGAATTGAAAATTATAACATTATTATAAAATATGGTTACTATTCAAGGTTTGTCACACCGATAAATGTTGAAAATGCTTTAGAGGAATTATTGTTGCCTTTGAAATCTGTTTCTACTTATAAAGAGCTGATAAGCACAGAGGATATTTTTGATTTGTTAAACGCTTACCAAAACTCATCCGTAAGATTGTTATCAATTGACTTTCAATATAAAGGGGATTTGGTTAAGTATATTCAGCTGAACAAAACACAAATTGCACAGTTACAAACTATAGTATTCCAGAGGGTAACTTTGTGGGAGTAGAAAAAGCGTTTTTTAGATTTATAAGAGGCGAACTGTTAAACGGTTTCTATATCCGCAAGTTAAACCTTTTACCAAATAAACTTCCTTCTATAAGTGAATTAAAAAATGAATTTTTGTATTGGTTGCACGTCAAGTTTGATACAGAAGACCCAGAATTCCCAATACGACATAATGATTTAAAAGGTATTGCTCAGGTTGCAGGGATTTTAACTATCAGAGGGGCGACTGGTTTTCTTCCTGGTTGGTTTCGGCTTTCTGAAGATTACATTATTGCTGGAAAAAATCGTTCAGAAAGAGGGTTAGTTTTACAAGAAACAGGGGAAGTTTTGTATGTTCGAACTGCGCAAGATAATTATTCCACTGACATTTCTGTTGAAGCTTCTCCTGAAAAAAGAATGTCTCTTATTCCTGAAACTGCGACACCTGTAGCATATGTATGGGGGGAATTGGAAACTGTTGTAAAAGATAATGGATTTATAGATGTTGACGTTTTACATGCCACCCCGCCGCCAGGTTATATATGGAATAGTTCAACAAATCAATGGGAATGGAGCTTAGACCCACAAACAAATCCACCAATACCATTTGTCCCGTTTTATGGGGATAAATATCTTTTTATGACAGAAAATTATCCGTTGACAATTGAATTGCCTGACAGGCTATTCCAGATTATATTTGAAACACATCAATTGATAAAATATAACGGCTTAGGTTTGAAATATTTATTGTATGCTACTGAGAATTTAATTCCTGATATAATTACAAATTTAAAAATAGAATTGTTAGAGGCTTCATCAGTATATTTTTACAAGATGACTTTTGATAAAGATAACTCAAAATTAGGTATTAATGATGGCTGGGGGCGTTTTGCTGTCTGGCAATATTTTGTAAAAAGTAAATTCCCATATATAATTTTCAATGAGGAAGGAACATAATGGCTATAGAGGATTTTAATCATATTAAAAATGTTTTAAATAAATTAGATTCAAAAAGACCTTCAAGGTTTGGTTATACCGAATCAGCAGTAAATGCAATTGGTAATGCAGAAATTGAAGCAATAGAGGGGCATTTTATACCAGGAGACACGACTCAGATTAACTCTATCCCCGATCCTGATATGACAAGTCTTGACCCAAACATTATTAACTTAGGATTCAGGACTCAGGCGGCGTCCTTGCCCAGAATGGCTGTGAATCACTTTTTTGGGAGATTGAGTTTAAATCTTTTAAAACTCACAGAGAAAGTAAAATTTTTAGTAAATGAGCATTTAGTAAACAGATATATTACTCCTTCTGGCGAAATATTAGAAAAAGTTCAAATTGAAACAAATTCAGATGAAGTAAAGATTATTCAATTTAAATCTCCTTTAGGTGCGCAGGGCCCAACAACAGCTTCAGCCCCTGTGACAATTCCTGCAGCAATGTATAATGGAAATGCGGGAATAATGACAGGTCTTGACAAGAAAAAACTTGAAGATATAAAAACCACAATAGAAAATTTAGGTGATATAGCTGTTTTACGAACCACAAACCAAACAATAGATGGTGTTAAAACATTTAACAATATTCCAGTTTTGCCAGATATTGACCCTACGAGTGCTAATGAGGCTGTGCGGAAATCCTATGTTGATGAAAAATTAAATTCTTTGACAATGCCTATTGTTGAAATTAGTGCGAATACAACACTTGCGCCCAATACTATTTATATTTTAGTAGGTGGTTCTGATTTAACTTTGAGACTCCCTGCGACCTGTGCCAAAGGGGACAGGATTTTAATCATTGATAAGGGATTCGGGTTTAAGGTTAGACGGAATAATTGTCGGACGGATGTAATAAGATTCACACAAGATGGTATCTGGGAATCAGCATTAGATGAATATATAAGAAATTATTATCTTTGCTCATCGTGGGAGTTATTTTGTATAACTAATAATACAGAGTGGCAAGAAACAAGGACGGATATTGTAAATATTTTAAGGGGAAAAGGATACTGTATGGGGGGTTACAGTGATTCGTCAATTCTTTCCTCCATCTACGGTTTAAACTTTTCCAATGAAACAGGTGGGCTAATCGGAACGACTTTAGACCAGGGTCGAGGTAACGGAATAGGAGTTTCATCAGGGGCAAAAGGATATAACATGGGGGGCACAAATGCTTCAAATCAACCAATTTCTTCTATCTTCGGTCTAAATTTTTCTACAGAAACAGGGGGTCTCATCGGGCAGAGTTTATTAGATCAAGGGCGTTATGGTGGAGCTGG
>Ga0208825_1001274_pt1 | contig 19704 bp, 14 predicted proteins | sample AD_UKC113_MetaG_FD_184450 | JGI IMG/M metagenome (GOLD analysis project Ga0208825, IMG submission 184450) | Active sludge microbial communities of municipal wastewater-treating anaerobic digesters from Hong Kong - AD_UKC113_MetaG (SPAdes)... | ecosystem: Engineered > Bioreactor > Anaerobic >...
CGCTACTTAATAATGTTCAAGGACAGAGTGCCAATTTTTGGCAGCGGTTTATGACAAAATGTGTCAGAATTCAGGAGCTATAAACTGGTTATGATTGGTAAGTGCTTGATATTCAATAACTTAGTAGCAACAATGACCCTGGCACATAACTTGCATCTTAAATAGATGAAAGAAAATTGATAACATCTCAGCCGGCGGATAGTCGGCGAGAAATTAGGAGGTATTAAAATGTTAAGAAAGATGAGAGGATTCACCCTCATCGAAATGCTCATCGTCGTGGCCATTATCGGAATTCTGGCCGCCTTATTAATCCCCAATGCCATGTCAGCCCTTCAGAAAGCCAAACAGAAAGGCACCGTGAAGGACGTCAACACAATTGCCACCGCTTTAATTGATTATGTTACTGATAAGGGCTATGCCCCAACTTCTGCAAATGGCGAGATAGCGGCTGGCGATGATACGGTACGTGCCCTGCAAGGGTTTTATGTTAAGGTTCTGCCCACTAAGGACCAGTGGGGACATTTCTATTATATCTATGGCGGGACCAATTGCAGTGGTAACTTCTTTAGCATTAGTTTACCCTCTGGACAAACGGAGTGGGGTGACGATGAATTCATAGTGGGTTCCCCAGGCAGAAATGCAACTCTTGATCATACCTGGAATACAACTGATCTCTCACTGAACCTGTATGAAGTTAACACCATGCAAGACTTCAATAAAGAAATCGCTAACTGGAATGGGAACTTAGTTATCGGTCCTCGTGCTGCCGGTGGTACTACTTGATCATAAGTTAGCAGAATTGAATTTCATGGAGGGCGGCTTCGGCCGCCCTTTTTTTTATAAGCAATCAGTGAAACGGAGAGAGGATCTATAATGAAAACGCTGGACATGAAGCCGAAGAACGAGAAGATAGTCAGGTGGGTATAACAGATTTTGAATGATAAAAATTCCATGCATGGCCTTCTTACCATTGGCGCGATTTCTGTTATCATAGTCGTTTTAACCATCATAATTATATAAGGAGTGCTTCATCATGCACGGCGCTTGATTGGCTTTATTGATCCTCTGAACGTCACGGACCAGAAAAAATCTATATTATTCTACTTGGCTTTATATTAATCCAGGTTTCTTATTTAGCCCCAGAATAATCATCTAGCTTTTATTCTTATAGTTATGTCGCGTTAGCCTTTTTATATTCCGTAATCCTGAAAGATCAGACTATTCGGTTCAAGATAACAGAGTTTGGCATTAACCGCGAATACTTTCAGAACTTTCTGGACAATTCAGCAAAAGTAAATAAATAAGATGATTGTCTCAGTTGTGAAAATTCCCTATTTAATCAGTTTTATTTTAATGTTGACTGCTTTTCCCTGGCTGGTCTGCTTCCTGGGATAAAAACTTATATACTCTTTCCTTGATAAGCTGAAGGATTAGAAAGATTGCCATGTTCCAAAAAGTCTGATTTGTTTAGCTTTGGGTCTGGTGATTTTGCTTGAAGCAAAAGCTCTATTGCCTCAGCTTGGCAGCATTAGTCCCGTCATTAAAAAAATTTCTCTTTTTGAACTTGTTCAGGGATTTCTGTCTAATGGAAGAAACGGGACTAAGATATCAATAAATATTCTACCGGAAGAAAGACTTGATAAGACAATTTAGCTTGAGCAGGTGAATCATTTAGGCCTATGAATGTGGTGTTGATCATTTTAGAGTCCCTTGGATAGAAACACTGTGATATTTATAATCTTGGTCTTAGAGCTACTCCATTCTTGGCAAATCTTAGCCAGATGCGTGGTTTATTGACAAACTTTACATAGTTGATCCTCAGACCACTAAAGCTCTTATTGATATAATCTTAGACGTCTATCTTTGTCTTGAACCAGAGGTCTTGGAGGCAAGACCGAATATTCTTCCTGAAAGGGCATTACCTCGTTTATTGAAAAAAGTTGGTTATTGTACTGTATTATTCCAAATAGCGGATAACTATTAAGGAGGGGAAACTGTTGTAGCAAATCTTATTTATGATGTGTATAAAGGCTCATATAATCTGCTTTAAGAATGTTTTGCCTATGTTAATTTCTATGGGCGAGAAGAAATGATGATCTTCAGGCCCAGCCTGGAATAGATAGATGAAGCTAAAAATGCTCCATTTTTTATAACCTATCTTACACTGAGTAGCCATTATGAATATGGATATCCTCCAGATTTACTGGAAATAAACTATGGTGTCAATGACCTGAACCTATGCAGATATTTAAATGCATTCAGGTATGTAGATTTTTTTGTAAAAAGGTTATTTAAGAAGTTTGCAGAACGGAGATTAATCTAAAAAACAGTTTTTATGATAGTTGGAGTTCATGGCGAAGCCTTTGGTTAGCATGAACTGAGTGGGTATAATTATTCTTTATGGGAAGAAGACATCAAGAGTCCAGGTTTAATATGTGCACTTGGGGTAACAAAAAAGTTGGGTAGAATTGAAGGAATCTAGTCATTGCTGGATATAACTCCGATGTTGTTATGACCCAATATAAACAGTGGGAGAGAGCAACCTAAGATAAAGTCTTAAACCTGCCGAGGATTTTATCAATAAAATGTCGGTAGAATTCAAGGGTTTCTTAAGTATGTATGGTGCAGGTTTTTTCCCAAGAAAACAAGAACCCGAGAGAGAAATCCGGATAAGGACAAGCATAAGATTTGAAAACATAATAAAAAAACAAATTAGAGTGGCTAAAATAATGAAGCGTTAAAAAGAAGATCTGGTGCATTCTGCCGTTCTCCCTGTGAGGACACCATAGGCAAAGCTCAAACCAGGAGATTATGCGATCGCCGATTCGATAATTAATATTCCCGAAAGCCGGCCGGTGAGAAAGGTAAAAATATATATAGGCATTCGACATGAGAGAACTCTTGAATTTATCCGGCCCGGCAGGTCTTCTCTGGAATGTAATTAAAAAGGTTTAGTATGTGTTAGTGAGCTGACTCTGTTTTCCAGAAAAGATTAAATAGTATAACAAAAAATCAGTTGTGGGAACCAGGTCTCATTGAGAGAACAACCCCGGGGAAAAATAGTCTATCGGGTATCTCCAAACCTCATAAATGACTGGTGCTTTGAATGTACTGGCCGCAGGCAATGTATATGTCCAGACAATTTCTTTCTCGGGAGTAACCTCAATTATTTTCTGCTGCTTGCTGAGAACAATTAAAGTGTTGCCATTCGGCAATCTTTCACATGAACCATAAATGTCTGAAAAAAAAGGTTCTCCTTCCTTTCCCTCATATTGCCAGATTATTTTTTGATTAATTGGATTAACTTCCATTACTCTTGATCTTTTCAGACCATTATCAAACATTAATATATTTCCGTTGTCCAACAATCTTGCTTTATGTTGAAAACTGATATTAGTAGGACCCCAGGCCCATATAATTTCCTTCTTTTCTGGATCTATTATGAATATTGTGCTTAGATTTCTCACAGACAATAGAATATTGCCTTTTTTAAAAAGCTCTGGATCTTTGTTCTGAAGGTTTCCATCAAATACCTGTATCGAATTGGTATGAAGAATGTCAAGACTGTAGGCTCCGGTCATCTGTTCAGGGCTCGGAAGTAAAAATCTATATTTTGAATTCAAAATAAGGTCTAGAATGCGTATTCTATGTTGCTCTTTGCCTGAAGAATTGAGAACTATAATATAATCTGAAATCATAATATTATCATTATAAAAAGCTTCCTTCTCATGCCGAGATCCAAGAACATATATATCCCCATTATGTGTTACCCAGAGGTCATGATGGCATCCCCCTTTATAAATCCATTTTAATCTTGATTTTCTGTCGATCTTTGCTAGACCAAGATAGTCATAAATGACAAGCAAATCCAGGTCTTTAAAGGCAAAGAAGCAACGCCAGCCTCTATATTTGGGCCTTAGGGTATCAGAGGTTTCCCATATTATCTTTTCTCGCAGGCATCTCCAATAATGTAATAGTCGACCTTTGTTATCGACCAGGAAGGCTTCGTCATCATGACCTGTAGTAAAAAGATTATAACCTGGATAAATATTGTCGGGCTTTAAGATTGTAACCCCCGATTCTTGCTTGGCAACTGTTTCCGTAACACCTAGATATGGAAGAGATCTTATTAAGTCGATCTGGCTGCTTCTTCCGACTCGCTGTCCACCTGAAGCACTATCATAGAGTATTATATTGGAGTGTGTTTCAATGAAAGCGAGAGTTGTATGAACCAGAGATGAAGGGAAAAAATCATATCGAAGAGAAAGATAACCCCACAAATAACAAACTAAGCCTATCAAAAATGCGAGAAGAAGAATCTTGAGATTTCTTTTCATCTATTAACAATTATATTTTTAAGAATTGAGATGGTCAAATAGAATTGATTCTATCATGGATGATACTAGCACTGGCCATGTCAAGTTTTGTTCGCGATTTGGCCATCGTAAACTCTTCATTTATTCACCTTAATTAGCCACTTGAGTGTGCTTAGACTCTAAAAGTTGACCAAGCTTATCTGGCTTGATGCAGGAGTATTCATTAGCCAAGTCCTCTGAGTATTCTATAAGGTAGGAGATAACGAGCTTCAGATAGGACTCAAACGAAAGAAAAACTTCTACCACCCAGGTTCTGGGCTTTATCTCCCCATTGGTCCTCTCCAGACTATTGGTGGAGGAGATGCGGCGTTTGTCTATCTCCGGGAAGAAGCAGAGCTGAACGGAGTCCTTCATCTCCTACCATATCAGCTCCACTGCTAATATCTCCCCCTAACCTTCTGTGTCTTCCCAATGGGGAATCATCATTGCTATCGACATCACTCTTCCCTTATCCCTGACCTTCTCGTAAATCGCATCTGCTCAGATAAACAGATACTCCGCCTTCAACTGCCTTTTCCTGAACTCCCCCACTCTTAGATGCAGCCTTTGATTATCTCTGATCCCTCAGAGGCTGAGATACTCTCTATCCCCAGGCTCTTGGCTAAAGGCTCTATCTTCCTGGTTGAGACTCCATTCATAAAGACCTTTTGCACCAGGCTAATCAGAGCTGTCTCTGTCCTCTTCCTCTCAGTCACAAAAAAGGACAAATAAATGCCTTTCCTCACCTTCTATATTACCAGCTATAAAGTCCCCACCCAGCTGTCTAATCTCCTCACCCTCTAACCAGGAAAATAAGTATTCCTATTCCGGCTGTGCTTGTGCCGGAGTGATCCTACCTTATCTTCTACCTCTATCTTAATCAGCTCTGCTAATAACCACTCCAGCATCACCTTCACCAGATCCTGTTCTGTCAAAAATCCTATTAGCAATCCTTGCTGTCTTATGATCTCCGCGAGCTATCGTAAGTAAACTCCTCCTTTCTTGAGATTTTTGTCTTTAAAAGGAGATTTTACGATGGCTCACTCTTTCACTGCCATTGGCGAACTATTTTATACACCAGCCAAAAAAAGTTCCATTGATTGATCATTTATGGTTATAATAGGCTGAGAATGAAGATCGAGAAGATATTAGATAAGATATCTTTGACTAAAGCTATCCCGGTCTTAGGCATTTCCAGCCTGTTGCTCCTGGAAACTCTTGCCTCCAAATATTTTATGCTGAAGCAAGCTGGCTCTTATGAGTCTTTTCTGGATGTCCTTCGGGTTTCTCGAACCGATATTTTGTGGCTGATTATTATTTCATTGTTCCTCATTGTTCTACCTTACTTTGTGGGTGGCAAGACCTTTCGAAAAACTCTTAATATAATTTATGCTCTATTGGGCATCATCGCTTCCTTAGCAATTATTGCTCAATCAGTTTTGTTTACTATAACCGGCTTTGGCTTAAACCGTGACTATATTCAAAACTATCTGAAAAATCCTGGTGAAGTCAACCAGATGATTCTGACCATTTTCAAAGATCCAAAGGCCATAATCGTCGTTATTATTATTGGCTTATTCTTAGCTGTTACTTTTTTACCCTGGGATAAGATTTCAAAGAAACTGCCATCTTCCAATCATCATAATTTAAAAAGGGTGGCTATTGCCCTCATGGTAATATTATTGATTTTCCTGGAAGCTGGTGTCATGAGCCCTCTGACCGGGTCAGTTAATACTTCAATTACAGAAGTTCCTATGATAGAACTGGTCAAAAGTTTCCTCCCCGAGAAAGAAAAGCCTGATTTGATTAATATTAAGCCTGAAGAAAGAACTGATGCCCCTATTGTTCTGGAAGCCGGCCCTTCCTTTAACCGGCTGAACGTTGTCCTAATTATCTTTGAATCTTTAAGCTATAAATATTGTGATGTCTATAACCCCAAATGGGGGGTCACTCCTTTCCTTAAAGACTTATCTAAAAAAAGTCTCACGGTAGAAAGGCTTTATTCAGTTGTTCCCCATACCACTAAGGCTCTCATTCCGATTGTGGCCGGGATTTACCCCTATCTTGAACCTGATGTCTATGAAGCTATCCCCGGGATTATTCCAGCCAAGACCTTGCCTTATCTTTTAAAAGAATTTGGTTATCGCACAGCTTTTTTCCAGACGGCCAACAATTATGAGGAGAGACCATCCGTAGTGGCTAATCTTGGATATGATGATTATTTTGGTCTTTTTGAGCTTCCTGATGAAGGTTTTGCTAACGTTAACTACTTTGGTAAAGAAGAGATGATGATGCTCAAGCCAAGCCTGGAGTGGATTGAAGCCGAGCCAGGTAAACCCTTTTTCCTGACTTATCTAACCTTAAGCAGTCATCACGAATATGGCTTTCCTCCGAGCTTTCCAGAAAAAGATTATAAAGTAGGAAAAGAAAATCAAAACCGTTATCTCAATGCCGTCAAGTATACCGATTACTTCTTAAGTCAGCTTTTTGAAGAATTCAGAAAGCGCGGGGTGCTTGAAAAAACGGTCTTCATTATTCTGGGAGATCATGGAGAGGCTTTTGGCGAACATGGAAGGGAAGGACATAACTTTACTTTATGGGAAGAAGGAATGAGAGTAGCCGGGCTGGTTTATGCCCCGGCTTTGATAAAACAACCCGGCGTTGTCAAAGGCATCAGGTCAACCATCGATGTGCCGCCAACTGTCTGCGACCTTCTCGGGCTTAAAGTTAAAGAGGGCAGCTTTATCGGGGAGAGTTTTCTCAGGCCAGTTGATGAGAATAGAAAACTATATTTTTCTGGCTGGTCAAAGAATATGTGTCTGGGAATGAGAGAGGGGAGAAATAAGTATATTTTTATGGAAATGAATCCCCTGCCAGAAATTTATGACAATTATAACGATCCTGAGGACAAAGAGAATCTTTCCAAGTCCAATAAGTTTGAGCAAATTGAGCTGGAAAGTCGCCGTCAGGAGTTGGAAAGGTGGGCCCTGGTCGAGTGCCAGCAATATAAAGAATGGAGAAAAAAAGCAGAAGAGAACTTAAAGCTTGACCGGAAAGAAGACTTCATCAAGACAATTGAAGCCAATTTTTCTGACCTGGTGTCTGCTTATGGGTTCGGCATTTTTCCCGAAGATACTGAGCCTAACAGATCAGTCTGGGTGAGAGTGGGACTTAAAATAGAAAATAAAATCAAGAGGCCGTTAAGATTAATAACTGTTTTTGAACATAAGGTAAATGGACAAAAAACAATACTGACCGTTTCGCCCAGAGTTATCCTCGAAAAGCTAAAACCGGGTGAATATACTTCGGCCGAATCAATTTTTATCGCTCCTGGTGATTGGCCGGAGGGAGAAGTTGCTGTCTATTTTGGAGTTTTAGATGTCAAAAAAGGAGAATATATTCCTATCAAACAAAATAAAGGCGAGAAAGAAGATGGCCTGGTTTTTTTAACCAATCTCAGAATTCATCCGGGTGAGTCAAAAGAGACGGCTAATGGGAAGGGTGAGTGAAATTGCTGAAACTAAGATGAAAACGAACTTCAACAGAACTGATTGTCTATATCTTTTGCTTTTCATAGTCTTGTTTTTAGCAATTTTCCACAGCTTCTTTTTCAGCAGCCAGACCTTTTATGAGCGGGATTCAACTTTATTAGAAACCCCGGTCAGAATGCATTTAATTCAGCTGTTAAAAGAAGGAAATTATGCTCTGTGGACTGATTCGCACGGCCAGGGCCAGCCCTTGCTGGCGAACATGAAGACAGCTGTCTTTTATCCTACCACCTGGCTTTATTTGTTTCTTCCTTTCTTTGTAGCTTTTAAAATTCATTATTTAATTCATCCGATAATCGGCTGGATAGGTATGTATCTTCTTGGGAAGTCCTATGACTTTTCCCCAAAAGCTTCCTTTCTGGCCAGCAGCCTGTTCTTTTTCAGCGGGATGTATCTTTCCTCTTTCGAATTTTACAACCATATTGCGGCGATTGCCTGGATGATGTGGGCTCTTTTCCTGGCAAGGCTAAGTAGCCCCTTAAAGTCCTTAACCTTCTTTTTTAATATTATGGTCTGGGCTCTTTTGATTCTGGCTGGGGCACCTGAGTTTATAATAATAGCTGGCATTCTGGTCCTTGCCCAGGCTTTTATCACCAAGGAAGCCTTCAAGAGCTACATAGTTAAACCATTTGTGGCGGTTTTTCTGGCGGCCCTGATTTGTGCGATCCAATTAATGCCTTCCTTTGAGATGCTTTCTCAGGCCGAACGTTCACCGGAAGCTGTGCTCTGGCCGCTTGAACTCATCCAGCTCAATAATCTTACTTTTCACGGGATTTTCGGTGATGACCGGCAACCAGGTCATAACCTTTTCTGGGGCGGCCATCTTTTTAACACGTGGTACCCGCTTTATTATAGTTTATACATCGGCTTTGGGGCTCTGCTCCTTTCCCTGATATCTCTTCTTCGCCTGAAAGATAGAAGGATAAAACTCTGGTTAATACTGGGAGTATTATTCCTCTTAATGTCTTGCGGTAAGTATTCACCTTTCTTTTTTATCTATCAACATATACCAATTCTGTCTTCTATAAGATTTCCGGTAAAATTTTTTATCGGCTCGATGTTTTGCCTGAGTCTAATGGCTGGCTATGGGCTTGATTGGCTCGGGCAGCATGACTTGCCTTCCGCCTTTAAAAAAAGTATGGCGACATTTTCTATTTTATTGCTAATTGGCTATATGGCTTTTAAGGAGAAAATTATTTCAGTGCTAAGTCAGTTATTCGTTATAGAGAGCCCGGGTCAGAAACAAGAGCTGTTCAGCTCAATATTATTTGGATTGATTATTCTTGCTTTCTATGCTGTTTATTTTATTGTTTTAGATAAATTCAATCGGGGCCGGGCTTCTTTCATAGCGATTTTGATAGCTATTTGCCTTATTGATCCTGTTTATCACAATCGATACATTAACCCGACCGTTGAGGAGTCTTTCTTTCAGCCTCCAGCCATTTTAAATGAGATAAAGGCACCGGTTAGCTTTTATCGGGGTGACACTGTACCCTTTACTTTAGGCATAGAAGAAATTTCAAAAATTAAAATAATGTCGTTTTATCGGCAGACCCTTTTTCCTTATTCGGGGCTGCCTTATGGCGTTCGTTATATGTTTAACCCTGGTTTTATGGCTACTTACCCTTATAAACAAGAAGAACTGACGAAGAGCATAAAAAGCCTCAAACAGGAAGACCAGGTAAAGATTCTAAAGTATCTGGGGTGCCAGTATTATATTGGCAACAAGCCCTTTTTCTCGCAGGAAGTCTCGAAAAAGATCATGGTTGAAGGATTTACTCAATACTTGGAAAGAATCTCCGACAAAGGGGCATCACCTTTTGTTGTTTATAATCTGCTACAAGCAGCGACAATTAGGGAAAGACTTGATATTTTTATCAGTCCTGAATTTGATCCGCAAAAAACGGCGATAGTTGGTAAGGACATTATCTTCTCTCAGAAGTTAGGAGGGGAGCTTAAAGGATCAACTGTTGACGCTTATTCCTTTGATATTCTGGAAGAAAAAGCAGGCTACGGCCGGTATAAAGTGAAGCTACTGGTGGGGGGGCTGGCCATTTTCCCCGGTAACTGGGCCAAAGGCTGGAAAGCCTGGATAGACGGAAAAAGAGTTGATGTTTTCGAGGCCAACCTTTTTTCGAAGGGAGTGGCTGTGGCCGAGGGGGAGCACGTCGTGAGGCTAAGGTACTGGCCGGATAGTTTCATTCTGGGTTGTATCATTAGCTTGCTTTCTTTATTTTCGATCATTGTTGCCTGGACATATTTTTTTGCTAAGAAAAAGCGTCACGAATGATGAAGTTTCTCTTAGCTTTGTGCGATTAAGCGACTGAAAGAGTGGTTGGGATATAAAAAGGATGTCGGGAGCACTTGGCTCTAGGTCGCTTCACTTAAGACAATTCAAACAGCGAATATAGGTTTTGATAAAAGTCTCCGGATTAATATTGTTTGAACAACTGGCCCCAATCAGTCTTAAGAATCTTTCTGGTTCTGCGGCGGCCGATGAATGGGTGCCAGAGATAATCATGAAAAATAACCGAGGCAACATAAGACCAGGGAGTAATGAAAGAACGCAACAGGACTTTCTCTAAGGGTTTGAGCGGGCCCCAGTAGATGAGTTTCTGACCTTTGCTGGCTAAGGTGTTTTTGCCTTTTTGAAAATGAAAATTAACTTCTGAAATGTCTTCGCCGACTATGTCTATCTCGCTGGGGTCGCCACAGCCCAGGCCGGCCTCATGGGCTAAGCGGATGAATTTGAGATCGAGTGGCTCAAAGCCCATCATTTTGGCGGCAATGGCGTCAATAGCTACCTGGTCAGCTGAAGCAAGAATATAATTGGTGATATGAGGAACCATACATCTTGGCCCGGGGCCATCACCGGCGATTGTGCCATCCGTAACGGCGAAGAGTCCCGGGTGAATTTCTTTTTGGATGGTCAGGAGATCAACCAGGGTTTCGTTGATGACTGAATGGGTGTAATGACGCTTTTCGTTAAGAAGGCCGCCAAAAGCGTTTTTCATGGCGCCGGTCATGGTCGTAAAGACATGGGTCTTCATCGTCGGGAGGTGAATAATGCTGCTGCCTAAAAACCGCTTCGGTATTTTAATGCCGTCCGGGAAAATGTCGTAGAGCACGCGGATCTTACCTTTGGGCTCATAAGGAACCCATTCTTCGTTTTCGTAGAGGTGGATGTTGCGCAGGCCATATTTTTGAACGACGGGAAGCTGTTTGTTATTGCGCTCGCCGCGTTTGGCCGAGACGACTACAGTCCGGTTATGGCAGGCATAAAGATTCTCACGCGGATAGCCATCATCGAGGAGAGTTTTGATCACGCCCTCGAGCTGCCAGGGAGGAGTGGAACAGGCCGGGTAGTAGAAATGCCAGGAGATGTTGATTTTAAGGCCAATCTGGGTGTCTTTGGGGATGTAGCTTTGATAGTCGGCCAGGTGCATCAGGCGGGCATAGTCGTCGAGGACAGTGGCGGGCGAGGTTTTAATCACGGCCACTTTGGAGCGGGTCATTATGAGCTTCCTCCTTCCTCTGCCCTGAAGGCCAATTGTAAACCAATTTTAAATCATCTGAAATACAAAATCACCGCGACCGAGATTATCCAGAGAATTATATCAACAAGGAGCGGCTTATCCTTGATAACCAGTTCCTCCGGCGTGCTCCCCTGATTCTTCTGGTGGACCAGGTATAAATAACGGAATATGCCGTAAAGAACAAAGGGGGTGGTCAATATCAAATTGCGGGTGTGGAATTTGGCAATGGTTTCTTCCGAAACAGTATAAAGGCAATAGGCAATGAGGGTTGAGGCGGTGACCACCGATATCATCTGGTCGAGAAGATAAGGGCTGTATTCGTTAAGGACGGGGCGATGGGAGGCTGCCTCACCAGGTAAGAGGAAGTATTCGTGGCGCCTTTTTGTCATGCTGAGAAAGAGAGCCAGGAGGGTTGTGCAGATGAGGAGCCAGGATGAAATGGCCACGCGGATGGCAACGGCTCCACCTATGACGCGGAGCAAAAAGCCGGCGGCGACGGCAAAGATGTCAATAATGACCACATGCTTGAGCCAAGGAGAATAGAGCAACTGAAGAACGATATAGCCAAGAACTATCAGAAGAAAAGGCAGGTTGAGGGTGAAGGCGAGGGCCAGGCCGGCCAGAAGGCAAATGACCAGGGTAACGATAGCGGTCCGTTTTGTGAGGCGGCCAGAGGCAAGGGGGCGATTGCGCTTTACGGGGTGGCGCCGGTCTTCCTCAATATCAAAAAGGTCGTTCAGGGTATAGAGAGCGCCGGAGACGAGGCAAAAACTGAGAAAGGCCTGAGTGGCGGCGAGGACGGCGGGGGGATTTAAAAACTGGACAGAGAAGACAAGGGGCGCGAAGACAAACAGGTTTTTAATCCACTGCTTGGGGCGCAGTGTCTTAATGATGTCGCTGGCTGCCATGGTTTAAGGAGCCTTTCAGCATCTTTTATGCCACTTTCAGGCTGGCTTTTATGTGCTCTTCAGCTTTTTATCCTCTATTATCATTTTTCTGGGCGAATATTCAACAAAAATCTGGAGAATAATAGTGGAGAGGCAGATTATAAATTGTGCATTTAAGGATTTGCCAAAAACGAGGCAAAAAGGGGGACAGATGCTATATTTCCTATTTTTCTGGCAAAAAGCTAGGGTGCTTAGAATACAGGTGATGCTATAAAAGCCAAGTGCTTATTATTGAAGCAAGAGGAAAAGCTGTTTTTATCTTTTCTAAATATACACTGCCGCAATTTAGGCAGATAACTTCCTTAAAATCCTTTAGAAATACTTCGGTCTTTTCGCCGTTTCTATCCCTCTATATTCGCTTCTGCCGTGTCTGTTTTTTAGAGATTTCCCCGCTGATTGCACGTAGCCCAACCTGACAGGGATATAATCTGGTAAATTGGGTACGATCTCAGTTATTTTTTTCCAGTAAAAACTGGAATAAACAGAATGGCTTTGCTACCAACATTTCATTTCTTCTTAAAAAGGCTTCCTTTAAGTTCGGTTAGAGATTTGCCTGATTTTTGGTGGATCCAGTAATCAGTGGGAACCCAATAACTTACCGGTGATCCAAAAGCAAAAAAGCTCAAGCCTGTTGCGAGGGTTATAGCCATATTCTTTCTGTTTCTCAGGGCTTCTAAGGCCCTCGGCACCCATCTCTTTACATAGGCATCGCTTTGAGCCTCAGCCTTGGCCAGAATTTCCTTTTCTTTTGATAGTAGAAGTTGCGTTGAGGGCTCATCAAAGATTAGCATAATCCAGTTATAATCAAGGCGCTTTGGGTCGGGCCTGGCGATAAGCCCCGTTTCCTTCAAAATAAATGTGTCGTCCTTATCAATAAGCCCTTTCTTAATGAGCTCGCCCCAACTCCAGAGTTTCTTTTTAGTTCCAATGGTTCCAATCTGGTCTTCGGCAATGATATAGTACTCAGATTTTGAGGTTCCTCTGAATCTGGCTAGCCTCAGACCGCGTATTTGCTGCTTGAAGTCCGAGTCCAGGACTGCTCTGATTGCCTCTGGTTGGAAACCAGTCCCTATTAACACGCCAATGGGCTGGTCGAGAATTTCATCTATAGTGGCTTCATCGACACCCTTGAGGCTTAAACGCAAGGCCCAGTCTCTAACCTGTTTTCTGGCAGTGGAGTTAGGTTGCCAGTTTTTAAGATAGTGGATAAGTTGCTCGACGGCAGCTACATCTATTTCTCCATTTTTTAGCTCGAAGATGCGAAGTTCAAAGCCACTATCTTCACGTGGCGCAAGGCCAATAATATCCATCCGTCCTAGCCCACCCTGGTCTGATTTGATTATGACCTGAGCTCTCACCAGTGGTTGATTACTTTGAGCATCAGCAACAGAACAGCCGATGACAGATGGATTGTTCATGAGAAAGGATTCCATGTCTCGTTCGGATGAGAACCCCTCAATATGACCAATTTTTTCTGATAATACCCGCCAAATTTCGGATCGTGTATCGTCTGGCATGACTTAAACCTCCTTTAGGTTTTGAGTGTCGGAGGACGGTGGGCAGTTAACGAAAGGGATCTTTTTAGGCCGTCCCAGGCCAGTGGGCTCCAGCTTAAGACTTGCCTTGTCATAAAACATATTGGTGGCACAGAACTAGAGCCTCTGACTTGTTTTGGACTCGCGATAATTTTATCCACGTTTCCCCTTCACTTCGTTGATAAATAAGGATAACTCTTTAACAGAATGAAAGTCAAAAGGAATTATATTTCCTAATTTTACATTTATTAAAGATATCAAAACATTGTGGCAATCAACACATGATTGACTTTGCAAAAACATCATAAATCTTGTATTTTAAATACATGCCAGGAATGAGTGCCTTGGATAATATACCGAAAGTAAGGTTCCATGAACCTGAGTTAAACTTACCAGGCCGTCTGCCTGGATTGCTTAATGAGGAAGAGTGGTTCACGATTCAATTCGCCAGGTCTTATATAAAACGGCAACTGGCTGTTCATCAAAAGTCAAGAAAGGATAATATCGTCTGTGTTCGGCAGGTATCTGTCAACGGATTTGGTATTGCCGACATGGTATCTGTATCATGGGAATCCGGATTGGATTTGGATCACGGTGAATTAGTATCGGCTGAAGAATTTTTGCTTGATTTTAAGCCGACCATCCGTGCTTTCGAAGTCAAGCTTGGCAATTGGCGAAAAGGGATGATACAGGCGCATAGATACCGTTTTTTCTCAAATGCAGCGATACTTGTGCTACCGGCGGATAAAGCCTCTAATGCCTTAGGGTATATTGAAACATTTAAGAAGATTCGGGTTGGGCTGTGGTCTTTTAATCCGAAATCAAGAAAAATAGTATCTTATTATACTCCGCGACCTTCTTCTACAATCCAAATGAAATACACGGTAAAAGCTTTGCAGAAAATGGCCGATACCTCTAAAGTTCTGCCAATCTTGCAAAAGCCATGAGGCTGTCTTTTAGGCATTGCAAGTATTCCATATTGGATTCAAAATCATCAGAAAATCCAAGTTCATTCAATCTTCCGTAATAACTTTCGGCATTAACTATCCAGTTCTCGAGCCTCTCAAGGCTTTCTCCGATATTATTAGAGATAGTAATATCTGTCATAAATTTAATGGCCTCCCATGATTGAAGTGCTTCCTCAGTTCGGCTCGGCTCTTTTCCATCATAATAAGCATCTGTAGGCAGATTGTTCATTAACTCGGGTACGAGCTCAGTATATGCTCTTAGTGAATTGACGGGTATTCTGTTAAGCAGTTTCAAACATAAATATTTCAATAAAGGAGATTGTCCGCCGCCCGGGCCCTTAATATATCGTCCCATTGAAAAGACTTGCAGGTTTGACCACCACCCACTGGCTCCAGCGTATCCACCAGCAGCTCCCAAAAATGGAGTGAGAATATCTGAGAAGCCGTTAATAACTCTAATCCCGTTAAGCGAAAGACTGTGGTTTAAAAGCATCCAGCCTGCAATTACGTCTGCTGAAATAACTTCGGAGCGTACGGTTCCGGCGCGCTCATCCGCAGGGCCGCCTCCGACTAATGAATATATGCCATCAGGGGGAAATTCCAAAGCAGTTAGCGTGCTGAGGAAACTTATGAAGTTAGAAGGGTGAATAATGGCATCCCGGTAAGCTGCAATTGTTGCATAAACAGGAAGATTTGCCTCCATTTGTTTGGCAACTGACTTAGCTCTATTTATAAATGAAATAGCAATAGCAGCGTCCAGTGAGTCAAAAGAATTCCCAATATAAATATTTGGAGCTATTAATTGCGTGCAGCCTATATCTTTTTGAGCTTTAAAGGAATTTTGCAATACTTGATCTACTAGATGGCTATTAATTAAAAGACTGTTTCTTTTGGTATCTATAAAATATGGCCATTCTTCTAAATAGCGTAATTGAGCGTTGGGAGCGCCAACGTATCTTGTTGCGTAAAATTCAGGATCGAGAAAGATGTCAATACCGTCCTTTATTTGTTTTAATTCTCCTATGAGCTCTGATGCCTTGTCGGGGGTTAAATATCGAGGACTCAGGATTGCACCATCAACTAAACCAAGTTCAATGCCTCGATTAATTTTATCCGCTGGAGCATGCCCACATTGAGCATATAATTTCATTATAAAGCCTCCATTTTTTTTATTAACCCTTCTATGTTAGAAGGGCGTAAGGCGGGTATCCTTTTCATAAGCTGATCTATTATTTGACAAAAAGCTTCCGGAAAATCAGGTCTATAAGTGATTAAAGGTTTTGGAATTATGCTTGTGATTCGGGGCAGTGTTGTCGGGTCATTTCTGCTTCCCTGAACGAAAGGATTAATGCCTGACGCATATTCGTATGTGGTTAAAGCGGCCGAGTAAAGGTCGCTTCTAAAATCTATCTGTTGATGGAAATTCACGTCAAATGCTTCTGGAGGCATATATGGCAAAGTCCCCATTCGAATATCAGGGTTTCTAGTAATAGTGGTACTATCAAGTTTGAATGCTATACCCAGGTCTAAGACAACATAAGGGCGGTCGGGATCATCTAAGGCAAGGACATTGGCAGGTTTAATATCTCTATGGATAAGCTTGTTCATCTTCAATTCCTTAATTACATGTAAAAAGCATAATAATAGTCTCTTGCATTGATCATAAGTTGGTTTGAATCCTTCCTTAATAAATTCAGATAAAGACTTCCCCTCTAAGAACTCTTCTGAATAGACTATGTAATCCCGGGATCCTATAGTATACTTTTGGGGCTGCAACGAGCCGAGTTTTACTAAATAAGGGCATTTACACCGATTTAATGACTCAATTTCTCGCTTGATTCTCAATAGAGTTTCAGGCACTTCTTCTGAGCGGTCATCTTCACGAGGGATATAAGCTAATTTTAACGCTTCTTTGCTACCGTTTATAATGGCCTCATAAACTGCCTTGTATCCACCCATAGCGACAAAACGAATTATTTTAATATCCGGAAGAGCTTTTTTTAAGAGTTCAAAATCAGGTTTAAATTCCATTTTTATATCTCATTTTAAAAATAAATTAGATTAAAATGTTAATAAATGCCTGGTATATACGTAGTTTGATGCCTCCCTTGGTGTTTTCATTAACCATTATACAATTAAAGACGGCGGAAGAAAAAGACTTTTCTCATAAACAAATAATATTGGGTGCTTAATGAAAAGAAGAGCAAAAAAAGCGGGAAAAATATTTTTGCTTATTTGGGTAGATGAAGGCATTTGCCAACAGTATCCGGCGAGTTATTCCTATGGAAGCCCACCGGGGAAAAAGGGTACGCAGACTATATTTCCTATTTTTATAACAACTTGCAAGCTATCTTATACACCAGCTCGGAAAATATGAAAAAGGCGTAATCCTTATTTAAGGATCTTTCTATTTTCATGAGCCTTGCCTATGCGTTAAGCTATCTTTCAGACAAAAAGCATTAGCTTATACTTTACATTTGTCCTTTTGAGAAGTGATCTTTTTAGTAGCCTCAAAGCGGAAAACTCCCTGGCTTAACTGTTCTGAAGTCATATACTGACCTCCGAGCAAGTTTTCATAACGTATATTGAAGCCAAGAATTCTATTGTTTGATTGTATAAGTAAATGTCCCAAGTCCTCTTTAATTATTGATGATCTATCAGCTGAAACTATGATTGATATATCTTTTATAAGACAACCGTCGTTAGAGGGAATAACTTTGAGCTCGGGAAATATATAATGAAAAATGCCATCTACATTAATATCATCAATTTTTACATTAAGTGCGGGGCTATTTCCTAAGTTTCTAAGCTCATATTGCCCTGCCTGTGACGATGGACTGATAATTACAAATGGTCTCGTGCTCAATTCGACTTGTTTTTCACTTTCTCGGCGCATACGGTATGTTTCACAAGTATATTTAATTAAAACGCCCAAAGTGATAATGACAACAAATGTTTGAATCCAATAGCCGACAGTTTGAGACATTATGCCCCCTATATCTGAAAAGTAAAATAAACATTAGCCCCGTTTGTAACTGGGCTTCGTCTAATCAGCTTAACGCTATATTGGGTTTTAAAACTGTCTGTTCCAAGTGCTCCGCATACAGCTGGCATCCTATTTTTGAGGCCCATTTTGTTGTGTAGGTCGCCGGATCTTATTGTCACTTCGCTCAATCCTTTTTTACGAGCAGGTTCGATATACTCCTCGTAAGCGAACTTCCTAATGTCATCAGATAGACTCATCTCATTCCTCCCTTATGGGGATATTAACACAAAAAGGCCGTGGTACCTATTTTATTTACATAATCAAGGATGGCGAAGCGGTGTTGTCCCCTGGAACTAATGAGTGCGGAATCCGCCACTTTTTAATTTAAATATTTCTTTGTAATTGGAGACATAAAAAAATTGTCAGGGTGTAAGCTGGAACTTTTTGACGATAGAATCGTCAGCTCTGTATGTTAGGTGGATAAAAGACGCTCAGGACTACGAAAACCTTCCTGAATCTAAATGGATTCCCCACCCAGAAAAGGACGTCTTAGAGGTATAGTGTGAGCTGGAAATTTAAAATTCTCAAATATGTATTATTTCCAGATTATTTCTATTGTATTCTTTAATCTTATTAGCAACTATTGACCGGTGGCAATATTGCTGCAATCTTTCAAAGCACATCAGGCAACTGGTCTTATGTGATATTTCATCGTTTAATTGCGTCAAGATATCTCGCTTTGCCTCCAAATATTTGGTATAAGCTGAAAAGAATTTAGCGTAATCATGATCGTCTTTCAATTGATGGCGGAGGCTGGATGGGCTCCCGAGTTGTTTGATATGGATGTACTCTATGTTTGCTGATTCGAGGTTTCTCTTTAATTGAGATTTTGAAAATCCCTTTTTTCTGGAAATCGGGATTTCTCTTACATCTATTAATCGGGTTATATTAAACTTTTTAAGATTGAGAACGAGATTGTCTATATCCCGTCCTTCGTAGCCGATGGTAAATAACTTGGCTTTCTTCATCGCCTATATTATAAAAATAATTCCTTTCGTTGTAAAAAGCAAAGAAGTCCATGCGGCGTGCAACGTGCAATATGAAAGGCTTTATAAAAGATTGACGTTTGGCCCGGGCATTTTTCTCATCCAAACCATCTGTTTCTCAGAAAATGGGGAGGCAGTTTATATTTTCGTAATTTTCGGTCGGAAAGCTAGTTTAGTTTATAATAAATGTGGTTTTATAAGGTCCGGGCACGTGTTCTGATGGAATCAGGCGATTTGGTGATGATCATTAAAACGTGATCATGGGCACTGCCGGCACGAATCATCGCATTAGGCAAGCGGCAAGGAGCAAGGAGCGATGGCATGATTACCAGTAGTTTCATTTTCATTCCGGGAATCGGCGAAAAGACAGAAGAACGTTTGTGGAAAAGTGGCGTTTTAACCTGGGATGATTTTAAAAAGGCTGATGTCCCTTTTCTTAATGAAACTAAAAAAAGGATCATCGAAGATTACCTGGAGCTGGGGAGAGACGCCCTTGATAGAAAGGATTCCTCCTTTTTTGCCGAGAATTTACCGAAAGAAGAATACTGGAGATTATATAAAGATTTCCGCGACGAGACTTTATTTCTCGATATAGAAACCACAGGTTTATCACGACACTATGATGTGATAACCCTCATAGGCACGTCTGATGGCGACAATATCAAGATTTTTTTAAAGGATAATAATCTGAGCGAGATAGTGGACTACCTGCAGAATTTTCAGATTGTTGTTACTTTTAACGGGAAATTATTTGACTTGCGATTTATTAAAAAGGCCTTCCCC
>Ga0208825_1001275_pt1 | contig 19697 bp, 18 predicted proteins | sample AD_UKC113_MetaG_FD_184450 | JGI IMG/M metagenome (GOLD analysis project Ga0208825, IMG submission 184450) | Active sludge microbial communities of municipal wastewater-treating anaerobic digesters from Hong Kong - AD_UKC113_MetaG (SPAdes)... | ecosystem: Engineered > Bioreactor > Anaerobic >...
TGGATTGTCAAGGAAGCGAGAAGGCAAAAGGTAAGCCAGAAAGCCATTCAAGTCCGACAGCGCTCCCTATGCCGGCAGCTTAGCCCGTCGGATCGGTCGGCGCCGCTATGCCGTGCGCCAGGATGTCGAGACCTTCATCCAGAAACGCCGTCCCTGCTGCGGGAGGAGCGCAGGCGGCTGCATGGGTGTGGACGCAGACTTGCAGAAAGTGCATAGCGACGAGCGTCGCGGCGATCTCCACGTTCACGTCTGGCCGGATGTCGCCATGCGCCTGTCCCTCGTCCAGCAACTGTCGGATCGCCTGAACGATGGGCAGAGAGCGCGCCGTCCCTGGCGACGCCATATTGCAGGCGAACAAGTGATGGCTGAGGTGCTGATAGGGCTCGAAGACGCCCCAGATTCTCTGGAACAGCAGGCGAATGCGCGCCAGCGCCGGTTGTCCAACGCCCGGCAGCTCTTCCAGAATGGCGTCGAGCTGCTCAGCCAGCAAGGTCGCCAGCAGCGCTTCTTTGCTTTCGAAGTAGTTGAAGAAGGTGCCCTTGGCAACATCCGCCAGCGCGGCGATCTCTTCCACTGTCGTGGCCTCGAAGTCCTTTTCCAGAAAGAGCGTCGCTGCCGCATCCAGCAGCCGGCGATGGGTCTGTTCCTTACGCCGCTCCCAACGAGAGGCTCCGACGTGCCCGGTCTTATTTTCGGCCATGATTGACTCCGGTCATAGTTGACTGCGGTCATTATAGCATGAAGGAGAGGGGAGACAATTTTCAGCATGACGATGGGGCCTGCCAGCGGCAAAGTCGTTGCTCCAGGGCGTCCACGGCAAAGTACAGGCCCAGTCCCAAGAGGCTCATGGCCAGCACGCCGGCGTACATCGCCGGGTAGTTGAAGAGGGTGCTGCCGTTGAGGTAGATGTAATATCCCAACCCCCAGCGTGTGGCGAAGAGTTCGGCGACGTACAGGAGTGCGACTGCCGTGCCGATGGATTGGCGGATGGCGGTGAGCACTGCGGGCAGGCTCGCGGGGAGGTACACAAAGCGAAACAGCGCCCGTCTTCCGGCACCCAGACTGCGCACGCTGAGCACGAGTTCGGGCCGGATGGCGGCGGCGCTGTCGCGCACGAGCACCAGGATCTGAAAGAACAGGATTAGGAAAATGAGGACGATTTTGGGCAGCTCGCCCACTCCCAGCAGCAGCAGTACGATGGGTGCCAGGACGACTTTGGGGATGGGGTACAGCAAGTAGATGAAGGGAGCTGCCAGGCGATTGAGCCGCACGCTCTGTCCCAGCGCTAATCCCAGGGGCGCCGCGGCCAGCACGGCCAGCGCAATGCTCGCGACCACCCGGTACAGACTGGCCAGGGCATGGCGCCCCAGCCCCCGGGGCACTTCGCGGACAAAGGTCGTCACTACCAGCGAGGGCGGCGGCAGGAGGGGAATCTGCGCGAGCGCGGCGACGAGCTGCCAGAGCAGCAGCAGCGCCAGCAGGGCGAGCAGCACGTCCCGGCGGCGGACGTCGGTCATGAGCATTCCTCCGCTTCCAACCGCTCGCGCAATTCCGCGCACAGCGCTTGATAGGCCGGCGTGTGGCGATAGGCGGCCTCGTGAGGGTGGGGGGCTTCGATGATGCAGGGGACGTGATGGGGCGGGCGGCCTAACAGCAGAATGCGCTGTCCGACGAAGGCGGCCTCTTCGAGGGCGTGCGTGACCAGGATCACCGTCAGCTGCTGCTCCCGGCAGAGGGTCAGCGTGAGGATCTGGAGGGCCTCGCGGGTGGGCGCGTCCAGCGAGGAAAACGGCTCATCCATCAACAGCAGGTCGGGGTTGAGGGCGAGCGTGCGCGCGATCGCGGTACGCTGGCGTTCTCCGCCGGAGAGCTGCGCCGGATAGGCGTCTGCCAGCGGGGCGATGCCCAGGCGTTCCAGCCAGTAGTCCACCCGCGCGGCGTGATCCTCTAACCGTTCGTCTTGCGGCGCATGGCGTCCGTCCGGGCCGTAGAAGCGGCGGATGTCCAGTCCCAGGGCGACGTTTTGGCGCACGGTGGCCCAGGGAAGCAGGCCGTACTCCTGGAGGATCAGCCCGGTGCGGGGACGGGGGCGGTGAAGCGTCGCACCGGCCACGCGCACGTCGCCCCGTTGGGGGCGCAGCAATCCCGCCGTCAGCATGAGCAGCGTGCTCTTGCCGCAACCGGAAGGCCCGAGCACGGCCCAGGTCTCGCCGGCGGCCACGGACCACGAAAACTCCACGAAAAGGGGCGGGCGCCCGGCATAGGCGAAGCGCAGCTCACAGGCCTCAAGCATGGGCGCGGGCGGTCGTTCACTCACCGAAGAGCGCCTGCCACCATTGGACCCAAAAGGGTTCGGGCGTTGGCGTGACGGCTGGCGTGAGGACGGGCAGGGGGGTAGGGGTGGGCGTCGGGGTCGCAGCGAGGGGGACGACGAGCGTCTCGCCGGGGCGAGCCATGCCGGCGCGTTCCTGCGCCCAGGCTTCGACGTAGGCGTCGCTTTGCACGTACTCCAGCTGCGCCTCGAGGGTGGTGTTGAGGCGTTGTTGTTCGGCGAGCAGCGGTTCGAGCGTGGCGACTTTCTCGCGCAATGTCGCGTTGAGCGTCAGGGCCTGCCCGAAGGCGGAGATGAGGAGCACGATCACCACGGCCAGGATGCCCCACACCAGCCAGGAAATGCGGCGAAGGGTGGGTTGTTTGGACTTGTCGCTCATCGTTTTGGCTCCTGTGTGTTACATGGCAACATTCGTGCGGCTTTCAGTATCCCAAGTATAGCACGCCTCCGGCAAAGTCAATGGGAGGGAACAGTTCAGAATGAGGCGGCATTTTGCCTCGTGAGGAGGCGCCTGGTGCTGGTAGACGTCGTGTGTGGAAAAATGTGAGCCGTGAGCCGGGGTTGCGGCGGTTCGCCAGTTCGGTTGGGGAGGGGTTCCCCAGCCTGACAGGCGCCACCCGCGCTGAAGCGCGTTGTTTGAGGAGCGCGCTTCAGCACGCTTGACGTTGCAGACCCGGAATTCATTCCGGGGCGGGCTTTTTCGCTTTCTCGCTCGTTCGCCTATTTTTCTGAGAAGACTTGCGTTTTCTTTCTGCTGTGTTACAATCTTTTCCAGGTGGCCATCAGCAACGTTTTTTTCCTCTCCCTGGGTCTGGCCTGGACATGCATGCAAGGAGTACGTGATGACGATGACTTTTGAAACTGCGCCGACGGACGTGGGTGGGGAAATTGATCTACAGAAATACTGGCAGACTTTCCTGCGTTGGTGGTGGCTGATTGTGGCCTGTACGGTGCTCGCCGCAGGCAGTGCCTATGTGATCAGCTCGCGGATGACCCCGGTCTACAGCGCAACGGCCACATTGCTGGTGCAACAGGCGCCGGCTACCAGCGTCGCCGATTACACCGCTTTGCTCACCAGCGAGCGCCTGGCTTCTACCTATGCGGAGATGCTCACGGCGCGACCGGTGTTGGAAGAAACGCAGCGCCGGTTAGGGTTATCTTCCCTGCCTGACAGCGTTTCAGTCTCCGTGGTCCGCGACACGCAGCTGTTAAGCCTCAACGCGGAGAGCACCGATCCCGAACTGGCGGCCATGATCGCCAACACGGTGGCCGAGGTGTTTGTGGATCAGAATCGCCAGCTGCAGGAGGAGCGTTATGCCGCTTCGCTCAGCAACATCGAGAAGCAGCTGCAGGAATTGCCGGTGAAGATCGAGGAGACGCAGCGGGAGTTGCTCGCCCTGGGTTCGGCCAACGATTCCGAATCTCTGGCGGAGCGCGCCCGGCTGGAAACTGCGCTGGCGAGCTACCGCAACACTTACAGCGCCCTGCTCGGTAGTTATGAGCAGATGCGCCTCTCGGCGATTCAGTCGTCCAACACCCTCACGATCTTCGACCCGGCCAGTGTGCCCGTCGCGCCGGTGCGACCTAAAAAGCTGCAGAACACCGCGCTCGCGGGGGCGGTGGGCGCGTTGTTGGCTCTGGGGGTGGTGTTCTTGATTGAGTATCTCGATGACACCCTCAAGAATGCGGAGGACGTGTCGCGGGTGTTGGGATTGAGCACACTCGGCGTGATCGGGCAGCTCGATAAAGAAAGCGACGAGCTGATTACGGCCCATCATCCCCTCGCTTCTGTTTCCGAGGACTTCCGTGTGTTGCGCACCAATCTCCGTTTTGCCGGCGTGGACAAGGCGCTGCGCACGATCCTGGTGACAAGCCCGGCGCCGACCGAGGGCAAAACGGTGACGGCCGCCAATCTGGCAGTGGTGCTGGCGCAATCCGGGTTGCGGGTGGCGTTGGTGGACGCCGACCTGCGCCGTCCGCGACAGCATCACCTGTTCAACCTCCCTTCCGGCGTGGAGGGGCTGACCGAATCGCTGGTGGAAGGGAAGACCGATGGGCGAATCACCCAACCGCTGGCGGACTTCGATCTGCGCTTGCTGCCCGCGGGGGCTTTGCCACCCAATCCCGTGGAGATGGTGGGCTCGCAGCGCATGCGGCAGCTGCTGGAGGGACTGGCTTCGGAGGCCGACGTGGTGGTGGTGGATAGCCCGCCGGTGCTTTCGATGGCGGATGCCGCGGTCCTGGCGCAGGCGGTGGACGGGGTGTTGCTGGCGGTGGAAGCGAACAAGACCCGGCGCGGGGCGGCGCAGGATGCAGTGCTCAGCTTGCAGCAGATCGGCGCGAATGTGCTGGGGGTGGTGCTCACGCAGGTGCCGCAGCGCAACAGCCGCTACTACTATTATTATCGCGAGTATTACGACGCCGACGGCGAGAAGAAGCGCGTCCGTGGGAAAAGGCGCCGTTCTCACACCTCTGTGTAAGCCGTGGTTGCAGAGGGCGATTCGCAGATGGGCGCAGATTAAAAATCCCTACAATCCGTATCCAGGAATGAGCATGTGAGGTGTGAGTCGTAATCGAAGACTACGACGACTCTCTATTTTCCGAGGAGTTCTCATAAAGCTGCGGTTCACCACCGAGTCATGAAAATAACGGTCTGAGCGCGAACTGAAGTTTGCGTTACATTTGCCATGCAAGTGATTTTTCTCGCTTTTTCGCTTTTTCGCTTTTTCTCGCTTTCTCGCTTTTTCGCTGATTCGCTGACTGCTGACTCGCTGATCTCTATTTTCCGGGGAGAGGATGAGATGTCACGGTTGCCCTACGTGTGGGACTATGAGATGACCGAGGCGGAGTTCGAGGCGATTTTGCGGGGAGAGGCGCAGTTCGGGCGACTGGATCGGGATTGGGCGGCGGTGCGTCTGTTGGAATATGCGCCCTACCGGGACATTATCCGTCTCCTGGGATACCGGGCGCTGCTCGCGGGTTGGCCCCGCTGGCGCGCACAGGTGCGTTCCGTCAGTCGCAAGCGCGGGTTGGACTTTTTGGCAGCGTGGCTGCCGGAACATCACCCGGAGTTGTTGTGAGGTATGCAGGTCAATTCGGCTTATTATTTCGAGGTGTTGTATCCGTTCTGTCGCAAAGGGCGATTCGCAGATCGGCGCAGATTAAAAATTACTACAATCCGTGTCCAGGAATGAAAATGTGAGTGGTAAGTCGTGAGCAGAGGCTGCGACAGCTCACCGGTTCGGCTGGGGATGAAATCCCCAGGCTGACAGGAGAGAGGGGCCAACTGCGCCGAAGCGCGTTGCTGGGGGATCTGTCAGACCCGGAATTCGTTCCGGGTCGGCCTGAGCGCAGCCTGAAGTTTGCGTTACATTTGCCACGCAAGTGATTTTTTTCGCTGATTTGCTGACTGCTGATCGCTGATCTCTATTTTCGAAGGAGCCAGCGGAGTTAAAGGATGAATCGTTATCGGGATTGGTTGGCCCAGGCGGAACGGGATTTATCCCGCGCCCAGATAGACATCCAGTATGCCTACTGGGAGTGGGCGTGCTTTACGGCGCAGCAGGCCGCCGAGAAGGCGGTCAAGGCCTTGTTGATGCGCTACGGATATACGGTGTGGGGCCATGCTATTACCCCGATGTTGCGTCATTTGGACGTGCTGGCGATCCCTGAGGGGATGATCGCGCACGCGCAATTATTGGATGCGCATTACATTCCGACGCGTTATCCCAACGGCTTTGCGGAAGGCAAACCGGCGGACTACTACAACGAGCAGAAAGCCCAGGAGGCCTTGCGTGCTGCAACAGACCTCATCCGATTCTGTCAAGATCATCTCCCTCAACCGGAATGAGCTCTTGTCCCGCCTGCGGGTCATGGCGCAGCGCATCTGCGCCGCGCGTCCCGAAGTCGTGGAGGTGCGGCTGTTTGGCTCCGTGGCGCGGGGCGACCAGGTGGGCATCAGCGACGTAGATGTGCTCATTCTGCTGCGCGAGCCGCTGCCGGAAGATCCCTTGGAGCAAATTCGTGGCTTTTATCCCTATTTCGACCTGCCGCTGGGCGTGGACATTCTGGTCTATACGCGCGAGCAGCTGACCCGGCGGTTGCAAGCAGGCGACGCCTTCGCGTGCAAGATGTGGCAAGAAAGCCTGGTCCTGTGGGGCGATCTGCACGACGGCGCGGAGGGTGTGCAGGTAGAGGCGGGGCAGAAGCAAGAGGGCAGAAGTTGAATGCGGGTGTCTTGATCGGGCTGGTGGATGACCAGGACCAGGGGGGAGAAGAACAAGAGCAGGGCAATAGGGATCTTGCTTGACAATTTGCGGCGCGGGGGTGGGGTACTGAATATTTTGAGTTTTGTGACGATCTCACCCCAGCAGGGCATTGCAGTGGGGGTGGAGGGGAGCGTGCAGAATCGGGCATGGGCAACGGCGTTATAGTGAGAGAAATAAGCCCGCGACCTGTAGACCAGGAGAATTTGTGGAAAGTGTGGTAACTAAATCTTTAGTTGTGACGTTCTAATGCAGCCTGACACGACCAGGAAATCAAAAAATTCTCGGTTGTATTCATTGGAGGGACACGTGAATTTGAAACAGAAGATCGAAAGCCGCGAGGCGCAGGTGGGCATCCTTGGCCTGGGATATGTGGGCTTGCCGCGTCAGTTATGATATCCGCTGTGAAATCCGTGGTTGTAAAACCTGAACCACAGATAGAGTAGGGATCGAGTACCGGGAAAATGCAGCGCAAATGGTATTGGGGCCTTATCTTCATTATCTGCGTTGGGTTATTATCAGGCCCTGCTCTCGCTGCTGACGCTCTGGTCAATGTGGGAGTGCTCTCTTTGCGCAATAGTTTGATGGCTCAGGGCGACCTTGTCCCAGAAATTTACCCGCGTTATGATGTTTTGCCCGATAATGCAAGCCAAAACTGCATTGTAGAGCGCTTGCGCCGAGCGGTGGATTTAGATAGCGGCGATTATACCGCTCGCTGGGCGCTGGGGCGCGCGGCGCTGGCTGCAGGCGACGCTGAAACCGCAGCTGCCGCCTTGGCGCCTTTGGCTGATCAGCATCAAAATCCATTTCTGTACGGCGATGTGTCGATCGCTTTGGGTCGCGCCGGCCAGTATGAACGTGTGACCGAACTCTACGAGAGTGCACCGCCGCCTCAGCCTATGCAGACGATCAGCGACACGGTGGCACTGGCCTATCTTGAGCGGGGGGATCGAGATGCGTTGGAACGGGCTATAGCGTTGCGGCCCAGTGATCTCTACGCCAACTATTTCCTGTGGAAGTGGGCGCAGGAGGAAAGAGATATAGCGACCACGGCAACTTACAGCGATACTTTGGTTTACTTTCCTTTGGAGGCAATAGACCCCACTGATGAGCGGTTCCTGGATTACGCTGTGGAGGCTATCCCGGACCTGCTGGAGGAGGGCTTGTGGGACCGGGACAAGACGCTGAACGTGGTATCTTTCCTGGTGTGGCAGCACAATGGGGCGAGCGGTGTGGAGCGCTTGCTGGGGCAACTGATAGCACGTTACCCCACCGAACCCGACTGGCCTTTTTATCTGGCTGAACTGTACCATCGGCGGGGGGACTTACGGCAAGCGGAGACGGCTTACCGGCAAGTGCTGGCCGTAGACCCTACGTATGCGCAGGCAGATTTACGGCTGGGGATGGTGGCGGAGGCCGGACGAGAAGGTGAGTCATTGAGTGAAGCGGCGCGGTGGTATGCGCAATATCATTCATTGGCCCCCGATGACTTACTTGGCCTGGAGCGGCTGGTTGAGGTATGCACAACGCTGGGGGAGGCGGGCGTGGAGGGTCAAAGCTGCCGCCAAGCAGCTGAACTACAAGAGGAATTGGACGCCTGCACCGACGACCGGTGTATCGTGGCGGAGATGCTGGGTGTGCCGGTGGAGGACGTGGAACTGGGGCCGAATCTGGTGGAGAACGGGGGATTTGAGGAGTGGGAAGGTACGAATCCTGTTGGGTGGCGATTTGGAACTTATTTGGGCCGAAGCGGAAATGAAGGGCTATATGTTGCAGGTAAAGACACGTTGGTCCCAGGCGAGGAAATGGCCAGGATTATTGTCCTATGGGGCGGAGCGACGTCTGATGGGGCGACGACTTATGCTGAGTACGTCGGAGACACTCTCGTAGTTACCAACACTAAATACTTCGTTTCTCTGCATTATGCTTTTAGACCCTTGGAAGGGACTGGCTTAGTTTTCCTGGGTGAATATACCCGTCTTGATGGTTCGGTGTTTGTTTATGCCGGTTTACCAAACTCTTATGGGAAATGGACGATTCTCCACCTCCTATTTGACGGTCCACCTGCACCGACGGCGGTCATGCCTCTGGTAAGGAATTGGGGGATTGGACAATTGTGGATAGGTAAACTGGAGATCAGGCCGATTGCTTATACGGAGGAGCTTGATCGGTGAACACTGATACGACGAGACAGGAATTGCAAAACTCTTGTGAGGCCGCGATGATCTCAAATGGGCCGAATCGCGGGGTTGTGACTACAAGGGGTAATCATGCATGCGCAGGGGATGACACCGTCGCAAATTTGTCGGCAAAAGTGCGGTTGTTCCCAATTGTTTTCTTTATTACCTATTTGAGTTTTACGGTTTTTTTGTTTGCCTTTGGTCCCTGGCCATATCCGATAGTGGATGGTACGAAACTATACGTTTTTCTTGCTTTCGCACATCTTGCTCTATTGATTGGATACCTCAGCATGGCGTTTCATAGACCAGGGGGCTATTATGGTCACTGGTCGGCGCAACGCCTCGTGACATTCAGCCTAGCTGTAAGCCTGTTGTTGTTCTTCCCTACCTCAGCGTTCTTAACGGGGAGGGCGATTCCTGATGTTAGGGGTGCGTTAACAAATCTGGGTGCCGCATATACTAGATCGAGGCTCCTTCGGCAGGAGGGAACACCAATTATCATGCATCTGCGGATGTTTGTGGGGCCATTTTTCGCTATGTTACTGCCACTTACTGTCTTTTACTGGAAGAAATTGAAGCCAACTACACGTAAATGGGCAGTGGTTGCTATATTAGGAGAGGTAGCAATCTATATAGCTATGGGCACGAACGCAGGAATAGCCCGATTTGTCTTGCTAGTGCCCTGGTTGCTCCTTGCCGGCCATTTTTCTGGAGTGCAAAGGTTGAATTGGCTTCGTAAGGGTGGCATTCTTGTCGGTAGTATTGTTTTATTGGTTCTATTTTTTGTGTTCTTTTCATCAGCGATATCTACGAGAGGCAGCTCCCTTTCAGCACATTACTTCCCGGCTACAGGGACGTATGCGGATATTGATAACTTCCTGGTGCGTTACTTACCGCCAGGTGTACAAGATGGAGTATTGAGTCTGACCAGTTATGTGACACACGGATATTATGCGCTCTATCTGTCATTAGATGAACCGTTTGTGCCGATGTTCGGGGTCGGCAATTCCTTGTTTCTCTTTCGCCAAGCAGCCCGAATAACGGGTATCAAAGAGATCATGGATTTGCCGTATCCTGTAAGAATTGAAAAATATGGCTGGGATGCTTACGGTTCGTGGTCCACCATATACCCCTGGATAGCCTCGGATGTGTCTTTCCCTGGCACAATTATAGTGGTGTTTTTCATTGGACGCCTTTTTGCACTATCATGGTTAGATACTTTAAGAGGAAACAATCCCTTTGCTGTGGTAATGTTCGCTCAGTTTTCGATCATGTTGTTTTACTTTTCTTCTAATAATCAATTGCTGCAAGGTGGAGAGGGATTCATTGCTTTTTGGAGTGTCCTTGTGCTATGGTTGACAACTCGTGCAAGAATACGAATACGATTGTAGGAGTTAGCTGTGATGATTTCTCCGCATTACGATCTAACCGAATCTGATTCTTCGCTCAATGGGGAAAAACAGAGCGACAGTCTAACTCTGGATGTGGCGTTGGCATTTGTAGGTAGCGTGGTACCTGATGAACCTGCTTTCCACAATGCTGCGTTCAGTCGAGCAGGTCAGATGTTCCAGCAGGGCCTCCTGCTGGGACTGAAACACGCCGGATTGCCACCTTCTCTTGTGCTTTCCATATTTCCCCTCCCGTCTTTCCCGCATGCACATCGGCTGTGGGTCAGTAAAGGGGAAGCATGTTTGCCAGAAGGGATTGCTGTTAAGCTACTTCCTTTTCTGAATCTGACGCCAATCAAGCAGGTAATGATTGGTCTGGCCACCGTGTGGAATTTGCTCTGCTGGGGCTGGCGGATGAGACGAAAACGGCATCGGATCGTGTATACATTCAATCTGAGTGTGCCTCCCGGATTGTTCACGCTGCTTGGCGCACGTCTTATCGGCGCAAAGGCGGTGGTGTCACTCAACGATATTAACGTACCTGGACAAACTGTACCTGCCACCCTGGCAAACCGTATAGATTTTTGGTTGCATAAACGCTTGATACCACACTTTGATGGTCACATTGCGGTAGCTGATCGCATCATGGATGATTTTGCACCTGGTAGGCCCTATATCCGTATTGAAGGTGGAATTCGGCCAGAGATTTTAGATCGAACAGATGATGTCCACAAATCGACAAAAGAAAACCATGCCTCATTTGTGATTGTATCTGCCGGTAGCCTGGATGAGGCTAACGGTGTGCTGGTTCTGTTGCAGGCATTTACTATATTAGAAGGAGAGCAATATCGTCTTCGTATTGCTGGTAGGGGGCCGCTGGAATACGCTATCAGAGAGGCAGCATCGAAAGACCATCGCATTGAATATATCGGATTTATTTCATTTAAGCAGGTTTTATCCCTTTATAATTCTGCTGATGTACTCATAAACATGAGACTTACTGAGGCGTTGAATACAGAATACTTCTTTCCCTCCAAGGTGATGGAATGCCTTGCATCGGGTATACCAGTCATCAGCACCTGCACTGGCCATATGGAAGAGGAGTTTGGAGATTTCTGTTATCTTCTCAAAGACGAAACCCCGCAAGGGTTAGCGGATACTATTAGGTATGTGGCCTCCCTGGACCCCCAGGAGCGAGCGGAAACAGGCTGCAGGGCCCGAGCATATATGGCAGCGAACAAGACTTGGGATGCCCAAGGCCGCAAGGTGGTGAGGTTTATTTGCAAAGCAGTGCTGAACTTGTAGAGAGCAGCCGTTGATCAGTGGTTTATGTATTTGGGAGATGACAAGGTGACAAAGCACTTCTTTTTGCGCAGAGAATCGTTAATAGGGAAACTGGCGGAAAGATATTTCATTGGCAAAGTAAGGTTTCAAGGGTTTTTTGAAGCACTGCACCTAATCTCGGTTAATGGACTAAACTATTGTGGGAGGGGCGCAAGTGTAGACGTTAGTGGGGAAGAATGGGTTGTTCGATGGTTTCGCCGTCAGTGGAATAGACCTGAGAAACCTATTGTGTTTGATATCGGTGCGAATGTCGGAGACTATACGCGAACCTTTTTATCCATATTTGGTACTGACTGCCACATATATGCTTTTGAGCCTTCTGCAAAGACTTTTGATATGCTTCGCACTAATGTTCGTAGTCCAGCCGTGAACTGTTTTAACCTGGGTTTTTCAAATATGCCAGGTCAGTGTGCTTTATATTGCGATCCGGCGGATTCAACGATTGCCTCGATATATCTCCGTGATGGTGAGGAATACGGGTACCACTTCACACAAATGGAGACAGTGCAATTGGAGACTTTGGATAGATTCTGTGAGGCTAATAACATTGACCGAATCGATTTTCTGAAGATGGATGTTGAAGGCCATGAATTGAGAACCTTACAGGGTAGTCAGAATCTCCTAAAATCTGGTGCAATAGACGTCATCCAATTCGAGTTTGGTCCGTGCAACATAGATTCGCGCACGTACTTCCGTGATTTATATCAGTTGCTTCGAGGACGATATGATATTTACCGCGTGTGCCAGGATGGTTTATATTTAATACAGAGCTACACCCATTTACTCGAAGTTTTCCGGGCCTCTAATTTCATAGCTAAGCGGCGTACGAACGAAAATAATGAAAAGTAGCCCCAGCGAGCTTGTCCGGACTAGTCGTTCAATAATAGCCTTCTTACGGTTAGGGCGACTGGAGGGGACAGTCGCAATCAATGTTGTTTCTTTTGGACTTAATGTTTTGACTTCGGTGGTTGCGGCACGGCTATTAGGACCGGAGGGGCGGGGAGAACTGGCCGCGATCCAAAACTGGGCATTGTTAGCAGTTGCTTTTGGCACCCTGGGAGTGCCAACGGCAACTGCCTACTTTGCTGGGAATGACCCAAAACAAGCAACTCGTATTTTTGCGACAGCGCAGGTATTTCTTATGGTTGTTGCTATCCCTGCGTTCACTGTGATGTATATTCTCATACCTGAGCTGCTGCCCTCTCAAAGTGTCAACGTGATTCAAAATGCTCGTGTTTTTCTCCTGCTCATACCTATTCAATTTGGTGGTTTCCTTCCCTATTTCGTGCTGCAAGGGTTGGGTAGATTAGATATTTGGAACATCATACGTGTGCAATTCCCGATTTTGTGGCTGATAGTGTTTGTTGTGGCCTACTTGACAGAGGAATTCAATGCCTCATTTATAGCACAGGGATATTTGGTAGCGATGGCATTCCATTGTGCAACTTGGATGCTAATGATGGTTGTATCTGTTCGCGGGCCTTATCGTCCAGATCTGAGATTGTTGCCCTCTCTCTTGCGTTATGGGTTGCCATCTATGTTGACTAGTGTCCCGCGCGACTTGAATTTGCGCATAGATCAACTAGTGATGGCTGTGTTCTTGCCATCTAGCACACTTGGTCTCTATGTAATTGCAGTCGCTTGGAGCGGCTTACTGGCTCCCGTGATGAATTCCTTGGGACAGACACTTTTCCCTCGCATGGCCGCCTTGCATGACACACAAGAGCAAAAGGACTTGTTACAGCGCACACTCCATATGAGTGTACTGGTAGGGATTTTGTTGACAGGAGCAATCTTGGCAATTACGCCTTTCGTTATTCCTCTGGTATATGGCCTAGAGTTTCAAGAAGCTGTTCCAGCAGCACTGATACTTGTCATAGCAGGTATGGTCTCTCATATTAACAGCATCATAGAAGAGACTTTTCGCGGAATCGGCATACCAAAATGGGCGATGATTGCGGAGGTAGTGGGTTTGGTCTGTACTGTAGTCCTGTTAGTGTTATTGTTGCCTTTATACGGATTAATGGGAGCTGCTGTAGCCTCTTTGGGGAGTTATGTAGTCGTCTTGATTGTTTTGTTGATCTTCACTAAACTATGGACAGCACTACCCCTTCGATCAATCGTTGTTCCGGGACGGTCGGATGTTCTGATACTGTGTGAATATATCAAGAGGGTCACTACGACTGTCGGATGGCAATAGTATGATACATGTGGCTTTGTTCTTGGAGGATTTATGCATGTATTAATGAATATGTATCCTTGGTATTTGCCAAAACGGAGCCGCGAATGGCGTATTCATTTTGAACTAATGAATTTGCGCAATCAGTTTCCCGATATGGAATTCTCTCTGGTGAATGACCCTCTAGCCATAAGTATAGGGAATACTATATTTCTGATGCAGTATCTCTTAGGAAAGACTGGGCGATACAGGCAACTGTTATCCAGGTTCTATCCTTTTCATGCGATGACCAGTATGAATTGGGTACCTCAGAGGTTCATTACACACTCCGGCGCTGATTTGCTGTTTGGCCATGAGTATTTCCCCTTAAACGTGAGAGCCGACCTACTCCCCACGGTTTTCGAGACTGGCATGCAGTCTGACGAAGTCATCGTGTACCACGCTCCCAAGAATATGGATAGGGGTGAATACCTACGAGGTGTTCGTGAGCTCAACGTGCGTATGAAGAGACACATTGCAGCCAGATGTACACTGATCAACGTACGAGAGCCTTCGGGGGCAGAGCGGTTCAGACATCTCTTGCCGGAGTACGCCGAGAAAGTGCGCACAGTCTTCCCATACCTGCCTTACCTCGAACCTATGTTAGAAGCCGACGTAGTAAGCAAGCACCACGACAATGGCCTCTGCCGCTGTCTGTTTGTCGGAAATGATGCCAGGCGAAAAGGGTTGCCATTCCTTGCAAAAGCTATTCAGGAGCTCCCTCCCGAGATTCGAAGTAAAATTCAGCTGACAGTAGTCAGCCAATTCCTGGATGGAGCCGTTGATCTCTCCAATATAGCGGCGCGTATCATTACCGAGAAGAAACCGCCTCGACTCAGCCTTGTTCTTGACAGGCGATCACCTAAGCAGGGGGCTGTTTCACTTGCTGAGGTGATCACCCTAATGCAATCTAGCGACGTGTTCATTATGCCAACTCAGGCAGACACGTTTGGTTTTGTCTTCATTGAAGCGCTCGCGAGCGGGTGTGCGGTTGTGGGTCCTAGGCGCGACCCGCAAGATTGGATACTTGACTACGGTCGTTCGGGCATGTTGGTTGAGCCCTGCGATCCGGATTCCATCGCAGAAGCAATCCGTTCGTTGGTGGAAAACCCAGAGTTGCGCCTGTCCTTAGCACTGGCGGGCAGACAGCGATTTCTGACAATGTACTACCATGAAGTCGTTGCACAGCACTATCGCGAGCTGTTTGAGGAAGCCATTGACCTGTGGCGTGCGGACAACCATCTTTCATCTCGAAGCGCAAACGTTAGTGCGAGCGACCAATGAAAATCCTGATTGCAACAGACTATTACCTCCCCGGCTACAAGGCCGGTGGGCCGATTCGCAGTATCATGAATATGGTGGAGCGGTTGGGGGATGAATTTCAGTTCAATATTCTAACTGCAGATCGTGACCTGGGCGACACTAATCCTTATTCGCATATTGAGAGCGGCGTCTGGCATGCTGTCGGGAAGGCTCAGGTGCTGTATCTTTCTCCTTCAGAAAAACGCTGTTGCCATTGGAGGCGGTTGCTTAAACACCTGGATTATGATGTACTTTACCTCAATGGCTGCTTCTCGAGATTGACCATCAAAACCCTGCTCTTGCGCAAACTAAGATTGATACCACGGGTGCCGGTGATCCTGGCGCCCAGGGGTGAGTTCTCACGAGGCGCGTTGGATTTAAAGAAGCACAAGAAGGCACTCTATCTATGCCTGTCCAGAAGAATAGGCTTGTACAACGGCATTACCTGGCAGGCTTCTAGCGACTATGAGCGGTTGGACATCATGAATGTCTTCAAAGATGCTAATCTACAGATCGTAGTCGCGCCCAATCTGGTTTCAAGTCGGTCGGTGAGTTCCACTCCGGCATTTAAAGGAACTGGTTCGCTGAAGATTGCCTTCCTTTCACGCGTGGCGCGAAAGAAGAATCTCGATTATGCCCTCCAAGTCTTGGCCAATCTGCAGGGGGATGTCATCTTTCATATCTATGGCCTGCTTGAAGACGCTGACTACTGGCAAGAATGTGAGTCGCTAATTGCCAGGATGCCGTCAAACGTAAGAGTCGAGTTTCGGGGAGAGGTATCTCCCGATCAGGTCATTGAAGTTCTTACCGGTTATCATTTATTCTTTTTCCCTACCCGCGGTGAGAACTTTGGTCATGTGATTTTCGAGGCTCTACGTGCAGGATGCCCGGTGTTGATCAGCGATCAGACGCCCTGGCAGGGATTGGAAGAGCAGAAGGCAGGGTGGGTTGTTCCATTATCACAACCCGAACGATTTCAGGCCATTCTCCAGGCCATGCTCGAAATGAACGATGTAGCATTCAAGGAGTGGTCGCATGGCGCTCGCGCCTATAGCGAGCAAGCGGCGAACGCTCCCACCGCTATCGAGGCTAACCGAACACTATTCTTGACTGCTGCAAGGCAGAATGGACAAAGGATACAGGCATGATGTTTAGCAATATGACGCTCCTTATCACCGGCGGGACCGGCACCTTCGGCAATGCCGTCCTGAACCGCTTCCTCGATACCGACATCCGCGAGATCCGCATCTTCTCCCGCGACGAGAAGAAGCAGCACGACATGCGGCTGGCTTACAACCACCCCAAACTCAAGTTCTACATCGGCGATGTGCGCCGACCGGAGAGCCTGTTGGACGCGATGGCCGGTGTCGACTTCGTCTTCCACGCGGCAGCCCTAAAACAAGTGCCTTCTTGCGAGTTCTACCCCATGGAGGCGCTGCTCACTAACGCCATCGGCACCGAGAATGTGATGAACGCAGCCATGGCCGCCGGCGTCAGGCGCATGGTCGTTTTGAGCACCGATAAGGCCGCCTATCCCATCAACGCGATGGGTATCTCCAAGGCGATGATGGAAAAACTGGCCGTGGCCAAATCGCGGGTCGCAGTGGATCGCGGCTGTACCATTTGTATCACCCGTTATGGCAACGTCATGGCTTCGCGCGGCTCGGTAATTCCGCTGTTCATTGAGCAAATCAAGGCCGGTCAACCCCTGACCGTCACCGATCCTACCATGACGCGCTTCATGATGAGCATTGCCGACGCGGTAGACCTGGTGCTGTACGCTTTTGAACATGGGGAGTCGGGAGATCTCTTTGTGCAAAAGGCGCCCGCGGCGACGATTGAGACGCTGGTCAATGCGCTCAAGCGGATTTTCCGAGCCAATAACCCCGTCAGAATCATCGGCGTCCGGCATGGCGAGAAGAAATACGAGACTTTGCTGACCAGCGAGGAAATGCTGCGCGCTGAGGACCTGGGCGGCTATTATCGCGTGCCGGCGGACAATCGGGACTTGAATTATAACCTGTACTTTAGCGAAGGGCGCAAACCGTTGTTGGATGGCGACTATAATTCCCACAACACGCAACGCTTGAGCGAAGATGAGCTGGCGGAGATGCTGCTCGGCCTGCCTGAGGTGCGAGCGGCGTTGGGCAGCTGATCCTCTTTTTAATTCTCTGCAATGTTTATTTAGGAGTCAAATGAAAGTTTTGGTAACCGGTGGAGCGGGGTTTATAGGCTCAAATATTGTGAAGCTCCTGTTGGAAAAGGGACACGTCATAGTGGTGGTGGACAATCTCTCTTCTGGCTACCGCTGCAATCTTGACCCTTTTCCCGAGGCGCAATTCATTGAAGGGGATATACGTGATGGAGAGCTGGTCAAAAGGGCAATATCGGGTGTTGAAGTAGTGTTCCATTTGGCCGCTTCGGTGGGCAATAAACGCTCTATTGACAATCCCATTGAAGATTCAGAAGTCAATGTAATAGGTACCCTGCGCATCCTGGAGGCCGCGCGCCGTGCTCAGGTACGCAAAGTAGTATTTTCTTCCTCAGCGGGCATTTTTGGCGAATTAAAAACGCTGCCCATTCGGGAGGATCATCCGGCGGAACCGGATTCTCCCTATGGCGCCAGCAAGCTGGGGGCTGAGAAACTTTGTCTGGCCTATGCTAAATTGTATCCATTAGAATGTATATGTTTGCGCTACTTCAACGTGTATGGGATCAATCAACGCTACGATGCATATGGTAATGTGATCCCTATCTTTGCCCATCGGCTTTTGCATGGACAGCCAATGGTGATTTTTGGCGATGGGGGGCAAACCCGCGATTTCGTCAACGTGCGTGACGTGGCCCAGGCCAACTATCAGGCCGCCCTGGCACGCGGTGTTTCAGGGGCTTTCAATATCGGCAGCGGTTCACATATTACCATCAACCGTTTGGCTGAAGTCATGTATGGAATTTATGGAATGCCGGCGGAGATAGAGTATGCTCCGCCGCGTCAAGGGGATGTTCGTCACAGCCTGGCTGATATCTCAGCGGCGAAGAGGTCTTTTGGTTATCGGCCCACCGTGGACCTTGAAACAGGGTTGAGAGAATATCTGACCTGGGCGCGCTCTGAGCTTCTGGGCTAGCTGGTGTAACCTGATCCAGTGGATCAGACAAGTCATCCTGAGGCAGGTGATAATAACGATGAAGATCTTAATTTTAGGCGGTGAAGGGATGTTGGGGCACAAAGTCTTTCAAATCTTGAGCCCCCGATTTGACACGTGTGTGACATTTCAGCGAGCCGGCGGACCCTGGACACGCTATCCGGTGTATAAAGAAGTAGAACCCAAACGGCTTCTTGCCGGCGTGAACGCGCTGAATTTTGAAACAGTCATCCGAGCTTTTGCTGTGACCCGGCCTGATGTTGTGATTAACTGCATTGGCATCATCAAACAACTGAAAGAGGCCAAAGACCCGGTCATCAGCATCCAACTTAATGCCTTGTTCCCCCATCGTCTGGCAGATTTGTGTGCGGCAACCGGCACGCGCCTGTTCCACATGAGCACCGATTGCGTTTTTAGTGGAAAGAGAGGAAATTATACAGAGGCAGACATTCCCGATCCAGAAGATCTTTATGGGCGTACTAAGCTCTTGGGTGAAGTAGACCGTCCTGGCTGTTTGACCCTTCGTACTTCCATCTTTGGGCGCGACTTCGTCAAAGACAGCGCTTTGTTAGAATGGTTCCTCAGCCAGCGCGGCAAAACGATCAAGGGTTACACCCGTGCTATTTACACTGGATTTCCCACCCAGATTTTAGCCCGGATCATGGGTGATTTGATTGAACATTACCCTGATCTGGGAGGGCTCTATCAAGTTGCCAGCGCGCCGATTAGCAAATATGAGCTGTTGGTCAGGATTCGGGATGCCATGAACCTGCATGTTGAAATTGAACCCGACGACAATTTGTTCTGCGATCGTAGTTTAGATGCGACACGCTTTGTAGCTGCGACGGGTTACCGTATTCCAACATGGGACGAGATGATTCAAGCAGTGGCAAATGATCCTACCCCTTATGATGCGTGGAAGCAGAGCCACGGCATCAGTGCGTTGGAATAAAGGATACTATGAAGGTCACGACAATCGTCGGCACACGCCCGGAAATTATCCGCCTTTCCAGGATTATGACACTCTTGGACCGTTATACCGAGCATGTTATCATCCACACCGGTCAAAATTACGATTATGAGCTGAACCAGATCTTCTTTGACGACCTGGAACTCCGCAAGCCGGATTTCTTCCTGGAGGCGGCTGGCGCTACGGCAGCGGAGACCATTGGCCTGGTGATTGCCCGTGCCGATGCTGTTTTGCGCGACATCAACCCTGATGCCGTGCTTGTCTTGGGTGATACCAACAGTTGTCTGGCCGCTATTGCTGCCAAGCGCTTGAAGATCCCCGTCTTCCACATGGAAGCAGGGAATCGCTGCTTTGACGAGCGGGTGCCGGAAGAGATCAACCGCCGCATCATTGACCACATCAGCGACATCAACCTGCCTTATTCGGCCCTCGCGCGCGAATACCTGCTGCGTGAGGGGTTGCCGCCGGATCGCATCATCAAGACGGGCAGTCCGATGTATGAGGTGTTACACTACTACATGCCCAAGATTCAGGCTTCTGATGTGAGGACGCGCC
>Ga0208825_1001276_pt1 | contig 19675 bp, 20 predicted proteins | sample AD_UKC113_MetaG_FD_184450 | JGI IMG/M metagenome (GOLD analysis project Ga0208825, IMG submission 184450) | Active sludge microbial communities of municipal wastewater-treating anaerobic digesters from Hong Kong - AD_UKC113_MetaG (SPAdes)... | ecosystem: Engineered > Bioreactor > Anaerobic >...
CAAACTGACGAACACGCAATGTAATTAAGACAATTGAACGAGTCACAAAGATAATACTTTCCAATGAAAAAAGGGGCCAAAAAGGCTCCTTTTTTCATTCTGGCGTTAGTACCATCTATTGATAAAACGCACACACCAAAGGCAAATCGTTATAATTTGAACACCCTTATTGCCTATAGTATTGCCGATTTTAATTATGGTCACAACATCTTGCGAGAATGTAAATCTCCTTGCCTAAAATCAAGAATGGGCTACGCCATCGACCTTCGGAAGTTGATTTCTAAATTCACCCTCAAACCAATCTGACAGTTCAATGTTGCTTTGCTGTTTTTCTCCATTAATGAAAGACAGCCAATGCGGAACTGTTCTATAATGGTAGCGATTATTGCCATTTTCATATTCGGGCCTAAAACTCAAATTATGCTGATTGAAATGTCCATAGGCTCTGTCCAGCTTATTTAACAGATTCTCAACGTTCTCATCTACCGTATGTTCTTCTTCGTGGCGTAAAACCAAGTCAAACATAGAGAGCTTCGAAGAAATGTTCAAAAGAGTCTCGACTTCTACTTTTCTCTTGGGCTTTGCCAACACTTCATCGTAAACAAAGCGAGCAGGAGAGAGATAAACACTCGTATGACAAAGTTTACACTATTCTATCATAGCGATTATCTCTGGGGCAGGAAAATGGTGTGCTGTTTGTGTGAAATCTTGTTCCACCGCTGAGTAGAACATATACAGCGGGAGTGCAGAATCATTTTCGGCGACTTTTACCAGAAGGTCTATTTGTAATCCGTTTGTGTTACTATAGCAGACCGAATGATAATTATCGGCCTTTAGCTTTTTCGCTTGAACCCTGAATCTGTACACATAGTGGCAGGTCAAAATCCACCACTCCCAATCTGCACCATTGCCGGTTTCCTCATGCCGAGTAAATGCATAGTATTTAAGACGAAGGCAATTTTTTGGCAACTCAAACAAAAGCCAATCTATGATAGATTCTTCCTTAACATTTGGGCTGTTGCTGTATCCAGTTGTAAATACTTTGCGTAGGCTCATGGAGCAGCATATCCCTTGCCTCCCCCGTGCTCATTGCACTTTTCGTTTTGAGTTGGTGATATAGGTTTCCTCAGTAAATGTCCCTTTGTAGACCTCGTCGTCAAGGAACGCGAGAATCTCTTTCAACTTCTTTTTATCAGGCGGGATGACGAGTTTCTTATTCTCAACAATCACGTCCAGACCACAGCTTGCCGCCAACTTTTTAATTTTGGCGGCTGTATTATTTTTCAGTACGCCAGAGTCATTAATGGCTGCTATCTTTCGGCGAACCCAAGTATCAGCCATCGATTTGAACTGGTCGTGGTCGGCTATGATTAACAACTCAATTCTGCTGAAACTTAAAACCTCGGCATCGGTTGCTGAGCGGTAATATTCGCTCAGGTCAAAAATCTGGCGCGCGTAAAAATAAGAAGAGAATCGCAGTTCTGTTTGCGTGAATACGCAGTCAACAGTTTCGGTTATACCGATACCCCACCTGTTTTCTCGTTTGAATGTGTCATTTTCAAAGAACAAGTTAAATTTCTTAGTGGAAAGATACTGCTCCTTGCGGAATCGTTGAAAAGCAACCGTAAATACTTCCGTGTTGTCCGATTCCGTACGAGTCCCCACTAAGATTGCTCGAATATCCGGCTCTACATTCTTGTCGTAAGAGAATGATTGTAAACCCAGCGGATTACGAATTGCATCTGTTATTGCCTCTTGTAAATGAAAATTACATATTGATAAACCTTCATCATCGTTTGGTTTATAACTGCCATCAAACGGCACTATTTGTTTGTCTGAAAGTAGTGGCTTTGCTCCTTCCGCAAAAGTTCTGCAAACTGACGCTTGAGTTTCTTTGTCGACTTCGAGCAACTGAACCAGATTTTCATTTCCGTCATTCAGAAGCAACATGATTGAACTGTTTTCAAACATATTACCTGTCCTCCTTGGTATCTATGAGGAGTCTTTCAAAGACCCGCATTACTGTTTTTATCTCAGATTTGTTTCTTATCCGTCGTTTTGAAATAAGAATATAGCCCCCAACCCCTGTTTCGGTTTCCACTTCGTAGAAATGATAACCTCGGAAAAAGAGGAGAATGTTTGGGAGTGCCATTATCGCAGGAAGGATGACATACCCAAGCATTAGAAGGACAACTATCAAAGAAACAATATGATAGTCCGGCATTGCCTTATAAGCGAACGGCAATATGTAAGAAAGTACATAGGCTACTAACCACGGGTCTTTTGAGACAACCTTGCAGACATTGATGTTCTTTATCGAGCAGTTGTTCTTTCCGTAGCAAAAGCAGATAACGAACAGAATCGTTACGACCGTTGCCAAAGATAGCATTATGACGAGAATGCGCCATGTGTGGAATTCAATCCAGCGAGTTAAAGCCGTCATAACCATAAGCGGCACGGCATTTGCAAGATTATAGATTACTTTTTGTAATCCGTTAGCCATCTGATTCCTCCTCTGCTAATTTAATAAAGGCTAATCACAGCCCTTTGTCTTTGCTTGATATCTTGGTGAACGGATAATCCTTGAAGGCGGCAGGGAATGTTAGGCAGTAGTTGATGATTTCTTTGCGGGTCATATAGGCTACTCCACATCCTGCAGTCTGAACGCCTGCTCGATTATCTCCATCACGTCGTCCAACTGGTCTAAGCTCTCAAAGCCGATCTCGACATCGCCGTTGCCCCATCTGCCAACGCCCGTGATGTCCTTGCATATCCCCTTGGGGTCGATGACATCGGCGAACTTCATGTTTATCGCCAGGCGGAGCCGCGAACTCTGGATAACAACATCCACGAAGTTGGTGTCGGCTTTGTAGGCGATATACAGTTTCTTGAACTCCCGCTTCACATAGGTGCCGAGGTTGAGAATTCGTGTGTTCAACTTCTCGAAGAGCATACGGTTGAAGGCGTTCAGATACTGATAGCTTTCAAGCGTGTACTCCGGCGTGGTGTCGTCCTGCTTGCGGTAAGGGGCGAGTTCTTCCTCTGTGAGCGTTGGATACGGCCATGCCTTTTTCGCAATCTCACCAAGCTGGACTGCGCGTTCATTGACTTGCGCCTCGCCCCATATTGTCTGTGTGACGACATACTTGTTCAGCCGAAGCGCGCTCTGCTGGAAACCGCCGTCCATCGTCAACTTATCAGCAAAGGGTGAATCGCTCATCTCGGAGTTATAAGCCGTCAACGTCAGGTTGCCGATGGTATGCAAGTACTTCTTTTGAATCTCCTCCCAGTCGCTTCCAAGGGCGGATACCCAGTCAGCGGAGAGGTGCGGATTCTGCGGGATGATGTGTTCGATGGTCAGATTATCCAGAACCACCACCGACTTGTTATCCCAGTTTTCAAGTCTCTCAAGAATATAGCGGCAGCGGTTCATATGGTAGATGTCCCTCGTCAGGAAGGTATCGAGGAACCGCTTGTTGTCTGGGAACTCCTTGTAGGAATCGAGCAAGATAAAAAACGCCTTTACCGAGTTTAGGTAATCACCCGGTCGGATATCATTCTTCATCGTGGCGAAAGTCTTGTTCAGGGAGTTCGTCGGAATGTCGCAGACGGCGCGGCGCAGTACGTAGCTCACGCAAAGCCGCACGATTTCCCGCAGTTCGTCAATGGTTATCAAGCCCTTGTCGTAATCGTCGTGGACTTTCAGCAAGAACGGATAGGCGACCTCCATGCGAATTGCCTTCATATCGCCATAGAGCGATTTCAACACGGCGTCGCCGCTCCGCACAAAATACATATCTGAATAGTGCTTGGCGAAGCTGTAGATGTCTTGGCAGAGGTCGCGGATGGTCAGCCCGCTGCCGTTGTGGTAAGCGCGAAACTCCTTGTAGACCTCGTTTTTGCGAGGAATCCTGCCCAACTTCATCGTGAGGTAGTCACGGAAGAAGTTGTCCAGCAACTCGCTTTGATGCTCGTTGTCAAAGAGTAGTTCCGTAGGCCGCCAGATGCTGTTGTAAACATCCGTCTGGGTCGCAGAGTCCAAACCCATCAATAGATGATTGCGGATGAGGTCTGAGTCCTTCAAGTCCATACCCGTGGAGTTGAGACTCTCGAAAATCGCCTGCGGGTCGTCGTACTGGCGGTCGAGGACGATATCTACGATTTGGAGTTTGCCGATGGCATCGTATAGGTCAGACGGTGAAATTTCCAGCTTGGCTATCTGCCCGGCAAAGAAATCGTAGTTGTCGAGGACACGGGATTTCAGAGCGGCGGGGATGGGCGCTGCTTCGACTTTCTTTATCAGGGCTTCTCGGTCGGACTGGGTAAGGAGCAGTTTGTATTTGGCATTTCCCGTTTCATATTGGTTCAAGAGCAGCGTGTCGGTTATCTTGTTCGGGTTCACTCCGCTGTCCGGATTCGCCTTGGCATAATCCCGAAGAGCGACAAGAAGAAGAGTCAGCGTGGTGATCCGCTGCTGGCCGTCGATAATCATTGCAAGGGTTGACCCCGCCGCGGAATCCTCGTCAATGCGGACAATCGAGCCGATGAAGTGACCCTCCCTTTTCGTGTTGTGAAGATTCACGATATCGCTCCAAAGTCTGGAGCATTGCTCGCGCTCCCAACTGTAGGTTCTTTGATACAGCGGAATCAGATACTGGCACGTGCCGCCGAGGTATTTGTAGATATTGCTCTTGAAAGCGTTCATCGCTTTGCCCTCCCTTAATTATCAGTCCACATCTCGCACTGCCCAATTACAGTGGCAATGGCGTCTTCCATACCCTCCGGCGGGTATTTGTATTTTTTTAGCAATTTTTTGACCATGCGGCGCATGCCGGCGCGGGCAGACTCTTTCTTTTGCCAGTCAATGGTGCGGTTCTTGCGGAGCATATCCGTTAGTTCGCGTGTCATAGCCACAAGTTCCTCATTCTGATAGAAATCCTTTACAGCCTCGGGTCGGGTGAGCGCATCGTAGAATGCTAACTCTTCACCGGATAGACCCATCGCGTCGCCTTCCGCTTGGGCAGAAGCCATTTCTTTTGCCATCTTTATCAGTTCGGCGATGACTTCCTCGTTGGAGAGCATACCGTTCAGGTACGCTTTCATGGCGCGGGAGAGCATCTCCGAAAACTTCTCACTCTTCACAAGGTTTGTCCTGCGGTAAAGCGTCACTTGCTCGGCGAGCAGCTTCTTCAAAATCTCGACGGCGAGGTTCTTTTCCTTCATCTTGGTAATTTCATCAAGGAACTTCGGGTCGAAGAGGGAGAAGCCCGTGTCCACATCGGAAAACAGATTGATAACGCCTTCGCTTTGAATGCTCGCTTTCAGCAGTTCGTTGACGCGGGCGTTAATCTCTTTCAGGGACAGCGGCTTGCCCTCTCCGATTATCCGTGTAAGCAGCGTCCGCACAGCCTCGAAATACGCGGCTTCATACCGCTGCTCCGGGGTGAGCAGGGAGCGGCAGAGAGAGAGCGCTTGGCGCAGGAGCATTGCCTCTTTGATAAACGCTTCCTTGCGGCTTGTGGTGTCACCATATCCTATCGATGGCTCGGCAATGTGTGATACCGTCTCTTCCATTACTCTGTGTGGTTGTCTGTCAATCGCCGTCAGGAAGTTCACGCCGCCGCTGATTGCCTTGGCGCGGGAAAGGTCAGTAGCATTTGCCCGCATAAAGCCCGAATAATCGAATCCGTGCATCAGGTCGCGGCAGACTTCCAGTTTTTCTATGAACTTCGGCAGAGCGGTCTTGGCGATGTCGGTATCACCGTAGTTATTCTTGTCGCGGTTCGTGTAGTCATTCATCGCCTGCTTCAAAGCCGAAGCGATGCCGACATAATCGATCACCAAGCCGCCTTCTTTATCCTTATAAACCCGGTTGACACGGGCGATTGCCTGCATGAGGTTGTGTCCCGCCATTGGCTTGTAGATATACATCGTGGCGAGCGACGGCACGTCAAAGCCTGTCAGCCACATATCCACGACGATGGCGATTTTCATCGGGTCGTCATTGTCCTTAAATCGCTTCGCCAGTTCGTCACGGTGACGCTTGTTGCCGATGACGCTACGCCATTCTTCCGGGTCTTTGTTGCTCTCGGTCATGACCACGCCGACTTTTTCTGACCACTCGGGGCGAAGTTCCAGCAGCTTGCGGTAAATCGCCATAGCGATGGCGCGGGAATAGCCGACAATCATCGCCTTGCCCGTGAGTTCATATTGGCGATTTTCTTCGTAGTGCTTGACAATATCCTCGCAAAGAGCGGTTATGGTCTGCTCCGCTCCGAGGATGGATTCCATTTTGCCTAGTTCCTTCTTGCTCTTTTCGATGGCGTAGTCCTCGGCATTCTGCGCCATGATGTCATACTCAGCATCAATGAGCCTCAAAATGTCCTCGTCCAGTTTCAGATAGATAACGCGGCTCTCGTAGTAGACAGGGCGCGTCACTCCATCCTCTACGGCTTGGGTCATGTCGTAGATGTCAATGTAGTTGCCGAATACCTCGATAGTGGAGCGGTCTTTGCTTGAAATTGGCGTTCCCGTGAATCCAATGTAGGTTGCGTTCGGGAGACTCTCACGGATAATCAGTCCAAAAGATTTTTGAATGCGTCCCGTCTTGCTGTCCACCCGCTCGTCGATAAACTGGCTTCGGTGTGCCTCATCCGCCATAACTATAATGTTACGGCGTTCGGTTAGGCAGTCCTCAGCTTCCTCAAATTTTTGTGCCGTGGTGAAAATGATGCCGTTAGCTTGGCGTCCTGCAAGCAATTCTTTTAGATGAGTGCGGCTTTCAGCTTGTTGCGGCACTTGACGCAGGAAATTGGCACACTTGGCGAACTGATCGAATAGCTGATCGTCAAGGTCGTTGCGGTCGGTCAGCACGACGATGGTCGGTGAGTTCAAAGCCTCTTGGAGCAGATGGGCATAGAAAACCATCGACAGCGACTTTCCGCTTCCTTGAGTATGCCAGAACACGCCACCTTTTCCGTCCGTGACGGTGGCGGTAGCGGTCGAAGCGACAGCCTTCCGCACGGCGAAATACTGGTGGTATGCGCCGAGGATTTTCACGTCGCCGGAGAAGCAGATGAAGTTCTTTATAATATCGAGCAGCCGCGTCTTGTCGAACATTCCTTCAATGAAGGTGTCGAACTGTGCGTATTGCGTATTTTCGTAGCTGCCGTCCTTCGTTTTCCATTCCATGAAACGGTCTTCGCCCGCCGTTATCGTACCAGCTTTGGAAATGGCGAGGTCGCTCATTACGAGGAAAGCATTATAAGTGAACAGTGAGGGTATCTCGTGCATATAGTTCCGCAGTTGCAGGAACGCCTCGGAAGCGTCAGTCTCCTCGCGGGAGGGAGATTTTAGCTCGAAAATAACCACAGGCAGGCCATTCAGGAACACGATAACATCAGGGCGTTTCTCGCTGTTCTCGATAATCGTCCACTGGTTGGCAACGGTGAAGGTATTGCGCTCCACGTTCTCGTAGTCCACAAGCCGAACCAGAGCAGCCCTTTGCTCGCCATTGTCATAGTAGTTGACGGACACGCCGTTTTGGAGGTAATCCATGAACTGGACATTCTTCTGCAAGATCGTGCCGCCCTCAAAATTCCGTAGCTTATAGATCGCCTCGATAAGGGCAGCTTCCGGCAATTTTGGGTTGACGCGGCGCAGGGCGGGTCGCAGCTCGTCCATATACAGCGGTTCCGTGTAGTCGCGGGCTACGTCTGGTCCATAAACGTAGCCATATCCCAAAGTGTCGCGGAAGACCTCGATAACCGCGTTTTCATAGTTAGCTTCGGTATATACCATAGGGTGTACCCCCTTCTCATTCTATCGAAACACCCGTAGGCGGTAAATCATCATTTAGCGTCGCTAATTTCGGTAACGGACAACTCGCCGGACATCAGACGTGGCAAAAGAGTATCGCGGGTATTCGCCAAGCACTCATTCTCAAGACCGTTGGCAAAAATGGTGTCTATGAATATTTCTACGGCTTCGTTGAACTTAGCTACAACATCAACTGAAGGGATTATGATTGGTTCATTTTCAAGGAAACCAGTAATATTCAGGTTCTTAATGCCGGTAGTGCCGTTCTCGTAAGAGAACATCACGTTTTGGTCATAGAGGTACTTCCAGTAGAAATACACGAACGCCGAATACCCCTCCAGAGGTTTAACCGCTCGACAGAAGTTCGTGCAAACCATACCTCGGTCATAGCGTTCGAGAAGCGACTGAGTGATTAAGGCACATCGTCCCGTTGACTGGGTAGGACTGCCGCCGGAAATCTCAACCACGATATCGCCAACGGCAAGCCTCTTGGAAGCATAGTTTTTACGAAGGATGAAGCGAATGGGCATTTTACCTTTGTTGCCGACATTGACATCTGGAATGTCCGCACCACGAATGCAGTACACCTCTTGGGTGTTGTTGCCTATTGGCGCATCCTTACCCCAATCGCCGCCCAGCGTGGTTGAAATAACCTCACTGAATGTGCCTTCCCGCCAATCGCCGGGCATCTCCCCACCGAATGGTTCGAAGTCCACGAACCACGACTTGAAAATAGCCTGCGCTATCTGCTCTAAATGATGATTTATCTTCCTGTTTTCGGTAATCTTGGTATCAAGGGCAGATAGCACCGAAGCTATCGACCGTTGATCATCTAGTGGTGGAATATCTATTGTGTAACTCGAAAAGGAGCTTTTGTTGACAATCGGCACTGCGGTCGAAGTTTTACTTATATAGTTCAGTTCTTTGCCTAATATAGTCATTGCATAATAAACAAAGTCTGGGTCAACATTATCAGCAGGAATTATTGAGTTTATCTGTTGATTAGTTACCGTGGGCTGTGTTGTCATAACAACTTTGCCCAAATCAGAGCCAATGCAACTAACGCAAATTGTGCGGGGAGGCAATAAACAGTTCTTCACCTCCGACAGTCCCTTGCTTGTAAGCGTCTTTGCTGTCGTTTCAACGTACTTCACACTCATATCGTCTGAAGGCGTGAGAAACAGAACTGACCCTCCGTAGTTATCAGTTATAGCTGTCTTTGGGGTTTTCCCAGTAACGACACGCCCAAGATCGCCGACACGAACTGTTCGCCATTTAGATCTCATACCCAATCGCCCCCAGTCTTCTGCGGATTTCGTCCTCCAGTTCGTGGCAACGCTTGAACATCTCCGACAGTTCGCCGGTCAGTCGCGTCATCTTTTCCTCGAAGGGTTCGCCGTCGTCCTCCTGCTCTTCAATACCGACATATCGCCCCGGCGTGAGGATATAATCCTGCTTGGCGATTTCCTCCGTGGTCACGGCGGCACAGAAGCCCTTCACATCCTCAAGAGTTCCGTCGTCGAATGCTCGGAAGGTTGCGGCAATCTTGGCGATGTCCTCGGTGGTCATCTCGCGTAGGCGGCGGTTGACCATCGTCCCCATCTTGCGGGCGTCGATGAACAGCGTCTTGCCTTTCTGCTTTTTGTTGCGACTGATGAACCACAGAGAAACGGGAATCTGCGTGGTATAGAACAACTGCGTGGGCATGGCGACAATACCCTCCACGAGGTCATCTTCCACAATTTTGCGCCGGATCTCTCCCTCACCCCCGCTCTGAGACGAGAGGGAGCCGTTTGCAAGCACCATGCCGATTTTTCCGTTGGGGGCAAGGTGGTAAATCATATGCTGAAGCCACGCAAAGTTGGCATTGCCGGATGGTGGTAAACCGTATCGCCAACGCGGGTCGTCGTTAAGGCTGCCATCGTTCCAGTTCGAAAGGTTGAACGGGGGATTAGCGAGAATAAAGTCCGCTTTCAGCGTTTTATGTAAGTCGTTATAAAAGGTGTCAGCGTTGTATCCACCAAGGTCAGGCTCTATGCCACGAATGGCAAGGTTCATCAAAGCCATTTTGCGGGTTGTTGGGTTAGATTCCTGTCCGTATATGGATAAGCTGCTGATGTTGCCCGCGTGGTTCTTGACGAAGTCCGTGGACTGCACGAACATGCCGCCTGAACCGCAGCAGGGGTCATACACGCGCCCTTTGAATGGCTGTAAGACCTCGACGAGTGTCCGTACCACACAAGACGGCGTATAGAATTCTCCCGCCCGTTTACCTTCCTGTTCGGCAAACTTGGAGAGGCAATATTCATAAGCGCGACCAAGAATATCCTTGCTATCACCATGCTCAATCATTTGAATATTGGTGAACAAATCCACCACATTCCCAAGGCGGCGTTTGTCCAGTTCGGTGCGGGAGTAGGTTTTTGGAAGGATGTCCTTCAGCCGTTTGTTCTCTTTTTCAATCGCCCGCATAGCGTCGTCGATGACTGTGCCAATTTCTTCGGTGTGCGCAGCTTCGGAGATAACGCTCCATCGTGCCGATGGCGGCACAAAGAACACATTTTTTTCTGTATAAGCATCCTTGTCCTCCACGTCGTCATCCTCGGCTTTTAATTCGTTATATCGCTCATCAAATTTATCTGAAATGTATTTAAGGAAGATAAGTCCCAAAACAATGTGCTTATACTCTCCGGCATCCATATTTCCGCGCAAAATGTCCGCTGCCCCCCAGATTTTCTGTTCGAAGCCGATATTCGCTGTGTTGTTTCCATTAGTTGCTGCCATATATTTCTCCTCCTTGTTCATCGCTGTGTTCCCGACTGTCAGTCGATGAACAAAACTGATTTATTAAGTTCATACCTTTCCCTTGTTTGCTTTGCTGTGTTCATCATCGTTAGTCAGTTCCATGATGTCGCTCAACTCGCATTCAAGAGCTTCGCAAATTTTGATAAGTATGTTGGTCGTGACGTTCTCACCTTTTCCCAACTTGGCAATGGAAGCGGTGCTGATGCCAGTCGCCCGTTTCAGGTCAGCTTTATTCATTTTTTTATCCAACATCAAATGCCACAACTTGTTATAACTAATTCTCACATTGATTCCTCCTTGCTCCCGTCTGTGGTAGGCAATAATTGATTCGGGTCGTGCTTAGATTCTTACTCATATTGATAAACACCATCCAAGAATCCCGTATATTCCGTGTTCCTTATCTCTCGTAAATTCAGTAACTTTAACGTGCGGCGTTTGTAACAGCCCGTCAATCTGAGTGGGCAGCCTATCCTTATGTTCGATTATGATTATCTGCTCCGCAGACGTTGGGGCAGATTCTGCATCACCACTGAAAATCCCAATGAGATAATCCACAAGCCTGATATTAGTGTGTCCTGTTTCTCCATGTACTCAGACTCGGAGAGTTGGGTCATCGGCGAGTCCGTACAGGGTCAAATGCTCCTCGCAAAACCCATCGACACCTTCTCTATCCCCATAGGCAGCATAAAGTTCACAGATGTATGGTTGCTCTTCCGGCAGCGGTATGGCTGGTGGGTCTACTTGCTTTGGCGCAGGGATTGTGGCAAGCAGGGCTTCAGCACTCTTTAGGGCTTCGAATGGGTCGGATGTTTTTGCGCGACCGATGGTCTGCGAGCGTGTGCTACGGGTGCTGCTCGCACAATCGTTCATTATATCCGCAAAGATATCCGCACACTTGGCAGCCACCTCATACTTCTTGCCAACCTCGATACCTCTTTCGGCAAGTGCAGCTCGGAGTCCCTCAATGCCATCGTCTGTTAGCTCCGAGATGTAGGCTTCGAAACTACCTTTATCAAGATGCCCCAAAACAAAAGCAGCATCCTTTCGCGGGAATGGCTTTGACCCATTGTAAATCCTCGTAAGGTAATCCGGCTTTTTGTCGAGCAAGGCACAACTTCCATCGTCTGTTTCTTCGATGATGTTCCCTACCAACACCACTACAAGGTCGGATTGATATTTTCCGTTCCCAAAAAAGGGATACAGCATCTGCGCGAACTCTGTGAAAGTCACCTTGTACACCCCCCTTGCCCAAACAAAAGTCCGTTTAGGTACGGAGTTGAGAACAGCCCATTTTGTAAATTGAATTGTAAACGCGAAATCGCAATGCATTCATTGGCTAACTCAACTGTACTATTTATTATTCTATCACATTCGTTTGGGAAAACCAATGATATTTTTGCGATAACAGACTAAGATAGGAGGATGTCAACATGAGCGAAGTAACGAGCCTTGACCACAAGCGGGTTTGTAACGTAAGCACCGATGCGCGCATCATCGAGATACGCAGGAAAGACTGCGTGACCCGAATCACCGCAAACACCGGCGGCACATTAAACATCACTCACGAACGCATGAAACAGGCGGTCTGACCGTTATCCCAGAGGAAGCCGTGGTCGTCCGCATGATATTTGCCGATTACCTATGTTGAAAAACATCAGCACGGGCAAGGCAAACCGTTAAAATTGCAACCCTTAACAGGGTAATCGTTAAAAGACACTCGGCAAGAGCCATGGTTCAAGTCTTGCAATCGCTGAAAATCACATCTTGTCATAACCATCTTTTGATGCAGGATAAAAACCACAAAGCCCGAAAGCGGCTTAAACACGGCACTTTCGGGCAAACAAAAAACCACCTACCGACAAAATTTCTTTTATCAATAGATGGTATTTGATTTGGTGGAGGCGGCGGGAATCGAACCCGCGTCCGAAAGCAAGTCTCCACGGGCTTCTCCGAGCGCAGTCTGTGATTTGAATCTCGTCAGTCTAACGTCCACAGACAGGCTTTAGACCGACCAACCTCACTGTTTAAGTGGTGCAGAACGTGAGGTGCATCCTGACCACTCGGCTGACTTTGTCGCGCCCTGCTACGAAAGGTCAGCCAACCTTCGTAGAGAACGGCTGTCTATCTAATTAGGCAGCAACTGGAACGTAATCGTTGGCACTTAACTTTTTCCCACCGTTTTTTTACGAGGACGGTGAGAAACCTCGGCTCGCTTCCCGAGAAGGCTTACCCCCGTCGAAACCGTTCGCCCCCTCGATTGAACTTCCGCTACATATATGACAACGTTTCCATGCTATATTATCTGACATCCAAAGGTGCAAAATCGTTCACATCAAAAACATCCGCACTAAAAAACTAAAACGCCCGGACTGGGCGCTCTGTTTTTTAACTTCTTGGTGCCGAGGGCGGGACTTGAACCCGCATGGTCCAACGACCGCATGGCCCTCAACCATGTGCGTCTGCCAATTCCGCCACCTCGGCTCACTGAATTTCGTCATCTTCTATGAAACGTTCAGCATATATTATACCACACATTCGAACTCTCGTCAATATAATTTGCGCATTCGAAAATGCAAAAACAGGAAGACAATCGGTCATAAATAAAGGAGCACGACTGTGCTCCGCACACGTAGAAAGAGAATACTAAAAATTTGGAGCGGGTGACGGGTTTCGAACCCGCGACCACTTGCTTGGCAAGCAAGTGCTCTACCGCTGAGCTACACCCGCTCATCTAACTTGCTAAGTTTCTTATCTTTCCTTTTGGTGCGAGGGGAGGGATTTGAACCCTCACAGGATTATCAGTCCTACTGGATTCTAAGTCCAGCGCGTCTGCCAATTCCGCCACTCTCGCACCTATACTCTGGTGACCCGGGCGGGATTCGGACCCGCGACCCCCTGATTAAAAGTCAGGTGCTCTACCTGCTGAGCTACCAGGTCACCTCTATGGCGCATAGACATGTGCCGATAATCATGATACCACATACAATTTTCTGTGTCAAGGGGTACAGAAAAAAATCTCCCGATTAGTTTAGTGTATTGACACACCACGTAACAATGTGATATACTCACTAAATGATAATGATTATCATTTTCATAATGTACTTTGACCTTGTCTTGAGCCTTGGTTAATTCTTATCGATTTCTATAAAATCAATAAAATCATTATGTGTGAGGGTGATGTCGTGGAGAGAACTACGAAAAACAGGAAAAGTGTACTCGAAATCATAAAGGAGTCTGAGGTACCTCTCACAGCTTATTGCATAAGCAAACAATGTGATATAAGCTTACCAACGATATATCGGGCACTCGACTTCCTGACTCGAAGTGGTGAGATAAAGTCATTCACGTGGGAACATTACACATACTATTACTCCTCAGCCGAACACAAACACTTTTTTAGGTGTACCAGCTGCGAGAGACTCTTCCCTCTTTACGAGTGCTCTGTGCAAGACTATGAAAAACATTTGGAAGAAACCATGGGCATCGAAATAGATGAGCATTTCATCTTATTCAGTGGTACATGCAAAGAATGTCTTCAAAATAAAATACAAAAAACACAAAAGGAGAACAGAGAACTATGAAAAAAAGAGTGCTATTTGCCATATTTCTATCTACTCTTACAATTGCTGTTTCTACAGTCACATTTTCATTGAGCATTGCAACCACGATCAACCCTTATTATCTCATCGTTAAAGACATAACTGGTGGCAAGGCAGCGGTGTCTCTGATTGTAAAGCCTGGCGCTGATCCACATTCTTACAGTCCAACCGTCAGTGACGTTAAGGCACTCTCAAAGGCAGATTTGATCATCGCCAATGGGTTGGGACTTGACAACGCATATCTGAAGGGATACACGAATGTGCTATATCTTGGCGATAAGATTCCTGATACCATGCTCGAAGCGGAAATTAGCCATGACGACGGTGATAGTGAAGGTGTAAATCCGCATATCTGGCTATCTTTTGACTTCTTGACGCAGTACATCGTGCCTTCGATAAGAGATGAACTAATCAGAGTAGACAGTGTAAACGCTCAAATCTACAGGGCAAATGCAACCGCATTGCTCAAATCATTATCGGCACTTTCAAAAAAATTTGATTCACTGCTCGGTGGATACAAAAATTCTGTTGTCGTATTGGACCATCCATCCTATTTCTATTTATTCAAAAAGTACGGTATAGTGATTCTCTCAGTTGAAGAAGGGCACGATAAGCAACCAACGATATCACACATAAAGGACATCATCACACACTCGAAGAAATCGAAGTTATTGGGCATCTTCGTAGGTCCACAATTCAATAGGTCTGCAATAGATACGATTTCAAAAGAATTGAAGAGAAAATACTACGTGTTAGACCCACTTGGAGTCGATAGCCGGAGTATAACCGACCTACTCAACAAAGCCTACAGTGTAATAAAGGAGGCAGTAAATGGAGCAAGTGAGAAATAGTAAAGAGAAGATAATTGCGGTAAAGGATTTATCTGTGACGCTTGGAGAAGTCGAAGTATTGAAAGACATTTCATTTGAGATATCAAAAGGCAGTTTCACCGGAATCATCGGTCCAAACGGAGCCGGCAAATCCACTTTGATTAAAGCTATACTCGGGTTTATAGACTATGAAGGAATGGTAGTACTAGATGGTACAGTGGGTTACGTACCTCAACTCTCATCGTTCAACAGAGAATTTCCTATGAACGTCTACGACTTCGTCAGACTACCGATCAGAAGGGAAAAGAATTGGAAAGAGAAAGTCGATTCTATATTAAACGAGGTTGGGCTCGAGGGCTTTGGTATAAGACTCGTTGGTAAACTCTCCGGCGGCGAGTTTCAAAGAGCGGCACTTGCACGTGCGTTAATTTCAAAGCCAGATATATTGATACTAGACGAACCAGAAGCAGGTGTTGATCAGATGGGAAAAGCAAGATTTTACGACCTACTCAATTCGCTCAAGCAAGAAGAGAACATAACAATATTGATGGTAAGCCACGATATAGGACTCATATTTGAAAAGTGCGACAATGTGATGTGCCTAAACAAAACACTCCATTGCCATGGACCAACGGAAAGCATGAGCATAGAAGACATTAAAAAAACATTTGGTGAGTTCGACATATGGATACGTTCCGACGACCATTACGAAGTAGAGCACGAACATCATGAACATCAAAAAAATCAAACACATTCAGAAGCCAGAAGCGACAGAAAGCAGCGTGATAATAATGGGCATAATAAATGACCTGGCAAACTTCGAATTCTTAAGATACTCACTCATCGCAACTCTGCTCGTATCATTATCAACTGGCATCGTCTCACCGATAATTGTTTACAGAGGGATGGAATTCATAGGCGACGGGCTTTCGCACGCTATATTTGCAGGTGTCGCAGTTGCCGTCGTCGCCAACTTCAACGTATTTCTCGGGGCAATACTGGCAACTGTCGTATTTGCTTATCTCATATACCGACTAAACAAATCGGATGCTCTTCGTGAAAGTACGGCAATAGGGATACTACTTCCCGTATTCATGTCAATTGGTGTCATCATCTTTTCAAAATCACCACGATACACAACAGATGTAACATCATATCTATTTGGGAACATTTTGATGGTTGTGAAAGAAGATTTGTACTTTCTAGTAGCAGTAACGATACTCACTGGTATTGCAGTCTTTGCGAACCTTTACAAAATCTCGTACTGGATTTCTGATGAAGCCATGGCACAGTTTTACGGTATACGCACTAATACGATAAAACTGTCCATCTTGTTTCTAACATCGTTTGTCGTCGTATCTGCTCTCAAGATAGCAGGTGTTATCGTCATGGGCGCATTTCTTGTCCTACCCGGCGTATTTGCTAAGATGTCTGCCAACTCCTTGAAACAAGCAATATTCAAAGCCATAAACTTCAATCTCATCTCATCGTTGTTGGGATTTTTGGTATCTTACTATTTTGACTTACCACCGGGGCCAACGATTGTACTCTTTGGGTTCCTACTGTTAGTAATCTCCATATCGTGGAACAAATGGAAAGACTGAACTCAGATATTTATACTTTACCAGAACAACTCGATGATTCTACAACGTAGAGTCGCAATAAACAAAAAGAAAGTGAGAAACTACTTCAAGAAGCAGAAAAACCGAAAACAGCATACATGTGCAGCGTTGTCGTATTTGCGGGGAGAATTAGAATTTGATTTGTGCTTTCTCCCCTACGTTGCGTAATTTTTCCTGTCAAATGTGGTATAATTGAATTGATTCAAAATGTGATGCGATTTGGAGGTCAATATGAGTGATATAACCAACCCACACGATGCCTTCTTCAAACTCATGTTTGGTGATATCGAAGTAGCTCAAGATTTCTTGCAAAACTATCTTCCAACGGAGATTGCCAAAGTTGTTGACTTGAAATACTTGACTAAAGAGAACAACAGCTATATAGATGAGCAATTCAAAGAAAGCTTCACAGATATGCTTTACAAGACAAAGATAAATGGTGAAGATGGATACATCTACTTTCTATTCGAACACAAGAGCTATCAAGACCCATTAGTAATCTTGCAACTGTTGAAATACATAGTGAGGATATGGGAAGAGAAATATGATAGAAAAGGAAACAGATTGCCGATAGTAATACCGATGGTGATATACCATGGGGAGAGCAGATGGAACGTACAAACCAAGTTGATGAAATTGATAAAGGGAATAGACAAATTACCAGAAGAGATGAAGAAGTACATACCGACTTACGAATACGAAGTATACGACCTTTCAGCATCAGCACAGATGGGAATAGTGGGGATGGCACTAACGAAAGCAGTGCTCGAAGTGATGCGAGTAGTGGTGATAGCAGACAACGAGAAGTTTCGTGAATGGTTGAGGAAGATATTCAAAGAGATAAAAGATTTTCCAGAAGACAAATTCGAGAGATTTATAGATGCATCGATAAGGTACATATTATCAGTTAGAGAAGACGTGAGCATTGAGATAATAGAAAAGGAAGCAAAAGAAATACTTTCAGGAAGGAGTGAGGCGATTATGTCAGTAGCTGAAAAGTTAAGAAATGAAGGCGAAGCTAAAGGTAGACTGGAAGGCAAAATAGAATTTGTGCTAAAGAATCTAAGCAAAAAATTTGGTGAGGACCTAACGGATGAGCTAAAAGGAAAGATACAAAAGGCCGATGAGAAGACGATAGACTGCATCGGTGAGAATTTGTTGGATATAACACTTGAACAACTAAAAGAAGCACTGAAATAGAATCACCCCCGCAATAGGCGGGGGTGATTAAATACTATAGATAGCTCAGAATTTGACGCTTGGAAACTTTGAAAAAGTTATAAATGAGTATAAGCAATGGAAAGAGAACGTAGATGAACTTTTCATTCTAATTTAGCTGTGGCAACTTGAGTCTTTCGATGAACTACTGAATCAATTAAAAAACATGGGAAGTTTGTTCTTTCTGCTCCCATGTTTTTTTGTGATGAATAAGCCAAAGCAAGTTCTACGATCTATCTTAAACGTGGTATAATTGAGATACAAATAAAGCAGGAGCAGTTAGATGACTCAAGGGGGCGAGGTTATGGAATTTGTCAACACAAAGACCGTTAAAAAGTCTGTCCCAATATTCATAGAAGGCGGAAACAGAGCCATTTTATTCGTTCATGGCTTTACAGGCTCACCTCACGATTTCGAATACATGGCAAAAGAGGCAAATAGAGCAGGATTCACCGTTTCCGTGCCGCGTCTACCTGGACATGGTACATGTGGGGAAGACTTTCTGAAAACAACATCGAGAGACTGGCTAAGAAGAGCTTTCGATGCATACTATGATTTAAAGGCAACGCACGATGACGTAGCCATAGTGGGACTTTCGATGGGTGGAGTCATAGCGCTGATAATGGCAGCTCAGTTGAAGCCAAAAAGACTCGTCACATTGGCAGCTGCCACACACGTGTTCGACAAAAGAATTCAATTAACACCATTCATATCATTGTTCACAAAAAAGATGAATAGGGAGAACGCCGAGAAATTCGACGATCCAGATTTACAGTATCTAAAAGAGGAATACTGGTCGTACAACTGGCCAAAACAGTCTGCGCAGCTCTACAAGCTCATGAAAATGTCAAGAAAGGCTGTGCCAGAAATAGTATCCGAGACTTTAGTTGTAGCAGCAAAAAATGACGACGCAGTTCCCATGGAAGCAGCGGATTTTATATACAAAAACATCAGATCAGAGAAACGAAAAATGCTCGTCTTTGAAAGATCAGGCCACGTTTTGAGTAACGATGTTGAAAAGGAAGATGTTGCGAAAGCAGTTATTGAATGGCTCGTCTAATAAATATAGACAAGTTTTGTCCAAATTTAACATTTAGGTAACCCTAATTTATAATAGGAGAGTTATAATATTTTCGAAATTGAATGTATGTATATATGGAGGTGTACTTATGAGTTTGTTAGCAGAAAAGGATGTAAAGTATTTACGAGAATTGTTTGGAAAAGAATTGGAGAACAAAGTGAAGGATATTCTTCTACGGAGATGACTGTGAATATTGCGAATTGGAAGGACAATTGCTCGATGAAGTTGAGGTGCTTTCGGATAAGATATTGGTTGAAAGATATCACAAAGATAGTGAAAAAGGTAAGGAATACAACGTTGAATTCGCACCTGCGTTGATTATAACACTCGAGGATGGTAAGGACAGAGGCGTAAGATTCTACGGAGTTCCTTCAGGCCATGAGTTTGGTACACTTATCCAAGATATAGTACTATTTGGCAAGAATGCAAAGCCGCAACTCTCACAAGAAACGATAGAACAGCTCAATCAACTTGATAAGCCAGTGAAAATCAGTGTCTTTGTTACACCTACGTGCCCGTATTGTCCAAAGGCCGCCCTTACAGCACACAACATGGCACTTGCTAGTGATAAAGTAATTGCTGAAGTTGTTGAAGCAGGCGAGTTCTTCGATTTAAGTGATCAATTTGGCGTTTCTTCGGTGCCACACATTGCAATAAATAGAAATCCAGATAAGTTCTTCATAGGCGCATATCCAGAGCCAC
>Ga0208825_1001278_pt1 | contig 19663 bp, 6 predicted proteins | sample AD_UKC113_MetaG_FD_184450 | JGI IMG/M metagenome (GOLD analysis project Ga0208825, IMG submission 184450) | Active sludge microbial communities of municipal wastewater-treating anaerobic digesters from Hong Kong - AD_UKC113_MetaG (SPAdes)... | ecosystem: Engineered > Bioreactor > Anaerobic >...
ATATGTAGTATTTTTCTACATACAGTATATCGCAAAAACGCCTTGAAGTCCAGTAGTTTCAATAGTTTTGCGAAGTTTTCAAAGATCGATATTACCTGTTTTTAACAGGAGTTATTGCAGTGGAATCATATATGGATTTAAGGAGATGATTGAAGCATGAATGCTATGCTTGAAGGGTATATAGAGGATTTAAAAGATAATCTAACCGGTTTAAGCAATGCACTAATGGTTGTTAAATTAGGAAGCATTGATGCTGATATTATAGATACAATATTTAATGCTGTACATACTATTAAGGACAATTCGACAGCTATGGAGTTTGAACAAATCGAAAAGGTCATGCATATAATTGAGGATATTCTAATTGAATTAAGAAACGGCACAATGGAACTTTCAAGCAACATTTCGAATATTTTATTTGCATGCCATGATTTTCTTAAAGTTTGCCTGGACGAAATAGAAGAAAACAAATCAGACATCAATGTAGATATAAGCTCAATCCTTGATTTATGTTCCGAAATAAACATAAATAAAATTGAATCAAATAAATTTCTCCACCCATCACAAATAATAGCTGATGATATAAATAAAATGCTATATACAAATATTGACCCGGAAACATTGCATATTATATCGGACAATATGGAAAGGGGCTTTAGCCCTTACAGTCTTGAAATAGATTTTGCAGATGACTGCATCATGAAATCAGTTCATGCATGGTTGATTTTTCAAAAGATCGCGGCTTTTTCAATACTCATCTATTCAAATCCGCCCAGACCTGATGACAAGTCATTTAAAGACGGCTCCTTCAGCATGGAAGGATCTACAATACAGTTTTTATTATTAACTGAGAAGGATATTAATGAACTTATTGCGGAATTGGAAAAATTAAGTGACATAGCATCTATCAGGAGTTATTACATACATCCTGAAGAAATCAATACAATATTAGAACGCCATAAAATGAAAGAAAATATTTTAAAATCCATAACAGACATTGGCATTCAACTTGCAGATATGGAAACGACATCAAATCAGAATCTAATAAATGATATAGTAGATTTATTGGACACTATATCCAATTTAAGCCTGGCAGAGTCCAAAAATTATATCATACCTGCTTCAAAGCAAATTGCAGAAATTCTAAGGGAAAAGGCTCAATTAAGACAAAATATTGATATGAGAAGCATGGAAGTCATTACTCAAGTATTCTACGTTATAGAAGCTGTATTAAAAACACCTGACAATAATCAATCCAATGACCAATTTCGTGAAAAGATACTAAACATATTTATTGATGAACTAAAAGCAAATAACAATTATTCCACTCAAAAAATTAGAAATATTCTCCAACCAAAAGGTATATTAAAAGAAAATGAACTCCGGGCAAAGATAAACATGCTTTTGGAAATGTTAAACGAGCTTGTTTCCCTCAATTCTCAACTTAAGCAGCAGATTGAAACTGTTTGTGCAGATAAAACCGAATTGATAAATGCCCTTTCGAAAGAATCAAACCTTATAAAAAAAATACAATCCTTATCAGCATCTTTCAGAATAAAAAGTGATGCAATTTAGGGATCATTTCTTCCTAAACTCAATCAATTGGTCATTTAAGATTTGCACATCACCAAACTCAGCACCACTAGTAGTAGATAGTATGATTTTATTTTTATCCTCATAAGATATCACAAGTGGAAATACATTTCGATCATCATCAATCCCTAATAGTACAGAAGATTTAATTCTATCTTCACTCATAGACGTTTTGATTTTATCAAATACAGGATAAGCATTGTATTTAAGATCGGCAATCCCGTTATAAGCCTGCAATAAGCCTGTTAACGACCAATCGGCGTCTGTGCAGTTAGGTGATCTGTTTGTATATGCTTCAACATATCTTGCTTTAGGATTAAACAGTATCATTTCTTTGCGGTCGCTTAAAAATTCTTCTACCCCGTCAGCCTTTGATATCTTACCGGCGATTTCATAATCTATAATACCAACCTGACGGTAATAGTACAGCTCATATACATTTCCCATCAGGAAAACAAAGATGACCAAACCTGCAGCAATACCCTTTCCGATATTCAATACAACATTCCTTGATACCAGGTTGGCTATTGCCTCGAGAATCAGTCCTAACCCTAAAAATGACAGGAAGATATTCCTTTTGAAAAATATTACATCATTCAGTATGAAAAAGGGTACCAGTGGCAGCACAAACAATGCCAAACCCGTACAAAATTTAACCCCATTTATTTTTAACCTGATATCTTTTTCTTTGCATTCCCTTATTAACAAAATGACTGTTATAATGCTTATTGCTATTGCAGCAGCCATGAATAAATAATTCTTGTCCTCAATTATGACTTTAATCCCTTTTCGGAATCCATAGTTCCAGAACTCAGACAGTGTATTGGACCACATTTTGAAAATGGAAGAGGCCACTTTGGCCGTATGGTTCATATAATCATTATTTATTAACGTACTGCGGCTTGCGTGCATTCCCTGAGTGCTGAAAAACTTATACCATAATCCTATAATTCCCAGGTTCACAACAGGCAAAGCAGCTATAAATTTATTTTTTATCTTTTTCCAATTCTTAATAATTATAATCATAGCTGCAGAAAAGCTCAGCACAATCAACTGCTCATAGAAGCCGAGAGAAATGAGATTTACAATGAAAAATCCTCCCAAAACAATATATGGCTTCTTTAAATTGTCATGATTATTGAGATAAACACACAGCAGATATAGCGACAATGCTGTAAAAAACAGGCCTACTATTATGCGGGTTGAAGCATTAATCCAATATGTCGCTTCACTTCCTAAAGGCAGCAATACAAATACAATCAATGCAATAAATCCTATTTTAAGATCATTTGCTTTAAATATCTTGTAAATAAGTATGCACGTTACAAAATGCATAAGGGTAATAATAAAAAGTGCAACCCCTAAGTTTTCCCACAGATTCATCCAAAAATACGTATCCAGTAAACCTGCTAAAGGCCTTACGGTGTACAGCTTATAATACAAAAAAACATTTGTAAAAACATTGCTGTTAAAACCGAAAGATCCATATGCTATGTTGTCATCACGGACAGGATAATAACTATAGCCATAATAGGCATATTTGAGCATTATTAACAAAAATAATACTATCCAGCCGGCTCTGCGTTTTAAAAAAGTTACTATGTTCACTAGTAAATTCTCCTGTTATATTTCAATAATCATTCTCTTGCATCTTATAGGTATTTTATTATCATTTAATCAAATAATCAAGTATTCTCCTTTTAAATATACTCACTAACCTAACACATCTTTCTTTTACTTATTTAACGTATTTTACACTTATTTTACTTACTTTACTTATTTTTCAATGTATTCCATAGTACTTGAAACCAATTTAAATATTTCAGCCCTTGTAATATTTTGGGTTGGTCTGAATGTTTTATCCTCGTATCCACTGATTATTCCAAGTTTGAATGCTCTAGCTATATAACCTTTTGCCCAATTCTGTAAAGCATAATAATCTGCAAGATCTGCCTCACTAACAGTATCTTCACCTAAGTTCCATGCTCGAGCAATCATTGTTACTGCTTCCTGCCTTGTCAATTGCTTAAATGGTTTTACTGTTCCATCATCAAATCCTTGGATTATTTTTTCTTTTACTGCTGTTTTTAGATATTTTAATCCCCAATCAGGTATACTGCTATTATCCTTGAAGCTTAAGACTGTACTTTCGTCAATCTTTAGCCCCTTTGCCTTAACAATTAAAACAGCCATTTCTATCCTTGTTATTTCAAGATTTGGTCTCATTGTACCGTCTGGATACCCATCAACTATATATCTTTTATATAATTCCAAAGCATATTTTTCTGTCCAGTGGGCCTTTATATCAGCAAACTGCCATGCAACTGGAACTCTGTAAGTTGTCTTAACTTCCTCTGCCTCTGTCGGAGTAGGTTTAGGAGTCACCATAGGAGTATTCGTTTCAGTCGTATGTGTTGACACCACTGCAGGAGTATTTATTGCAGTTGTAGTTGTCGGTGTATTTGTATTTACATGTGTTGGTATGTTTGTTGGTGTTAGTGTGTTTATAGGCGTTAAAGCATTTCCAGGCCCTGCTACTGATACTTCTACATTAATTATCGTATCATCAACTGCATTGAAGCCTGACCGTTCTGTATCATATTCTAATTTTCTAAGTACTTCATTTTCATATTTGGTGCTCAATTCTAAAGTAGCTATGATGCCATCTTTTGATATAATTCTCTGGTTTTTTGATGGTGCCGCAAAGAAAAGCACAAGCCATCCATCTTCATTACTATAATTTGAATCAAAATCATATTTCTGGGGTATAAGTTCACCATTAGTAATATTTTTAACACTCACAGAATCAGTATCGAAGTTAATAGAAGCACTAAAGCTGTAAATGCCAATTGACGGTACATTCTTAACCTTGATCGGTACACTAACAATATCTCCCGAAACCTCGGTAACAGGACCTATCTCTAAAGTCATTACCGAATTGGCTCCTTCCCCATAAGCAATTAAAGTATTTAACATCATAAATACTATAACTAATAATGATAGCAATCGTTTTCTCATTTTTTAACTTCCCTTAACATTAGATTAATTTATTTTAGATATGGCCTAGAGTTAAACAACAAAGGACGGAAAATTTAGCCGTCCTTTGCTGTACTTTACATTATTATTGGATTTTATTTAAACATGAACTATTTTTCGGATTGTTCCATGCACTCTGAAACTAGTTTAAATATTTCAGCCCTTGTAATATTTTTAGTTGGCCTGAAAGTTTTATCTTCATATCCACTGATTATTCCAAGTTTGAATGCTTTGCCTATATAACCTTTTGCCCAACTTGGTATAGTATCAGAATCTGCAAGCTCTGACTGACTAATAGTATCCTCACCTAGGTTCCATGCTCTCGCAATCATTGTTACTGCTTCCTGCCTTGTCAATTGCTTAAATGGTTTTATTGTTCCATCATCAAATCCTTGGATTATTTTTTCATTTACAGCCGCTTTTAGATAACCTAATCCCCAATCAGGTATGCTGCTATTGTCATTAAAGCTTAATACTATATTATTATCAAGCTTCAAACCTTTTGCCTTAGCAATTAATACAACCATTTCTATCCTTGATATTTCAAGATTAGGTCTCATTGTACCATCAGGGTATCCATCCACTATATATCTTTTATATAATTCCAAAGCATAATTTTCTGCCCAGTGAGACTTTATATCAGCAAATTGTCCTGCCGCCGGAATTCTATAAGTTGGCTGAACCACAACCTGAGTCGGCGTAGGTTCTGGTGTCACTGTAGGAATACTTGTTGGAGTTGCAGTAACTGTTGCAGTTGCAGTCGCTGTTGCTGTGCTAGTTGGTGTTGCTGTTGATACATAACTGTAACTACCGCCACTGTAACTTTGTGCAGTTGTAGGTTTTGGCGTACTTGTTGCTGTGTTCGTTGGTGTTGGTTCCTCTGTTGGTATTACTGTATTCGTTGGTGTAGGTGTTGCTTCCTTTGTTGGTGTTGATGTGTTTGTAGGTGTAGGTGTTGCTTCCTTCGTTGGTGTTGATGTGTTTGTAGGTGTAGGTGTTGCTTCCTTCGTTGGTGTTGATGTGTTTGTAGATGTAGGTGTTGCTTCCTTTGTTGGTGTCGCTGTATTTGTAGGTGTAGGCGTTGTTTCCTTTGTTGGTGTCGCTGTGTTTGTAGATGTAGGTGTTGCTTCCTTTGTTGGTGTCGCTGTGTTTGTAGATGTAGGTGTTGCTTCCTTCGTTGGTGTCGCTGTGTTTGTAGATGTAGGTGTTGCTTCCTTCGTTGGTGTCGCTGTGCTTGTAGATGTAGGTGTTGCTTCCTTCGTTGGTGTCGCTGTGTTTGTAGATGTAGGTGTTGCTTCCTTTGTTGGCGTAGCTGTGTTTGTAGGTGTAGGTGTACTTTCAGGCTCTACTATTGATACTTCTATATCAATTACCGTATCATCGGTAGCATAAAATTCTGACCAACTTGGGTCATATTCTATTTTTTTAAGTACTTTATTTGCATCTTTAGTGCTCAATTCTAAAGCAGCAATGATACCGTCCTTAGTAATTATTCTCTGGGTTTTTGATGGTGCCGCAAAGAAAAGTACAAGCCATCCATCTTCATTACTATAATTTGAATCAAAATCATCTTTCTGGGGTATAAGTTCACCATTAGTAATATTTTTAACATTCACAGAATCAGTATCGAAGTTAATAGAAGCACTAAAGCTGTAAATGCCAATTGACGGTACATTCTTAACCTTGATCGGTACACTAACAATATCTCCTGAAACCTCGGTAACAGGACCTATTTCTAAAGTCATTACCGAATTGGCTCCTTCCCCATAAATAATTATAGTATTTAACATTATAAATACTATAACTAATAATGATACCACTCGTTTCTTCATTCTTTTACTCCCTTTCACATTAGATTAATTTATTTTAGATTTAGTCAAGCATGCCATAGATACCAAACTGTATTATTTTACAGTTTGGTATCTATAGGTCATTTTAAAACCAAAAACATACTTGATTAACACATTTATTTACTTACTGGGAATTTATTAATTCTCCTCAACACATAGTCCCTTATTAAGGTATAATCATAAGATGTAATTTTTTTATCGCCGTTCACATCTGCTGCAACAATTCCATTATCATCAGGGAATTTTGATATTTTCCTAAGGACATAGTCCCTTACCAATGTATAATCATAAGATGTGATCTTTCCATCACCATTTACATCTCCATAAACAACCCCACCTAGTGATGTGCTTGCTTCAGCAGTACTCTTTAGATCCTCAAGATTACCTGCATTATCTACTGCCTGAACAAAGAAGCTGTATTTGCTGCCTAAGGTACCTGTATAAACTATTCTCTTATCTGTTATTCCCTTACGCTCTGCAGTAAATGGTCCTCCATCCTTTGATACATAAAGATCCACCGATTTGATTCCAGATCCGTTTCCATCCGTTCCGTCCCAAACCAATTCAATTTCTGATTGTGCAGTAACTTCTGGAAGCGGCTTTAAACTTGTTGTCGGTTTTGATGCATCTATTGTATTAAATATTGGCGGTGTATCTATTGGATCATTTGTATCAAATATAATTCTTGCCTCTGCATCTATTACTTCCCCATCCGCTATATCAGGAGCTGCCTTTATGCTGTATGTAACAAATCCCTGTCCTTCTCCTTTAACAACATCTGGTGGCAAGAATCCTGCATATGCATCCAATGGAGGTTCTCCAGTATTAGGATCGATACACTGCATTGTCCAGAATATATCTCCTGTTGTCCTGTCTATTCCTGCATTTACATCAAGATATAATCCTGTCTTTTCCCTGATGTCAAGTCTCTTGCTATACGTACTTGCACCCTTTGGAACGTCAAATACAAAATCACCAAAACCAAAGGAGCCCAATTGGAATGTACTGAAGTCAAGATCATTGTCAAGTCTCTGTCTTATCTCTATATATTGAGCCGCTGCTGTTGCTTCCTCGTCGTTCTCAAAGTGTATTGTATAATTCAGATATGAGTCATTCTTCGGAATATAATGACCTTCTCCATACCCTTCAGGTCCAACTATATCGTTAGGGTCACGGGACGCAATAAGATCCATGATAAAGTCAAGTATTTTATTCCTATTTCCAACTCCAAGCCCAACTAGAGTTCCCCATCCAAGATTTCTCCACAAATAATCCCACATGGCCTTACCACGAGGTCCGTTCAGGAACCAAGCAGCTGTATACTTTCCGCCTCTACCGATATCGCCCCATGGGAACTTGCGCGTCCAGAAAGTGCCCTCTCCTCTAAACGGTATCAAACCTCCCACAATTCCGGCACCAGTTCCTATAAGTGCATCTATTCCAACTTTTCCCCAATCAATAGAACCATTCAGTCCCTGATCAATGATGCTTCCTATTCCGCTTCCAATACCTCCTGCAGCACCTGAGCCCAAAACACCTAAAACACTGACCCCAGGTCCTAACAATCCGGTCAGACCGCCTGTAATACCACCCGATATTACACTACCGGCTAAACCACCCCAGGTGAAGTTTCCTGTCAGGCTTGATCCTACTGCATAGAATGCACCTCCAGCGACCGCGCCTATTATTGCACCTGCAATGACAAGTGGGTTTTCTCCGCTTGGATCACTTAGGAAAAGAGGATTATTATGACAGTATGTATAGAGGTTGGTCTCAAGACTTCCTATTCCTACCGGATCCACTGACATAAATCTTCCGGTATTGCTGTCATACATCCTTGCTCGCATGTTGTATAGACCATTTCCTTCATCGGTCACACCCCATTGTCCGCAGTACTTGAATGGGTTTGAAACAGTCTCACTTTGTGTCACCACTTCGCCGAAAGGCAAATATGTATATTTATTTACATATGTTCCTGCTTTACCGCTTATACCTACTATTGATCCTACGTTGTCAGAGTCATAATAATTTATTGAGCCATCATTACCGACCCTTCCTACCAGTCCAATACCATATATGTTCCTTGCAATCAATGCCCCATTATCACCGTATTCGGCAATAATATTTCCTTCTCCCATAGGATCAGTAAGGTACTCGATTTTCTTTCCTCCCTCTTCTTTATAAAGAAGATTTCCTAATTGATCATACTCATATTTCGTTACATTTTCTCCAAATGTGGACTGTGTTATTTTGTTATCAATGTTATAAGTATAGTCATACTGCCCTGCTGAAGTAACCTTTGAAACAAGATTTCCGTCCTTGTCATATACAAATGTATCATCTCCAGCATTCTTGTACTGATTCAATCCATTTGCGGAGTAGCTCTTATCTACACCGTTGTCTTTTACTTTTATTCTGTTGCCATAAATATCATATGAATAAACTATACTTCTTCCATTTGAGAGGTTTACACTTGCAAGTCTTCCTACTGCATCATATCCATAAGTGTTTTCCCCTTCAAGTGTAATTACCTTAGAAATGTATCCCCGGCTGTTATAAACATATTCATATTTGGAGTTAATCTTAGCGTCCGGAGCATAGTTGGTAATCTTTGTGTTATTACCTATTGCATCATATTCATAAACCGAGTATGTGCCGTTACCAAGCTCTTTACGGGTCATTCTTCCTGCACTGTCGTACTTATAACCCACAATCTGCTTGTTATCGCCATTCAAAACAGCTTTAAGATGTCCATTTTGATCGTAAGTATAGTTTAATACATATCCATCGCTGTAAGTAACCTTATTTCTCCTGTTAGCTGCATCATATCCGAATGTTACTGATCTTCCTGTAGGATATTCAACCTTTTCCAGTCTTTCCTTAGAATCATACTTCATTGTTGTAACTTCGGTTCCGCTTGTGGCAGTAACAAGATTTCCCTTGCTATTATAAGCATAGTCTACTTTTGTTCCATCACTATACTTCCTGCTTGTCACCTGGCCTCTTTCATTGTATGTACAATCAATGGTCTGTCCTCTCTTGTTTGTAACTTTTAGAACATTTCCAAAACTGTCATATTCATATACCAAAGCCAAGTTATCACTATCAGTTACACTTATTACATTGCCTTTTTCATCATAATCATATGACTCAAACAGCCTTCCTGCGTCACGGATACTCTTTACTCGACCTTTGTCATCATATGACATTTCCATAGTTCTTCCTGTTGGATCAGATTGTTTTACAACATTGCCTTTGCTGTCATAACTGTAAGTATATACAGCATTTTCAGGCCCTCTTAAAACAGTCATGTTTCCATTGCTGTCATATGTATACCTGTTGATCTTTCCAACTGCATCCATAATCTCAGATTCTAATCCAAGATCATTGTAGGAAATAACTGTTGTTCCACCTATGGAATCTGTAAAGTATACCCTTCCTTGCTCATCATATGTATATGACATTAGAGAATGATTTCCATCTTCATATTCTTTTGAAAGTCTTCCTCTTTCATCATAATCAAAATATTTATGGGTTCCGTCAGGATTTGTTACAGATGTAATAGCATGCTCCCTTAGCTGAATTCCGCCAACGCCTGTCGGTACCTTCCAGTATGAATACTGTGTAGTTCCTTCGGTTCCCTTTACAGCTATCAGGTGTTCACCTGCTTCATCATACTCATATGTCCTTGTATGTCCTACATTATCCGATATTTCCTTAATAAGGCCTTTTTCATTATACTTTATTGTGAAGCTGTCACCGTCAGAGTGCTTTATTTTTACCAGTTGGTTTCCGCTATTGTACTCTCCGGTAATTCTATTTTTATTTACATCCTCAATATACTCGAATTTGCCATCTGCCCTAAATGATATGACTGTTCCATCCTGATAATTCAAAGTATATTTTCCATCCTGAAGCTTCAACACAGAGCTATCTCCGTATGGTGCCTTATATGACCCATCTGCAAGCTTCGTATATACTCTTGTGCTTCCGGATATATTAATATTAACATCGCCATTAGATGCTTTAAGTGCACTTATGTCATATGTATGTGTCCAGCCTCTTCCAAATACTCCCGACTTAAATCTTCCTGCCAGATATTGCTCCGAAGCTCTTTCAAACACCATTGGAAGTCCCTTTGATGGCAGACTGAAGTCAGTTGCTGTGAAAAGTATTGGTCTTGGGAATGGATTATTGGCTTTAAGCAGCTCAAATCCAAACAGGATTCCAGTATCATCTATATCGCGTCCAATTGACTTGAGATATGAAGCATCACTTGACATTTTTGTCATATAGCTTCCAACTGTGCTTCCTACTGAATCAGTGAAGTTTTTCCATATAGCATTCCATGCTTCTGAAGTTATATTTTCCGGTTTTGCCTCATTCTTTACATCCGCCCAATTCATTGCAACACTATACTCTGGCAATACATTAGCTGAGAAATTGACTGAATTTACATTGTTTTCAGGTGCAAACACCAATGTTATACGTCCCGTTCCTCCAGGAGGTATTACTCCCAAGCTGTTTAAAGCGTTTACATCGATAATTTGGATATTTGAACTGCCAAACTCTTCCTCATGTAAGAACTTCAGTTTTGCATTCTCTGCAGTAATATCTATGAATGGTGGAAGAGTATCAGTGTTTCCATTGTTGACATAATCAATTGTTAGAGTACCCTTTTGTCCCGGTCTAAGAGCCTGAGGCACACTGCATGTATATCTCAATTCACCTGTAACAGCAGGTACTATACTAAATGCATTCTCCAATAAAACAGAGGATTCTCCATCATTTATGCTTATGTTATATACTCCAAGTGGCTGGTTTTTCAAATCGAAAGTAGCATATGCCACATCTGAAGCTGCAACACTTATCTTTTCAGCTGTAATTGTTTTAGTGTCATTTATTAGCTTAATTTCCAGATTTTCAGTTAAGCCTGCACCACTAAACTGCAGTGTGACCTTACCGCCCTGTCCACCTGTTTTTGGATAATCCAGTGTAATATTTGTTGTAGCTATTCTTTCAACTATATTAAAGTGCGAATTAAGAGATTCAAAGAAAATCTTCTGCATTGAGTTACCGCACAATAATGCTTTATGAGTACCTTTGCACAAGAAATTCGTTGTCATATTTCCCCAACCAATCTTTTGTGTAAAATCACCTTTTAACTGGAAGGTACCTGCACTAAGAACATTTGATCCATTTGTAGATTGAGTTGTAAAACTTCCATCTACCTTTACATAATCAGAATCTCTTGACATTACAAGGTAACCGCTGCTGTCTGTATAAGTCAATGACCCATTCTGACCAACAACTTCGCTTTGGATCCTATAGTCACCCAGTACTTCCAATCTTCCCATACGGATATTCATTTCTCCGGCTGATTGGATAAGGTTACCTGCTACAATCAGTTTACCTTTATTTATATCACAAGTTCCACCTGATTGCCTCATATCTCCACTAATACTTAATTCTGAACCGCCCAAATTAAGTGTTCCGCTTTTTAGCAAGAGGTCTGAGACTCCTTTAATCATTCCTCCGTTAATATTCAGAGTATTATTTGTTATTGTAAGAACTCCTCTTAGAGTAAGGGTCTTACCTGACAAATCAAGGCTTCCTCCAGTAAGGGAAAGACCACTTTTAATAGAGCCATCACCTGTAAGCTTTGCATTAGTATTAGCTAAAGTCAGTGTAGCTGTTCCGTTTGGAACGCTTACCTTTTCCAATCCAATAAATGTTGATGCAGAAATAGTTGCTGAAGTTACTAAAACACCCGCAGCCTGACTTGCATCTAAGTAATTAAAGCGTGAATTTGCTCCTGCTTCAAAATTAATTGTCTGGGTAGTCGTCCCATTCAAAATTAATTTGTGGGTTCCCGAAGGTATAAAGTTACTGTCATAACCTTTCTTTTGAGTAAAGTTACCTTTTAACTCAATAGTTCCTGCTGTCAGGTTATTTGAATAGTTATAATTTTGAATATACAGGTCTCCACCAATTTTTACACTATCAGAATCCCTTGTCATTACAATGTATCCTGAACTATTACCATAGGTAATTTTATCCTCTGATACAGTCCTGTTCTGAAGCCTGTAATCACCAGCTACTTCCAAGCTTCCAATGTGTATGTCCATAATACCTGAGGAATGGAGGATATTACCTTTTACAACAACTTTTCCTCTATTTATATCTAGTTTTCCGCCTGTTAATTCAAAATCCTTGGCTACATCAAGTTTTCCCTGATTCAAGTCCATAGTGGCACTTGATGAGAAACCGCCTTTGATATTTAAGCCATATCCTGCAAAGTCTATGTTTCCTCCGCTTGTTACAAGATTGAAGTTAAATACTGTATCCTGGGTCAATGATGTACTTGTTTTTATAAGAGTTAATGTCTTCTCTGTTGAAGGAATTTCCAACTTTTCTATTCCATATAAGGTTGTAGTTTGTATTGAAGTTGGGTTTATTACAGCACCTACTGCACCTTGCAGATCAAGAATATTGAATTTCGAGCTATTTGGTGTTTCAAAGCTTATTGTCTGCTTCTTCGTTCCCGTCATAACCATCTTGTGTGTTCCACTAGGTGAAAAGTTGTATTCATAACCCTTTTTCTGAATAAAACTACCTTTTAATTCAATAGTTCCTGCTGTCAGGTTGTTTGAACTGTTTGAATTTTGAATATATAGATCTCCGCCAATTTTTACACTATCCGAAGTCCTTGTCATCACTATATATCCGGAACTATTGCTATAACTCACAACTCCTTCCTCATTCACATTTCTAGTCTGGAGTCTGTAGTCGCCAACAACATCCAAACTTCCCATGCGTATCTCCATGATACCAGAAGGCTGGAGAATATTTCCCCCTACAGTGATATTACCTTTATTTATGTCGATCTTTCCTCCTGTAAGGGTCAGATCAGATTCCACATTAAGTTTTCCGGAATTCAAATCTATGGTTCCGCTTGTTTCAAAGCTGCCCTTTACATCCAGCTTGAATCCGGCTTGATTGAGACTTCCGCCATTTAATACAAGCCCGGAATTAATTACTGCATCAGTTTCTAAAGTTGTATTGGTCTTAATTAAAGTCAACGCAGTATCTTTAGAAGATATCTCTAACTTATCAACTCCATACAATGTAGTAGCCTGTAATGAAGCGGGACTTATTACAGCACCTGCAGATCCTCTAACATCAAGTACATTAAACTTTGAACTACTAGGCGACTCAAAACTTATTGTCTGCTTTTCCGTTCCTGTCAAAACCATCTTATGAGTTCCCGAAGGTGTAAAGTTGCTGTCATAACCCTTCTTCTGAATAAAGTTACCTTTTAGTTCAATCGTTCCTGCTGTAAGGTTATTTGAATAGTTAGAATTCTGAATATACAGGTCTCCGCCAATTTTTACACTGTCAGAATCCCTTGTCATCACTATATATCCGGAACTGTTACTATAACTCACAACTCCTTCCTCATTCACATTTTTAGTCTGGAGCCTGTAGTCACCTGTAACGTTCAAACTACCTATGCGTATATCCATAATACCGGATGAATGAAGAATGTTGCCTCCAACAGTAAGATTACCCTTATTGATGTCAATCTTACCCCCCGATATTGTCATATCAGATGATACATTTAATTTTCCGGCACTTACATCTATCGTTCCGCTAGAAGAAAAGCTTCCATTAATATTGAAATTGAATCCTGCAAGGTTAATAGTTCCTCCACTTAATGCCAATCCAAAATCCAATGTAGTATCACCAGTAAGAGTCGTATTCGTATTCAGAAGCGTCAATGCCTTACTCTTTGATGGGATGTCAAGTTTTTCTATACCATACAATGTTGTTGCTATTAATGTGTATGCATTTACGAGGACCCCTGCAGATTCTTTGAGATCAAGGATATTAAACTTTGAATTGCTTGGCGACTCGAAGTTTATGGTTTGTTTAGCAGTTCCTGTAAACACTACCTTATGGCTTCCACTTGGTGTAAAGTTACTGTCGTATCCTTTTTTCTGAGTAAAGTTACCCTTTAACTCAATGGTTCCTGATGTAAGATTATTTGAATAATTATAATTCTGAATATAAAGATCCCCACCGATTTTCAAATAATCAGATTCTCTAGTCATGACTATATATCCAGAACTGTTACTGTATGTTATTCTTTCTTCTTCATCAATATTTCGAGTTTGGAGTCTATAATCTCCTGCAACCTCCATCTTACCAATGTGTATATCCATTACTCCAGAAGACTGAATAACATTTCCGCCTACAGTCAAATTACCCTTGTTGATATCAATTTTTCCACCTGATACAAAAAGGTCAGAGGCCACATCAATTTTACCCTCGTTAAAGTCTATCGTGCTGCTTGTCTGCATATCACCCTTCACAGTTAAACTATAGCCACTAAGGTTTAAAGTACCTCCACTCAATACAAGTCCAAAATTGAAGGCTGTATCGGAAGTAAGCGATGTCTTGGTATTTATAAGTGTCAATGTTTTTTCCGCTGTCGGCACTTCAAGCTTTTCAATTCCATATAAGGTTGTAACTGACATAGACGGCTTATTTACTGTTACTCCTGCCGAACCTGTCAAATCAAGTATATTGAACTTTGAAGAGCTTGGTGATTCAAAACTAATAGTCTGTTTGGCAGTTCCATTCATAATAACCTTGTGATTTCCGCTTGGAGCAAAATTACTGTCATACCCCTTCTTTTGAGTGAAATCTCCTTTTAACTCAATAGTTCCTGCTGTCAGGTTATTTGAATAGTTAGAATTCTGAATATACAAGTTTCCGCCAATTTGTACATAGTCGCTATCTCTTGTCATCACTATGTATCCAGAACTATTGCTGTATGTTATTTTCCCTAATTCATCAACATTTCTGGTCTGTAATCTATAATCTCCGGCAACTTCCAATCTACCGATATGTATATCCATAACACCTGCAGATTGCTGAATATTTCCATTAACAGTAAGTTGACCTTTATTGATATCAACTTTTCCTCCAGTTACATCAAGGTCGCCTGTAACAATAAGCTTCCCTTCATTGATGTCTATATCTGCATTTGTAATCATCTTTCCTTTAACTGTTAAGCTGTTTCCAGCAAGATTAAAACTGCCTCCACTTAATGTAAGTCCATAATTCAGTACAATATCAGAAGTCAGTGTAACTTTAGTATTTATCATTGTCATATTACTACTTGTTGAAGGTACTTCCAGCTTTTCTATACCATACAGCGTTGTTGCTGTAAAGGAAGAAGGTTCTGCAACAGTCGACTGTTTTAATTCAAGAACATTAAATCTTGAATAGGTTGGTGATTCAAATGATATTGTCTGCTTTTGTCCTCCATTCATAATGACTTTATGAGTTCCTGAAGGTGTAAAGTTGTAGTCATATCCTTTCTTTTGAGTAAAGTTACCCTTTATTTCAATAGTTCCGGCTGTGAGTTTATTAGAACTATTGTTGTTCTGAACATACAAATCACCATTAATCTTAATGCTATCTATGTCCGATCCCATAACCACGTAACCTGAACTGTTTCCATAGGTCACTTTGTTCTCTTCATTAACATTCCTTGTTTGCAGTCTGTAATCTCCGGCAATTTCAACACTTCCTGAATTGACATTTAGCTCTCCTCCTGATTGGAGCATTTCCCCAGCAATGGCCAACGTACCTTTGCCAACATCTATTTTGCCGCTTGTAAATACTAAACTACTTGCAGCATCAAATACACCTGAGTTTATCTTTAATGTTCCGGCAATTGTGGCTTTGCCCTTTACAGTAAGCTTTTTGCCTCCAAGGTCAACAGATCCGCTATTAATTATTAAACCATTCTGAATTGTCTTATCCTGGTCCATAACTAAATTGGTATCTTGTAAAGTCATATTTGAGCCCTGAGGTACGTTGATTTTATCAAAGCCTATAAGATTAGCTGCTTTAATAAATCCAGCTTTAAAAATAACCTCACTGGCTTTTGTTGCATCCAAAGTACCAAATGAAGTGTATGTAGACTCTATATCCATAGTTTGGAGATTTGATCCACTCAATACAACTTTGTGATTTCCAGAAGCATTAAAGTTATGTCGGTATCCATTCTTTTGAGTAAAGTTACCTTTTATCTCCATAACACCAGCGCTCAAGGTATTCCCTGAACTTGATTGAGTAACAAAGTTTCCTTCAACCAGCACATAGTCCTGGTCATTTTTCATAACTATATAACCACTACTGTTGCTGTATGTTATTACTCCAGATTCATTCTTAGTCTCGTTTTGTATTTTATAATCTTTTTTAACAATAAGTTTTCCTTTGTTTATATTAAGATTTCCACCTAATTGATAAAGACTTCCTTTAACTGTCAAAGTGAAGCCATTTAAATCAATGTTACCGCTTTTAACAGTTAAGTCACCTTCTATAACCTGATCCTGTTTAAGAACGAAATTCGAATTAACAGTATCTGGTAATGGAGTAACATTAGGATCTGCTGTTTGGGTAGGTGTGTTAGTAGGCACTGATGTCGCTGTTGGACTTGCAGTTGCTGTAGGCTTGACTGTTGGTGTTTCAGTCGGCTCATCCTGTGGTGCAGCAAAAATTTCCTGATTTGACTCCTCATCAGGTGCAGCCAATAGTGCTTTTGGTGTAATAACAGATACACTTGGTGTAGCTGAAGGTGCAATATTGGGAATTGCACTTGGTGTAGCTACAGGAGCAATATTTGGCACAGCATTTGGTGTAACTGTAGGTACAGTATCAACAATTTCTTCGGATGAATTGCTTAAAGTAGATAAAAAAGAAGTTTCAACAGGCTTCACAGCAGCAGAACCAAATGAAGCAATTTGAGAATCACCCTTTACAGCAACCTCATCTGTTGCTTTAACAGGCTCTGCTTCAAGTTCTTCCTGCTCAACTGATGGTGTGATTTCGAAAGGTACACATACTCCAGTGTTTTTTTCTGATGAATGAGGCTTTACCTCAGAACATCCAATAGTTATAGGATTCTTTTCACTAACCAGAACACTTTTAGGATTGTTGTAAATTGTTCCATCACATTTGTATTTGCATAAATCAGGAACAACATTCTCATTGTTATTATTAAAGTTCCAGTATCCAACAATACCTTTTTCATCACTTCCAGTATATTTGTTAATCCTGTCCATGATTTCATTAGGTTCTAAAATCCTATCCCATATTCTTACATCATCGATAGATCCCTTGAATGTATTTTTATTTCCAAATACCTTCTTGTTATCATATCCATATTTTCCAATATATACTTTATCAAAAGAAATTTCTTCAGCATCGAAAGTAAAACTGTCAACTAAAAAACCATTTACGTACGTTTTACAATCTTTGTCTGAATATACAGAGGCTACATGATACCATTCATCTTCATTAAGCTTGATATCATTTATTTTTCTAAATCCTCCTGGATATGCAACTGTAATAAGAGATGAATCTTTTAGTTTACTTACGCCAAATCCCAATCCACAACCTAATGCATTTACAAAAACTGCATTAGCAGGATATTTAACAATATCTTTTTCGTCAACATCGTTTAGAACCACCGGTTTAACCAGTGCTTCAACTGTTAAATTATTAGTTTTAATGCTTTTGGTATAATTGGCTTTAATATAGTCGTTTCCGTTAAATTCCATATAGTAGTTGCTATTCCACTCACAGATAAAACCCAGAGTCTTATCTGCTGCAACCATAGAATCCATTATGTAACTCCACTTCTTCAGTGTCTTGTCCAATACCAAGTATTTTGTTCCTTTATCATTGGAATCGGCTGAATTCTGCCAGTTGTTATAATTAAATTCTTCATCGCTTATCCAACTCCAATTTACCCCATCAGTCCGGCTTGCACCTAGAAGGTAATAATCCCTATCAGCCTTTGATAGAATTGAAGAAACAAACCTCTGCTCCTCTTTTGAAGTTATTGTTGCCAGATAACCTCCCAAGCTTTGGCAATACGCATTAGCCTCTTCCCATGGCATTTCCTGATCAATTACCGCATAATCATGTCCATTACCACTGTTGTAAACTTTGATCAGTGTAGAAATTGGCTTGTCATTACTTTTACTTTCATTAGTAATTACTCTAGTCTTTTCGCTATTTTCTGTAGCTATTTGTGTCTCTGCAAATGATGTTGCTATAGTGTTAAACAAAAGTACTACTGTCATTACAACGCTCAGAATTTTCTTCATTTTATCCCCCCTATAATTTTCAATTTCTTTCTTTTGCCAATTGTACCATCATATATATTATTATAAATTTGCTATACATTCAAGTTAATTTAATTTGTATTTAATTTGTATTTTATAAGTTTTTTCTCTACAAACAAGCAGTATATTGGCAATGAACAGCTATCACAATAAGGTTAACATAAAGATTTTAGGTAAGAAATGAGGTCCATTAACAAATATTGTGTAGAAAAACGACGCTCCTGCCAGGATATTTTCCCAAGTATTTCTCTGGAAATAGCTACTGTATTATGATAAACTAGCTAATGTTAGCAAATAAATTGGAGGTAATCTTCATGGCAAAAAAATCATACAACGAAAAGTTGAACGATAGCAAAAACATGCCTGAGATAGTTGAAGTTACAGACCCAAAGGCAGTTTTAAGATATGGCGGGACAAAAATGTTAATCGCTCCGCCACTCGCGTATGACGAAATAATGAAAAAGGTTCCAATAGGAAAAGTAATAACTTCAGATTATATAAGAAACTATTTAGCAAAAAATCATGGTGCAGATTATACATGCCAATTAACTTGTGGGATATTTATAAACATTGCTGCTCACGCATCTGTTGAAAGAGGCGGAGTTAATGAGACTCCTTACTGGAGAACTCTGAAAAAAGATGGCGAACTGAATGAGAAATATCCCGGAGGTATTGAAGAACAAAAACTTAAGCTTGAAATTGAAGGTCATACTATCATCCAAAAAGGCAAGAGATATTTTGTTAAAGACTTTGCAGACAAACAATTCAGTCTAGATTAGACAAAGGAAAATGAATACTGGTCCTTTGCCTTTTGATATTATCAATAAAATCTGCTTAGGTGAAATACCGTAAACGTAAAATAACTAAGTGTATTGACAAGATTAAGTCTAACTTCCAGCTCTTTTGCAGAACTCTTGTGCATCTGGAGACCAAGGAAGGTAGTCTTCAAGAAATTCTGGGTATTGTCCAAATTGA
>Ga0208825_1001280_pt1 | contig 19647 bp, 19 predicted proteins | sample AD_UKC113_MetaG_FD_184450 | JGI IMG/M metagenome (GOLD analysis project Ga0208825, IMG submission 184450) | Active sludge microbial communities of municipal wastewater-treating anaerobic digesters from Hong Kong - AD_UKC113_MetaG (SPAdes)... | ecosystem: Engineered > Bioreactor > Anaerobic >...
ACAATGTCTCTTGGAATCTGCCATTAGGGTACGCTCCGAGCATGGTATACAAACCTGGCAAGCTTACCACACAATTACCGTAATGCTCAGGCGAAATCAGGAGGACCCCAGAATCCGTTAGAACTAGGAACTTTCCCGTGTCCCTTACGGTGCACTTTTTGCTGGTCAGTTTGCTGTTGTGGCTGCCTCGCGGCACTTTGGATGCCTTGATCGCGGCCTTGGGCGCCGCGCCGGGAAGTGTTGCCCCGCGAGTTCCCTTCGCCGTCAGCCTGCTGAGCCTTCTGCCGGCCGTGGCCATCTTGGGCCTGGCGGCGCTGCTCTGGCGGCTCAGCCCTGCTGTCGCCCATGCGCCGCTAGATACTCGTCACCCTGGATAAGATGAGGACGCACAGGAATATCTCCGTGGACAAGACCGCGCCCCAGCGCCTGCTTCGTTTTGTGAGTTGGGTGGCCTTAGGAATGGCCATTCTTCTGTTAGCCTGGTTGGCAAGGCAACTTTCGTTCACCCGCTACCTGATCCCTCGCGGCGACTTTATTGAGTATTGGTCTGCAGGGCGCCTGCTCCTGGCAGGTGATAATCCCTACGACCCCACGCGATTGTTAGCGGTACAACAGGCCGTCGGGCGCGTCAGTGCAAGACCCCTGTTGATGTATAATCCTCCGTGGATTTTTCCTCTTATCATTCCGTTTGCGCTTCTTCCCTACTCCATCAGTCGCTTAGTGTGGCTGAGTTTCCAGGTGGCCGTTCTATTTTTTTGCGCTTCCTCTCTCTGGCGTCTATGCTCTGGTCAGCAGCACCGGGTGTGGATCAGTTGGATGGTCCTCTTTACTTTTCTTCCCACACTTACGGCACTCTTACTTGGACAACTTGGCCCCTTCATTTTGCTCGGCGTCGTGTTGTTTTTGAATTTTGAGCATCAGCGAAACTGGATCGCGGCGGGTTTGGCCATCTTATTGATTGCGCTAAAGCCACAACTTTGTTTTTTGTTCTGGCTTGCTTTCTTGCTATGGTGCTTTCGATATAAGAAATGGACATTGTTGGCGGCCGTCTCTTTGTCTTTCCTGCTAGCCCTTACTGTGCCCCTTTTATTCAATTCAAAAGTAATCACTCAGTACTTGTATGCCGTAGTACATTTTCCCCCTGTTGAGTGGGTCACGCCAACTTTTGGGGCTGCGTTGCGGGTATTACTGGGCGCGGAGAAATTCTGGCTGCAGTTCATCCCGGCGGTCGGTGGGGTGATCTGGCTTTTGTTACATTGGCACAAATGTTGCGCGAATTGGGATTGGAAACGGGAGATGGGCAAGGTGGTATTGATCTCGTTTTTAACTTCCCCGTATGCGTGGTTGCACGATCATGTAGTGCTGGCGTTAATTGTCATTCCGGCCCTGGTGATAGCGTTATCTTCGCACAGCAAACTGTCGTGGTGCGTTGTCCTTGGGTATTTGCTGATCAATGGCCTTGCATGGGCCTTGTATGTCTTGTATCTTCCAGGAGAGAGCTGGTTTATTTGGCTTTCACCTGCATTAGGATTTCTTTATGGGGGTGTGCTTCGATTTCACGGAGAGCTTGTGCCTTGAGCACACCTGAGAGTTCAGAGACACGGAGCGCTGGTACTATGAATAAAAAGACATCACCTCATGCGAATAGCTGGCTGCTTCTGTATCCATTTCTTTTTGCTACTGTAGTTTCGCCATAAATAAGTAGACAGAACTATGGTTTTCTGGTATGATATCCACACAACATTGCAAGTTCCAGGAGGATCCATATGTTACCTGTTATCGAACATCCAGCTGCTTTATGGGCCTTCCTAACATTATTCGATTTTAGGCTGTATCAGCCGCAGCTGCGGCATCTCTTGCAACTATTGGACACGTTATTGGTGTGTCCAGGCAAGAAGACCTTGAGCAACCTGTATCGTCACCTGTTCCACGCCCCCGACCCTAAAACGGCTGCCGATTTCTTTCGAGAGAGTCCCTGGAAGCGGGATGCTATCAGCCTGCCGCGCAAACAGGTGTTGTTGCTCAAGTTCCTGGAGTTAGCCCGGCCGCTAGGGCTTACGACCCTGGTGGTCAGCCTGGATGATAGCCTGGGGCCGAAACACAAAGATACCCGGCACTTGGAGGCCGTGGCCTACCATCACGACCACAACGCCAGTGGCCCAGGCGCCCCCGCTATGTTAACGGCTTTGTGTATGTCGCGTTGCATATCCATTTTGGCCCTTTCGGGTTCACCTTTGATATCCGCCTGTACCTGCGCGAAAAAACCGTGCGCCAGTTGAATCGGCAGCGGTCTGCGGAGACGCGGCTGCACTATCGCAGCAAATATCACCTGGCTCAAGAGATGTTAAGTAGCCTGGCGGCCCTCTTGCCGCCGGGCTATCAAGTTTACGTCACCTTTGACTCGTGGGTTGCCTCGGGCAAACTCATCCAAGGGTATCGGCAGCAAGGATGGCAGGTCATCGCCTGATCCGGGAGATTGTGGAAGTCGCTCACCAAACGGATGATGTCGAAGCCGTGGTGCAGCAGTTTATGCCCACGGCGGAGTGGGCGATCTTATAGCCGCTCTCGCCCGAGCCGTCCGCGAGACTGCGGAGCGCCCCCTGTCGCTCCGCCCTGACCGCGTGTCAGGCGATGCGACTTGATATTGCGCAAGAACGAATTTGATACTTTTTTAACGTGCTTTTACGCTACTTTTGGCGAAACTACAGGATATTGCTGAAATTTCAAACACAGGTGGTGTCTACCGACGGAGTCTTTGTCTACCGACTTGATTGGGAGTAAGAGCGTCCGATGAATCTGGAAGTGCAAGCTCAACGAAAACGCCTGACCTGGGGCCGCGTTGCCCTCGTTATATACGCGGCTCTCGCACTGTCTTACCTGGTCTTGTGGGGAATGGCTTATGCTCAAGAGTTGACCTGGCGTGCTGATTTTACTATGCTTTACACTGGCGGGGCGTTGGTGCGCGACGGCCATGGCGCGCAGCTCTATGATTTGGATTTACAAACCCGCTATCAGCAACGCATATTGGCTGGGAGAAGTTTTAGGGACGGGCTGTTGCCCTTTAACTATCCCCCCTATGTGGCTTTGCTCCTCTCACCCTTAACACGACTTCCTTTAACGACGGCTTATGGCGTTTGGATGTTATTGCAAACAGGGCTATTAGGCTGGTTGCTGCGACGATTGTGGCAGATTACCAGCTCTTGGCCCCACCAGGAGCGTATGACTTGCCTGGTTACTATCTTGGCCTTTACCCCGTTGTTAAACACCTTGCTGCTGGGCAGTTTCTCTCTGTTATTACTGGTATCCTGGGTCGAAGGCTATGTGCAACTCAAGGCTTTTCGAGAGCGGCGTGCTGGCCTGTGGCTGGCGTTGGGGGCGCTTAAGCCGCAGAGTGTGGTGGCGTTTGGCGTGGCGACGTTGGGCGCACGACGCTGGCGCGTTCTGGCGGCTGTGGTAATGATCGGGAGTGCTGTCTTCATCAGTACGACGTTGCTCCTGGGCTTCCCGATCTGGCCCGATTTCGCCGCCGTGCTTGCCAAAGTGAGTCAGCTTTACGATGCCATGGGTATCGTCTTGCTGGACATGCACAATTTCAAGGCCGTGCTGGCCGGGGTGCTCGGCCCTGGAAGGATGAATCTCATCAACGGTCTCAGTTGGGCCGCGTTCGCCGGAGTGATGCTGTGGACGTTGTGGGCATGGCGTGGCCCGTGGCGACCCGGGACGCCGGACTTCGACTTGCGGTTGGCTGTCACCTGTGCGCTGGGCCTGTTCTTCAGCCCGCATCTCTATCCTCAGGATAGTCTGTTGTGGGTCTTCCCGGCCTTCCTGGGCTATGCGTATTTGCGGGAGCGGCGCCTGCCCCGGACTGCCTACACCGTCTTCTTGCTGAACTGGCCCTGGGTGTTTTTGCTGGACGAATTCGCGCCCTGGCGACTGGCGAGTATCAGGCCCGCCGTATTGGTGACGGCGGCATTGCTACTCTGGCTATGCGTGTTGTTGTGGCGTTCCACGCCGAAAGAGCCTGCATGAAGAAGCAGCGTCCACCGTTCCGCACGTCCCCTTGTTACCTTATTCTCCTGGGCCTGTTTTTGTCGCTGGCCTTGAGCGTTTTGTTCCTTCTGGCCAGGCACCGCTTTCTCGACCCCCGGATTTTGTATTTCGATGATTTCATCGAGTATTGGGCGGCAGGTCGGCTAAACCTCACCCAGGGTAATCCCTATAGCCCGGAACAGATCGAGGCCCTGCAGGTGCAGGGCGGCCGGTTGGAGGGGACGCCCTTGATGATGTGGAATCCCCTGTGGACGTTGGCATTGGTCATGCCCTTTGGGTTGCTGGATTATGCGACAGGGCGCATGTTATGGCTGCTGCTATCTCTGGCGATACTTTGCCTTGTGGCCGTCTTGGGACTGGCGGCGCTGCTCTGGCGGCTCAGCGCTTTTTCTGTGGATTCTGCGGCCGGAAGATAACAGTGGTTTTGTCCTCATTGGGATATTCCCATCCAGGACTCGCAACGGCGTTTGTATTTGTTCCGACGTTAGCCATGGCGATTCTGCGGCAACTGAGGTCGTCTGTGGCGATGGGAGGAGGAAGTCATGCAAAACAGCGGGGAAGATGGCGTGGATATTACTGTCGTGGTGCCGGTGTTGAATGAAGAACAAAGCGTCGCGCTTCTCTATCAGGAACTCCTTTCGGTGCTGGGGGCTACAGGGCAAGTATTTGAGCTGCTGTTTGTAGATGATGGCAGCACCGATGGCACGTACGCGGTCTTGGAGCGTCTGCATCAGCAGGATGCGCGGGTGAAAGTGATTCGATTCCGCCGCAATTTCGGCAAATCGGCGGCATTGGCAGCGGGTTTTGAGGCCGCGGCAGGCGAGGTGGTCTTTACGATGGACGGGGATTTGCAGGATTCCCCTATGGAGATTCCACGCTTCCTGGCGCAGTTAGCCGAGGGCTACGACCTGGTGTCCGGTTGGAAGTACCCGCGCCATGATCCTCTGGGGAAAACGCTCCCTTCCCGCTTCTTTAACTGGACGGTGGCCATGACCACGGGGGTCAAACTGCATGATTTCAACTGTGGTTTCAAAGCCTACCGGCGTGAAGTCGTCAAAGAGATCCGGTTGTACGGAGAGTTGCACCGTTACACGCCTATTTTGGCATATCAGAGGGGCTTTCGTGTCACCGAGATCAAAGTGGCGCATCGCCCGCGAAAATATGGGCGTTCCAAATACGGATTTCGCCGCTTCGCGCGGGGCTTTTTTGACTTACTCACCGTGCTTTTTCTGGGAGCCTATACCTGGCGTCCTCTGCACATGTTCGGTTGGGCCGGGATTGGCGCTTTTAGCCTGGGTTTCTTGATTAATCTGTACCTCGCGATTCTGTGGTTTACGGGCCAGGGGCCGATCGGCAATCGTCCCTTGCTGACGTTAGGGGTATTGTTGATGACCGTGGGGATGCAGTTTTTTTCCATTGGTTTGCTGGCCGAGATGATCACACATGGACAGGCGGGACAGCAGGCCAGTTATTCGGTCCGTAACAGGTTAGGCGAATGAGCAAACACGGCAATTTGCAGAAATACGAAAATCCGAATCCGGTACAGCGGTGGTTGTTGGGGCGCTTTTTGCGGCAAGCCGCGACTCTGACCGGGGGATTGGGGATCACGTCGGTATTGGACGCCGGTTGTGCAGAGGGTTTCGTGAGCCGCTATCTGCGTGAGAGGTGGCCCGCGCCAGCTACTTTCTGGGGCGTGGATGTAGATGAACGGGCGCTGGCGCGCGGGAAAAGCCTCACGCCATGGTTGTATCGCGCGAGGGCCAGCGTGTTGACCCTGCCTTTTGCCGAGGATCAGTTTGACCTGGTCCTCTGTACGGAGGTTTTGGAACACCTGACTGAGCCGTTGGTCGCCTTACGTGAATTGCGGCGGGTGAGTCGTCGTTATGTGCTGTTGAGCGTCCCTCATGAGCCGTGGTTTCGGTCATTGAATTTTTTGCGGGGTAAGCACATCCGGAATTGGGGCAATGACCCAGAACATCTACAATTGTGGGGTTATCATGAATTTGCGGAGTTCGTATCAGGGGAATTGAAGATCCTGCAGCAGGTGCGTGCTTTCCCGTGGCTGGTGTTGCTCTGTAGCAAACAAGCGTAATTCCAGATTTGGTAAAAGGCGGGGCATGAAGCGCCAGCTGGCCTTTTATGTACTTTTTGGGGGATTCCATTTTGCGCATCTGTAAAAGGGCTCAAGTTCGTATTTGTGCACCTCCTCGCGCCGCATCCGAGGCATAGTTTCGGCATTGAGGATATGTTCAGGGCGTATCATTTGCCGATGATGTCTCAGCAGAGCGCCCCTCTTGAAGTGCCTCCGCCAGCCACTGCAGGAGGTTGCGCTGATGTTCTTGCTGGAGACGTCGTCGAACGTCGCCACAAGTCAGCGTAGCCTCGTGTGCCGCGGCGCGTTGTGCCTCAAGAAAACAGAACAAACACGCCGTGAGGGTCCAGAAACGGAGAATGGCTTGGCGCGTCATCACCTGGTACTGATCACTACCTAAGAGATCCTTCCCGTACTCGAAGTAGGTCTCCACTTCCCAACGCACCGCCAGGATGTCGACCAGCGCTTGCGCCGTCAACTCCATCATCGTGGAGCCCCAGTAGCGCACGGACTTGAGAGGTTCCTCTGGGTCATGACAGGTAATGAACACCAGGGTGGGTCCCAACTTGCGCACCCAGGTCGGGACGAGATGCGCATACAGCTTCTGCCCGCCCTTGGCAGAGGGCCAGCTGACTTCCACCCAGTCGTCGGGTGTGAGGGTCGCCGCATAGGCCGAGAGCTTAAGCCACTGGCGGCTGCCGTCCTCTTGGATCAGGCGCAACACGCGATTGCTCTTGAGTGCACCACTGACATCCCAACCGCGCTCGGTGGCCGCTCGACGGACCCGGCGACAGTGGTACCAGCTATCGATCAAGACATGGGTGTGCGTCCCTGGAACAGGCTCAAAGCCCGTAATCTCTTCCACCGCCATGTCGATCTTACTTTGGAAAGGCACTCCCTCTGCCTCACACACGCGCTTCTGGCAGTACATGCGGGGCTCCAGCGGGCAGCGCTGCTCCAACGGGCTGAAGCAGGGAGAAATACTCTGCAAACTGGCGTAATTGCTCAAACAGGCATACAATTGGTTTGGACATGGTCTCACCTCCGATAGGGGGCGTCTAGCAACTCTATTATCGCCGGTTTGGCTGTGCCCGCTACTTATCCGCTGTGAAAGTGCAAAGATAGTGATCGGTCTCGCCTGGTTTATTTGGCTATGGAACTCCGAGCGGCAACACCGGGACTGGTGCAAACACTTACCGCGATTGTTACTGGCGTCGATAACGTTGAATGCCTACGGGTGGGTTCATGATCAGACGATATTGTTGATCGCAGTCATAGCGATGGCCATACCTCTGATTCAGAAAGCCGCGTGTCCATGGCTACTTGGCGCGGCAGGGGCCTATTTCATCTTGAATGGCGGTCTGATAGTATTGCAGCTGGCCGGCGTGGGGGAGCTAGAGTATGTATGGCTGGCGTCAGTCTGGTGGGGCGGTTATACAATTTTACAGCGACACTTGCAATCTTTACCCCGTTCTTGGAGTGAGGACATCGATGAAGAAGCTACAACGCTGGCGTGAGATATGGGATGCCTTGGATAAGGTAGTTATGATAGGTGTGCTTGTGCTGACCCTGCTTTTGTTGAGCCTGGGCCTGCTGCGTTATACTGGCTACAATGCCAGCATGTTCGATGTAGGCAACATGGCTCAGGCCATCTGGAGCGGGATGCAGGGGCGTCCTTTGGAATTTACCTATGAGCAGGGCAATCTGAGCCGTTTGGCTTTACATGTCGAGCTGATTTACTGGTTGTTTGTGCCGCTGTATGCGCTGTGGCCTGATCCTCGGTTGCTATTGGTGGTGCAGGCTGTGGGCTTTGCCGCGGGCGCCTGGCCCGTTTACCGCTTAGCCCGGCGGCGGCTAGACTCGCGGGGGCTGGCGCGGGCCATCACGTTTATGTATCTGGCCTACCCGGTGGCCCAAACGGCTTTATTGTTTGACTTTCATGGCGACACGCTGGCTATGCCATGTTTGCTTTTTGCTCTTGAGGCAGCTGATCGCAAAACCTGGCGCTCCTATGCAGTATGGAGCGGGCTGGCCTTGGCCTGCAAATTCTATCTCGCTGTACCACAGGCGGTGCTAGGGTTGGTATTGTGGCTTGAAGGCGAGCGCCGAGCGGGCGCTTTGACCGTTGGCGCCAGCTGTGTCTGGGCCTTGTTGGCGCTGGGCTGGATTCGTCCTGCGTTTGCGCCGCCCCAGGCTGCGGAATCCCACGCTACATTTTTGAGCTACCTGCAGTTTTACTTTGGGGGCTTAGGCCCAACCTTGCTGGACACGTTTATTCCGCGTTTCTTGACTGCATGGGTAGTCTTTTTCCCCGGCCTGTGGTTGGGACGTTATGCCTGGCGGTGGATTTTGCCTGCCGGCGCGCTTGCTATCCCTGCTCTGTTGAGCCTGGGAGATGTCGCCGCTTATGATTACCGTTTTCATCACTATGCGGCTACCGTTCCTTTCCTGATAGTGGCTACCGTTTATGGCGCAGCTGAACTGCGCCGACGGCAAACCTCTCGCCACTATCGTCGCCCCTGGCAGGGAGAAGTGTGGCTGGCGTTAGCGATCACCGCTATCTTCACGATCGGACTGGTGGACATCCCCTTCAGTCCCATGTTCTGGTCTGGCCTGCCGGGACGGGGTCTTAGCGAGTGGCGCTACGGTCAAACCGCGCGAGATCGTTTCAAAGATCGCTGGTTGCTTGCACAGGTTCCTCCGGGAAGCGCATTAGCGGCATCGGAATTTCTGGCCCCGCACCTGACACAACGCACTACTTTATACCTGGTGCGTTATCCTGATGAACTCAAGGAACTGGGGCAGCCAGATCATCCCCATCAATCACGTTACCTTTTGCAACATCCCGAAGCACTTTCGCAGTTGTTGCTGGCGCGTCACCTGGACGAAGTGGATTATGTCGTTGCAGATGCCCTTTATGACTATGCCTTGCCCTTTGACGAAGGCTTACAAATTGGCGGAATCCTGCAAGATGCACCAAGCATTGCCCTGCTGCTGCAACGGCCGGATTGGTCCTTATTGGTGGCTCAAGATGGCTTATTGTTATTTGGGCGTGTGTCGGACACCGCGCCTTTGACGATGACGGCCACGATGACGCCTGCTGCCACGCCCCCCGTATTCCAGGCACGTTTTGGCTCCTCGGTGGGGCTGCTCGAGGGGACAATTCGGCCCCTGGACGGGCGGCGTTTCTCCGTGGACTGCCAGTGGATGGCCTTGGAGCCACTGACGGCATTGCCCCCGCTTGTGGCGGTGAGTCGGTTGGAAGGTGTATCACATTCGCGGGTGGTACATTTGCCCACGCTGGTGCTGTTGCCCACGGTCTTGTGGGAACTGGGGACAGTAATTCATGAATCGTTTGTGATGACGCTGCCCCCTGAAACACCCCCAGGGACTTATCCCGTGTACGTTGGCTGGTACGATAGCGCTCATCTCCATGCGGCGGCGACTGACGTGCGGAGCAGAGTGGGGGATGAAGTGCTGTTGGGAGTATTACACGTGCCATGACGTTTGATGCGGAAGAAACTATCGAAAAGCGCGCTTGTACGCCAAGATTGGAGATAGGGGGAATGGATCATGCGTAAATGGTGGCATTTTCTCTGAGCATTGCGCAACTCTGGTCCTTGATTATCCTGGCGGCCTTCGGCTTCTAGGCGTCCCTCGTAACGATTTCTGGCGGCATCTCAAGATCGGCGAGCTGATTATCCCCACAGGGCATGTCCCTATGATTAGATGGGCTAGATAGGCCATGTAGCTACCTCATCTGGACGGCGCTGGAGCAGGACGTGTTTGTGGATCCGCGCGTGGAGCTCTATCCTTACGAGCAATGGCTGGACTATATCCGCATCGGGCAGGGGACGCGCTCGCTTTCCTTGCTCGCCGAGTACGGGGCAGATCGCGTGTTGCTGGATCGCAAGATGCAGCCAGAACTGTCGCTGGTACTGACGGCCGATGCCAGCTGGGTCAAGGAGTACGAGGACGATTATGCGGAAATCTGGACCCGCCGTGTCCCCTGAACGCGCTCGCGCCCCAGCTGCTGTTTTTGGCGGCGTAGGAATCTTGCTGTGGGGCGTCAGCGTCCTCGTCGTGGGGCGCTATCTCTCGCTCCCGATGGTGGTGCATTCCGATTTTGCGAATTTCTACTATGCCGACGCTGCTTATCCGCCGCTGGTGCGCCTGTTGTTGCTCCCCTTCACCTGGTTGCCGCCGTATCCAGCCTATCTGCTGTGGTCGGCTTTGACGATAGGCGCTTATCTGCTCCTGTTGGTCTGGCTGAAGCGTACGCTTGACCTGCACTTCACGGTGCCATGGCTGTGCTTAGTATCAGGGCTGGCCGTGGGCTGGTATCCGCTTTGGGCGCACCTGGCGCTGGGGCAGATCTCGGTGTTCCTGACGTTGTGTGTGCTGGGAGGGTGGCTGGCACTTCGCCGGGGCCACGAGTGGGGGTGTGGCATAGCGTGGGGGCTGGCCTGTGCTTTGAAGCTCTTCCCCGGCCTTCTGCTGATCTATTTGTTGTTGCGTCAGCGCTGGCGTGGGGCCGGTGCCATGGCGCTGACGGCGGCAGCGGGGTTTCTGCTGCCGCTCCTTGCACTGCCGGACCTCTCGCTTCCATATCTGATGGAGGTCATCTCCAGCAACGCGACGTTGTATACTCTTTATCCGGTCAATGTGTCACTTCATGGGGTTTTCAGTCGTCTGTTGCTCGACAATCCCTGGTTTCAGCCGCTGGCAGAGGCGCCGACGCTGGCGTTGGCGCTGTGGGGGCTTGCTTCGCTGGGGGTGGGGGCCGTTTGGGCGTGGCAGGTGTGGCATTTGCCGCGCACCGATTGTGCCGACAGTTTTGCTCTCGCCTACACTTGCATCGCCATGATCTTGTTGTCGCCCCTCAGCTGGCAGCACAGTTTCCCTTTGTTGCTGCTCCCCTTTGGCTTGTTGCTTCGTGCGCTGCTGGAGCGGCCAGAAGAAGGCTTGCGCCGGGCCATATTGCTGACGTGGGTCTGCTTTGCCTTGCCCGATCTCGAGCTGGCGCGGGCGCTGATGCGAGCGTATGCGCCCTACCGTCCGCCATGGTGGAGTGGGTTGCCGTTGTTGCTGCCTACGGTGGGGATGTTTTGCCTGTGGGGCCTGCTGGCGTGGACGTGGCGGGAGCATGGATATGCCGGGAGGAACGGGTGAGGACGGCTGTGGCTGCGTCTTGGTAAACCTCAACCCAGCTGGTTGATTCTCTTGCTGCCGCCGCCAGTCCTGCCTGCTCCTGCGGGCTGAGCATCAACGTTTGGATCCCATACTTTTCCAGCGTCTCTTCCCAACCCGGCGCCGCCGCGGAGATGTGGAGGTAATCCAGCCACAGCTCGGCGGGATAGAGCTCGATGCGCCCATCCACGAAGACCGGATATTCCGGCTGCGCGGCCCAGATCAGATAGCTGCCGAAGGACATCGCGTGAAATAACGGCCCCGGCAGGCGCTCCTGCAACAGGAACTCTGTCGCCGCGATGGGCGTCTCCGCCGAAATCAAGCCCCGCTTCTCCGGCGGCAGCGGCCACAGCGCTTTGAACCACGGCAGCGAGAGCACCGCGCCCAATAGCAACAGTCCCACAAGCGTCAGGTTCAGCACATTTTCGATTTTGGATTTTTGATTTTGGAGATTCGCCTTTTCGCTTTTTCGCCTTCCCGCTTTTTCGCCTTCTCGCTTTTTCGTCTTCTCGCTTTTTCGCCTTCTCACCTCTTCGCCAATGTGCGCCACATGCTCCGCCAGCACCGGCGCCATCACCAGCCCGAACCAGATGCTGCCGCGCGAGGTGCGCATTCCCAGCCCGCCGAAGGCCAGAAAAGTGAGCAGCTGCGAGGGAGTGGGCCGTTTGGGCGAGAGCGCCAGGATCGCGGCGCTCAGCAACAGCCCGCCGAAGAACAGCTGTCCTCCCAGCGTGTCGAACGTGGGCGGCGCCCATTCCGGCACCAGATTCTGGATGATGGGGTCGCTCGTCATCCCGCTGACGTAGGCGAACGTCCCCAAGCCGCGCGGGCTGAGCGTACAGGCCGCCAGCGAGAGCGCCAGCATCAGCAGCGGCGTCTGGAGCGCCCGGCGGAGGCTTGCCCAGCTGATATCGCCGCTTTGCAGCACCTTCCACCCCTCGTCGGCGGCCCAAAAGGCTATCAGCGCCAATCCCAGGGGGAACGTGCCGTGGCTGTTGACCCAGAGCGCCATCCCTAAGGGGAAGACGACCAGCCACGCCCGGCGCTGCGTCTGGCGGTACTCGTGGATCGCCAGCAGGAACAGCGCCGCGATGGCGAAGGTGACCGCTTGGGGGCGCACGTTCCAGTCATTGAGACCCAGCGCCGCGGCGAAGAGCGTTCCCGCCGCGGCCGCGCGCCAGCTGCCGGAAATACGCCGTCCCAGCCAGAGGAGGAGGGCGTAGGCCGCCGTGATCACCACCCCGTGGAGGAGCACCGTGAGTGTGGCGCCGCCGAGGCGGTATATCCCATACATCGCCGCCTCCATGAGCCAGAAGGCTTGATAGGAAGGGTAGGGGGTCCCCCTCATCGTTTGAGAGAACGTGTCTACCTGCGGAATCTGCCCCGTCTCCAGGATTTCACGTCCTACCGCCATGTGCCACCAGAAATCGTGAGGACGGATGGGGTGGGTGTTCACAAAGACGAAAATGCCTACCAGGACGGTGAGCGCCCACAGGTGCTCGATGGTGATCGAGTTCAGAACTTGCCAGGGCCGGAACATTCGCAGAGATGTTTTCATCTTCTTGATTCTTGAGCAGATTTAAAATGCGAGTATACTTTGGCTATGGCGATTCAATGGCGACGTCGCCTTCATTCTCGCCATTATAGCACCTTGCAGGAGAAAGCGAGCATCCATGGAACCGGGCCAGGTAACGGTTGTGATTCCTACCTACAACGAGGCTGATAACATCGCGCCGATGACCACGGCGTTGTTTGACCTGCAAATCCCTGAATTGCAGATTTTGGTGGTAGATGATGCCTCTCCCGATGGGACGGGGGAGATTGCGGATCGCCTGGCCGCGCAATACGCCGGGCGCTTTGCCGTCTGTCACCGCACCGGCCCTCGGGGATTGGGATGGGCTTATGTGGAAGGCTTTCGTTGGGCCTTAGAGCAGGGGGCCACTTACATCATCCAGATGGATTGCGACTTCTCGCATCCCCCAAAGTACATTCCCCAATTCCTGGAGGCCATTCAGGAGTATGATGTGGTTGTGGGATCGCGCTATGTGCCCGGCGCGGAGATTGACGCGCAGTGGAAGTTTCAGCGTCGGCTGCTCTCCTTTTGGGCGAACAGCATCTATACCCGCCTGATTCTGGGTTGCCGGGTGCGAGATTTGACGGCGGGCTTCAAGTGTTGGCGGCGCGAGACGCTGCTGGGGATTGATCTTGCACGGATCCGCTCGCAGGGCTACGCCTTCCAGGTGGAGATGGCCTATTTGACCGAGCGGTTGGGGTATCGCGTCGTGGAGCTCCCCATCCATTTTGAGGAGCGCCGTCTGGGCCAGTCGAAGATGCGCACCAGTGTCAAGATCGAGGCCGCTTTGCGCGTCTGGGAATTGCGCTGGCGCTATCGCGGCCTGCGCCCTTCTGATCGGCACGTCCTGGCAAGTGCAGCGGGGGAAGCCCCCCATGAATGATCCATCCTGCAGGGGGAGGAGCGCTATGCTCACATTTTTCGCCCGTTGGCTCACTCCTCCCAGGCTGCGGTATGCCTGGATTACGGCAGGGGTCCTTTGGGCCGCCTGGCTTCTCAGTGTAGCGTTGGGGCCGGGAAACCTGGATTTGGCCGGACAGCCGGTGGGAACTGATTATCTGCAATTCTACGCCGCCGGCCGCACGCTGGCCTGCGGGGAGAGCGCCCGGCTCTACGATATGGCCTATCAGGCCGCGTTGGAGAAGGAGATCATCGGGCCGGGGTTGACTTCTTACCATGCCTTTATCACACCGCCTTTTCTGGCATGGCTCTTCGTCCCGCTCGCCGCGCTGCCCTACGGCCTGAGCTTCGCCGTGTGGAGCGTGCTGGGCCTGGTTTTTCTCTGGTGCAGCCTGCGCCTCCTCGGCGTTGCCGCGCCGGCACGGGCCTGGTTATGGGCGCTGACCTTTTTCCCGGTTTTCGCCGTGATCAGCTTCGGACAGAATGCGCTGTTGAGCCTCCTGCTGTTCAGCGTTGCCTATCGTCTGTGGACTGCCAGGCGCCCTTTTCTTGCCGGATTGGCGTGCAGCCTCACGCTCTATAAGCCGCAGCTGTGCCTGGGTGTGACACTACTTTGGCTCATCAACTGGCGCCGCGATTGGCGGGTCCTGGTGGGATTGGGAGTAGGAGGCGTGGCGCTGGCGGCGTCGTGTTTTCTGCTGCTGCCGGAGGCCAGTTGGGCGTATGTGGATTTCGCTCGCACCGTCTTGCCCGATCTCCCCAACTGGCAGGAATTTCCCCTCTGGCATCTTCATACCGTGCGAGGCTTTTGGCGTTTGTTGCTGCCTGCCTGGCCGCGCCTGGGTGATGGGCTCACGTTGATCGCCGCCGGTTTTGGAGTATGGGGTTTTGTCCGCTGGGAGCGCCGGTTCCGTGAGAAGTTGCCCCTCGTCTTTGGCGGGGCGATGGCGCTGACGTTCTGGCTCACGCCCCATGCGATGATCTACGATTGGGCGTTGCTGTTGATTCCGGCGTTGGCTTTGTGGGAGACGTTGCCGCAGAACCGGGATCGCTGGCGGCCACTGTTTGCAGTGCTGTGGCTTGTCGCATTGTTGAGTGGGCCCTTGACGGTGATGCAGCTCCGTCTCTTGCCCGTGGCAGTGCAGGTGAGCGTTCCCTTCCTGGCGTGGGCGCTGTATCAAATTTGGCGGTGGAGCTTGAGGGGGGAGCTGCTCCCGGCTTGAAGGTTTCTCAGCGGTAGAAAAATAACTCTTTTCAGGTTAGAAGGCCCCTTGTCGCTTGCGGATAGTACTTTTTTCCTATTGCCTTTCAGACCTTCAATGATACAATAAGTTTGAGTATGGTTAAGAGATCCGCCCCTCTTGATCGTGCTTGAGATTTGTCGGTTACCCTCCTTTCGTAGAAGCGCGCCCGCTTGTCGGGCGCGCTTCTACGTTCCTGCATCCCCCATTACCCCTTACCTTCTCCCCCCCTTACCCTTCCCCATACACGAGCAACCGGTCGCAGCCATCGCAGTATGCTTCCTCGCCGGCGCGGGCGGCGGCGCGAGGGGTATAGCTCACGCTGACGCCGCACAGCGAGCAGGTGTCATCCTCGAGCAGTTGGGCGACCGCGATGCCGCCGAGACGTGGCTTCAAGTACGTGTAGGAATCCAAAATCGCGGGCGGAATCTCCTGTCGCAGCTGCTGCGCCTCGGCTTCCAGGGCGCGGCTGCGCGCGATGAGCGTCTCACGCTCCGAACGTAAGGCCGCCTGCGACTGTTGCCATTCTGCCGTCGCCTGATGCAAGCGCGCCTGACTCCCTGCGTCTGTCGCGGCGGCCTCTTCGTAAGCCACCATCGCCTCGAGCAGGGCGTCCTCCAGCGTGGCTTTGCGCTGCCGCAGCGATTGCACCTTGGCCTGCAGATCCTGGAGCTCGCGCGCGTTATGCACCGTGCCGCCGTAAAGCTGGGTTTCCTTCTGCTGCCGCTCAGTTTCCACGCGCTGCAGCTCGAATTCGAGGTCCCCTTGCGCCTTGCGGGCCGCCGCGGCGGCGCGAGCCGTAGCCTGCGCGTGCGCCTGCGCCTCGCGGAGAGCGTGATCATCCTGCAGCGCCTCCTCGAGCTCCTCCAACAGCCGGTGGATTGCCGTCAGCGTCGTGTCAATTTCTTGGAGCCGCAAGAGCGCTTTGTTCCAGGCCATGGCTGTCCTCTCCTTCGAAAATAGAGATCAGCGAGTCAGCAGTCAGCGAATCAGCGAAAAGGCGAAAAGGCGAAAAGGCGAAAAAGCGGAAAAGCGAATCTGTGAACCTCAGCTGCCCCGGAATGAATTCCGGGTCTGACAGTCAAGTTTGCTGAAGCGAACTTCCCAAACAACGCACTTCAGCACGGTTGGCTCGTGTCAGGTTGGGGATTCCATCCCCAGCCAAACTGGCGAGTCGCCGCAGCCTTTGTTTACGATTCACGCCTCACAGGGTTACTGTTCAGCCACTGACTAAAAAATGCAAGATTTCCTGGAGACCTTTGAAGATTGAGTATCAACTTTTGCCCCCTATCCCCTGGCCCCTTCCCCCCGCGCCGCGCGGGGGGAAGGGGAACTTTTTTTTGTAGGGCTTTGCAGGCGGGCTGCGCCCGCCTGCAAAGCCCTAATTTTTTTTTCTCCCCCTCCCCAACGGCGTCTGCGCCGTTGGGGAGGGGGCAGGGGGTGGGGCAAAAGCTACAGGCCACAAAGGTTCATCCATCGCCGGCTGGCACCCTGGCGTCAGGCTAAAAGTCACCTCACATTTTCATTTTTGGATAGTGCGCGCCAGCACATAACGTCTCCTCGGGAAATAGGCGAATCAGCGAAAAAGCGGATCGGCGTATTTCAGAATCACTTGCATGGCAAAGGTACCGCGAACTTCAGGCCGCTCTCGGGTCGCTGTCGTCTTCAAAACAAGCCTTTCCTCGTTTACCAAAATCCCGATTTCACCCTGCACGACCCCGTTTTCGACAAGACGACGAATACCACAGCCCCCTCGACGGTGAAATCGAACCTTACCTCCCCCCTTCCACCGGTGGGGGAAGGGGGGCCGGGGGGATAGGGGAAAAATCCCGTTTATTACGGATTATTTTTTGAACTTCGTCAGTTCGCGCTTTCCTTTGATGGCCCGACGGCGAGCCGCAGGCGCCTGATGACGCCTCTGTCCCTGCTCAGGCCGCCTCGCCGGTAGATTTGGGCGTCCGTCGCAGCCAGAACCGCCGGGTGATCAGGAAGATCGCGCCGGCGACAATAAACACCAGCGAGAAGATCTGCGCGGCCGCCAGCGACCCGATGGTCCAGGCGTCCGGGCGCAACATCTCCGTGAAGAAGCGGATCACGGCATAGCCCATGAGGTAGCCCACGAGCAGGTCGCCGGGATGCAGCTTCTCGTAGCGCTTCACGCCGAGCAGGAACAACACCAGGAAGAGTGCCAGCGCCGCCAGCGATTCGTAGAGGAAGGTGGGATGGAAAAGGGTATTGGCCGGGTAGCGCGTCATGTCGGTGTAGGGCAGGATGCGATTCTCCGGCGGGATGAGCACCCCCCATGGCAGCGTCGTCGGCGGACCGTAGAGCTCGCGGTTGATGTAGTTGCCCCACCGTCCGATGGCCTGCCCGAGCGCGACCCCCGGGGCGGCGAAATCGAGCCAGCGCAGCGGGTTCAGATGGTGCACGCTGGCGTAGATCAGCACGCCAAGCGCGCCGCCGATTACCGCGCCGTAGATCGCCAGTCCCCCTTGCCAGATGTACAGAGCTTCTAGCGGGTGCTCCTTGTAATAGTCCCAGCCGATAAGCCCTCCCGCCGGTCGAGAAAACACGTGATAGGCGCGCGCGCCGATCACTGCGAGGACGACGACGAGGAGGAGCATGTCCCAGACATAATCGGGATTTTCCCCCGCGCGTTTAGCCAGAAACGCCGCTGAGGCAGCTGCCAGCATGATGCCGACCACAATCAGCAGCCCATACCAGTGTACGGCCAGCGGCCCGATCGAAATCAGAATTGGATCCACAGGTGGTTGCATCGGAAATCCTCCTCGGAAAATAGAGATCAGCGGTCAGCCGTCAGCGAATCAGCGAAAAAATCACTTGCGTGACAAAGGTGGCGCGAACTTCAGTTCACTCGCCGGCCGCCGCCCCGGAATGAATTCCGGGTCTGACAGGTCCCCAACAACGCGCTTCAGCGCGGTTAGCTCAGAAAATCAGCAAATCTCAAAATCAATTGCATGGCAAGCGAGTCGCCCCATTACCCATCCCCCATTACCCTCTCCCCCTACCGCCATCCATAGCGTTCCGAGAGGGTGTGATACGTCTCGTCGAAAAAGACCTGCGCATGCGGATAGGCGCATGCGGATAGAGCAGCGCCACCGAAAGCGCGCCGAACAGGCCGCCGGTGAGCGTCCGCCAGAATGGCGTCGTCTCATGCGCCACGAGCCCCACACCGGGCAGAATCCAGTGGATAATGTAGGTCAGCCATTGATAGCCGCCGTCCAATCCCATGGGAACGATACCCAGGGCGATGTAAGCCCATAGCGGCAACGGCTTCCAGGTCACGCGACGCCGCAGCAGGCCGTAGAGCACGCCCGCGAGCGTCATCGCCCCATAGATGGCGATGCAGCGCTGACAAAGCGCCGTTTTGAACCCCGTCTCGGCGGATCCCAGGAATTTCCCCGCCGCCAGCATCTCCGAAGGCGATAGCGTCCCATCGGTCGGATAGGTCGCCTGCGGCCCGAACAGAAACCACGAGCGGAAGGCGTATTGGTGACAGAAGGGGTCGTAAAGATGATGGATGAAGGCGCCCGCCCCGGTGTCTCCCAGGTACATCAACACCGGCGCGAGAAACGCCAGCGCGGTAAAGAGCGCCAGTAAACCGTTGAAAAGCGCCAGCCAGTGTTTGGAGAGCCAGAACACGGCGTGATTGGCGCGACGCAACTGCCGGGCCTGCGCTTCCGGGGCGATTGGGGGTTTGGACTGACGTGCGGGGGCGGCGGGCTGATCGGGGGGCGGCGTCCCCGCGCGTTCGGCGATCCGCCGTTGCGCTTCTGCCAGGATTTCTTCGGCGCTCGGGGGGGTCGGGGGCGAGGAGGGCGCTGCGTTCATAGGCCCAGGTTCCAGCCGATGCCGTGTTGTTCGAGCCAGAGGCCGATGGCGGCGAAGCTATCGGTGAGGACCACGATCCCCATGACGAGCAGCAGGACGCCGGCGGCCTTGTGGATCAGCGGCAGATAGCGCTGCGCGCGGGTCAGCCATTCCCCCACGCGGTCCACCAGCACCGCCGCGAGAAGGAAGGGCAGGCCCACGCCGAAAGAGTACACGGCGAGCAGCCCCGCGCCCTGCAGCGCCGTGCTACGGACGGCGCTCAGCGTGAGGATGGAGGTCAACGCCGGGCCGATACACGGCGTCCATCCGGCGGCGAAGACCATGCCGATGAGCAACGACGAGGCGAAGCCCCATTCCTTTTTCGCGCGCCAGTCGAGCTGCGCTGAGCGATAGAGCGCCGGGACGTGCAGGACTTCCAGGAGGGTGAGGCCGAAGAAGATGATCAGCAGCCCGCCGATCACCCGCAGCCACGGTCCCCGCAACAGCGTGCCGAGGGACGCCGCGGCCAGGCCGAGCAGCATGAAGACGAGCGTGAATCCCAGCACAAAAAAGACCGCGTGCAGCACGAGGTCCAGTCGTTCTTTGCGGCTCCGCGCGCCGGGTTGCGTCACGGCGTAGCCGCTCAGATAGCTCAGGTAGGCCGGCACGAGTGGCAGCACACACGGCGCCAGGGACGACGCCAGCCCCGCCAGAAAGGCCAATCCCACGTTGATAGTCACGCTTTCCTCGGAAAATAGAGAGCCGTGAGC
>Ga0208825_1001281_pt1 | contig 19638 bp, 17 predicted proteins | sample AD_UKC113_MetaG_FD_184450 | JGI IMG/M metagenome (GOLD analysis project Ga0208825, IMG submission 184450) | Active sludge microbial communities of municipal wastewater-treating anaerobic digesters from Hong Kong - AD_UKC113_MetaG (SPAdes)... | ecosystem: Engineered > Bioreactor > Anaerobic >...
AGTCTCAATACTGATCGATATCAATGAAGAATGGATTACAGGAAATAAGTATTTAATAATGGAACAATAATCAAAAAACAAGAGGAAAAGGGTAGAGATAATTTTACAGAAAAAGTGGCACACTGCCTTATTCCTTTCTCATAGATCCGAATTCTTCTTATATTTTTTAAAAAATATAGGTCATTGTCTATACTTTTCATTAATTTGTTGAGATATTCGCCCCTTTTTTGGGGAGTTACAATATCTCCACCAATTTTTTTATGTACATTGGAATTTTCTGTCCGCCAGAAGAACTCAAATTCAGTAATGTTTTTTTCATCATGTCTTGGCGTTCGATATTTATTCCATTTGAGCGTGTTCAAATCGAGTTTCTTTGATATTCCTTTTGAATGAATATTCAAGGTATCACAAATTTTGAATACTGAAGTAAATCCAATCCCAAACCTACCTGCTCTATTGGGGTCATTTTTCTTGTTTCCAGAACTTATTTCTTTAATGTGTTCCCAATCTCTCTCTGTAAAAACTGTATTGTTTTTTAGGACTAGAGTATCTTCGTTAAAAAAGATATCCACATCTACAATCTGTCCATCTGCAGAATCATCCGAATTTTGGATAAGTTCTCTAATCATTGAGTCAAAACCAGAATACAACTTCAGTTTTTCCCCGATATTTCCATAGATATTAACAATATAATCTTCACCTTCGTCTAAAAATTCATCTTCTGACACTGATAATTCCCCCACAAATTAATTCATGGCTAACTATTACTTTTTTATTTGACTCTAGTATTTTCTTCTTGTTTTCATAATTGCGTGTCAAATTGATTTTTTGTGATTCTTTCATTTTTAAAATCTTCATTGATTTGCTATCTAGATGCTCCTGAATTTTATTGATTGTTTCATCGATCTTGGCTACTTTTATTTCAAATGTTTGTTTAAGGCTGCTTAATTGATCGTTGACAAGTGAATCATTGATTTCTTTTAATTCAGTCTCTCGTTGTCTTTTTTTATCAATTACTAAATTCTCTGAGATTTCTTTGCAGATCTTGAGATCTCGTTCAGATACATCGGTGTTATCCAGCAAATCTGTAGAAGTCTTTAAAATTTCGAACAAAGATTCAGAATATTTATTGCTTATTGTCTTTTCTTGAATATCGACAACAACCGGTACGAAAGTCAACGAGTTAGTAAAGCTGGAAATCTCAAGAAGATATATAAAAAAAAGATAATTCTTGTCTTGAGTTGTATTTCGATCGAAATACCTTATTTTAGTTATTGATTTGAATTCCTCTTTTTTGTAAAAGCTGACGATTGCTTTTACCAATGGATGCCTCAATGTAACAAATTCTACAGATTGATCTTGATTAGCGATTTTATAATCAAAAGTGATTTCAAAATAGTCTTTACTTGTTAAATCCAAGAATCTTTCAATCAATTCATTCTCTATATTTACTTTTTTAAGGAAATCTCTGATGAAACCTTTAAGTTCAGGATCTGGTCTAATCTCAAAAATTTCTGAATTTTTCTTTGAGGCTTTGAACTTTGATTTTGGGTAGTAATCATTTATAAAGGAACCTACAAAATTAGTTATTTCTAGAGGTGTTATAAATTTTTCATTTTTTAAGATATCAGAAATTTGCTCAGTAAAATAATTATTTTGGCCGATGATCCTCTTTCTTTCCCTATCAAATAGTTCAAGTTCTTGTTTCTTTTTTTCAATCACAAGTGCAGTTTGATCTGCCTTTATCTTTTGCTGTTCAGGAGTTAACTTTGGATTTATGATGTCCTTAGTTAATTGATTAATCTGATTTCCTAAAATTGGCTCTAGCTCTCCAATATATTGCTCAAACACGCCAATTCTATTACACAAACGAAGAAATATATCAGATTCAATAGTTCCTTCAATAGAAAAGTTATAAATATGTATTTTGGGACTTTTCTGTCCATATCTGTCTAATCTACCAATCCTTTGTTCTATTTTCATTGGGTTCCACGGTAGATCATAATTAAACATACAGTTGCAAAACTGCATATCTAATCCTTCACCACCTACATCAGAAGAGAGAAGGATCTGATAACCATCGTATCTGGCAAATTCATCAATTATTTTTTCTCTTTCAATAAATGGTACATCTCCATCAACCCTGACAACTGACAATCCCAAAGCTTTTAATTTTCTTTCAAGAAATCTTAATGTTCTTTTAAAAAACGAGAAAATAATTATTTTCTTTATTTCATCATTTTTTATTGTTTCTTTTATAGTTTTTATAAATGCAATTGTCTTTGAATCTGGTTCCGTTATATTTTCTTCAGCAAACTTTATTAAATAATTAATGTTTTCAAGGTCTCTTTTCGTGAAAGTTATTTTTTGTGTATTAGAAATATCTTCTTCATAATCTTCCTCTGATAAATCAATCATCCCCCTGCCATGCATTTCTTTTAGATAATCTATCGAAGCAGGGATACAACTAGCAACTTGCCTTAGTGGCATTTGTAATAAAAAACCAGGAGGACAACTAGGATGTAAATTCAAAAATAGGTCTGAAATTTTTTGGTAGAAAGCGCGCTCTACATCATTTATTTCTACATTGATAGTAATAGGTTCCCTTAATGGGAATTCAGTAGTTATTTCCTTCTTTTTTGTTCTTGTATATACTTGGGAAAGGACATTTAGGTCATTAAGTTTTCTTTGTAGGTGAACTATTTTTTCATTGTCAAGAGAAATATTTGTCGATAGTAATTTTGCACAGTAAATGTAATTTGGATTTGCTAAAAACCTTTCTCTTTGATTTGTTTGTTCAACCTTTCTTAACGCTTGTAAAATTAAACTGAGAGATTCCTTTCGAGAAAGCTTTAGTAAAGCTAGATTTATGAATTCATTTGGTTTTACTTGGTCTTGAAATGTCTCAAAATTATCAAAATGTTCAGGGAGCATTATGTTTAATAGATTAAATAAATCCTTGTCTCCCAACTGAAGAGGTGTTGCTGACAACAAAACCATTCCGTCTGCTATTCCTGAAAGAATTTTTCCCAATGAATAACTCTTTGTACTTTCATTTCTCATATGGTGAGCTTCATCAATAATCACTAAATCAAAAGGAATTTGCAATCTTTCCAGTTCTTGTAAAATATCTTCATTTCTTAACATCTGGATAGATACTATACCCTTTAGATACACTCCATTTGGGTAGCGTTCATATTTCCTGAAAAATACTTTCAATGTATTTGAATCAATAATTGGAAAATCCTCATCAAAACGTTTTTTCATCTCTTTTTGCCACTTATATTGTAAGGCAGAAGGACAAATTATCAATACATTTTTTAGATCATATCTCGATAATAGTTCGGTATAAATAATTCCAGCCTCTATGGTTTTTCCAACACCAACCTCATCTGCAATTAATAACCTTTGATAAGGAGAACTGAGATATTTTAACACAGGTTTAAATTGATGAACTTGAAATTCAGTTCTTGATGATAAGAATGCATAAAGATTATTTGAAAGAGGTCTCTCGATTTTAATGTAAGTTAAATAACTCATGAAATCTTTTAATGGAGCAAAATCATTTTCCTGAAACATTACAGTTAGATCTCTTTTTTTAACTTCAGCAGATTCCAAGCTTTCTTCAGAATAAGTTTTTTGAGAATTTTCAATAAAGAGTGTATAATAATATTCGCCAGAAATAATCTTAGGGTCTTCACAAACAAATCCAATCTTTTCTGTATTAACCAATCTCACAAGCTGTCCTTTGCTGAATATAGGATTCATATATACCACCGTTTTCTCTATAAATTGATAACCTTGAATATATATAACTAATTATCCCACATTAATCATCAAAATTTATATGATAAGAAGATTATATGACTTGTTTTGAAAGTTCAAAGAATATATTTCAATTGAATTGGTAATGGAAGAGATTTTCATTTCGTATTCTGCAGTCCAGTTTTCTGATAATTTCTTATACTATATTCTCCTGAAAAATGTCGCTTGAATCTGAAAAATCCCCACGAGAAAAAAGAATCGCTTAATCTAAAGAAGCCCTGCAAAGTTCCCCTTATAAACCTGAAAAAATCACGGTTTTTTCAATTTCACTTTTCTTAATATTATCTCAACAAACGTATTCGGGGAAGATTTAAGCAGACCGCCGGCAGGAAAAATATATTTAAATTGATTTGGTTATGAGGGGAAGATATTCATTTCGTATCTGGCGGTCCAGTTTTTGATAGCTTTTCTTGATAAGTAATCACTTGAAAAAACGTCGCTTGAATCAGAAAAATCCCCCACCAGAGGAAAAAGAATCACTTAATTTAAAGAAACCTGGCAAAGTGCCCCTTATGAAGCTGCGAAAATTACGGGTTTTTTGATTTCACTTTTATTAACATTATCTTAACAAACGTATTCGGGGTAGATTTAAGCAGACCGCCGGCAGGAAAAATATATTTCAAATTAATTGGTTATGAGGGAAGATTTTCATTTCGTATTCGGCGGTCCAATCCATGACGATGTTCCTTAATCCATAATTCACCTGAAAAATGTCGCTTGAATCTGAAAAATCCCCACGAGAAAAAAGAATCGCTTAATCTAAAGAAGCCCTGCAAAGTGCCCCATATAAAGCTGCGAAAATCACGGGTTTTTCAATTTCACTTTTCTCAACGTTATCTTCACAAACGTATTCGGGGTAGATTTAATCAAACCACCGGCAGGAAAAAAGATCAAATCAAAAAATTTCACTTCAAAAGAACTTCGAATTCTTCTACCGTCAGCCCTGAAGCTTTTATCAAATTTCTTAAAAGTCCCGGTTTCAGTTCTTTATGCTTTGGGACAGTAAGAGTAACTTTTGATCCTTCCTTTCTAAGGACAACGTGACTGCCTACCTGCCGGTGTGGGAGCCAGCCAGCTTTAGAAAAAGCTTTGATTGCCTGCATTCCGGAAACTATAGGAAGTCCAGACATTAAGCAACCACATCAACCACTCTGCAGGAAGATTTTCCAATGCAATCCTGTAGTTCGTCTTCTGCGAGGGATTCCAGGCAAGCCTGAATCGCTTCTTTAATGTTTTCAATAGCTTCTTCTACAGTATCTCCCTGTGAAAAACAGCCTGGTAAACCGGGGCAGCTGGCAATAAATCCCCCTACTTCTTCGTCTTCCTCAAGGATAATTTTGAACCGCATAAAACCGATTATGAGGTTTTTACTTAAATTTGTATGGGTAAGTATTTGATGTTGGATATATTCCATGAAAACATAACATCGGAAAAACTTCGCTAGAATCAGAAAACTCCCCAACGAGAAAAAAGAATCGCTTAATCTAAAGAAGCCCTGCAAAGTGCCCCTTATAAAAAAGCAAAAATCATGGGTTTCAATTTTGCTTTTCTTAACATTATCTCAACAAACATATTCGGGGGAGATTTGAGCAGACCGTCTGCAGGAAAAATATGTTTTAACTGAATGGAAAAATGAGTGGATTTACCACAAAAACTATGAAAAGAGGAAGATGAAATTGGATCGGGCCTTTCAAAAAATGGATTCCTGACATACACTAATGAAAAATCGTTGATTATCAGGGATTTGGACTCAGCAGTTTATTCACCTCACGGAGAATGTCTTCTATAAATACTTCGGGTGATTCTCTCGGTTCTGCTTCATTTCCGTGATGGACATGATAGGGGAATGTTTTCAGGTCTTTCCAGTGTGGGGAATTATCCCAACGTTTTACCATTTCATCCCCTTTTTGCAGGTGATAGGAATATCGTCTAAAATCTGACCCCAAGCTTTCATTTATCTGCAACGTGTAACCCCCTTTAAGAGTTACTCTTGCTTTCAGGGCCTGGACAGGAGGTTCAACTATTGCTTTGATAACGTTTAATTCAAGTACAAGATCACTGGAAGAAAGAGCAGAAAAAGTTTTGCTTATTGTCATAGGAACTGTTCCCAGTACCGTGATGCTGTGACATAGCTTTCCCAGATTATGAAATCATCCCATTCTTCAAAATCTTCTTCCCCGACTCTCGAATGGATTCTTTTCTCAAAAGCAGAAAAGTCCATCCCGTATTTCTGCTCCATTTCAGCTATCTTTTTGTTGTAGTAATCGATCTTCTGTTCAGCCTGGTCATGCACAAGCCTCTTTAAAGCCTCCTGTTCGTCTTTATACAGGCCTGCTTTCACCATGTCACTGATAGGTTCAAAGATTTTCCGGGAAATTTTCACGTACTCAATAGCATCTCCCAATAGTATCACCTAACTACCATTTTATCTCTCCAACCTTAAATGTATTATGTATGCTCCTGGTACCTCTCTTTTCCACCACATTTGCAAAAGTATTCGGGTAGATTTAAGCAGACCGCCGGCAGGAAAAATATATTTCAAATTAATTGGTTATGAGGGGAAGATATTCATTTCGTATCTGGCGGTCCAGTTTTTGATAGCTTTTCTTGATAGGTAATCACTTGAAAAAACGTCGCTTGAATCAGAAAAATCCCCCCACGATGAAAAGAATCGTTTAATCTAAAGAAGCCGTGCAAAGTGCCCCTTATAAAGCTTCAAGTCATTATGCTGTATAGGGATATTTTTATGCAAGAAGGGAAAGTCAAAATTATGGACTTCACAGGGACATGGCACATTTATGAGATGGAACTATGGGATGAGGACTATTTCAATATGGACGTTCAGGCTTATATTATGATAGAGCCAGATAACAGGGGGTATTTTCAATTTGGTTTAGTTTCTGGTGATATAGACGGAAGGATCGTTAATTATGCTGATGGTAAAAGATTTGAATTCACCTGGGAAGGAAATGAAGAATGCGATCATGTTTTTGGAAGCGGCTGGGTAAAGATTAAAGAAAAAGACGTACTGGAAGGCGAGTTTAGATTTCATCTTGGAGACAGTTCTACCTTTTTAGCAAAGAGAGCAAAGTAAAATCAAGTTATCTAAAAACGGGCTGCAGAATGTCTCTCTTAAATCTTCAAAAACCACTTTTTTTTCAATTTTACTTTTCTTACCATTATCTTAACAACCGTATTCGCGGTAGATTTAAGCAGATCGCCTGTAGGAAAAATATATTTTATATGAATTGAAGGCAAATCCAGTAAAATTTCGTTCTCCTTCTTTAGTAATTATAAATACTACAACCACAGAATACTATAACATATCAAAAGGGACCAGACAGAGCCTGAAAAAATGCGGGAAAATCGAAGAGAAGCTGAAATCTATATTGGAAAACTCCATGAAATGCTTCCCGAGCTTAAAGAAAAATATCACGTTAGTTACCTGGGAGTTTTTGGGTCTTACATCAGGGGAGAACAGAAACCCGGAAGCGATTTAGATATACTCGTAGAGTTTTCCAGAACCCCTACTATTTTTAAATTTGTCAACCTAGAAAACTACCTTTCGGAGGCTCTGGGCGTTAAGGTAGACCTTGTTATGAAAGATGCACTGAAGCCAAACATAGGCAAACATATCCTGAGTGAAGTTGAAGCTGTCTGAAGAGGGATTAAGATTCGTGAAGTAAAAGATTGTATTCAAGATATCTATGATGCAATGGAGGCAGCAGAAGAATTTGTTAGCGGCTGGACATTTGAAGAGTTTACCGAAGATCGAAAAACGCAGTTTGCAGTAATCAGAGCTCTGGAAATCATTGGCGAAGCAACAAAGAATATCCCATATGAAATGCGCGAAAAATATCCTTTTGTTCCGTGGAAAGATCTGGCGGGAATTAGAGATAAACTAATCCACGCTTACTTTGGAGTTAACCTGAAAGTAGTTTGGTTATCTGTTAAAGAGGGCATTCCAGAAGCAAAACCGGATATCAAACGCATACTGGATGAAATGTGACTTAGAAAAACTCCTCCAGAGGAAAAAATATCGTTTAATCTAAAGAAACCCTGCAAAGTGCCCCTTATAAAACTGCAAAAATCACGGGTTTTTCAATTTCGCTTTTGTTAATATTATCTCAACAAACTTATTCGGGGAAGATTTAAGCAGACCGCCGGCAGGAAAAATATATTTAACCTGAATTGAAAAGAGGTTTGAAGTAATAAGAATTTATACAACTTCAGAACTGGTAGATGATTTTTCAGCAATAGCTACATATTCTGCAAAGGACTCTGATTCCGGAACAGGTAAATTGTCTTCTATCAGTCCCTGTACGTGCATCTCAATGGCTACATAGATGTTTTTCTCTACCTCTTCTCGGGTAGAACCGGTAGCTACACAGCCCGGAAGGTCGGGTGAATATGCCGAATAGTTATTATTTGCTTTTTCGATTACAACGAGGAAACGATGCATGATTTAGTCCTCTATTTTCAATTGAGCTTGTTTTAATATACTGTTTAAAGTCCCTGGAGCAAAATCATCTCCACTATGGCCCGCAATTGTTACCCTCCCTGGTTTAGTAGGGTGTTTATATTGCCGGTGGCTACCTTTTGTTGCAACCAGATACCAACCATCGGCTTCAAGAAGTTTTATGACCTCACGTACTTTCATTTCAATCTGTCTTCATGTATATTTAAATGTAATTAGAAAACTCAGCTTTTTCTCGCAGGAAGCTTATTTCAAAAAGGGTTATGCAGTTCATCTTCTGCGAGGGATTCCAAGCAGGCCTGAATCCCTTCTTTAATATTTTCAATAGCTTCTTCTACAGTATCTCCCTGTGAAAAACAGCCTGGCAAACCGAGGCAGCTGGCAATAAACCCTCCAACTTCTTCGTCTTCCTCAAGGATGATTTTGAATCACATAAGACCGATTATGAGGTTTTTGCTTAATATTTGTATGGGTGAAAAGATTTGACTTTGGTTTGTTCCATAAACATAACATCTGAAAAATTTCACTTGAATCAGAAAAATTTACCAGAGAAAAGAATCGCTCAATCTAAAGAAGATCTGCAAAGTGCCCTATAAAGATTCAAAAATCGCGGGTCTTTGGTTTTCTTTAGCATGAAAGTGTTCTCAAGTACTTTCATTCTTTGTGCCTGTTATTCGAAGAATATAATGTGAGTTTTTTAGGAAACAGTTAACGTAAATGCTTTTTGATTTTTTTTCTATATGCTTTTGGGCTTGATATATCACTCAAGTGTGTATTATGAAGTAATAATAAGCCGTTAAGAAAGCAGAAGCTTGATCGTGGTATAATAGTTATTTTCTGAAAGGTGAAAGTTACATCCTGGCCACAGACAGTACTGGGAAGACGTTGACCGCTTCCACTCAAAATTATCATGACGAGAAAAAGACGATTTTTTATGCTGGTCCAGTTTCTTCCATAGTTATATTATAAAGAATCACTAGAAAAAACGTTTTTTTCGATTTTGGTATTTATAATCTCTCTTCTTTGGTTGGATGAAGCCATACAGTCAAAAATATGAAATTATATAGAAAAGTTTAAAATAATGTGAAATAATGAAATCCGCCCTGGTTATTTAGTCTAAACTGCCTTGCGCTGATAACTTCTGGATAATTTATGAGGTGTATTTTTGTAAACGTTCTGATTTGAATAAAGTATTTTGAGGTGGTGTGATGCTGAAATATAAATTTTATTATTTGAGGGTTTGTATTTTATTGGGTCTATTTGTTTTTTTGTCGCCAAATATAAGCATGGCACAGGAGAATGACAGTGCCCTTTATAGGATTCAGGAGCGAGGAACACTCATATGGGGAGCGGACGCAGAAGGTGGGGCTCCATATATTTTTCCAGACCCGGAAAATCCTGAAAAATACATCGGTTTTGAAGTGGATCTTGCAGATGCAATAGCTAAGAAATTAGGCGTAAAGGCAGTACATAAACAGAATTCCTGGGATGGTTTGGTTCCTGCACTTGAGCGCGGCGATTTCGATATCGCAATGAACGGTATTGAGATTACGGATGAGCGTAAAAATACGATCTTATTTTCCCAACCATATTATATTTATACTGAACAGCTGGTCGTTAGAAAAGATGAAACAAATATTAAAGATATTAATGATCTGAAGGGCAAAAAAGTAGGAACAATGTCCGGAACTGTAGCCCAGGACATACTTGAGAATTTAAGCGGTGTAGATGTAAAGATATATCCGACCCAGGTTGAACCTTATACAGATCTGGCTATTGGAAGGATTGATGCAGTACTTCTGGATTTGCCTATTGCTGCGTTTTACGGAAAACCGAACCCTGAGCTGAAATATGCGGGAGAACCGATGGGTGAGGGGTTGTATGGAATTGCTATACGCCAGGAAGACGCTGAATTAAAAGTCAAAATCGATGAAATCCTTGCCGAGCTTATTAGATCTGGAGAACTTAAACAGATATATGAGAAATGGGGGTTGTGGAACGAAGCGCAGGATAAACTATATGAACAAGTGCAGGTGAAAAACGGTTACACTAACGCTAACCTCGAAAAAAGCCAACGGACATCGATCTCTACTTTTTTCCCGGCACTATTAAAAGGAGCAGCTCTAACAATTTTTATTTCAGTTGTTTCAATGACATTGGCAGTCACACTCGGGTTATTTATTAGCTTAATACGTTTATATGGGCGGGCACCATTTACCTCTTTAGCAACCTCCTATATTGAAATTTACCGCGGTACACCCCTTTTAATACAGCTTTACCTTCTTTATTATGGCTTGCCGAATATCGGTATTTCACTGAGCCCCTGGTTAGCAGCGTTTATAGGTTTGGGAATGAATTACGCAGCGTATGAAGCGGAAATTTACAGGGCAGGGATTACAGCTATCCCGAAAGGCCAGATGGAAGCTGCGTTATCTCTTGGAATGTCACAAAAACTCGCAATCAAACGGATAATTTTGCCTCAAGCATTGAGGATCTCTTTACCGGGTATCACAAACGATTTCATTGCTCTTTTTAAAGATTCTTCATTAGTTTCGATCATCGCTATGGTGGAGCTTACTAAAACATATAATATACTCGCATCTTCGACTTTGAGGTATTTTGAACTGGGATTAATTACCGCAACCTTATACTTTGGAATGAGTTATCCATTGTCACTATTAGCGAGAAGGCTGGAAAATAGGTTAAAAGGGAAAAAAGGAGTGGTTTGATTTGTCAAGTCCAGAGCTTACCATGATAACAGTAAAAGATCTGCACAAATCTTATAATGGCAATCATCTTTTTAAAGGCATCAGCCTTGATGTGAAAAAAGGTGAGGTAGTCGCCATTATAGGTCCTTCGGGAAGCGGGAAAAGTACTTTTTTAAGGTGTATAAACGGTCTAGAAAATTTCCAGAAAGGAGAGGTTATTGTAGATGGTATTAGATTACAAGCGATTAACAGATCAAATCCCTCAAAGGAGGATATCGAGGTTATCCGCAAAATAAGACTTAAAGTTGGGATGGTTTTTCAGCAGTTTAATTTATTCCCTCATATGACCGTTCTTGAGAATATTATTGAAGCTCCTGTACATGTTTTAGGTATCGACCGCAATATTGCCATTGAAAACGCGCTAACTCTTTTGCGCCGTATAAATCTTGAAAATAAAACAGACAGCCTTCCAGAAGACTTATCTGGAGGAGAGCAACAGCGCGTTGCTATTGTTCGCTCGCTGGCGATGAAACCTGAAGTTATGCTTTTTGACGAACCAACCTCTTCACTTGACCCTGAAATGGTAGGTGAGGTTCTTTATGTAATCAAAGATCTGGTGGGTGGAGGAATGACAACCTTAATCGTTACACACCTGATGCAATTCGCACGTGAAGTTGCTGATCGGGTCGTTGTTCTTGATAAGGGTGATATTATTGAAACAGGCTTACCGGATGAAATTTTTATTAATCCAAAGAATGAAAGGACGAAGTCCTTTTTAAGCAGAATTTATTAAGCACACTTACCACCAAAACCAATAACCGGGGGAAAAGACCTGATGACCGTAAGGTCATCAATGGTTATTCTCTTTGTCCTGATTATTACCTTTACACATGTTTTTTCTCTCTAAAAATATTATTTATGTAGTATGCCAGGCTTAGCTTTTTGTTTATCATCTTATGCAAAACCCTATTCAGGAATCTAGCCATGCAGTATTAATAACTCTCAAACATTCGGCTTCAAGTACGCATAACCATAATTTGCCATTAAAAGGGTAATTACTGAGACGAATATTTTCTCCGATAAATGTCCTTAAAAAGACGTAAATAGAACATCCTGATATATTGAAAATATGTTTGATGAGGATATGATTCAGAGATGGGTGGATGAAGGTACAATCAATAACGATCAAGCAGAAAAGATGCGAGCGGATCTTGCCGAATATAAAAAGGAGCACAGGTCAAAAAAGCAGGTCATTGCTTTTTCAACCATCGGAGCGATTTTAATAGGAATTGGAGCCATTCTGTTTGTGGCGTCCAACTGGGAGAAATTGGGGGATAGCATTAAGGTCTTGCTGCTTGTTGGAAGCACAATAGGCATACATTATGCTGGTTATCACTTTAAATATGAAAATCAAAAGTATCCCAGGCTTGGTCCTGCCCTTATTTTGCTTTCCGCCCTGTTATTTGGAGCCAGCCTCTTTCTGATTGCCCAGATCTACAATATTAACGCTAATAACAGCACACTTGTCCTGATATGGGTAATTGGAGTTTTACCACTGGTTTACGGTTACATGTCAGCTCCGGTAGCCGGACTCTGCTCACTGCTCTTTTACATATGGGTCAGCCTTCTTTACTTTGAGAGGACTGAGCTTGAGAAATTGATCAGCATATGGGACCTCTACCTCATGTCAGGCATTGCGGTCTATTTTATAGGCATTTTACACGGGCTGGCAGAAAAAATAAAGTATGCTGAAACTCCTTTTAAATTTATAGGACTGCAGGCTGCACTCTTTGCTTTATTCGTACATACCTTCGAGCTTGGAGAATACTTTGCGGACAAAATTGTTCCTGCAATTTACGCCGTTCTGGGAGTCCTTTTCCTGGCAGTCCTGCTCTCAAAACCACTTCGTGAGAGGCTTAAAGGTTTTCAGGCAGATGCGAGCATATCCATAATTGCATTGTTAATGGCAGGAATCACTCTTACAACAATATACCTTCCTGCATCCGAAAAAACTTACATGATTATTTTTAACGTAATCTTTCTTGTACTTTTGACTCTGCTCCTTTACGCTGGATACAACATGGAAGATATAGGAATAGTAAGCACTGCAATGTTCTGGTTTATCCTCCTTATTTTTGCCAGATATTTCGACTTCTTCTGGGAACTGCTTCCTAGATCGCTCTTTTTCATGCTCGGAGGGCTTGTTTTGCTGGTCATAAGTATTGTTCTGGAAAGAAAAAGGAGAGAATTAAAAGTTCAGTTTTCCGGAGGAGAACAATGAAAGGAAGCGTTTAGAGGTTTAAAGGCTTTAAAATCGGGGCTCATCAGGGAGTAAGGAGGAATCGGAAATGAACCAGAAGAAAATACTTTATCTTACCGTAGTTTTCTGGCTCCTGATTTTTTCAGGTTTCATCCTGTTTAAGGAATATACCCTCAGGACCGGGACAGAAATGATACTCAGAATCGAGCCTGTTGATCCAAGGGATCTTTTCAGGGGAGACTATGTAACCCTTAACTACGAAATAAGTACCCTTGACCTGGAAAAAGTTCAGGCAGAGGATACTCATTTTGAATACAACGACCGCATATATCTGGCACTTGAACTTGAAAATGGATACGGAATGGTCAAAAAGATCTACAAAAATCCTCCCGATGATGAACTTTACATCAAAGGAAAGGTAAAAGAACTGATCTACGACTGGGAAGAAGATGAAGACGGCCTTATAGCTGAAGAGCCCCAAATTAAAGAACTCAGAGTTGAGTATGGCATTGAGAGCTATTTTGTTCCCGAAGGTAAAGGGTTAGAAATAGAAAGTCAACAATGGACTGGGAGAGAAAGAGTTGACGTAAAGGTTGTTGTTGACAAATACGGAAAAGCCGTAATTAAGAGCTTATTGATTGACGGAGAAGAGTTAAAGATTTAAGCCAGTGTTAAAAACACTTAATACTCTTCTTTATTTGAAGAAGCTAGTAAAAATCTAAAATATCCGAAAAAGAAGCTTGAAACTTACTTCCCGCAGATGTCTTCAAAAAAATAACGTTTTTCTCGCTATCGTTTTTGCAGAATTATTCGAAAATTTGCAGTTATTATCTCAACTGAAGCTTCGGGAAATGGGGTCGTGGGTCTGAATCATTGAAAATCGAAAGCTTAAGAATCTCTTAATATATTCATCGAATATATGGGATTTACTCGCTTTTCCGGAATTGATCTATAATTCAGGGACACGACCTATTTTGATTATATTCAAGATTATAAAATCGAAAATTGAGGAAAAAGTTATTCCCCAACTTTCACCGATTCAGGTTATTACTCTTTGTGAACAACAATAGAACCACCGCTGATGGCAGTCGATGGGTATGCATCTTCTGCTGCGTTAATCTCATTGTCGTAAATTATGTTATCACTCTCTAAATCTTTATTCCATATCTTTATCCTGAACATATCTATACCATCCTCACCATCAACAGCACTTAACATGAAACCATAGTTTCCTCCTCCATTGATAGTTCCAGTACCTTTGTACTTAGCCTTTGATCCGGCAACAACAAGCCAGTCATAACTGGTTGATTTGAAGTTGAGATCTGCAACCTTGAACTGGAATTCTGTTTTTCCTGCTGGTACAGTGGCACCTTTCTCATACTTCGAAACAAACCCAAAAGTTGCTTTGCCTTCCAGTGTGTCATCTGACACAAAAGCACCGGCCGGTGAGTTGATCCAGCCGCCACCAGTTACAAAACCGCCTTCAGGATTATAAATAACAACATAATTTTCTGTCGTTACACTGGAACTTCCGCCGTCATCATCCGTAACAGTCAAAGTAACCCAATATACTCCAGCTCCTGCATATGTATGCTCGCCTATTATCGTTTTTTCACCATTTGTTTCGCTAATGACTCCTTCTGAACTCGCGCCGTCTCCCCAGTTCCAGATGCCAGTGTGCGTATCTTTAAGACCTGCATCAGTAAAAGTGCAACTGGTTATGATTGGTGTTTTCAACGAAGTCGGATCAATAGGAGCTTTCATTTCTCCAACAGATGGATTTACATTATTCACAGTTATAGTGACAGTATCTGTCCCAACTCCACCATCATCATCGGTTACAGTTAGTGTGGCAGTGTAGATCCCATTTTCGGCATAAACATGGGTTGGATTGAGAGTATCAGATATGGTTGTATCGTCCCCAAAGTCCCACAAGAAGGTATGAGTATCAGCAGTTCCGACATCACTGTAGCTTCCCGAGAAACTTACGGAGTCTCCTTCATTAACAGTTTTATCCTCACCTGCTTCAACAACAGGATTCGCATTACCTATCGTTACAGTAGCTGTATCGGTGCTAGTAAATTCTCCATCACTGACCTCAAGTGTTGTACTTCCGCTCCAATTATCATCCCAGGTGTGAGTAATTGTTGGCTCACTTGACCATGAAGTCCATGTTCCATCACTCTCGAAGTCCCACCTGTACTGCAGGACATCTCCATCAGGGTCACTAGACGAGCTTGCATCAAAAGTTACAGGAGAGCCCTCATCTGCCTGGTAAGGTCCACCTGCATTGGCTACTGGGGGCTGGTTAGTATCCACATTTTCGTAAACTTCGAATTCGTATATCCATCCATGCTCTATTTGTGTACCATTAATGTTCAGTAGTCTGTTGTCGAAAGAATATCTCACTTTACTGCTCGTAACAGGTTCAAAAATAAGAGTATCAGCATATCCAGCAGACGGCTGATAAGTAAGATTAAGATCTCTTTGGAAGTTTATAGACTTCCAAATTGAACCATCCCAGTATTGTAGATTCACTTCAGCAGGGATGTGTACGTAGGTATGATGCCATATTATCACTTTATTAAAAGTGTGATCTCCCCCAAAATTTATAGTTGCCTGTTTTACTCCAGCTAATGGTGGATACCAGTTTCCTCCGGTAAAAGCTAAACCGTGCATCCACTCACCGGGGTAATCACGGAGTCCATCGACAAGATCCCATGGATAACTGCCTCCTCCCCAACCTTGGTCTGATTCCAGAGGGCTGGGATATCCAGATCTACTTGGGTTGAGAGCAATATTCGTTTGCGAAGACTCGTCTGTTGTTGCACTTACTGCCTGGCTTATACTGACAAGCAAAACAGTGTAAGTTACTAAAAATAAAAAACCCCTTTTCCATCTCATCTTATTTTCCTCTTTTCCAATTTGACTATAATTTCTACTTACACTTTGTACATATTCCCAAACTATTGAGCTCGTTTTAAAACTGGTTTCAAATCCTCTGAAACGAGATACCAAAGAAAAATAAATTGTGATCCCAAAATAGAATCTCGGGGTGTACGCAAAAACGTACAATACCGTAATTTTGAAACCAGTTACACAGTATACTTAAAGAAGTATATATAACTTAACATATATTCTATAATAAACTTTAAAAAAATAGGGGTAATATAATTATATTTTTAGGACTTACGAGGTTGAACTGAAAAATCAACGACTCTAAATCTTCAACCGTCTAAACTGTAGATTTTGTAGCAATACCTATTGCTCTTGATTTTGATCTTCAAGTGCGTAAGTCCTATAATCATTAACCCTCCATAAACCTAAATAGAAGCATCCTCCATAAATTTAAATAGAAACCTGAAGACTTTAAGAAGATGATAAGAAAATACTTGGTGGTATTTTCTTATCTCCTTAGTGCTGGTTACCAATGGAAAGCTTTGCCACGGTTTTATGTAGCTTCAAGCACTGCCTATGATCTACTTCAGATTAGATTGGGAGTGGCAATCAATTGATGGTGCTATGATAAAAGTACCATTAGGTGAGCTGGAATTGAAGATAATCCGGCTGATTGTGGGAAAAACAAAGGTATACCACTTTCAGTAACTGTTGATGGAGCACATCGTCACGATAAAAAATTACAAAAGAGACTTTCGATACCATTATTTTTCAAAGACTGTCTCAAGATGAAGAAATTCAGAACATTCGTATGGATAAGGGATCTGATTTTCACGGTATCAGAGAGTTGGTTAAAGAATTAGTTATACTGCCCATATCAAAAGCCCGGGGGAGGAAAAATGCAGCGTAGAAGGTTTAATCAGGGCATGTTTCCATCACCAAAAAGTATTGGTTTTGATCAATTGCTCCCCAACCAGCTAAATATCGGATAAAAATTATTGGAGAAAAATAATATGAATATTAATAAATATTTAATATTGTTCCTCGCCATATTTCTATTTGTTGTGATAGTTACTTTTATGCCCAAAGAAACCGAGTATCCATTGAATAATACCGAGTATCCATTGAATAATACCGAGTATCCATTCAATAATACATCAAGTATGAAAAATGCAATACTCCAGATGACCACAACACTGGAAAACAGTGATACTCAGCTGCATTTTAATTATGCTGAAAACCTGGGCGACGAGCGTGGCATTACATTTGGATGCATTGGTTTCTGCACCGGGACTTATGACGGTAACATCCTTATAAAACATTACACAGAATTGAATCCTGATAATACACTGGCAAAGTACATACCTGCTCTGGATAAAATAGACGCTGGTCCTCACGATGCAGCAGGCGGAGACGGAAACCCCAGCGTAGAGGGATTATCCGGGTTTATACAGGATGTTAATGCGTGTGATGATCCTCTTTTTAAAAAGGCTCAGATGGACAAATTGGACGAGTTCTATTACAATCCTGCAATGGAAATTGCCGATTCAATAGGCGCAAAAAATGCACTTACTAAAGCTTTTATCTATGACATGTGTGTACGTCATGGAGTGGACCAGACAATAGATATCATAAAGGATGCTGGAACAACCCCAAAACAGGGAGCTGATGAGAACACATTCCTCTGGAAATTAATTTCACTCAGGGATGAAAAATTGAAACAGGAGGGCTTCGAAGACGTAGACCGAAATTCAGGATACAAAAAAGTCTTGAAGAGTGGAAATGTCGATCTTAAGACCCCGTTTACGTTCGTAGCCTATGGAGATTACTTCACGATTGATGGTAACTTAGACCTGGGTGAATACCAGCAAGAAACTATAGTTGAAGATGTAAACGATTCTTTTAATGCTGAATAAATAATAAACATTCAGATTGAATGAGGTTGAACTTGATTTACTTCCTTTTTTCTGGAGTATTTAGCTATTAACTCATCCTAAAACTCACAATTTGCTTCTGGAATTTGATCTTCTAAATAATAATTCAAGATCATGAGCATAAATTAATTTTGAAAGTTAATAAGTATAAGTAAAATTGATTTAGAGATTTATAACAACCTGCTTCATAATCTTCAAATGCTTTTTTAACTAACTCCCATCTGTAAAAATAAGTTTATTAATTAGATGGATTTTAAATAAACAATCTAAAGAAAAATATTTATAAAGAAAACTTCTATTTCTATTCAGGAATTTTTCTAAATGTTTAAGCAATATGGGGGATGTATTTTGCGTTTCCACAATGTGTTTTCATTTTTTATTTTTGTTTGAAATTACAAGTTAATTGCTGTGATTATACTTGTAAGGGCGCAAAGGAAGTTTTCCTAATTTTTAGAAAAATTCAAAGTAAACATGACCACAGATAAGAACGCAAAAATTGAGTCTGTAAAGAAGTCATAAATTCTCAAGACAATAAGAAAATATGCATTCTGTAGTTAAGGGGTAATCTAGGCATACTTCTGTCGCCAGTAAGAAATGGATTTGATCAATGGTTCCCCCATCAAATAACTTCGGATAAAATGCATATGAAATTCTTCGAATAACAAGCACAAAGAAATGATAGTGCTCTCAAGCACTTTCATGCTAAATTAGTTGGAGAAAAATATATGAGAAGTGATAAATATTTAACATGCATTCTTGCTCTATTTATGGTGATGGTTACTGTTATGCCCACAGGAGCTGCTGAGTCTTCATCAAATAATACCTCAAGTATGAAAAATGCAATACTTCAGATGACCGCAACACTGGAAAACAGTGATACTCAGTTGCATTTTAATTATGCTGAAAACCTGGGAGACGGCCGTGGTATTACATTTGGCTGCATTGGTTTCTGCACCGGGACTTATGACGGTAACATCCTTATAAAACATTACACAGAATTAAATCCTGATAATACACTGGCAAAGTACATACCTGCCCTGGATAAAATAGACGCTGGTCCTCACTATGCAGCAGGCGGAGATGGAAACCCCAGCGTAGAGGGATTATCCGGCTTTATAAAGGATGTTAATGAGTGTGATGATCCTCTTTTCAAGACAGCCCAAATTGATAAGCTTGATGAACTCTATTATAATCCTGCAATGGAAATTGCCGATTCAATAGGCGCAAAAAATGCACTTACTAAAGCTTTTATTTATGATATGTGCGTCCGGCATGGGGTGGACGGTGCAGAAAATATCATAAACAATGCTGGCACAACCCCAAAAAATGGAGCTGATGAGAACACATACCTTCAGAAATTAATTTCACTCAGGGATGCAAAATTAAAACAGGAGGGGCTGGGAGACGTAAACAGAAATCAGGGGTATAAAAACGTCTTGAATAGTGGAAACGTCAATCTTAAGATTCCATTTAAGTTTGTTGCTTATGGAGAGTACTTCACTATTGATGGCAACTTAGATTTGGGGGAAGATCAGC
>Ga0208825_1001282_pt1 | contig 19619 bp, 15 predicted proteins | sample AD_UKC113_MetaG_FD_184450 | JGI IMG/M metagenome (GOLD analysis project Ga0208825, IMG submission 184450) | Active sludge microbial communities of municipal wastewater-treating anaerobic digesters from Hong Kong - AD_UKC113_MetaG (SPAdes)... | ecosystem: Engineered > Bioreactor > Anaerobic >...
GGGCTCCGCCACGGGAGCGGGCGCCGCCGCCACGACGGGTGCCGTGGGCGCGGCCTGTGGCACCGCCAGGGGTTGGGGCGCCGGCTGCGGCGTGGGCCGCGGCTTGGGCGCGAGCACGGGCTTTTGCACCACCGGCTTCGGCGGGGGCGGCGTCGGTGGGGATGGCACGGGCACCGGCGCAGGTTGGGGCGGCGCGGCGGGCGGCGGCGGGGGGGCCACCATTTCGGCCAGCAGCTGCGCCGGCACCAGCAGCTCGGTCGGGCGCTGCAGCAGTCCGGCCTGCAAGGCCCACAGCGCCGCGCCGTGCAGCGCCACCACGGTCGCGACGATGATGGCGTTGCGACCGATGGGGGGCATGGGTTGGACGGGGGCGGCGGTCACGGTGCGGGTGGGCAGGTTCGTATCCGGCGGCGCCGATGGGGCGCGGCCGGGCGGGTCGGCAACAATCAGATCAGCGGTGCAAGACCCAGGCCAAGGCGCCCACCACCAGCACCAGGGCGCCCAGCGTGCTCATGATGACCTCGATGTGCATGGCTTGCCTTGACTTCGATCAAGCGCGCGCCCAGGCGCTGCCGTCGGTGGCCAGTGCGGTGTTGAGCGCCGCCACGGGTTGCGCACTGTTGCACTGCGTCACCAGATCACGGGCGCAGCTCTCGCACGAGCCGCAGCAGGTGGCCACGCCCAGTTCGAGCTGGATGTCATCAAAGCTCATGCCCGCGTGGGCATGGCGGGTGATTTCGCGGTCGGAAATGCGGTTGCAGACACAGACGATCATGGCGAGGCTCAACAGATTTGGATCGGCGAGCCCCAATATTAAATGAGAATGACTCTCATTGCAACTTTATTTGCGGGCCTTGTTCAGCGCCCGCCGCGCCGCCTCAACCGTGCCGCACCGCCACCGTCTTCAGCACGGTAAAGCCGTACAGCGCCTCGAAGCCCTTTTCGCGCCCGTAGCCGCTGGCCTTGTAGCCGCCAAAGGGCAGCTCCACCCCGCCGCCAGCGCCGTAGTTGTTGATGAAGACCTGACCGCTTTTCACGCGCCGCGCCATGCGAAATTGCCGCGCGCCATCGCGCGTCCACACACCCGCGACCAGGCCGAAGTGCGTGGCATTGGCCAGCTCCACCGCGTGGTCTTCATCCCGAAAGGGCATGGCCGACAGCACCGGGCCAAAGACTTCTTCCTGCGCCACGCGGTGCGCCACCGGCACGTCGGCCAGCAGCACGGGCGCCTGATAAAAACCCGTCTCCGGCGCCTCGTCCACCACGCGGCCCAGTGCCACCGTGGCAATGCCGGCGGCCTGCGCGTCGCTCAAAAAATCCCACACGCGCTGCTGCTGGCTGGCGCGGATCAGCGGGCCCACGTCCAGGTCCAGCGCCGCAGGGCCCACGCGCAGGGCCTCGAAGGCGGCGCCCAGGCGCTCCAGCATGGCGGGGTAAATGGCCTGGTCGATCAGCACGCGCGAGCCGGCCGAGCAGGTTTGGCCGGCGTTCTGCACGATGGCGTTGATGACCACCGGGACGGCGGCGTCCAGATCGGCGTCGGCAAAGATGATCTGCGGGCTCTTGCCGCCCAGTTCCAGCGTGACGGGGCAGTGGCGCTCGGCGGCCACCTGCTGAATGAGGGTGCCTACCCTGGGGCTGCCGGTGAAGCTGATGTGGTCGATGCCCGCATGGCGCGCCAGCGCGTCGCCCACCTCGTGCCCATAGCCGGTCACGATGTTGATCGCACCGGCCGGAAAGCCGACCTCGGCCGCCAGTTCCGCGACCTTGAGTAGCGACAAGCAGGCGTCCTCCGACGGTTTGACGACGCAGCAATTGCCGGCGGCCAGCGCGCCGCCCACGCTGCGGCCAAAGATCTGCATGGGGTAGTTCCACGGGATGACGTGGCCCGTCACCCCGTGCGGCTCGCGCCAGGTCAGCACGCTGTAGCCGCTTTGGTAAGGCAGGGTCTCGCCATGCAGCTTGTCGCAGGCGCCGGCATAGAACTCGAAGTAGCGCGCCAGCGCCGCAGCGTCGGCGGCGGCCTGCTTGGTGGGCTTGCCGCAGTCGCGCTGCTCCAGCGCGGCCAGCTCGCCCGCGTGCGCGGTCACGGCGTTGGACAGCTTCATCAGCAGGCGCCCGCGCTCGGCGGCGCTCAGGGCGCTCCAGGGGCCGTCGAAGCAGGCGCGCGCCGCTTGCACGGCGGCGTCGATGTCGCGCGCGTCGCTGCGCTGGATGGCGTCGAAGGGCTGGCCGTCCGAGGGGTCGAGCACCGGCAGGGTCTGGCCGGTGGCGGACGCGACCGGGCGGTTGGCGATGAAGTTCAGCTGCATGCCGGCATTGTGCGATACGCGGCGCCGGCGTTGGCGCACGGCCAGCCGCGCCAGAATGACGGACCGCCGCCTTCGACACCCGACATGCCCAAGCCGCCACGTCCCCGCCTGCCCACCGCCATCTGGGCGCTGGGCTTCGTCAGCCTGCTGATGGACGTTTCGTCCGAGATGATCCATGCGCTGCTGCCGCTGTTCATGGTCGATGCGCTGGGCATGAGCGTGGCGCTGGTCGGGTTGCTGGAAGGGCTGGCCGAGGCCACGGCGCTGCTGCTGAAGGTGTTCTCGGGCGTCATCAGCGACTGGTTCGGCCGGCGCAAGCCGCTGGCGCTGCTGGGCTACGGCCTGAGCGCGGCGTGCAAGCCGCTGTTTGCCCTGGCCACCGGGCCGGGCCTGGTCTTCACCGCGCGGCTGCTCGATCGCGTGGGCAAGGGCATTCGCGGCGCGCCGCGCGACGCCCTGGTGGCCGACCTGGCGCCACCCGCGCAACGCGGCGCTGCCTTTGGCTTGCGCCAGGCGCTGGACACGGTGGGCGCTTTTTTGGGCCCCCTGCTGGCCACCGCGCTGATGCTGCTGTGGGCCGACAACTTCCGCGCGGTGTTCATCGTGGCGCTCGTCCCGGCGCTGCTGTGCGTGCTGCTGCTGGCGCTGGGCGTGCAGGAGCCCGAGTCTCCGCGCGGCGAGCGCCGGGTCAACCCGATTTCCAGGGCCAGCCTGCGGCGCCTGCCCGCGACCTACTGGTGGGTGGTGGGCGTGGGCGCTGTGTTCACGCTGGCGCGCTTTTCCGAGGCCTTTCTGGTGCTGCGCGCGCAGCAGGTGGGCGTGGCGCTGGCGCTGGTGCCGCTGGTGATGGTGGCCATGAACGCGGTGTACGCCGCGGCGGCCTACCCATTCGGCAAGCTGGCCGACCGCGTGCCGCCGCGCGCGCTGCTGGCCGCGGGTCTGGTGGTGCTGATTGCCGCCGACGGCGTGCTGGCGGTGACCGGGCACTGGAGCGGCTTGCTGCTGGGGGTGGCATTGTGGGGCCTGCACATGGGCATGACGCAGGGCGTGCTGGCGGCCATGGTGGCGGCCAGCGCGCCGGCGGATCTGCGCGGCACGGCCTTCGGCTTTTTCAACCTGCTGAGCGGGGGCGCCATGCTGCTCGCCAGCGTGGTGGCGGGCCTGCTGTGGGAGTGGCTGGGCCCGGTGTGGACCTTTGGCGTGGGCGGCGCCTTCAGCGCGCTGGCGCTGCTGGGCCTGGCGGCCTGGGTGCGGTGCGCCGCGCCAGGACGACGAGCACCCCCACGCTGACGGCGCACTGCAACGCCAGCGCGGCCAGGTACATCCAGACGTCGGCCAGCGGCGCGCCCATCTGGTTGACGCGCAGCGAGGCCTGGATGCCCAGGGTGCTGGGGATCAGCCAGCGCAGGGCCTGCAGCAGGGTCGGCAGGGCTTCGTCGGGCCAAGGCACGCCCGAGAGAAAGAACAGCGGCAGGGCGGTGAACAGCAGCACCTGCAGCGCACGCTCGCGGTCGCGCACCAGCAGGCCGATGACCAGGCCCAGCGCGCACACCGCCGGCACGTACACCAGCAGGAGCAGCGCGGCGGTGGCCGGGTTGCCGCCCCGTGGATAGTCCTGCAGAAAGAACACCCAGCCGAAATAGAACGCCCCACTGGCCAAGCCGATGCACGACAGCCCCGCCAACCGGCCCAGCCAAGCCGCGGGGGTGGCGCGCAGCCGGTGCGCTTCGGCCCAGCCGCCCACCAGCATGCCGGCGCCCATCAGCAGCGTCTGCTGCAGGATCAGCAGCGCCACCGCCGGCACCACGTAGCTGCCGTAGCCCTCGGTGGGGTTGAACAACGCCACCGCCTGCAGATTCAGCGGGCTGCGGACCGCGGCGGCCTGCCCGGGCGCCATGCCGTGCGCTTGCAGCGTGCGGATCTCGATGCCGGCCGACACGGTGCCCACGGCTTCGCCAAAGCCCGAGAGCACGGCCTTGTTGAGCAGGGCGTAGGCCCCATTGCCGGCCACCGGCACCACCACCGGGTCGCCCCTCAGCACGTGGCGCTTCAGGTCGGCCGGCAGCAGCGCATAGCCCTCGATCTGGCCGCGCCACAGCAGCTGCCGGGCCTGGCGCTCGTCGGGTGTGACCAGCACCAGCTGCAGGCGTGGGCTGGCTGCCGCAAAGCGCGCGATCTGGCGCGACAGGCTGCTGCCGTCCTGGTCGACCAGCGCCACCGGAACGCGCGTGACGGCCTGGCTGCTGTACGGCCAGGGATAGAAAAACCCATACACCAGCGGCGCGGCCAGCAGCACCAGCAGCACCCCGTGGTCGCGCAGCACGTCGCGCAAGGTGGCGAGCCAAGCGGCCAGAAACCGCCGGCGGGCCCGGTGCGATTCGGCGGCGCGGGGCGGCCCGCTCATCGCGCGCCCCAGGTGGCGGGCTGCGTGGCCGTGCGTGCCAGCAGGGCGGCGCTGACGGCCAGCAGCAGGGCGGCGGCCAGCGCCATGCCAGCGGTCGGGCCCAGCGACTCGGTCACGGGCGCGCCCATCAGCAGCTGCTCGGTCTGCACGCGGGCATAGTGGGTGTAGGGCAGAGCCAGCGCCCAGGCGCGCGCCAGCGCGGGCATGGACAGCAACGGAAAGCCCATGCCGCCAAAGGCAAAGGCCGGTGCGGTGATGAAGCCGGTGGCCGACAGCGCGGTGCGCAGCGAGCGGGTGATCGCGGCGGCCGCGGCGCCCATGGCCAGCGACAGGGCCAGGAAGACGAGGTTGGCCGCCAGGGTCAGCGTCAGCGAGCCGGCGGGGCGCCAGCCGCGCCCCAGGGCCAGCCACAGCAGGGCCACCGTGCCGACCGCGCCCAGGCCGACGAAGGCCGGCACCAGCTTGCCCGACAGCGCGCCGGCGGCTTGGCGGACGCTGGGGTGCGCGCCCAACCAGTCGCCCAAGCTGCGCTCGCGCAGCTCGCCGCCCACGGCCCAGGCGCCGGCGGCCATGGCCATGATGTGTAGCAGCGCGGGAATGAGCGCCAGGGTGAGGAACTGCTCGTAGTTGCTGGCGGTGTTGAACAGCGTCAGCAGCGCCGTGCGCAGCGGTTCCATGCGGGCGCGTGCCTGGGCCATGGGTTCGCCCCGCTTGTTGCGCGCCGCCAGCTCGATGCCGGCCGAGACGGTGCCGACGGCGGTGCGCACGTCGCGCTGGATCAACCCGGAGTGCGTGCCCAGCTGGGCGTTGTGCAGCAAGACCACGGTGGCCGCGCCGCCGCGCTTGACCTGGGCGGCCAACCCGGGCGGCAGCTGCACGGCGGCATGGATGCGCCCGTTGGTCAGGGCGCGGTCCATCTGCAGCGGGTCGGCATAGCGCTCGATCACGTGCAGTCCGGGCGAAGCGTCCAGAAAGCGCACCACTTGGCGCGACAGCGCGGATTGATCCTGGTCGAGCACGCCGATGGCCAGGCGCTGGGGCAGGCCGGCCGAGAAGATCCAGCCCATCAGCAGGCAGGCCAGCAGCGGCAGCCAGGTGATCATCGCCAGGTCCCAGGGGCGCACCGCCAAGCGCGCGCATTCGCGGCGCAGGCTGGACAGGATACCGGCAGGCGCTGGCATGGCTTGCAGCGCGGCGGCTATTGCACCAGCACGCTCATGCCGGGGCGCGCGCCGGCGATGGGCGCCGCCGGCCGGGCGCGCACTTCGAAGGTGCGCACGTCGAAGCCGGCGCCGCCGCGCGTGGCGCGCCAGGTGGCAAAGTCGGGCAACACGGCGTTGTAGAACACCGTGAAGCGGGCCGGGCGCCCCGCCGGGTGCGCGGCGTCGGCCAGCGCGGGCAGCGTGGCGTCAAAGCTCTGCCCCGGCGCAAAGCGCGCCAGCCGGTCCTCGCGCACGTTCAGCACCACCCACTGGTCTTGCAGATCGACCACGCTGACGACCGCCACGCCCTGCGGCCACAGCTCGCCGGGCTTGGCCAGCACCTTGGCCACCTCGCCGGCCACGGGGCTGCGCAACTCGGTTTCGGCCTGGGCGGCCTCGGCTTCGGCCACCACGCCGGCCACCTGGCGGGCCTGGGCGTCGGCGGCCTGGCGGTCCTCGGGGCGGGCGCCGGCGCGTGCCATGTCGTACTGCGCGCGGGCGGCGCTGGCGGCGTCGCGCGAGGCTTTCCAGTTGGCCTGGGCCTCATCGCGCTTTTGCTCGGCCACCAGGCCTTCGCGCGCCAGGTTGGCCACGCGCTGATACGAAGTGTGGGCCAGCTGGGCCGCGGTTTCGGCGCGCTGCCACTGCAGCCGCGCCATCTCCACCTCTTGGGGGCGCGCGCCGTGCTGGGCCTTTTGCGCCACGGCCTGCGCGGCTTGCTCGGCCGCCGTGGCCTGCTGCAGCTTGGCGCGCACCTCGGGGCTGTCCAGGCGCACCAGCAGCGCGCCGGCGGCGATGGTCTGGCCTTCATGCACGGGCAGCTCCAGCACGCGGGCGGTGACCTTGCCGGCCACGTCGGTTTCGCGTGCCTCCATCTGGCCCTGCAATATTTCGGGGGCGGGGCGGGTGGCCTGCCAAAGGCCCCAGGCCAGCAGGGCCAGCACGCCCAGCAGCACCAGCAACGCGAGGGGTTTGCGCAAAGCGGTTTTCATTTTTCGGTTGAGGTCTGGGTGGTGGTGGGCACGCGAATGTCGGCGCGGGCGATGTAGGCGGGGAATTGATCGGACAGGCCGGCGGCCTCCAGCAGCTGTGCCAGCGCCTGCACGTAGTCGTTGGCGGCCTGGGCGCGCTCGGTCAGCACCTTGGCCTGGTTGGTCTGCGCGTCGATCAACTCCAGCGTGGTGCTGGTGCCTTCGCGCAGGCCCGCTTCTCGCAGGCGCAGCACTTCGGCGGCCAGCGCCTGCGCGCCGTCCATGTCCAGGTATTGGCGGCGGGCGTTGTCCACCGCGCGCCACTGGCGCTCCACCAGCAGGGCCAGGTCGCCGCGCAGCTGGGCGTCGGCGCGCTCGGCCTGCTCGATTTTCTTTTGCGAGGCGGCCTCCAGCGCGTCGCGGTCGATCGAGTCGTACAGCGTCCAGCGCACGCCCAGTCCGGCGGCCCAGTCGGCGTTGCCGCTTTTGAGCTGGCGCGAGCCGAAGGCGATGACCTGCGGGCGACGCAGGGCCTGCTCGCCCTCGTGCAAACGCTCGGCCTGTGCCTTCTTGGCGGTCACCTTGCCGATGCCGGGGTGGCGGGCGAGCGCGGCATCGATGAAGTGGGGCAGGGGTTCGAGCGGCTGGCTGTTGACGAACAGGGGCGTTTGCGGCGTCACGCGCCCCGCCGCGCCCACGGTGCGCGCCAATGCGCTGGCGGCCAGCTCGGCATCGCTTTCGGCCTTGCGGGCGTTGCGCCGCGCCTCGTCCAGCGCGGCGCTGGCTTGCAGGCGCTCGACGCGGGCGATCACGCCGCCGGCCAGCATCTTGGCGGCGGCTTCGTCGTGCCGGGCAATGGTGCGCTCGGCCTGCGCGCGCAAGTCGGCCGCGCGGCGCGCCAGTTGCGCGCCAAAGTAGCGCTGCACCAGCAGGGTGTCGAGCTGCTGGCCAGTCAGTTGCGCGTCGGCCTCGGCCTCGCGCTCGCGCGCGGCCATCAGGCCGCGCGCCGCCTCGGGCGCGCCGCCGGTGTAGATGGGCCACACCGCCGAGACGGCGGCCTGCGCGCCGCTGGCGTGGCGGTTGAGCGTGTAGCTGCCGGGCAGTTGCGGCAGCGGCACGCGCCCGACCAGGCCCTGCGCCCATTGGGGCAGGGCGGCGTTGATCTGGCCCAGGCTTTGGTTGAGCGGGTCCAGATCGAGGTTGAGGTTGGCGTTGTAGGCATAGGCCATGCCGGTGAGCGCCACCGTGGGTCCGCCCAGGCGCTTGAGGGCATCGGCCTGCAACTGGCTGGCTTGCTGGGCGGCGCGGCTGGCGGCCAGCTGATCGGAGTGCGCCCACAGGCTGGCGCGCGCGGCGTCAAAACTCAGGGCCGTGGGCTGTTGCGCCCAGGCGCCGGGTGCCAGCAGCAGGGCGGCGAGCGCCAGCGCTCGGTGCGGGGCAGACGATGGAGACACGGCAAGGAGGCAGCGACAAGGACAAGGACCAGGACAAGCCCGCGATTGTGCGGTTTGACTGTTGTCGGAAGTCAAATTTATTGTTGCCGCTTCGGAACAAAAAACCCGCATGAAGCGGGTTTTTGCAGACGGGCGGCTGGCCGCGCTTATTGCAGCGTCACCTCCACCCGGCGCGCCTGCGGGCCGCTGCCGCCCTGGATGTCGGCGGGTTTTTGCAGCTCGATCTGCTCGTCGGTCAGGCCCAGGCTCTTGAGCAGGTCGCGCACGGCTTCGGCGCGCTGCTTGGCGATCTCGGCGTTGGCGGCGGCGCTGCCGGTGCTGTCCACGTAGCCGCTGACGATGGCCTTCTTGCCGGCCTTGGCGCCGTCCACGATGCGTGCCAGCGCGCCGGCGCCGTCGGGGTGAGGGTCGGCCTTGCCGCTGGCGAAGTAGAAGATCACCTTGTCGCCTTCGACCACCACCGAGGCGGCGTCGGCCGCCGGCGCAGCCGCCGTGGTGCTGACCTGCGCGGTGGGCGCGGCGGGCGCCTCGGCGGCCACCTTGGCGCCGCCGTGCATGCTCACCACCAGCGGCACGATCAGCAGCGCCACGATGTTGATGATCTTGATCAGCGGGTTGACGGCCGGGCCGGCGGTGTCCTTGTAGGGGTCGCCCACGGTGTCGCCGGTGACGGCGGCCTTGTGCGCATCGCTGCCCTTGCCGCCGAAGTGGCCGTCCTCGATGTACTTCTTGGCGTTGTCCCAGGCGCCGCCGCCGGTGCACATGCTGATCGCCACGAACAGCCCGGTCACGATGGTGCCCATCAAGAGGCCCCCCAGCGCCTTGGGCCCCAGCAGCAGGCCGACCAGGATCGGCACCACCACCGGCAGCAGGCTGGGGATCATCATCTCCTTGATGGCGGCGCCCGTCAGCATGTCCACGGCCTTGCCGTATTCGGGCTTGGCCTTGCCTTCCATGATGCCCTTGATCTCGCGGAACTGGCGGCGCACCTCCTCGACCACGCTGCCGGCGGCGCGGCCCACGGCCTCCATCGCCATGGCGCCGAACAGGTAGGGGATCAGCCCGCCGATGATCAGGCCGACGATGACCATGGGGTCGCTCAGATCGAACTTGACCGACTGGCCGAAGGTGTCCAGCTTGTGCGTGTAGTCGGCAAACAGCACCAGCGCCGCCAGGCCGGCCGAGCCGATGGCGTAGCCCTTGGTGACCGCCTTGGTGGTGTTGCCCACGGCGTCCAGCGGGTCGGTGATGTCGCGCACGGCGGCGGGCAGCTCGGCCATCTCGGCAATGCCGCCGGCGTTGTCGGTGATGGGGCCGTAGGCGTCCAGCGCCACCACGATGCCGGCCATGGACAGCATCGACATGGCGGCCACCGCCACGCCGTACAGGCCGGCCAGTGCGTACGACACCAGGATGGCGATGCACACGCAGATCACCGGCCAGGCGGTGGACTTCATGCTGATGCCGATGCCGGCAATGATGTTGGTGGCGTGGCCCGTGGTGCTGGCCTGAGCCACGTGCTGCACCGGCTTGTACTGCGTGCCGGTGTAGTACTCGGTGATCCACACGAGGGCCCCGGTCAGCACCAGGCCGACCACGCAGGCGCCAAACAGCTTGCCCACCGCGCCGCTGCCGCCCAGCGCGTTGTCGGGGATGATCCAGGCTGTGACAAAGTAAAAGGCGATCAGCGACAGCACGCCGGCGATCGCCAGGCCCTTGTACAGCGCGGGCATGACGTTCTTCATGCCCGGGCTGGCCTTGACGAAGAAGGTGCCGATGATGGAGGCCACGATGGACACCGCGCCCAGCGCCAGCGGGTATAGCACGGCCTGCGTCGGCGCGGCGGTGACCATCAGCCCGCCCAGCACCATGGTGGCGATCAGCGTGACGGCGTAGGTCTCGAACAGGTCGGCCGCCATGCCGGCGCAGTCGCCCACGTTGTCGCCCACGTTGTCGGCAATTACCGCCGGGTTGCGCGGGTCGTCCTCGGGGATGCCGGCCTCCACCTTGCCCACCAGGTCGGCGCCCACGTCGGCGCCCTTGGTGAAGATGCCGCCGCCCAGCCGCGCGAAGATCGAGATCAGCGAAGAGCCGAAGGCAAAGCCGATCAGCGGGTTGAGCGCATGCGCATCCGCCGCCGTGCCGCCCAGGAACCAGTAAAACCCGGCCACGCCCAGCAGACCCAGGCCCACCACCAGCATGCCCGTGATGGCGCCGCCGCGAAACGCCACGTCCAGCGCCGGGCCGATGCCCTTGGTGGCCGCCTGGGCGGTGCGCACGTTGGCGCGCACCGACACGTTCATGCCGATGAAGCCGCAGGCGCCCGAGAGCACCGCGCCGACGATGAAGCCGATGGCCGTCTTGACGTCCAGAAAGGCGCCGATCAGGATGGCCAGCACCACGCCGACGATGGCGATGGTGCGGTACTGCCGCGCCAGGTAGGCCGCCGCGCCGGTCTGGATGGCGCTGGATATCTCCTGCATGCGGGCATTGCCGGCGTCCTGCGCCAAGATCCAGCCACGCGCCCAAAAGCCGTAGATCACGGCGATCACGCCGCAGACAAGCGCCAGGATCAGCGCTGCATTTCCTGTCATGAAAACATCTCCTCGAAAGTCGCCATTGCGCATCGGAGGAGCCGGCCGCGTGCCGGGGAGGGCAACGCAGCTGGCTTCTCCACCGCGTTGCTTCCTCGCGTTCGTTGCGAACGCCGATTGGCCAACCCCCGCAATTTAGCGCGAAAGTCGCCCGTCAGCCAAAACCGTAAAATTTGCGTCGGTTGCAGCCCGCCCCGCAGGGGCACTATTTGTAAAAAAACCACACCATGTCCCTCAACAGCGTCTCACCCGGCAAGAACGTCCCCGGCGAATTCAACGTGATCATCGAAATCCCGATGAACTCCGACCCCATCAAGTACGAGGTGGACAAGGCCACCGGCACCCTGTTCGTCGACCGCTTCATGACCACGGCCATGTACTACCCGGCCAACTACGGCTACGTGCCACAAACCCTGTCGGGCGACGGCGACCCGGTGGACGTGCTGGTCATCACGCCCTATCCCTTGCAGCCGGGCGTGGGCGTCACCTGCCGCGCCCTGGGCATGCTCAAGATGGAAGACGAGGCCGGCGTCGACGCCAAGGTGCTGGCCGTGCCGATCGACAAGGTGCTGCCCATCTACAGCCACTGGAAGACGGTGACCGACATCAACCCGATGCGGCTGAAGGCGATCAGCCACTTCTTCGAGCACTACAAGGACCTGGAAGACGGCAAGTGGGTCAAGGTGCTGGGCTGGGAAGGCGTGGAAGCCGCGCACAAGGAAATCGTGGACGGCGTGGCCAAGTACAAGAAGTGAGCCCAAGGGCAGCCGCCCGGCGCTGAGATTCAGCGGTAAATCGGGCTCTGGTCCAATGTGGTAGAGCGCAGGCAGCTATTTTGGTTGTAGCAAAACGGCGCTGGCTGAAGCGCACGCGCGCCCTGTTTCAGGCGCCGGGGCGGCGCCCACCCAGCCGCTCGGCCACCGCAATGCCGCCCAGCACCATGGCCAGGGCCAGCACGTGGTACGGGCGCAGCGGCTCGCCCAGCAGCAGCACCGCCAGCGCCGGGCCGAACACCGGGGTGAGGTTGTAGAACACGCCGGCGCGCGCCGGGCCGATCAGCTCGACCGCGCGGATGTAGGTGATCTGCGACACGAACGAGGGCAGCAGGCCCACGTACAGAATGATCCACCAGCCGCGCGGCGTGGGCCAGAAGAAGTCGCCCGCCGCCACCTCCCAGGCCAGCAGCGGCAGCGAGGCCAGCGCCGCCACGGCCGCGACGACGGCAAAAAACGCCAGCGGCGACACCGCCGGCTTGGCGCGCAGCCCCAGCGTGTAGCCCGCGTACAGCACGCAGGCCAGCAGCACGCCCAGGTCGCCCACGTTCAGGTCCAGCGCGCGCAGCACCGACCATTGCCCGCGCGAGGCCACCACCACCACCCCTGCCAGCGTCAGCAGAACGCCCAGCGCCTGCAGCGCGCCGACCCGCAGGCGCAGCGCCAGCGCGGCGCCCAGCAGCACCAGCACCGGCACCACGCCCTGGATGATGGCCAGGTTGACCGCACTGGTGTGGTGTGCGGCGGTGTAGTACAGCGCGTTGAAGCCGGTAAAGCCCGCCACCCCCATGGCCGTCAGGTAGCGCCAGCGCGGGCGCAGCTGCGGCCAGGCGGCCGCCACCGGCCGCCGCGCCACCAGCCACAGCGCGATGCAGGCCACCGACCAGCGCGCGGTGGTCAGCATCATGGGCGACACGTGCCCCACGGCCAGCCGCGCCGCCACCACGTTGCTGCCCCAGACCAGCGTGGTGAAGATGAGCAGCAGCGCCGGCTGGCGGTCGAGCCACGCGCGCCATGCGGCTGTCGAGGGCAGGGCGGACGAGGCGGGCGGCGCGGGCATGGCGTCGAGGGTAGCAGCGCGGCATGGCGCGCCGAGCGCGGCGCTGGCGAGTGCGTAGCGCTGTCACCCCACGGGTGAGGGGCAACGAAGCCATCAAAGTCAATGTCCATGCGGCGCGCGCGAAGGTCGAAAGCGGTCAACTGCCGTCTCTAGGTTCAAGTCGAATCGCGGTGCAGCCGGCGGTGATCAAGCGCAAGCAGCTATCAAAACAATAGTCGATGCGCGGTGGGGCGGTCGGCGCCCAAGCGCGGCGATGGGGCAAGGATAATGAGCCGCGAGCCATGATGCCGACCGACCCGCCCCCCGCATTCGAGCACGCCAGCCCGCTGGCGCGGGCGCTGGTGACCGCGGCCGTGCAGCGCATCGAGACCGCTGGTGCGCTCGACGATGCCGCCGAGTTGCGCCAGGCCTTCGCCGCCCAGCCCACGCGCGCCGCGCAGGTGCAGGCGCGTGCCTGGTTGCTGGGCCAGCGCCTGGGCCTGCCGCAGGAGCTGGCGCGCTGGCGCCTGTGGGGCGGCTGGGTGGCGCTGGGCTTGGCCGTGTTGGTCGCGCTGGCGGGCCTGGCCGCGGGGCGCAGCGTGCTGGCGCCCGACCGCAGCATCAACGCCGTGGCGGCCTTCGTCAGTCTGCTGGGGCTGCACGCGCTCACGCTCACCGTCTGGCTGCTGGGGCTGCTGGCCACGCTGGCGGGGCTGCACGTGCGGCTGGGCGACTGGTCGCTGGGCCGGCTGGCGCTGGGGCTGGTGGCGCGCTGGCCCCTGGACCGCGGCCCGCATGCGCTGGAGCTGTGGCGCGGCTTTGGCGCGGTGATGCAGCGCCAGCGCCTGTGGCCCTGGCTCACGGGGCTGATCAGCCACGGCATCTGGACGGTGGCCTTCGTGCTGACGCTGGCGGTGCTGGCCTTCGGCTTTGCCTTCCAGACCTATCGGCTGAGCTGGCAGACCACGATCCTGAGCACCGAGTTCTTCCAGCACTTCGTGCGCGTCACCGGCGCGCTGCCCGCCCTGCTGGGTTTTGCCGTGCCCGACGCCCAGGCCGTGGCCCAGGTGGGGCGCGCCGGCGCGGGCTTTGTGCCGCAGGCGCCGGGCCAGCGCGAATGGGCCTGGTGGCTGATGGGCTGCGTGGCCGTGTATGGCCTGCTGCCGCGCGCGCTGCTGGCCCTCGTCAGCGGCTGGCGCTGGCGCGCCGGCGTGGCACGCCTGAGCGGCGTGGACATGGCCGACCCCGAGGTGCAGCGCATCGTGCGCCGGCTGGACGCGCTGGAGCCGCCGCCGGCGGTGATCGACGCCGAGCACCCCGGCGGCACCGACGTGGCCCCGGCGTGGCCGCCGGCCGCGCCCGGTGCACCGGATTCGCGCTTGGTGATCGGTTTCGAGCTGCCGTCCGACGTGCCCTGGCCCTTGCCGATGGACCCCGCCGCCCCGCCACTGCGCATCAGCGGCAGCCAGGCCGAGCGCCAGCGCGCGCTGCAGCAACTGGCCGCCACCCGGCCGCGGTCGCTGCTGCTGCTGGTGCATGGCGCGGCCAGCCCCGACCGGGGCACGGCGCGCTTTGTGCGCGAGGCCGCGTCCCTGGCGCAGCGCGTGGCGCTGTGGCCTGTGGGTGAGGACGAGAGCGGCAGCGAGCGCTGGCGCGAATGGCTGAAATCCGAAGGTTTTGATGCGCTGGCCCTGGTGGATCGTGCGCAATCAGCTCTTGATTGGATAGCAAACGGCGATGCCACCGATGCCTGAGCCCATCGTCATCGCCGTGGTCGGCCACACCAACGCGGGCAAGACCTCGCTGCTGCGCACGCTCACGCGGCAGGTGGATTTTGGTGAGGTGTCGGCACGCCCCGGCACCACGCGCCACGCCCAGGCGCTGGCGCTGCGCCTGGACGGCCAGGTGGCCGCGCGCTTCATCGACACGCCGGGGCTGGAGGATTCGGTTGCGCTACTGGACTTTTTGGCGCGCCAGCCGGGCGAGACGCGCACCGAGCGCGTGCGCGCCTTCCTGGCCGGGCCGGAGGCGCGCGCCGCCTTCGAGCAGGAGGCCAAGGTGCTGCGCGCGCTGCTGCAGGGCGCCGACTGCGCCATGCTGGTGATCGACACGCGCCAGCCGGTGCTGCCCAAGTACCGCGCCGAGATCGAGATCCTGGTGGCCTGCGCCCGGCCCATCATGCCGGTGCTCAACTTCGTGCGCGATGGCGCCAGTCGCCTGGCCGACTGGCACACCGCGCTGCAAGAGGCCGGCCTGCACGCGCGCGCCGAGTTCGACGTGGTGGCCCCCTTCGTCGGCAGCGAGCGCGAGCTGTACACCGACCTGGCCAGCCTGCTGCCGCAGCGGCGCGCGCAGCTGGCCGGCATGGTCGATGCGCTGGCGCTGCAGGCGCGCGATCGCCAGCGCGCCGCCGCCCGCATCGTGGCCAGCCATTTGATCGACGTCGCCGCCATGCGCCGCGCCCTGCCGGCCGATGACTTTGCCGATGAACTGCGGCAAAAGGCCTTCGTGCGCGCCTTTCAGGACGACGTGCGCGGCCATGCGCGCCATGGCGTGGCCGAGCTGCTGGCGCTGTTCGGCTTTCGTCCCGACGACGCCGAGCTGGCCGACTGGCCCGAGCAGGCCGCGCGCTGGGAGGACGACCTGTTCAACCCCGAGCTGCTCAAACGCGCCGGCACGCGCCTGGGCCTGGGCGCCATGATCGGCGCCGGCGTGGGCGCGGTGGCCGACGTGGCGCTGGCCGGCCTGTCGCTGGGCGCGGCCAGTGCGCTGGGCGCAACGGTGGGCGGGGCGCTGTCGGGCGGCTGGCGGCCGCTGTGGCGCAAGGCCAAGAACCGCCTGGACGGCGTGCAGGAGCTGACGGCCGACGACGCGCTGCTGCTGTTGCTGGCCGAGCACCTGACGGCGCTGGCGGGCGCGCTGGCCCGGCGCGGCCACGCGGCGCAGCAGCGCCTGCGCGTCGGCACCGTCGTCACCGCGCCGGACGAGCCCCGCGCGCCGGTGTCGCAGGCGGTGCTGCAGGCCGTGCAGGCGCTGGCGCCGGCACGCGGCCATCCGCAGTGGGAGCGCGGCGAGCGCGGCGCCCGCGACAATGAGGAGCGCGCCGAACTGCAAGAGCGCGTGGCGCGGCTGCTGCCGCATGAATTCGAGGAGGACCAAGCAACATGATCCGGAAAATCCTGTGGGCCGTGCTGGCTCTGGTGCTGGCGCTGGCCGCGGCGGTGACCATCAACACCGCACGCAAGGGCTCGCGCCAGTTGACCGTGGCGCCGCTGCCGCCGATCGCCATCGACGAAAACGCCGTGGCCGAACGCCTGGCGCAGGCGGTGCGCCTGAAGACGGTGTCGTCCCAAAGCGATGCGCAGCTCAACGCTGATCAGTTCGAGGCGCTGCACGCGCTGCTGCAAAAGCAGTTTCCGCGGGTGCATGCCACGCTCAAGCGCGAGTCCGTGGGCGGCCTGAGCCTGCTGTACACGTGGGAGGGCCGCGACCCCAAGGCCAAGGCCATCCTGCTGATGGCGCACCAGGACGTGGTGCCGATCGCGCCCGGCACCGAGGGCGACTGGCAGCAGCCGCCCTTTGCCGGCGTGGTGAAAGACGGCTTTGTCTGGGGCCGCGGCGCCTGGGACGACAAGGGCAACCTGCTGTCGCAGCTGGAGGCCGTCGAGATGCTGCTGGCCGGCGGATACCAGCCCCCGCGCACCATTTACCTGGCCTACGGCGCCGACGAAGAGGTCGGCGGCCATCGCGGCGCGGCCAGGGTTGCCGAACTGCTCAAGTCGCGCGGCGCGCAGCTGGACTTCGTGATCGACGAAGGCCTGCTGGTGCTGGACGGCGTGATGCCGGGCCTGAAGCAGCCCGCCGCGCTGATCGGCATTGCCGAGAAGGGCTACATGTCGGTGCAGCTCACGGTGTCGGCCACGCCCGGCCACTCGTCCATGCCGCCGCCCAAGGGCAGCAGTGCCATCGCCATGATGGCCGCCGCCCTGAGCAACCTGGAGAACAAGCAGATGCCCGCCGCCATCCGCGGCGTGGCCGGCGAGATGTTCGACACCCTGGCGCCCGAGATGGGCGGCTTTTCGCGCGTGGCCCTGTCCAACCTGTGGCTGTTCGGCCCGCTGGTGCAAAGGCAGCTGGAAGGCGCGGGCAGCACCAACTCGATGCTGCGCACCACCACGGCGCTGACCATCGTCAATGCTGGCAACAAGGACAACGTGCTGCCTGGCCGCGCCGAGGCCACGGTCAACTTCCGCATCCTGCCGGGCGACACCCGGGACGGGGTGTTGCAGCACGTGCACGCCGCCGTGGCCCCCGCCGTGCCGGCCGATCGCCTCAAAGTCGAGGCCCAGCCCGGCGCCAAGGATGCGTCCAAGGTGGCGCCCACCGGGTCCATTCAGTACCAGGTGCTGAACCAGACCATCCGCGAGGTGTTTCCGGACGCGCTGGTGGCCCCCGGCCTGATGGTGGCGGGCACGGATTCGGTGCACTACGAGCCCATTAGCGACCACATCTTCAAGTTCTCGCCCATTCGGGCGAAGGGCGATGATTTGTCGCGCTTTCACGGCACCAACGAGCGCCTGGCCGTGAAAAATTACGCCGATGCGATCCGTTTCTATCACCGCCTGATCGGGCAGATGGCGGCCGCGCGCAGCCAATCTTGATAGGGTGGGGCTTGTTGCCGCCGCGTCTCCGATGAACAATACACCCATGACCACCATGACCTTCAAGCTCTCGCTGGCCGCCTTGGCCCTGCTGGCCGCCGCCAGCGCCCAGGCCTCTTGCTATACCGTGCTGAACGCCAAGGGCGACATCGTGTCGCAAACGTCCACGCCCCCGGTGGACATGGCCCTGCGACTGGACCAGACCGTGCCCCAGCGCTACGGCGCCGGCGCCGACATGGTGTTCGGCATCGCCGACGAAAACTGCGGCCCGCCCGCCGAGCCCTACCAGGCCCAGCTCACGCCGGTGGTCAGCCAATCCGCCGCGCCGGCCCGGGCATCCGCCCGGCGCACGCTGCGGCGCGCGCCCAAGGCCGATCGCGGCTGATCGCCTTCAAGGGTCATGGCGCAAGGGGGTGCGCGTGCGCAGGTGCTCCAGGTACTGCGTCACGCCCTGATCCTCGCGCGCCAGAAAGCGCGCCACCGCGTCGGCAAAGGCCGGGTGCGCCAGCCAGTGGGCGCTGGTGGTCGCAACCGGCAGCAGGGCGCGCGCCATCTTGTGCTCGCCCTGCGCGCCGCCCTCGAAGCGCGCCATGCCCTGCGCAATGCACCACTCGAGCGGCTGGTAGTAGCAGGCCTCGAAGTGCAGGCAGTCCACCCGCTCCAGCGCGCCCCAGTAGCGGCCGTAGGCCACGGTTTCTGAGCCATTTTGACCGCTGGCGCCCGCTGGGTCTGCGCTGACAGCTATCAAACTGCAAGCGATCGGGGCGCCGCCGCGCTCGGCAACAAACAGCACCCACTGCGCCGCCATGTCGCGCGCCATGGCGTCGAAGAAGGCAGGGCTCAGGTAGGGCGCGTTGCCGTGCTCGAGATAGGTGCGCTCGTAGCAGCGGTAGAAAAACGCCCAGTCCGCCGGCGTGATGTCGGCCCCGTGCGCCCAGCGAAAGCGCACGCCGGCTTCAAGAACCTTGCGCCGCTCCTGCCGAATTTTCTTGCGCTTGTCCTGCGTCAGCGCAGCCAGGAAGTCGTCGAAATCGGCAAACGGGGCGCCGCTGGCTGGATGCTGGTTTTTCCAGTGAAATTGAACTTGGTGGCGCGGCATCAGCCCGGCTTCTTCGCAAACCGCCAAGTCGTCGCTGTCGCCAAACAACACGTGCAGCGACGACAGCTTGCGCTCGCCGCACCACGCGATCAGCGCCTGCACCAGCGCCGCCCGCGCCGCGTCGCCGCGTGCCAGCAGGCGCGAGCCCGGCACGGGGGTGAAGGGCACGGCCACCACCGCCTTGGGGTAGTAGCTCAGGCCGTGCTCGGCATAGGCATTGGCCCAGGCCCAGTCAAAGACGTATTCGCCGTACGAGTGCGCCTTGACATACAGCGGGCAGGCGGCGGCCAGCTCGGCGCCGTCCCACAGCAGCATGAAGCGCGGCGTCCAGCCGGTCTCGGGCACCGCGCTGCCGCTGGCGTGCAACGCCGCCAGGTATTCGTGCCGCATGAAGGGCGTGGGCGTGCGCTGGCGCGCCAGCAGGGCGTTCCAGGCCGCGGCGTCGATGGCGCGGGGGTCGGTGGCGATCTGCTGGCGAAGGGAGGCGGTGGCTTGGAGCAAGGCGGTGTGGCGAAGCGGTGTCGATCGATTATTGAGGAGATCATGGCTTGGCGCCTGTTCGCTACCATTCGTCCCTGACGCTCATCTTTCCGCATCGACATGTCCCTCTCCCTCTGCGTGGCCCAGCTCAACTTCACCGTCGGCGACATGCCGGGCAACGCGCAAAAGATCATCGACGCGGCCCGTGCGGCCCATGCCCAGGGGGCGCGCCTGCTACTGACGCCCGAGGGCGCGATCTGCGGCTACATCGCCGAAGACCTGCTGCTGCGCCCGGCTTTCATGGCGGCCTGCGACGATGCGGTGCAGGCCATCGCGCGCGCGACGGCCGACTTGCAGGACCTGGTGATCGTCGTGGGCCACCCGGTGGGCCACGACGAGCGCGGCCCCAGCGTGACCATCAGCGAGCGCCACAACGCCGCCAGCGTGATCTGCAACGGCCGCATCGTGGCCACCTACGCCAAGCAGCGCCTGCCCAACTACCAGGTGTTCGACGAGCGGCGCTACTTCGTGCCGGGGCAGGGCGCGTGCGTGTTCGACGCCGGCGGCGTGCGCGTGGGCCTGCTGATCTGCGAGGACGCCTGGTTTGACGAGCCGGCGCGCCAGGCCCGG